>Ga0209174_10003191_pt1 | contig 10470 bp, 9 predicted proteins | sample JI91814BDNA_FD_187505 | JGI IMG/M metagenome (GOLD analysis project Ga0209174, IMG submission 187505) | Wastewater effluent complex algal communities from Wisconsin, to seasonally profile nutrient transformation and Carbon sequestration -... | ecosystem: Engineered > WWTP > Effluent > Algae...
AACAGTTTTTGCATCATTTCATAAGTTACCAGTGATTAGCCACGCTGATCCTTTTGACCGTTTGATTATCTGGCAAGCTATTTCGAATAATATGATTTTGATTTCAAAAGATAAACACTTTAAAGAATATAATACTTTTGGATTAAAGACTCTGTGGTGAAAAATTCAGGAAGGCGAGCGCGGCGGCTGTTTTACAGTGTAGGGAACGGTTTGAAACCGTTCCTTACGACGATTAAGTGTTGCCGCAACACCCCAAATAAAAATCCTGCTAATCCTAAAATCCTTTAATCTTGGTCAATCCTGAATCACCGCCATAGAATACTCGGAAATAGCCTCACGTCTTTGTTCTGCGTAGTCTTTGTGAAACCATAGATCTTGGGTCTTTTGGGCAGACTTACGGGTGCTGATTGTGATTTTCGTCATACATTCGTCTACGGCGAATTTCATCGCTTCCTTGCCTGTTTCCCCTAACCCTTTGTTTCTTTTCTTTCTAACCATCTCTCCTGCGTTTTTACGTATACGATCCATGAGCTTGTCATAATCCTTATCGTCGATACAGAAAATGGTTTCTTTTTTTCCATCTTTCCACTTTACATCCACCTCAAAAAGAGGTGCAGCAGAAATATGAATTACACCGAAGTCAAACAGCTCAGGCCAGTATTCATAAAAAAACGAAAGCATTAGAGAGCGAATCGCATAACCATCAAAATCCGCATCTGTAATGATACTTACTTTTTCATAGTTTAACTCTTTTGGATCTTTTAATTTTTCATTTATAGGCAAACCAAGAATAGCGACAATATTCTTCATCTCTTCGTTTGCGAGTGCTTTTGCCAAACTCATTCCTTTACAGTTTAATGGTTTACCGCGTAATGGGAATAAGCCGTGAAGCTTTGGATTACGAGCAGGACGTAAACCTGCAATGGCGGAATCTCCCTCAGCGACAAACAATACTCTACCGGCATCGTTTGGTTTTCCAGTTGGTTGCATGAGTTTAGGTATATTGTTCTTAGACGCTTTGCGAAGTCCTTTTTGTGCATCCTCTAACTCTTTGAGTTGAGTTCTTTTTTCCATTTGCATCTTGACTTCTTCTAGTAAGTCGGTCTTCTTAATCAGTTTGTCTAAGGTCTTATCGACTGCGTTTCTGATGTCTTCGTTTAAGTCGTTAATCAAATAAGATTTGTCTTGCGATTTAAAACGTGGATTTAGAATCCGCAAGTTTACATACATATGAAAACAATTTCTCACATCGTTTCTTGTAGACTGAGTTTTTAATTTTTTCTCGAGAGCTGTGATTTGACTTTTCTTTCGAACTTCATCACAAATTCGATTTTCTAAATACTCGATTGCAGAACCACCTTGCACCGCAAAATTGGAATTAACCCATGTGAGAGTTTTATTTTGACCAATTACGAAATAGGTTTCGAGGTTAATCTGAGAAGCCACATTCGGATCTTTGTATTCCATTTTGTAATAAGTTAAATCAGAATTTTGAAAAATTTCTTCCATTCCTTTCTTGAATTTAAACTTATCTGATTTATTCTTGTGATGAAATTGAACTTCAAGACCTGGATTTGTCATTGCGATATCTTGCAAGTATTGGCGCATCAAATCAGGATTAAACTTTGTATCTAGCTTGTTAAAATACTTTGGCTCTAATTCAAACTCTACAGCAGTTCCATGAGAATCACCGCAGGGTTTGATTGCTTCTATCATGAAAGTTTTTTCCATCAAAGATTCAAGCTTAGAAAGATGATCTTTAGTTAGTAAGGTGCAGTCTTTAAAGGATCCATGTTCATCGTAGTATAGAATTACTTTTTCAAAATCTTCTGGCGAAAATTTAAACGTTCGAATCAATTTTTTCACTTCGTCGTGAACACTAAAAAGTTTTTTGTAAGACTGTCCTTTGTTTTCAGTTGTTACACGGAAAAAATTAGACACCATTCTCACTAAGGAAATACCTACTCCATTTTGACCTGCCACATGATCTTGCTTGACTTGATCGTCAAAATTTTCTCCATACATCAAGTGCAAGAATACGCCTTCGGCATTTTTTGCTGGTATTCCGCGACCGTTATCCTCTACTGTTACTCTTCCACAATCAGCGGAGAGGCTAACAATGAGTTTAGTCATCTTCTGACCATCTTTGACTGTCTTGTCGTTTTGATTTTTGCGATATTCATCGACAGCATTCATACAAGCTTCATCAAGACATTTTAATTTTGCAGGAATATCGTTTAGCTCTTCGTGGCTAATTTCATAATTCCCCTTGGAATCTTTTTTAAAAAAATGTTGCTCGAATGTTGACATGGAATTTTGTCCAAGCCACATTCCAGTTCTCATACGAACATGCTCTACGTTCGAAAGCTTTTTAAAATTTCTTTCTCCTGAATCTTTTGCGTTCGGTTTAGTTTTTATTTCGGCACTCATTATTTATCCCACTTGTTTTTCAGTTCGGTCAATTCATCGATCATAAATGCTGTAAGTTTTGCATCTTGCTTTGACAATGCAGTAAACTCCGCAAACTTAATCTTAGCCTCATTGATTGCATCCTGACATTTTTTTGCTTCTTCTAAAGTCATTCTATAAACTGGAATGGAGGCTAACCATTCGAAGTATTTGAACTTCGCATTCTTCAATTGATTTTCGAAGTCTTGCTTTGATTTGATTGTTACCACTTTCTGGTTCCACTTCTCATTGATGAAACGAATTAATTCAGAGTTTCTATCAATCTTTTCTTGCTCTAATCCTGCAAGTCTTTTGAATCTGCGGATAAGATGTGTTTTGCGAAAATCACAAAATCGTTTAATGATTTCTTCTTGCTTGTGATTTTTTAATCTTCCTTCATGTGTAATAACGTTAAACGAAAGAGTATCAAGGTTTTCTTTGTTGAATAAAGCTTTTATATCTTTCTCGGTTGGCTTTTCGCCTTTTTTATAAACGAGTTCTATTTTAAAAGTTTGGCTTGAAGAATCGATGTAGTCTTTTAACCAATTATCCTTTTTCTCTATCATGTCTTCTAAAAGAGCAACTACTTTGTCACGATTCCAAGTTTGAGGAGCATGAGTTAAGAAGAGACTTTCCCCTTCCCATTTGAATCCGAATGTTGTATACATGATTTCAGATCCATTCTCGTTGGTGGCTACTCGAACTTCGCCGCCATAACCTTTATACCAAGGTTTAATTTTTTTTGGTTTGCCTGTTTTTAAATAAGCAATTTGAGATTCAACAATATCAGAAAGTTTATGAGCGGGGATAAAGCATCTAAACCCCGTCGCAATTCCTTGGATTTGATTTAGAAGAACGATTGGAACTTTTCCTACGAAATGGATTGGCTCATCTTCTGTCTCATCGTAATTTTTTACATAATCAATATCAGCAAGTCCTTCAAAAAAACCTAAGTCCTTTGCAAAATCAGAAAGTTTTACTTCTGTATAACGCGGAGAGGCGATTGCATTTGGATCTAGCACGTCACCAAATGTTCCTTCTCCATGAACGAGAGGAATATTATTGGCGAAAGTAAAATCTTGCGCCATAGCTGAGAGAGCGTCTTGAATAGACTTGTCTCCATGCGGATGGTATCCCATCGCCAAGCCGGCAACTTTTACAGTTTTAGTATGTCTATTTCTGGCATCCGAATTCCACATCGCCCAAAGAATTCGTCTTTGCACCGGTTTCAATCCATCAATCTCATGTGGAATGGCGCGGGAGTCACAAACATACCGAGAATACTTTCTCTGGTCATCATTTACCTGGTCTTCGAACAGCACTTTTGGAAAATCTTGTCGGGTCGTTTCTTGTGTATTATTTTTCATCTTTTTTTGCGTTCGTATGTCTGTCTATTCTGCTTGTCAAGCATTTTCGCAATTTTACACTGGCTAAACGAATATAAGTCCCCTTTTTAGCAGCGTCTGAATGTGCAAAAAACCCTAATTCTATTGATTCAAATGATACATAATCGTAAAAAATACTTTTTTCTATTTTTTTTTCCAATCCTAATCATTTCGTGCAAAACATTTGCGACAAGTGATATAGAAAAAAAGAAATTTCTGGAAATTTTTACAGGTGATTATTACCAAAAAGCAAAGGTTTTAAACTCAAATAATTTTTTTGAAAAACCTAGCTCACAATACAAATACCTAGTGATTCGACCGGGCGAAGGTCCGACTGTAAAGGTCAAGGAAATAGAGGTTTATTTTTATTCCTATACGAATAAATTTCTTGGTGAAGTAAATTCTCTTTTCTCCGAAAAAGCTCCTCCCAAATTTACAATCTATGAAAAGGTGAAATACGGAGAAGGGAAAAGAAGTAAGGACTCTGCCGATTTAGAAGTTGAATATACGAATTTTTCGATTCGCAATTCACAAAGTTCCGATTTACTTGGTGGTTTAGAAAAATTTATCAATCGCAAAACGGAAGCGCAGCAGTTGTTTCATGAAAAGGTAATTTATACAATTACACCAGACGAAGGTCTTTGGAAATTAGAAGAGTCGGAATTGAAAGATGGCCAAGAAGCAATTCGTTGGAAGCATTATCCGTCCGGGACTCCAGCGCGTAATTACCCTTATTCGGAATTCGCTCCCAATAAAAATACGTTAGAGTATTCAAGAATCTATGCCTTCGAAGATTACAGTTATAAAAAAATTTTTAAAGACATTCCTTCGGGCAGTAAGCTTTATAACAACAAGGAATTTGTGATCTATTATTTTCCGGGTGAAAAATTAGATCCAGTAGATGAAAATTTAATTTATGCTAAAAACAAACAACTGACTTTATATAAAATGGATTTACCTTTGATTATTTTTAAAAAGAAAGAGAGCACAGCAGAATGAACCAAAATATTAGAACACGATTCGCTCCATCTCCGAGCGGCTTCTTACATGTAGGCGGAGCAAGAACTGCCCTATTCAATTATCTATACGCAAAAGCTACGGGCGGAAAATTCCTAGTTCGTATTGAAGACACAGATCAAGATAGATCTACTGACTCTTCCATGAAAATTATTTTAGAGTCACTCGAATGGCTTGGACTCAATTGGGATGAAGGTCCGGGAGTGGGTGGTCCGCATGGTCCTTACAAACAATCAGAGCGTTTAGAAATTTACAAAGAGCACACAGAGAAGCTAATTAAGAGTAACCACGCGTATCGTTGTTTTTGCACAACTGAATTACTCGAATCCAAGAAAAAACAATCCGAGGCAATGGGAATTCCAAATCTTTATGATGGAACTTGTTCAAGCATGACAGAAAAAGAAATTCAGGATAAGCTTGATCAAAAGATTCCATTTTCTGTTCGATTCCGCACTCCCGCAAAAAATTTAATCGTAGACGATATCATTCAGGGAAAAGTAAAATTTGATACAAAGCTCATCGGAGATTTTATCATTGTAAAATCAGATAGTTTTCCCGCTTACAACTATGCAGTTGTGGTAGATGATCACCTTATGCAGATAACACACGTTATCCGAGGAGTGGGACATTTATCGAATACTCCAAGACAGGTTTTAATTTACGAAGCACTTGGCTATCCATTACCAAAATACGCACACGCATCCGAAATCGTAGGCGCAGACGGAAAGAAACTTTCGAAACGAGCAGGGGCTACTTCTATTTTGGCGTTTCGCGACTTGGGATATACAGCAGAATGCTTTCGTAATTATATGGCTCTTCTCGGCTGGACTTCCGAAAGTGGACAGGAATATTTACCACACGGCGAACTCGAAAAAATATTTGATGTAGAAAGATGCTCTAAGTCTCCATCGCTATTTGATGTATTTAAAAAAGTAAAAGAAGAAGACAAAGAAAAAACAGACTTCAACTCGTTGCCATTATCTGCACTCGCAGACCAGCTCAATCCAAAGTCCAAACTCAACTGGCTTTCGAATAAATACATCCGCGACTCCGACATAACAAAATTATGCGCTGAGGTAATTCCATTTATCAAAGATAACAAAGGGATTCCAGAAGAAATTAAAAATGCGAATAACGAAACGCTTCAATCTTTATTAGAATCAATCCGCGTATATCTAGACAGACTCTCGCAAGCACCTGACTACATCTCCGAATTTTTCAATAACGATATCGTAATCGAAAATGAAGATGCAAGAACAATCGCAACTGCCGGAAATGCTGGACTCGTGATAAAAACATTTCATAAACTTCTCGCATCTGAAAACCCATCTAACTCCGACGCCTACAAAGCCTTAATCGAAAAGACCGGAGCCGAGACTGGCGAAAAAGGAAAGAATCTCTATATGCCAATCCGTGTGGCTACTACCGGTAAGGCGCATGGTTTGGAACTTCCGATTTTGTTTAATCTACTTGGTCAAGAGAAGTTGAAATACAGGATAGCGGTGATTTGCCGCGAGATAGGGTTGGCTTTATAAGATTTACCACAGATGAACAGGCGAAGGCGAAGGTCGCGAATACTTGGAGCGAAGGGTGGATTAACACAGATGGGGAATTACGGTAATTTCGAACATCGTTATACATTTGGGCTTGATGCTGATAGGAAAAATTCACTGTCTGAACTGTGATTCATATGATTGATGTGATTGGGATGATTTGAAATAAACTATGAAAGAGATGGATGAAGATAATAATTTTGATCAAGATGACTTGACTAGACATATTGCAGAGAATGCAGAATTATGTTCGAATCATTTCAATGAAGAGTATAGCGGCAAATTAGATTTTTCTCTAGAAAGTATATCTGTTATTGAAGAAATTCTTGATGACGTTTCCAATCGAAAAAAAAGTTTACATAAAGAAGAGAGAAGTTGGCTCATAAATATTGTTGGGTCTTATATTTTTGAAGTTGGTCGTCAAAATTTTGGCGGAAAATATTATTGGATACCATCTACAGATGAACCCATTTTAATCACTGGTCAACCAATATTTGCAATAGCTATCATTGTTTTTCAGAAAGTGATCGGTCGGATCGACATTGGAAAAGATGATAGTATTACTTTCTTTTTCCAAGGATATGTTGATTCAGTTTTAAATGCAGAGCCAGGAGCTAGTATAACATATATTTAATCCATCAGGAATTGATTTTCACTCTTTAATCGTAAATGAAGATAAATTCAAATAATCATAATAAAAATTCTGCTTGAAAGATTCTATATTTAAACGAAACTAATGCCTACAAGGAGTTACTAATGCAAGTGTCGATTGATCTTCCGGATGTTTATTTTTCTTTCTATGACAAACCAACTCTTGTAAAAGAATTGCAACTTAGTTTAGCATTAATTTTATTCAAGCAGAGTAAAGTTTCTATCACTAAAGCTGCAAATATAGCTGGTATGGATTTGTATGAATTTATGAAAGAGTGCAAAAGAAATGAAATACCTGTAATAAATATTTCAGTCGAAGAGCAAAATGAAGAATGGAATAATCTAAAAAAGGAATTTTTGTGATTTTAGTTGCAGATAGTTCTGCACTCATCGCACTTGCTGTTTGTGATTCCTTAAATTTATTAGATTTACTTTTTACGGAAGTCAAAGTGCCAAGGGCAGTATTCGTTGAAGTTAGCAAGAAGTCCAAAAAAGAAGCAGACTTATTAGCTCATTATTTAGAAGATAAAATTATTGATGTAGAGATTGACCGTAATTATATTATCAAAGAAGGCACAATTGAAATTGGGGAATTAGAGGCAATGACACTTTACAAGCAATTAGCTGCAAATTGGCTTCTAATTGATGATCGGAGAGCCAGAAAAATAGCAGAGCTAAATCAAATCAAAATAATTGGAAGTTTAGGTGTTTTGCTTTTAGGTAAAAAAAAAGGGTATCTTACAACTATTAAATCTAAAATTGATATTCTAAAAAAATCGGATATTTTCTTTTCTGAAGAATTACTTCAAAACACTTTGACTTTAGCTGGAGAATAAGATTGCCATGCTTAAAAAGTAAACTTTGAAGAGCGCCAAATTAAGAGTAGCCTTTGACCTTGACGACACTTTAATCCTACCTAATTCAGAATTTACAGAAGAGATTTCACAATACAAACTTCTCACCAAAATTTTCAAAGCAGAGAATTTACGATTAGGCACAAAAGAAATTTTTCATTTTTTTGAAAAAGAAAATTGTGAACGGTGGATTTACACAACTTCTTATCGTTCTGTTCAATATATCAAATGGCTTTTTCTTGTGCACGGTATAAAACTTCACGGAATTGTGAATCAAGAGATGCATAAGAAAAATGTATCTCTTACTATTTCAAAATATCCGCCGGCGTTTACTATTGATATTCTAATCGATGATTCAAAAGGAGTTTTGATGGAAGGAAATCAAAATAACTTTCAAGTAATTCAAATTGATCCAAATGATTTGAATTGGGTTGAGAAAATTAAAAGAGATTATCTTAGAATTAAAACCGAAATTCATTTCGATTAAATTTTTAAAATTGACTTAATTTCTAGCGTTGGTAAAGATTCGAATTATGATAGAAGTGCCCAATAAATCCGTAAATCAAACATCCTGCTGTATATTGCAACCCTCAGTGAGCAACGGTAACACTATTAAGTTTAGCGAACCCACCGTTAGGTGCCCATGATTTACGTTGCACTACTTCGAGGAATTAACGTCGGCGGAAATAATAAGGTCGATATGAAAAAACTAAAAATCACATTTGAAAACCTTGGCTTTACAAATGTGATTACTTATATCAATTCAGGAAATATCATTTTCGAGGCTAAAGGCAAAAAAGAAGAGAAAATTATAAAAGAAATTGAACTTGCGATTAAGAAAGACTTTGCGCTCGAGATAAAAGTATTAATAAGAGACTTTGAGAGTATAAAAACTCTTTGCAAAAAAATACCAGATAGCTGGGTAAAAAATGAAACTATGAGAACAGATGTAATGTTTTTGTGGGAAGAATTTGATAATCCAAAAATTTTGGAAGATTTAAAACTGAGTCCAGTGGATAATGCAAAGTATTTTCCAGGGGCAGTTGTCTGGAATATTAAAGATGCAGATTATAATAAAAGCGGTATGCTCAAAGTAATTGGAACAAAAATCTACAAAGCCATGACAATTCGAAATATAAATACTGTTCGAAAAATTTTTGAAATAATGAATGAAGTGAAATCTTAATTACGATTATCTAAGAAACTTAGGATTACCATAGATTTTTTATGTCAGAAGATAAACTTTGGTTTATAGATAAAAAGAAAGAAGACTGCAAGTCTTGCCAGGCAATTGGGTCAGTGCGGATTGAATACTACAATGCTGTGCGTTATCCGCTAGAGGCTAAGAACGAATTTGTAAATTATAATTTAGTTAAAAAGAAAACAAAGCGAATATGTGAGAATTGCAATGCGAGTGAAGAATCCTGGGAAGAATGGAAAGAAACCGTTTATCCAAAAGGATATGAGTCTGATTTTTTCAGAAGAAGAGCATTGTATTTTAAAGATCATGTCCCAGCTATGGCTGAGGATGGGTTCGAAGATTTTTTTAAGAGAAAACCTTCGGATGCCGAAATGCGATACGAATATGGAAAATTTCTTCATAAAAAAGGAGAACTTCCTAGAGCCTATCAACAATTAAAGAAAGCACTCGAAAGAAATAAAAATTATTTACCCGCCATCGAAGAGTTAACAGAAGTCCTATATACTCTTTTTATTTCGCAAAACGAAATCTGGTATGAGAAGAGAATGTTCTTTGGGCATTTCACAAAAGTATTTTCTAGCTTTAAAGATTTGCAAAAGGAGTTAATCAATCTTTTGCGTTATCTTTTAGACTATCATAAAAACAATCGCTTTGCATTAGCCAAATACTATTTTCAAGCGGGAAATGTTTTAGAGGATATGCATCAGTATCCACTTGTCTTGCAATATTATGAATATGTAATAAACGAAGCCTTTGAGATTTTGTTGAAATCAGAAAGTTCTATTCGTATGGCGATAGTTTATTCCAATCTTCAGGATTACGACAAAGCTTTTTCTTATTTAAAAAAAAGTTATACCTTTGTCCCAAATGTTTTGATTTATTTGTATAGGACAAAGATTTATTATAAGCAAGGAGAAGATGAAAAAGCCACTCATGAATTAGATACTTATTTAAAAGAAATTGATAAGCTTTTAGAAAAAGACCCAAAGAATCCACGCATCCATTATTTCAAAGGACTGGGACTCGAATACTTAGAGTCTTCGCAGTTTATGACTGAGTATTATAAGGGGATTACCAAAAATTTTTCCATTGATATCGCACTTAGAAAAGTTTTTTACAATAAGGTAAATTCTCTGCAAGATACTCCGACTGAAACTATAGAAGACGTTGATTCCAATAATGCTTGTCCAATTTGTAAGTTTCGCAAAATCAATGTTATCCGATACAAAGATAGAGTTTCTGGATTGGAAAATTGGGTAGATGGAATTAACTCGACTGTATATTATTTACGCTCTACGAAAAAAATATGTATGCAATGTAAGTATGAATGGTGGGATTACTTTAATTGGGATGAAAGAGAA
>Ga0209174_10003193_pt1 | contig 10466 bp, 23 predicted proteins | sample JI91814BDNA_FD_187505 | JGI IMG/M metagenome (GOLD analysis project Ga0209174, IMG submission 187505) | Wastewater effluent complex algal communities from Wisconsin, to seasonally profile nutrient transformation and Carbon sequestration -... | ecosystem: Engineered > WWTP > Effluent > Algae...
CTGGCTATCCAAAGTTCGCCCTCCGCCACTGCTCAAACCCGCCAAGCTCTTCCCGGAGCGCGTCGTTCGTCGCGTCGATGAGCCTGTCCTGCGCGGCGATGCGTTCGCCCTTCCGTGCGACGCGGCGTGCCTCTTTGGCGAGCTGGCGCTTTGACAGGGGGAGGAAGTGGAGGCGGCGGGTCATGCGGCACCGTCCAGCATGGTGAGTTGCTCGGCCTTCGGCGGCGGCTCGGAAAAGAGGCGCGGCTGCTTGTAGGCTTCCTCAATTCTCCGAACGGCGATGTCGAAATATGACGGCTCGCGCTCGATGCCGATGAAGGCGCGGGCATTCAGTGCGCACGCGACACCCGTGGTGCCGCTCCCGCAGAACGGATCAAGGATGGTCTTGGCTGACGGCAGGAAACCCAAGCACCACTCCATGAGTGCGATAGGTTTTTGTGTCGGATGCTGGCGAACATTCAGGCCGCGCTCACTGGCCCGCAGCGCGCCCGCCCAGAGATGCCGAAACCCTTTGGCGCGCGTGATGACATTCGTCCAAGCAAACTCCATCTCGCTGAACGTGTCGTCCCACCCGTCCTGACACTTCTTGTCCCAAGCGAGAACGCCTGCGCTCGGCCCTAGAACAAGCGCGAGATGGTTTCCGCCCCAGACGATCCACTTGTCGCTGCAGGAGCGGATCAAGGCCCACTGCTCGGCACTCATCGGTTGAGCGTCCCAGTCGGCCTTGCCGTAGTCCTTCGCCGCCACATAGCCAGAGCCGCCGATGGAGCCAGAGCCGCCGATGTCGATCCCATACGGCGGGTCCGTGACCACGGCGTCCACGCGCCCAAGCGTCGGCAGGATTTCCCGGCAGTCGCCCAGATAGAGCGTGCAGTCGCCTATCGTTTCGATCCTGGTCACGCCGCTTCCCTCCCCGGCTGGAGGCCAGCGATCGGCTGAAGGATCACGGTCGGCGCGTCGATTGCGTCATCCCATTCCGCGACGATGCGGACGATCTGGTTATCGTTCCCGATGGCTCCACCTTGCTGGCAGGCGTCGATGATGGGCTTCAGGCGGTTGTCGAGGTCCGACGCGGCGCAGGGGCGCTTCGCAGTGAAGCGAAACTCTACCGGACCCGAGAGGCACTGCCCTTTGCGCTGCGCCTGCACATGCCATGCGCCCTTGCGAATCCAGGCGAGATACTCGTCGGACTTGCCGAGGCGCGTCACGCTTCCACGCCGGCGCACGGCGAGGCTGTGGTTCACGCTGGGCGGAAGGTCGGGGAGCGTAATCAGGATCACCAGCTCGCCCGCAGTTCTGCCGCGGTGGCGGCCTTCAGTTCGGCAAAGCGGCGATCGCGCTCGCCCTTGGGAGCGTTCCGCCATGCCTTGAACGCCTTCTCCCGGCGCTCGACGGCGCGGGCGAGAAGTTCGTCCCGCTTTTGATAGGCGCGCTGCGATTTGAGATGGGCGGATTTCATTCCGCTGCCTCCGGCACGCGGCCGACCGGGCAGTCGGGATGACCGCGACGGGCGAAGGAGGGGATTTCGAGGTCTTCATCGAAGCTGGCGCGACGCGCGGCGGCGAGGTCGTCTTCGGGCCGGATCAAATCCGACACTACCGGCGGCGTTTCGGCGGGGTTCTGTCCTTGCTGGTATGGAACGCCGCGATGGGCGCCTTCAGCTTGCTCGTCCGCATTGGCGGCGGCGCGAAGGTCCGCGTAGGCGTCGAACGCCTCGCTGCCCGGCTCCGGCATCAGGTCGGCGGCTTCCTCGATCACCTCGCCAGTTTCGGGATCGTGGGGAGGTTCGGGCTCATGTTCCGGCGCGCTCTTCAAGGCCTCGATGGAATCTTCGAACTTGTCGGCCACCTTCTGCAGCGCCTCGCCAACCTGAGCCTTAAACGAGCCCTTGGGCGCGGCGCGCATCTTTGCCGACATGGTGAGGCGCGGCTTCTTCGGCTCTTCCGGCAGCATGGAAAGCTGGCCTTCCAGCTCCGCCCGGCGCCGCGCCTGCTCGTCCTTCTTCGCCCGCTTCGCCTGGTCCATGACTTCCAGCTTCGCGACCGCGAGCAGATCACCGACCCGCTCTTTCGTCAGGCCAGCCTCGATGGCGTCGTCCTTCCATTGCGCGAGATCAGCCTTCAGGGCCTCGATCTCGTTCAAGAGGCTTTTCGCGCTCTCGAAAATCTTTCGTTCTGCGGCGTCGATCATGCGCCCTCCGGTTAGGGTTACTGCTGGGTCGGGTATTGAAAAGGGCGGGAGCCGAAGCCCCCGCCAGTCGAGGGAAACGCCCAGGAAGGGCCTCGTGACGGGCAGTCAGCCCGAATTTCAGCGCAAGACGGCGACGTTTGACGGTGAGTACACACCCAGCTTTCGCCGGCCCTGCCGAAAGCCGCACGCCGCCTTGCTGGTTAGTCCGACGCTCGCGCGCGCCAGCAGAGGTCCCCTCGGCAGGGGTAAAGGCTCCCCGCGCCGCGACGACAGGACTATTCCTGAAGGGGGTACACGGCACGGGGCCATGCTGCGCTTGGGGTCGCAGACATGAGGTTTCGTTTGATCGAGGGAGGCGGCTCACAGCGCACCATCCCTACGGAAGCGGTCGACCTCGTTCAGAGGCTCTACGGCTGGCGAGGGCCCATCATCGCCCACGCGCTCACCTGCCTCGTCAGACACCTCGCGCCAGCGGACCAGCGCGACGAAGCCGCAGAACGCCGCAAAGCCGAAGATCGCCGCCCATAGGACGCTCATGCGGCCCTCTTCGCAGCGAACCGCTCGCGCGCAGCCTCCAAGGCCGCAGCGTTCATCCGCTCCATGTCATCTAGGGAAAGCAGCCCGCCGGTCGCCTCACGGAGCCGGGGCCAGTGCTTCATCGGAATGCCCGGCTCGCGGCCCTGCACCCACTTGGCGACAGCGTAATGGCTGACGCCGCACATTGCCGCGACCGCCGCATGCCCGCCGAGCTTTTCAATGACGTCGTTCAAGGTCATGGGAGGGGACAATACGGAAATGATTTCCGCTTGTCCAGAAGATATTTCCGTGACGATTTCCGGCCCGCCGCGCGATACCGGGGTATGCACTGGAGCGACCGCGCAAAAGCCAGGATGGATGAGCTGGGGCTATCCGCCGTAGACCTCGGGAAACTGGCCGAATTCCCCCTCGCGGGTGACGTTGCCACAGCCTGCCGTGGCGATAGTGCGGAATTATTTTCCGATTTCGCTTGACCAGAAAAGCAAACGGAATTATTTTCCGTCTCACGCCAAGCCGAGAGGGTCCAATGCTCACCGCTGAAACGCCACTGAAGACCGGAACCGTTGTCGAAGTTCTCTGCGGCGGCGGCAAGACCTACCTCGGGCGTGTGCTGCGCTGGACAAAGGCCATGGGCCCGCGATCCAGCCTGCCGGAGGGCTTCACGCCCGTTCGCGAGATCACCGCACCTCACCAGCCCGCCCTTCGCGGCCTGATGATCCACCGGAGTGGCCTGCGGGTCGTCTCCAAGCGGGAGGCCGCATAGATGCTCAGCGCCGAAGACGAAGCCGAAATCCTTGAACTGGTGGGGGCGGAGGTCGCGGCCGGGCAGGCGTTTGAGAAGGCCCGCGACGCGCTGAAGTTTCGGGAGGCGCAGCTGGGCGGTTCGCTGGCGCACCTGTCGGCCACGCTGAAGGGCTGGGAGGCGGCGCGGGCTCCGCAGCTGCAGGCGCAGGCCGAAGCCCTCGCGATCCATCAGGAAGCGCGGAAGGCGCTGGACGCGGCGCTCACCCGCCTCGCGCGCCGGTATGAGCCGGACCCGGCGCACGACGCGTCGCGCGTCCGCCTTCCCCGTCTGGGTGAGCAAGTGCCGCTGGCAGATATGGCCGCGTCCATTCTCGGGGTTCCGAAGGTGGCGGCGTGAACCGCCCCGCCCTCCTCGATCTAGGCCCGGTGCGCATGACGCAGGCCAAGCCGATCCCGCTGGTGAGGCTCGCGGATATCGCTCCGCAGCGCGCGCCAGAACCCCGCCTCATCGGCTCGATCATCATCGCCATGACGCGGAACGAGATCACGCCAGCCGAGGCGCGAGCCCGCCTGATCCGCGCCGGCCTTCCAGAAACGCGCGCCAGCGAACTGGCGGCGTGCGCCCTCAACAATCTGAAAACAGGGATCTAGCCCATGGCCGTAGAGAAGCTGTTTACCCCTGCCCCGCCGACCGTCGCGGAATTGAACGCCCGCATCGCTTTCCGCAACCGCCTCGGTGACGAGGCCAGCGCCGAAGGCCGCTATCAGGACGCCCGCGTCCATTGGGCGATGGCGGAATCCTATCTCCGCCAGGCGCACGAGATCATTCAGGCCGAAAGGCTGGCGAAGAAGGTGGCGGCATGACGCGCGCCTCCAACCTCGACCTGATCCTGATCTGCGGCGCGCACCTCGCCACGCTCGCGGCCATCGTGCTGGCGGTGACGGCATGAGCGCCGCTCGCAAGTCAGCTCCCGTCCGCAACCTGGAGCGCGAGGCTGAGGCCGCCAAGGCGCTGCGGTCGTCTCTGGCCACGGTTCTGGGCGATGACACCGAAGCCATCCGAGACGCCATTGAAGGCGAGACGGGCCTTCACGAAGCCATTGCCGAGGTTCTGGCGATGGTCACTGAGGCCGAAGTTCTGGAAGCCGGGCTCAAGCACAAGATCGGCCAGTTTCAGGAGCGCAAGACCGCCCTCGAAAAGCGGATCGACAGCCTCCGGGCCATCATCGGCCAGGCCATGGTCATCGGCGAGATCAAGACCCTGCCGCTGGCTGAGGCGACGCTTTCGATCGCTGACACCGCGCCCCGCGCCATCGTCATCGACGAGGCCCAAATCCCTGCCCGTTTCTGGAAGCCCCAAGACCCCACGCTCGACAAGCGCGCGCTGAATGAAGCGGTGAAGGCCGGCGAGGAAATCCCCGGCGTCACCCGCTCCAACGGGTCCGTCTCACTCAAAGTTCGGAGAGCCTGAACATGGGCGCTGCCCTCGCACTCACCACCGGCCAGAACCTTCCTCGCGTTCGCGATTTCCGGCCGCAGGAACTAAACCTGATCCGCCAGACGGTGGCATCGGACACCAACCCGCAGGAATTTGACCTCTTCATCGAGGTCTGCCGGCGCGTCGGCCTCGACCCCTTCCGCAAGCAGATTTACGCGGTCGTCTACAACAAGGACAAACCCGACAGCCGGAAAATGTCGATCATCACCGGCATCGACGGCTATCGCTCGATCGCAGCGCGCTCCGGCGCCTACCGGCCCGATGACCAGGAGCCGACGATCGAGACGGACCCAGCTCTTGCCGGGCCAACAAACCCCAAGGGCATCGTTCGCGCGGTCGTGCGCTGCTACCGCTTCGGGCCGGATCGCGAATGGCACCCCTGCGTCGGCGTAGCCTACTGGGAGGAATACGCCCCCATCACCGCCGCGGAATGGGAGTGGGTGGATACCGGCGAAAAATGGGCCGACAGCGGCAAGCCGAAGAAGAAGCGCCAGCCGAAGCCCGGCACGGATATGAAGCCGGAAGGCAAGTGGGCCACGATGCCCCACGTCATGCTCGCGAAATGCGCCGAGGCGCAGGCGCTCCGCAAGGGCTGGCCCGAAGACCTTTCAGGCGTCTACGTCGCCGAGGAAATGGCGCAGGCCGAGATCATCGAGGTTTCGGCAACGGTGGCGGCGGATAGCTACCAGGCAGAGCGGGCGCAGAAGGCCATCGGCACAGCAGGCAGCGTCTTCATCGCCTGGCGGGCCGGTGAGCCGATCGACACTGTTCCAGCCGGCCAGATGGTCGACCGCTGCGGTGCGTTCTTTCGGGAAAGCGATTCCTCGATCGAGCTCACGGCATGGCGCGACCGCAATCAGCGGTCTCTTCAAGATTTCTGGGCGCGGCACAAGTCCGACGCCCTTGAGGTGAAACGCCTGCTGGAAGCCCGGATCGCAGAGCTTGAGGCGGCTTGATGGGTGACGAGCCGCCCCTTCTCTTCAAGCGGACGCTGACAGGGCTTGTTCCTGACAACGGCCCGGCGCGCGAGGCTATGGAAGCCGTGCGCCCCGGATCGGTCGTGCGCGTCCGCATGGTGAAGCCGAGGAGCGGCCCGCATAACCGCAAGTTCTGGGCGCTCATGTCGGCAGTAGCCGACGCCCTGGGCGAGAGCGTGACGGCGGAGAAGGTCGCCAAGGTCGTCAAGCTCCGCACCGGGCATGTGGAAGTCGTGAAGACTGCCGAGGGCATCCTCGAATGGCCGGCATCGATCGCCTTCGACAGGATGGACCAGGGCGAGTTCTCCCGCTTTTACGAGCGGGCGTTGGTCGTCATCTGCAATGACTTTTTGCCCGGCGTCGCGCCCGGCGATTTGCGCTCTCAGATTGAAGAGCTGGTCGCAGCATGACGAAACGCAAGCGCCGGAGTGACCACACATGGCAATGAGAAGAATCCCAATCAATGAAGCGGCGGCGGCGGCTCTATACGCTGAGGGCCGCTCGTTCGAGACAGTGGCGGCCATCCTTGCCACCAGCCCACGAGCGGTTCGCAGGTTCCTTACTGAATCCGGCCTCATGCGCTCACGGCCTGGCGCCCGTACCTCGGCCTTGGAGAGGATGAAAACCCGCTATCGGATCGATGAGGCTGGATGTTGGATATGGACGGCGCTGACGAATAACGCCGGATACGGCGTGATTTCCCTGCGAGGGCGCTCGGTGATGGCTCATCGTGCAATGTGTGAAGCGGTGGGAAGACCGATCCCAGCGGACATGGAAGCATGCCATCGCTGCGACAGACCGAACTGCGTCAATCCAGATCACATTTTCTCCGGAACGCGGCTCGACAACATGCGCGATGCGGCGGCGAAGAACCGGATAGCGCATGGCGAGAGGCACCACAGCGCAAAACTGACCGAGGATATAGTCCGCGAAATAAGGCGCCGATCCGCGTCCGGGCAGCGGCACTGCGAAATCGCGCGGGATCTCGGTCTGAAGGGGCATTCTGTTAGTGAAGTTGTCCTCCGCCGCAAATGGCGGCGCGTCATATGACGAAGCGCGGCGCGATCACGCTCGGCATGAAGCTGGAGGCCCTTTTCATCTGGGGCCGCGTCATCTGCGGCCGCTGCGGCCAGGTGATCGAGACGCCGGCCGACTGCCAGTGGGACCATGTTCACCAGCTCGCGCTGGACGGCGCTCACGCTGCGTCGAACCTGTCCGCGAAGCACATCACCTGCCATGCCGAGAAGACGGCTGAGGACGCCTACGCGCGCGCCAAGGTCCGCCGCCTGACCGGCGCCAACAAGCCGAAGCGCAAGAAGACGTGGCCCTCGCGCCCGATCAAGTCACGCGGCTTTGAGAAGCCTAACCCCCGCCTGTCCGGCGCATCGCCGGGATGAGAGGAGAGAGAATGAGTGAGAACAAGAAACCGTGGCGTTGGTGGGTCGGCACGAATAACGAGCGCTACGACGCGTCGTTCGCGACCAAAGAGGAAGCGCTTGAAGTAGGACACGCCGATTATGGCGGCTCGTTCTATATCTGCGAGGCGCAGGGTCACGAGTGGCCGAAGCTGGAGGCGGCTCTCGTTATCGAGAGAGCGCTGGACGACGCCATGGACGTTGGTGAGATGTTCGGAGAGGTCGAGCCCGAAAGGATCGGCGGCGCAGAAGAGATAGCGGCCTCGATGGCTGAGCTTCAGACGCTTCTCGACCAGTGGTGCGAGAAATGGGCGCACACATTCCGCCAGCCCGACATGTTCTTCGCCTGCGACAACGAGGAACACATCGAGGCCGATCCGCTTCCCACCCCCACCCAAGGCTTGCAGCCGGAGGGCGGGCGGTGAGCGGGGAGGTGGGCGGCCCTTTGGACCTGTTTGGTGGCTCACCAAGGACGGTGACGCCACCTGCCGCGCGCTCTACCGACGACACTACAGCGCCGGCAAATCCAAGCGCACGTCGGCTCAGTTTGTCGGGCCGGGCGAAAGCATCGTCCTTCGCACAGCGGAAGGTGACGCCTGCTTTGTCTGGAGAAAGTTCAAAGACGACGCCATCCCCGCACAGCACGGCGTCAACTGCGCCCTGTTTCGCAACGAAGGCCCGGCCCTCTCGTCAGAGCTTGTCCGACAGGCTGACGCCATCGCTGATCACTGCTGGCCTGGTGAGAGGCATTACACCTACGTCAACGCGGCGGCAGTGCGGTCAGCCAATCCGGGTTTTTGCTTTCTGCGAGCTGGGTGGCGGCGATGCGGGTTCACTCGCGGCGGCCTCCTCATTCTCGAAAGGCTCACCCCATGACTGACACCACCGAGGGCCGGAGGCTGCTGGCTGAGCTTGGCGTCGAGAACTGGACGCATGACGGCGGCGGACTGCTTTGGTCAGTCGATCATCAACAGCAAATCGACATTGCGTGCTGTGGTCGCCCGCTATCGTGCGGTGCGTGCTGCGGAAACGGCGTGCCAGAGGAGACCTGGGTGGAAACTCAGGTCGAACAAGGGCGGATGGACCCGCGCCTTGCAGAGTTGGTTTTGCAAATGCCCGCCCTCCTATCCGCCGCCGAGGCCGGGGAGAAGATGCGGGAAGAGAATGAGAGGCTGCGGGAGGAACTGGAAGAGCGGAAGCGCCTGCCGGAAGACGTGATCGAACGGCTGATCGCGCTCGGCCCTGTAGAGTGGGGTGCGAGTGCCGCACAGTCAGACGAAGCGCACTGCGCCGGATTGGCGGAGACGCTGGCCGTGACCCGCAAGGATTTCGGCCTTGAAGGCGACCGTCAGATGCACGGCGTCTTCCTGAAAGGAACCGGGATTATCGTCTGCCAGACGGGCACCAGCCCCAATAGCGGCAAGCACGCAGCGATCATCGACGGCGCGCTGAACATGCTGCACCGCCTTGCGCTTGAACACCGCTCCGCCCTCGGTGCTGCGCCATGAGCGGGGGAAATCTGGACGCCATCCCGGCTGAGGCTGTCGGCCTGAAGCTCTACAAGCATGACAGCAAGGACGACCTGATCGCGTGCGAAGGAGTGCGCTTCAAAGCCGGCCGCTCTGGCGTTCTCACCACGCTCATGCGCGCGCGCATCGCGGGGCATGTCGAAGTCGGTGGCACGCTTCACGACTACTTCGCGGACGTGTTGGACGCTGATGGGTCGATCATCGAGTGCGTCGCCCTCGATAAAAAGTCCTATCGCATCCTCAAAACGAAATGGATGCGCTGCAAAATCGAGAAACCCCATGACTGACACCCCCGCCGCGCCCGCGAAGGATGAGAGGCCGACCGCTGAGGCGGTGGAGAGGGCGATGACGTATTTCGCTGGCAAGCCGAAATCCTTTACCGGGATGCCCGCGACACTTCATGGCAAGACCCTCGCCGCCCACGTCGCCGCGCTCACCACGCAGTTGGAGGCGCGTGACGACGAAACCTATGAGATCGGCAAACGCGACGGTTATGAAAGCGCAGTCCAAGACTTCGACCTCGCGACTGGCGGTGACGGGGAGTTCAAAGGCTCGACCATCCCCGGCGAGACGGTTGACGTTCCGGCGATGAAGGCCCGCGTCCTCGAACGCCTCACCCGCGAGACGGCGCGCGCCGATGCTGCGGTGGCGGAAGCGAAAGCGTTGAGGGAGAAAATGGATAGGCTGAAGAACGCAGCGCGCTACTCCATCCAAGGCATCCGACACATCGCAACGCCTTGGGCCGTGGTCGATACGACGCAGACGCCGCACCAGATCGTCAGCACGCATTTCACTCACCCCGAGGCCGTGGACGCACTGCACAAGCGCCAAGCCGCCACCCTCACAGCAGAGCAGGCAAGCGCCTGCCGGAATGGAGAGGCGAGGTGACCCCGCTGGCCGCGCTCAAGGCATACCAGGAGAAGGAAAAGGGATGAGCGAACCTCTCTACAACGGTAAGCCAGCGTCGGCTTACTGCGTCCCCTACGTCTTCTTCCGCAAAGAGGGGTTCTACACCGTGAACCTCAGCGGCGACGAAGACGTGATCCCGAACGTCGAACGCAACCCCGGCACGCTTCGCGTTGAGGACATTACGGGCCGCGTCGTGTGGCCTGTGCTGGCATTGGTGATGAAATGAGCATGACCCTTCGAGAGACCGTCGCGCGGGCGATGTGTAGCGCCAAAGGCTATGCGCCAGACGAGATATTCCACGCGCAGGGCTACAGCCCATCACGCATGTGGGAGCATTTCACAACTGAGGCCTACGCCGCTCTCCGTGCCGTCGCTGACGCTGGGTTCGTGATCGTGCCGAAAGACCCGACGAGCGCGGCAATTTCCGCCGGCACGAAAGCCATCATGGACACCATCGAATACGAAAATAGCGACGGGCGCGACATCATCCTAAATCCGCGTGATGTAGCCCGCGCCGCGCTCGCCGCCGCGTTCAAGACAATGGGGAGGTAGGGGGATGGCAAGAGTTATCGGCGTCGATGAGGCCAAATTGAAGCGCGTCTCGTGTGGGAACTGCGCGGCAATCATCGAATACAAACCAAGCGAACTCCGCAAGGTTGAGCATCAC
>Ga0209174_10003194_pt1 | contig 10465 bp, 9 predicted proteins | sample JI91814BDNA_FD_187505 | JGI IMG/M metagenome (GOLD analysis project Ga0209174, IMG submission 187505) | Wastewater effluent complex algal communities from Wisconsin, to seasonally profile nutrient transformation and Carbon sequestration -... | ecosystem: Engineered > WWTP > Effluent > Algae...
GGTCCGCGACGGCGGCTGCTCCTTCCCCGGCTGCACAAGGCCCGCCGGCTGGACCGACGCCCACCACCTCATCCACTGGGCAGACGGCGGCGCGACCGACCTCGACAACGCCGCCCTCCTCTGCCGGATGCACCACACCACCGTCCACACCCGACGACTCATCGGCCACGTCACCACCGGACCCCCCGACGACCCCCACCAAGCCCGGCACCGCGTCATCTGGAACCTCACCCCCGGCAGCTACGACACCCACCTCACCCAATGGCGCCGAACATCCGCCTGACGCCGCATGCGCACGCGCCTTCGATTCCGCGCATCAAGCTGTGCACTCGCCGCTCGGTGTGACGGGAGCACGCGCAGGGCTCCATTCGGGCGTGCAGAAATTGTCGCTTCCGGACAGGGCCATGCGCGCCCAGGGCGGCAGCATGCCTGAGCGAGGTGGCCCCGCTCACCTGCCGATCACCCGCAGCATGACGCAGACCAAGTCGGAGCCTCGTGCTCAGGCCGACCCCTCGACTCGATCGAGCACCTCTCGGAGGACGGCGGCTTGCCTGAGCAAATCCGCCGCCCGCTCATCCTGGCGATCACCGGGTCGTTGAAAAGTGTGGGCCGCGTGCTCGTGCTCAGCGATCTCGCGCTCGACGACGGCCCGCGCGTCGGCCCAGGTCAACACCCCTCGCTCGACGTCGGCCGCCCCCACGCCGATGGCGCTGGTCTCGATCGCCCCCGAAGCGGGCACCGACTCGATCGGCACGGCTTCAGCATTATCGAGGGCAACGAGCGCAGCGCGCGTGGCAGCGCGCGCCGACGCATCGCGCGCCTTCATGGCCCGCAAGCGTTCGACACTCAGGACCGCACGCAGCCGAGCGACCAACTGTTCCGTCGTCGGGCTCGCCATCGGGTCAGAGTCCATGGTCATCCACTAGTCGTAACCCCCCATCCCCGTAAAGTCCATGGATTTGCACCGCAGGCAAACTTGCACTGAGTGCATCTTGGGAGCCATAATGGGTACGTGCTACTCCGTGACTGTGCCATCGACAATCTCCGCGAGCGCAAGAAGGCGCAGACGACGACGGCACTGGTGGACTCGGCATACGTGCTCGTCGCGGAACGCGGGCTCGGCGCAGTCAACGCGGACGCCGTCGCGGCGCGCGCGGGCGTGTCACGCCGGACCTTCTTCAACTACTTCCCCAGCGTGGAAGCCGCGCTCGCCCACGGCATCGGCGAATTCCTCGAAGACCTCAAGGGGCGCCTGAACGACAGGCCGGCCGACGAGAGCGTCATGGAATCGCTCGAACTGATGCTCGGCGGCCCGGCCGACCCGGCCTTCCTGCAACGCATCCTCCAACTCGGTTCCGTGGGCGCGCCCGACCTGCAGGCCCGGGCGGTCCTGCACGGTGCGGTCGACGCCTGGCTGCCGTGGTTGATCGATCACCTGCGCAGACGCCTGCCGGCCGGCACGGACGCCCTGTATGCCGTGCACCTCGCCCTCGCGGTGACGGCCGGCACCCAAGCGGCCATCCATGTGTGGGCCGAGCGCACCGACCGGGCGCTGACACCCGAGAGTTGTGCCGAGTTCCAGGCTCTCCTTGCGCGCAACGTACACACCCTCCGGACCGGCTTCGACGCTGCAGCGGTCGTCTGAAACTTCGACGCGAAAGTCGTTCTCATGGCTACATTTCTCTACCGTCTAGGCCGCTGGTGCGCCGACCGCGCCGGTCGCGTCATCGCCCTCTGGGTGGCCATCCTCTTGGCCGTCGGCGGCGCTGCCGCAAGTTTCGGCACACCGATGGCCAACCAGTTCACCATCCCCGGCAGCAACTTCCAGCGCGTCATGAGCGAGCTCGGCGACTCCATCCCGCGCCTGAGCGGCGGCTTCGGGACGGTCGTCTTCGAAAGCTCGACGGGCTCGTTCACGCCCGCGCAGGAAGCGGCGATCAAGGCCACCGAGGCCAAGTGGGCCAAGCTTCCGCACGTCACCTCGGTGATGAATCCCTTTGTCGCGCAAGATCAACTCGACTCGTCGGCCAAGAAGCTCGATGACGCCAAGACTGACCTCGACAAGGGCTTCGCCGAGCTGGACGCCAACCGGACCAAGCTCGACGACGCCCACTACAAGCTCGCCCAGGGCCAGGGCCTGATCCGCCTCGCGGAGCAGAAGAACCCGAAGGACCCGGGCCTGAAGACCCTCCGACCGCAGGTCGCCGACGCGGAATACCAACTCGCCGAAGGCGAACGCAAGTGGAGCGAGGGGCGCGACAAGCTCGAAGCCGCGTGGACGGCATACGAGCAGGGGCGCAGCCAGGTTGCCGCGATGGACGGGATGCGCTTCGTCACCAAGGACGGGCGGTATGCCGTCGCGCAGATCCAGTTCGACACCAATGCCCCGTCCGTGCCGTATGAGGTGCGGGCGCAAATCCCCGAGATCGGCGCCGAACTCGCGGCCGCGGGAGTGACGGCGACCTATTCCTCCGAGATCTCCCAGGAGCTCTCCCTCGTCGGTCCCGGTGAGGTGATCGGCCTGGCCATCGCCCTCATCGTGCTGATCGTCATGCTCGGCACCCTGATCGCCGCGGGCCTGCCGATCGCGGGTGCCCTGCTCGGCGTCGGCGTCGGACTCGGCGGCGCAGTGGCGGCCACGCACTTCTTCACGATGAACCAGATGACCCCGTCGCTCGCCTTGATGCTCGGCCTAGCGGTCGGCATCGACTATGCGCTCTTCATCGTCAACAAGCACCGGCAGATGTACCTCCACGGCATCGACCTGCGTGCCTCGATCGGCCGAGCCGTCGGGACCGCGGGCAGCGCCGTGGCCTTCGCCGGAGCGACCGTGGTGATCGCCCTCGCCGCCTTGGTGTTGTCGGGGATACCGATGCTGGCCCAGATGGGCTTGGTCGCCGCCGGCACGGTCGCCGTCTCGGTGCTGGTCGCGCTGACCCTCACCCCGGCGCTGCTGCGCCTGATGGGCCCGCGCGTCGCGAGCGGGCGCACCTGGCGCGCCAGCGGGTATGCCGTCCCCGGCGACCATGCCACGCGCGTCGCTCCCGCCTCTGGCCAGGAGCACGAGGAGGAGCACGGCGGGTGGTATGTCGCCCTGATCACCCGCAAGCCCTGGCTCACCATCGCCGGCGTCATCGCCCTGGTCGCGGTGCTCGCGTCGCCCGCGCTGACCCTGCGGCTCGGCCTGCCGGACGGCGGGACCGAGCCCCGCACCAGCACGGCCTACGCCACCTATCAGAGAGTCGGATCGGAGTTCGGCAAGGGGATGAACGGGCCGATCCTCGCTGTGGCGACGCTGGACGCGCCGGCCACGACCGACGAGGCGCTGCGGGCCACCGAAAGTGAGCTGGCGACTCGCCTGGCCGGCGTCACGGGCGTGCGCAGCGTTGCCGTCGCCGGCGTGTCCGACGACAAATCGGTCATCGCACTTCAGGTCGTCCCCACCTCCGGGCCGGCCGATGCGGAGACCGTCGAGACCGTGCATGCCCTTTCCGAGCGGCTGGCCTTCATCGGCGACGAGACCGGCAGCACGATCGGCATCACCGGTCAGACCGTCGCGAACATCGAGATCTCCCAGCGGCTGGCCAACGCACTCCCCGGCTACCTCGCGACCGTTGTCGGGCTCTCGCTGGTCATCCTGCTCCTGGTCTTCCGCTCGGTCCTGGTGCCGGTCATCGCGACCGCCGGCTTCCTCCTGAGCGTGGCTGCCGCCTTCGGCGTCACCGTCGCTGTCTACCAATGGGGTTGGCTGGCAAACGTTTTCGGCGTGAGTCAGCCCGGGCCGATCATGTCGTTCACCCCCATCATCCTCATCGGCGTGCTTTTCGGCCTGGCGATGGACTACCAGATGTTCATGGTGTCGGGCATGCGCGAGGCGCACGTCCACGGGGAGCCCGCGCGGCGCGCCGTGCGCACCGGCTTCCTGCACGGCGCGAAGGTCGTCACGGCCGCGGCGCTGATCATGTTCTCGGTGTTTGGCGGCTTCGTCTTCTCCCACCTGACGATGATCCGGCCGATCGGCCTGAGCCTGGCCGTCGGTGTCGTCGTCGACGCCGTCCTGGTCCGGATGACGCTGACCCCCGCGATCATGCACCTGCTCGGTGAGCGGGCCTGGTGGATGCCGAAGTGGCTCGACCGGGTGGTGCCGAATGTGGACGTCGAAGGAGCAGGCCTGACCGCGCAACTCGCGGACGAAGAGCCTAGGGCTGCGGCGAAGACTGCGGACCTGGCACCGGTTGGCTGACCCAACCGGCCTGCGCACCCCCTCATGGTCGGTGGGGGGCGGGAGCGGGGAGGGAGTCAGACGAAGATGGTCTGGGCGCCGGCGCTGATCTCGATGAAGTCGGCAGCGCTGATGACGCCCTCGACGCCCGGGTGCAGATCAGCTTCGAGCATCTTCATCATGTCGAAGGAGAGCTTGCAGGCATACATGTGCACCCCGGCCGCTTCGAGCAGGTCGAGGAACTCCGGGACGTCCGGGATCTCCAAGTCGGCCATCTGCTTCTTCATCATCTTGGTGGCGATTGCCGTCATGCCGGGCAGCTGGCCCATCAGTTGCGGCATCGACTTGTGCTCCAAGCCGGGGCGCAGGTAGCCGAGCTCGGCCATGTGCATCGCCGTATTGCCCAACATCGTGAACTTCAGGTCGGCATTGGTCTTCTTGTTGATGATGTCCAGGCCCCAGAAGGTGAAGAAGATGTGCACCTCCACGCCCTCACCCGCGGCGGCGTTGCCGAGGATCAGGCCGGGATAGGCCATGTCGAGGTTGCCCTTGGAGCAGATCAGGGCGAGCTTGCGCGGGCCGGTCGGGGCGGCGGGGGCGGCATACGTGCTCGGCACGTCGCTCGCGACCGGAGCCGCGGGGTGGCCGCCGAAGTCGGGGAGGATGAAGCCGTCGGGAATGGTGCGGATCGTGGGTCCTTGACGATCAGACGCAGCCGACCGGCTTGGGCAGGCCGGCGAGATAGGCCATCTTCTTGGCGGGCTTGCCGGGGAAGAGGGCAAAGAGGTCCTTGACGTCGAAGCCACCGACGGCCTGCATCCGGCGCAGGGTCGGGGTCACGCCGGTTTTGGCGGCGTCATCGCGCATGAAATGCAATGGCGCCCAGTGCTTCTCGGTCAAGTGTTCAATCCCGACGAGTTCGGCGAGGACCGCCGCGAGTGGCTCACTCCACTGCGTGCGATCGGTAAAGAAGCCCTCGTCGTCGACGGCGAAGGTGTAGCCCTCGATGGTGTTGGTGGGCATCGTGGTCAGGCCTTTCCGGCCGGGACCTTGCCGGCCATCGACATCGCGTTGGGGACGGGAAGCGGGCGCCCGGGCAGCAGGAGATTCCAATAGATCTTCTCGAAGGCGAGCTTGCCGAGGTGGTTGCGTCGCGACTCACCGAGCAGGGTCAGCGGGCCCACCGGTGGATAGGGGAAGACCCCAGTCAGCGGCTCGGTGTCGTAGTTGAAGTCGAGCAGCATCGCCTTGCCGCGCCCGGATTCGACGAAGCAGTTGGCGTGCCCGTCGTAATGACTCGTCAGGGGCCGGCCGGCCATGGCCGCGACCAGATTGTCGACGACATGCTCGGCTTCGAAGTGTGCCACTGCCCCCGCCTTCGACGTCGGGACATTGGTGGCGTCGCCGATCGCGAAGATCCGCTCGTGCGCGGACGACTGCAGGGTGTGCTTGTCGACCGGGACGAAGCCGAGATCATCACCGAGGCCGGAGTCGATGACGAACGGCGCCCCCATGTTGACCGGGACGGTGACGAGCAGGTCGAAGGGCAGCCGCCGGCCGTCGAACCCGACCAGCGCCGGCGCTTCGGGGTCGACACGCTCGATCGCGAAGTCGGTGGCCAGCCGGATGCTGCGATCCTCCAACAGCCCGCCGAGCCGCTTCGACGCGACCGGCTTGGTGAAGGCACCGTCGAGCGGAGTGACATACGTGATGTCGACCTTGTGGCGAATGCGGCGACCGCGGAAGTAGTCGTCTGCCAGAAGAGCAAACTCCAGAGGCGCAACCGGGCACTTGATCGGCATCTCGCTGATGTGCACCAACAGCCGGCCACCGTCGAAGTCGGCAAGCGCCTGACGCAGCGCGGTCGAACCGGCAAGTGTGTAGAAGTCGAATGCCCTTGTCCGCCAAATTTTCTCGTCCGCCAACCCGGGAGTCTGCTCAGGCCGAGGCGAGGTGCCGGACGCGATGACCAGCCAGTCGTATGCCAGCTCCCGCCCGTCGGCGAGCGACACCGCCCGCCGCTCGGGGTCCACGCGTGTCACCGCGCCTTCGACGAAGGTCACACCGTCGGCAAGTTGGCCGCGTCGGGATCGCACGACGCGCTCCGGAGTGGACTTGCCGAAGGGAATGAAGAGATAGCCGGGCTGGTAGTGATGCGCATCGTCGCGGTCGACGACGGTGATCGAGCCATCCGCACCGAGGCGGCGCCGAAGAAGGTTCGCAACCATCGTGCCGGCTGTTCCGGCCCCCAGGATCACCAGTGTGGCCATACCTCGACGCTATACCTCATGGGGTATCGAAATCAGCCGAGGTGACCCTTGCTTCCGCCGACCGCTCGGGGCTCGCGCAGGAGAAGCACGGGCGGGCCGTGGTGGTGGCTACGGGCGATCAGCCGGCCGTCGAGGCGCAGCTCGGGCCCATGGGTGGAGATGTCGTAGCCGCCTCCCGTCTGGCGCGGCGGCACACCCTCCATCGTCAGGTGGGCCAACGGCATACGGGCTCGTGCGGACGCGACAACCTCGCGGACTGCAGCGGATTCCGCTGCGGGCCAATACTGTTCGGTGATCGATTGCCAGACGACCGTCAGGACGTCGCCTCGGGGCTGCGCCAGTTGAGATGCCAACCACGCGGACGCACCGGCAAGGTCGACGGCCACGGGGTGGGCTCGCCCGATGTCCAGCGCCGCCGCCAAGCGCTCGTGCCGCGCGAGGTCGAAGGGCCACACGAAGGACCTCAGATAGCGCGCGCCCTCCGGGGTCGAGGCAGCGACGGGATCGGGGTCACAACCGCGCCGCTCGACGATCTCCAGGTCGACCGGCCCGGCGTCGGCCGCCTGCGTGTCGAGCACCAACGGACTCGATGGCGATCCCCACGCCCAGCCCGGTCCGGTGATGCGATATCGGTCGACATTGAGGTTCAGGCCCGCTGACGCGCCGGGCTCGAGCAGCCGCACGCGCCTGATCCCGCTCACCCGGACCGCCGCGAACAGGCCGATGGCGAGCACCGCTGACCGGCCGACCTCATTGGTCTGCGGCGGGATCGCCAGCGCCGCACGCAGCTCCTCGACGTGCGCGAGCAGCACGGGCTCCGCGAACGGCCAGACGCTGTCGGCCGGGGCGGCCCCACCAAGACTCGGATAGAAAGCCGCGAGTGGGGGCGCCTCACCGCGCAGCACGATGCGGAAGAGCCCGGCCAGGAGGCGCAATTGCACCGCATCGCCCCGACTCGCGGTGCCGACGACATCGCGGCAGATCAGGGCCGTGACGCCACCGGCGTCCAGGTCGTCGGCCAGGTGGTCGAGTAGGACGCCGTAGAGGTGCTCGCGGTGCCCAAAATGCTGGCGGAATTGGTCGGCGAGAGTCGGCACCCACCCACTGTGCCGCACCAACGCGGAGTCAGCCGTGCCGAGGGCGAGGTCGCGATCCTCAGTTGGTCGGCGACGCCGTGGACCCGGGTAGGCGCGGGTCGGTGACGCCGCCCTGGCCGGTGCCGCTCTGGCCATCCATCCCGGGCTGTCCAGCCATGCCGTGATCGCCATCCATGCCGTGGTGGCCGCCCATCCCGCCAGGACCACGGCCCATGCCGGTCTCGACGGTGATCATCTTCAGATCCGCCGACACCTGGACACGCACCGGCGCACCCGCCTTCGTGCCGAACGCGTCATACGACCCGTCCTCATCCTTCTGCACGCCCGCAACCGTGACGGCCGAATCCTTCGCCTTGATCGCGTCGGTCACCTTCGTCAACTCCGCACCCGTCACCGGCGTATGAGCGTGCCCGCCGCTCCCGCGGAAGTCCTGCTTGCCGGTGGTGCCGCCCTCGCTGCCCGACGTGGAGCCGGAGGGCGCGGACGTAGACGTCGTATTGGGGGTGGAATCCGACGACGCGGCATACGCGATGGCGCCGCCGCCGGCCAGCAAGAGCCCGGCAGCGCCGACGGTGACGGCGGTCAGATTGGCCCGCTTGGATGCCATGGTGATGCACTCCTCGTGATCGAATGTGGGCGCCCAGGCGCCCCGACGTGAGCTGAACTCTGCGCGCCCAAGCTGTCACGAAGCTGTGGAGAAGCTACGACTTGGCCATCGCGTTCACCTGGCCGCGGGACATCAAGCATCGACCACAGGGCCCGTTCTCCGGTAGGTTGCCCGGAAACTCCGCAGTTCAGCCGACCGATCGACCTTGGGGGACCACCACATGACCGCCCGAAACATGCTCGCCAGCCTGCCGGTCCTCGGCATGGCTGCGCTCGCTCTCCAGCCCGCACCCGCCACCGCCGCCGGGACGACCATCGACGTCGCGGTGACCGGTAAGGACACGAACGCCGGCACCGCGGCCGCGCCCTTGAAGACCATCCAGGCGGCCATCAACAAGGCCACTCCCGGCACGACAATTCGGGTGCACAAGGGGACCTACTCCCAGCAGTTGATCATCCGTAAGTCGGGAAAGCCCGGGCTGCCGATCACCATCACCTCGGCCGGTGACGGCGAGGTCATCGTCACTTCCACCCAGCCCACCGAGAGCTGCGACAACCGCAAGCCCTCTCCCAACCGCACGATCTTGATCCAAGCTGGCTCCGACTACTGGAATTTAAGCAAGCTGACCATCGTCAACGGCGTCTACATCAATGGCGGCGGCGCTTACGAGGTCTACACCTGGCACGACGATCTCGTCGACGCGCACGTCTGGGAGCCTCGCCGCAAGGTCCCCGGCACCTTCAAATACGACCCCACGGGGGCCAAGGATGCGGTCAGTTATCTCTCCAAGGTGCTCGGGCGCGGACTCAACCCCTCCGACCACATCGAGATCACCGGCAACAAAATGTCTGGCCGGGGCATTCACGCCAGCTTTGCCCGCTTCGGGGCCATCAAGGACAACACCATCACCAACGTCGCCTGCGGCACCGGCCCAGGCGTCTGGATCATCACCTTCAGCAACTTCTGGGAGATCACCGGCAACGACGTCTCGCACATCGCGGACTCGGCAGGCAGCCACTTCATGCAGGAGGGCATCCGCCTCGGCACGGCCTCCAACTACAACCACGTGGCCAACAACTATGTCCACGACCTGGGCGATGACGGCCGCGGCATCGCCACCGATGTCGACGCGAGCTACAACCTCTTCGAGAACAACAACGTCGTCAACGCCCCCATCGGTTACAACGACGAGATGTCCGGCTGGGGCAACACCTGGCGCAACAATGTGGCCAGCAACTTCAAGATCCTCGGCTTCGGCTTCCGCATGAAGGACGCCGTCCTCAAGCTGCCCAGCAAGGACACCAGCACCTGGTATTCGATCGTCGACGGCAACAAGGCCATCGGGGGACGCAGGGGGGCCGCCGGGCTGTCGATCGGCGCCATCGGCGGGAGCAAGTTCACCAACAACAGCTTCGGTTATATCAACCTCGGCGCGTATGTCGCGGGCTACTGGGCCAAGCAGGGCAACACCTGGAACGGCACCACCCAGCCCCCCAAATAGGTCGCGGCGCCCTGAAGGTCGCACCCATGGTTTCGTCACCACGGCCTAGGGTTCGGCCTTTCAGGGCGCGACCGGGGTCACCCGCAGCACGACATCGCTCGCGCTGCCGTTCGAGGTCAGGATGTAGAGCGCACCGTCCGGTGCCTGGCGGATGGTGCGCAGGCGGCCATACGTCCCGGCCAGCTCGGGCACCGAGCCCACTGCCGTGACCGCGCCGGCAGCATCCATCGTCAAGGTGAGCACGGCCGAGCCCTTGAGTTGCGCGACGAAAGCCTGACCGTCATACGCCCCCCAAGCGGCACCAGTGACAAAACTCATCCCACTGGTTGCGAGCGTCGGCACCCCCGAGGACCACACGGCCGCAATGGCTTTCGGAAATTTCACGAAGTCGGTCATCGGGACCTGCTGGTAATAGCCGGGAGCCCCGGACGGGTCGACGGGGTTCCAGCCGTAGTTCGCCGCCTTCTTGACCTGGTTGACCTCGTCGTCCCAGTCCGGCCCGTGCTCAGCATTGAAGATCTGCGTCGTGCCCGGCCGGAGAGCAAGGCCTTGGACATTTCGGTGCCCGAAGTTCCACACGAAGCGACGCGGCGTGATCGCGCTCGCCCACGGGTTGCCGGCGGGGACTGCGCCCGAGCGGCGCACGCGCAGGATCTTGCCGGCCAGGCTGTCGCGATTCTGCGGAGCGCCCGCCTGGCCCGCGTCGCCGGTGCCGATCATCAACGAGCCGTCCGGGGCGTTGAGCAGTCGGCAGCCGAAATGCGGTTC
>Ga0209174_10003197_pt1 | contig 10460 bp, 10 predicted proteins | sample JI91814BDNA_FD_187505 | JGI IMG/M metagenome (GOLD analysis project Ga0209174, IMG submission 187505) | Wastewater effluent complex algal communities from Wisconsin, to seasonally profile nutrient transformation and Carbon sequestration -... | ecosystem: Engineered > WWTP > Effluent > Algae...
GCTTTGGGTGGACGTTAAGGCTAAACGGACCGCCTCTTCTTTAAATGACTTATCGTACTTACTCATATTGACACCTTTTATTGATAATTATATCAAATTAGGTGTCTACGCAACTAGGGGCACATCACTATCAAACATAATAACAGATGATTTTGATGGCTCACGCCAGGCCCATGTTTGAGCTACAACATTTCTTGATTTCAATAACTTAGTATCTACAGGCAGGACTATTTTTTGTCCCTTTTTTTCCTTTTTGAACATCACATAAAAGCAGCTGTTTGGTTGTGTGTAACCATAAATTGCAGATGTTTCCCCATTGCTGCCGATAGATTGACAACAGCCGGTTAACATGCCTAAGAATGGTCCGCGTACATCATCATAGCTTAGCTTGCATATAAAAAAATCATCATCCTGCACCAACACATCTGGCATTATTTCGTCGCTTTTAACTGCGGTTAATTTTGTCATGGCTTCTATACTGCTTTGCTCTACGCCAATGTCAAACAATGTTTGAATATCATCAACTCCTAGTCCTTTTGCTTTTAAAGCATGTTTTGCTATTTCAAGAAGAACCTCTATCAAGACCAAAGTGTCTTTGTCAGATATTGATAGATCTTTTTGTCCTTGGGTAACGTCTGGATCCATTATCGATACCAAATATTTTATGGCTGTGTCTAATTTGTTATTCCATTTTTTTACAATATCTGTAGATGAAGCTGCACCCCCAGCTGCGGATTCATTCTCATCTGAAAATAAGCCTATTATTTTTTGTTTTAAAATTCCCGCCTGTGTTTTTTGGTCTAAAATTTTAACTTTTTTATCGAAAAGCAAATTTAACTTTTCTGCAGCCACTTCAACATAGTTGAGCAGGCGTTTAAAGTCTTTTTTTGTTGTTTCCGCACAAATAAGTCCTACATGCCTTGATATTTGTTTAATTAAAGATTCTGCAAGTTTGCTTTTGTATGGTGCGGAAATCTCAGACAATGCTTCCAGTTTTAATTTGGTGTTAGTATAATTGTAAAATCTTGTAATAAATTCAACTGCGTCTTCGTCGCTCGGGAATATTTTCATTAAATCATCGACAATTGAGTTTTTATATCCTCTTTGTTTCTCAATTATACTTAAAAGCCCGAGTAGCAAGAAGGTTTTTTTGTAAGCATTATATTTTTCTGGTATTGGTGTCATCGCATTTTTTAATAATAACCGCTTAACATCTTCAGACATATGCATAGTATCTTCATAATTTTGTCCAACATTAATTGTTTCCACATAAACACTAACTGTCTTCACATCTTCATCAATCTTATCTCGTGATAATTCCTTAAAGTCAGCATAATGCTGCACACTAGGGAAATTTGTATTTAGCATTATTAATGCCAATTCAATTATCCGATTCATTTGGTGTATCCTCACTCAATTTTGGTCTATACTTCCACACCATGTCAGTATAGACCATATCATGAACTTATTAACTGACGGCAAAATATTCTTGCGTACCACCGGCTTTAATCGCATCCTGGATGCGGTTTAAAGCGTGAACATTTGCTGCGGTGCGCATCGACAATTTTTTACTGGCACTGAGCTTATAAACAGCATCAAAAGAAGCAGTAATTACCGTTTTTAATTTCTGCTGTACTTCTTCTAGTGGCCAATAAAAGCCAGTGTTGTTTTGCACCCACTCAAAATAGCTAACGATTACACCGCCAGAATTAGCTAGAATATCAGGAATAATAAAAATATTTTTCTTATCTAAAATTACATCAGCCTCACTGTTAACCGGACCATTGGCTAATTCAACGATATATGGCGCCTGAATTTTTTGCGCATTATTCAGGGTAATTTGATCCTCTAATGCAGCTGGAATTAATATATCAACTGGTAACTCTAGTAATTGTTCATTAGTAATTTGCTGCGCGTCTACTGCTTCACACACTGAATCAGTACAGTACACTGCTTGCACTCTTAAACTTTCATTCTTCGCTTTGATAATTGACGGAATATCAAAACCGTTGTCAGAATATATGCCACCTTGTGAATCGCTTATTGCGACAATTCTATATCCATCTTGATGTAGCAATTGCGCAATATGCTGCCCGGCGTTACCAAAGCCTTGCACTGCAACTCGCATATTACTCGGTTTCCAAGCTAATTGTTTTTCCAGCTGTTTAATACAATAATAACCACCTCGTCCCGTAGCATCATCACGGCCTAAACTACCACCCAATGGAATCGGCTTACCAGTTATAACTCCCGGCGTACGATAACGCATAATAGACGAGTATTCATCCATCATCCAACCCATGATCATGGAGTTGGTATAGACATCCGGCGCGGGAATATCACGATGCGGGCCAATAAAATCTGCGATACGATCAATATAACTTCGGCTCAAACGCTCTAATTCTAATTTTGATAATTGTTTGGGATTAACACAAATGCCACCTTTGCCACCGCCATACGGAATTCCAGCTAACGCGCATTTTAATGTCATCCAGAAAGCCAAAGCCATAACTTCTTCGCGCGAGACATTGGGATGATAACGAATGCCGCCTTTAGTTGGCCCTAAGGCATCATTGTGCCGCACTCGAAAGCCCGTAAAAATTTTCAGCGACCCATCATCCATTCTAACCGGTACGGCTACTTCGAGGATTTGCTTGGGGTGCTTTAATTGTTCTAACACTTCGGCTTCGATATTGGCGTTAGCAAACGCCGCATCTAAACGAGAAATTGCATTTTCAAAGATATCTTTTTGCATCGATATATTCCCTTATATTAAAAAACTAAATATTAAACAAACTAATTATGCGGTATCGGCAACAAACCTTGTTGCTGATAGATATCCGCCATCACTACTAACAAACCAAATATTAATGTTAAAACTAGCACTAATTTTCCACCAAACATTTGATAACTGCCAGGGATATTTTTAACATAGCGTGCATGCCATGCCATCGCCACCGGGTAAATAACTAATAAAATTGCTGCAAACACCCCAGCATAATTTAACGCTAATAAGAATCCTTGTGGATAAATTAACGTATAAAACACTGGCGGCACAAAGGTTATAATGCTCAGAATCACACGATCACCTTTAGTATGCTTAAAGTGCATACCATCGGCAAAAAAATCAAAAATTCCCAAGCCCACGCCAATAAACGAAGTAGTTAAAGCAAAAAATGCAAACCAAACTACAAACAGCGTAACGGTAGGGCCATGCGCTTCTAAAGATTGGGCCATTGTATCGGCAGGATTAATGCCGCTGTTAAGCATTTCTACTAAGCCACCCGCCCCCCAAGTTGGAATTAAATTTAATACGATTAATTCCCACACGGCGTACACAACTAGCGGCAACAAACTACCAACAATTATGGTATAGCGTAATTTTTTTATATCTTCGTTTAGATAAGTTTTCAAAGTAGGAATTAATAAATGATAACCAAAGGCTGTGACTAATAGCGGAAAAGCAGCTAATAAATATTTGCTGTCACCCATAGGCTTAAATATATGTGTCGGGCTAGTATGTAATGCCAAATAGCACATGCCAATAAATGCTACAATCAAGCCGATCATTAACAAGCGATTAACAAGATCAACGCAACCAGTGCCCAAATAAACTAAACCCGCAAACGGTGCTGCAAACAATAATGGCATTACTCTGGATTCAAAATCACCTTGAATATCTAGGTCTAAGATATTGGCCAACATAGTCGTGCCGCCTGCAGTATACGCTGCCATCAACGAATACAAAAACAACACATAGGTGATCCAAGCAATGATTTTACCACCACGCCCCAGAGTCTTAGCGGCCATGGAGATTAGGTTCACTTCACCGGGAAAGCGCAATGAGACTTCTAGATATGCTAGCGCCGAGCAAGTCATAAACAGCCAAACTAGCAAAAAAGCAGCCATCGTGGGGTAAAAGCCTGCCGCCGCAGTCATTACTGGCAGCCCTAGCATCCCTGCACCTACACAGGTACCAGCAATTAACAACGCCCCGCCAACCACACTACCCGTCGCTTTCATTATTCTTGTCTTTTCCGCATTTCTTAATAAGTAGCTGCCATTTTATGCCCAGCATAAAATTGTTGTCAACCAATATCTGATCTGGTATATTCCGGCCGTTTGTATATAAAAAACACAATAATAACCATTAACTATAATAACATAGGGCAGTAAATTATGTATAATTCCCGCAAACGCGCTAAAATTGAAAGCACCGCAGCTTCGCGAGCTGTAGCCAACGAGATGCTGCAACAGCAAACTATGCCACTGTCAGCAATACCTATCGACCCATCTTTGGGGCTTATTGCTGGCCTGCGAGAACACATTGTAGGCCTAGAGCTAATAAACCAATGCTTATACAATGAACTGCAACATGCTAACGGGCAAATCATGAATCTCACTTTTGTCAACGGTAATTTACAAGAGCAAAAGGTTCGTGACAATAAAGAACTAGCGGCCTGTAAACAAGAGCTGGAAAACAAGAAAACTAAAATTGGGATGTTACAAAAAATTATAGAATCTAAAACTGACCAACATATCATGAGTTCCATTGTGTTATTACGCGGCGTTAACAACGAAACAATCAAGTTACCTGAAGAAGTAAAAGAACACATAACCTCACAACCTGGGATCTATCCAGCGCTTAAATCATTGCTGGAAAATTCTAAAAAAGAGCATTTTCTGAAAAAAGTTGTAACTACCACTACCACGGTTTCTTCTACCAATTCTGACCTGTGGGATCTCGATACTAACTTAGATTTCTCTGGATTGTTTAGTGACATCGACGAACAAGATGCGCCGGTGGCTAGCGAAAAATCCCAACGTAAACGCGCTAGACCAGAATAAAACGTTATATTATAATGCTAACAAACTTATTGATTTTACTACTCTATTTTTGTTAGCTTATACAACAATCTCAATCTATACAGAGCTACTGCTATGGCACAATATATATTTACCATGAACAACGTGGGCAAAATGGTCCCACCTAAACGCAAAATTCTCGATAATATTAACTTATCGTTTTATCACGGCGTAAAAATCGGCGTGTTAGGTCTTAACGGTTCAGGTAAATCTACGTTGTTAAAAATCATGGCCGGTTTGGATAAAGATATTCTGGGCGAAGCTGCAGCGCAAAAAGATATTAAAATCGGCTACTTACCACAAGAGCCACATTTAGATCCAAAAAAGAATGTACGTGAAAATGTCGAAGATGGCATGGGCGAAATTAAAACGGTGCTGAATCGTTTTAACGAAATTAGTAATAAATTCGCCGAGCCGATGAGCGACGACGAGATGAATAAATTACTCGCCGAACAAGGCGAACTACAAAATAAAATCGAGCATGCTAACGGTTGGGAATTAGATCGTACCATTGAAATGGCAGCAGAAGCGTTGCGCTTACCAGCTTGGGATGCCGATGTAACTAAATTATCTGGCGGTGAAATTCGCCGTGTGGCGTTGTGCCGCTTACTAATGTCGACGCCAGATTTATTATTGCTCGACGAACCAACCAATCACTTAGATGCTGAAAGTGTAGCTTGGCTTGAGCGTTACTTACACGATTTTACTGGCACTGTCGTAGCGATTACGCATGATCGTTATTTCTTAGATAACGTGGCCGGTTGGATCTTAGAATTAGATCGCGGTCGTGGAATTCCATTTGAGGGCAATTATTCTTCCTGGCTAGAACAAAAAACTGCGCGTTTAGAACGTGAAGAGCGTGGCGAAGAAGCACGGCAGCGTACCTTAAAAGAAGAATTGAAGTGGGTGCAAACTAACCCTAAAGGCCGCCAAGCAAAAAACAAAGCACGTTTAGCGCGCTTTGAAGAATTAAACTCCAAAGAGTATCAAACCCGTAATGAAACTGCCGAATTGTACATTCCACCAGGACCGCGTCTCGGTGATAAAGTACTAGAAGTAGTAAATTTACATAAAAGCTTTGGCGACAACGTATTAATTGATAACCTAAATCTTAATGTGCCTAAAGGCGCGATTGTTGGCATCATCGGCCCTAATGGTGCCGGTAAATCAACTTTCTTTAAAATGCTCTGTGGTAAAGAACAACCTGATTCCGGCAGCGTAACTTTTGGTGATACCGTAAAATTAGCTTATGTTGATCAATCGCGCGATTCATTGTCTGACACCAAAACTGTGTGGGCAGAAATTGCCGATAGCCAAGATATTATTACTATCGGTAATTTTGAAATGCCATCGCGTGCCTATTGTGGTCGTTTTAACTTTAAAGGCGGCGATCAACAAAAAATGGTAAAAGACTTATCCGGTGGTGAGCGTAATCGCGTACATTTGGCGAAGTTGCTACGTAGTGGCGGTAATATGCTATTACTCGATGAACCAACCAATGATCTCGACGTAGAAACTTTACGCGCCCTCGAAGAAGCGCTATTGAATTTCCCTGGTTGCATAATGGTAATCTCGCATGATCGCTGGTTCCTGGATCGCATCGCCACGCACATCTTAGCCTTTGAAGGCGATAGTAAAGTACATTGGTTTACCGGCAATTATACCGAGTACGAAGAAGATCGTTTGAGCAAGCTAGGCCAAGAAGCATTACAGCCGCATCGAGTGGCGTATAGGCATGAGAAAGAGCAAGCTTAGTTGCAGAGGGGTGTGAGGGGTTATATGCTTAGCAAAGCATAATAACCCCGAGGTGTGGATGTGAGATTTATTAGCGGGTGTTTTTTTGACCTGTTTGCTCTTTAGTGATAACCTCGACACGTGGTCCATTATCTTTATTACCTTCATTAGCAAGATCTTTTATTGTAGTAACAGCAAGTGAATTTTCTGCAAGATCTTTAAGTTTCTGCTCTTTACTTTTAGCAAACATACCTCCAAAACAAGCTGAAAGCGCTGCCCTAAGGCTATTATTGTTTTGTGGTTTCTTCCCTGGCATAGCTGGAAGTCCTGTTACTCTTTCTCTTGTAAGCTTGGAATGTATTTCTGCTAGAACCTGATCTAATTTGTTATCACCTACAAGAATTTTATTTCTTGGGGAACTGCCTGTACTATCTGTACTTTGACTGCGCTCAACAGCTTTCGCTACATATAAGGACTTTCTGCGATCATCATTCAGCGCAGTGGCTGATGCGCTACTTTTTTTGTATTTTTCAGGATCAACTTCTACGATTGCGATTATATCGCTATCTTCAAATTCTCTTTCAATTTTATATGTGCTACTATTTTCGATAAATTTCAGCATATTTTCAACAAACATTACTGTTGCGCCAAAGTTTGGATCTGTTTCAGATATGCTAAGCTCAAAATTACCATATTCACCAATTTTTGCAATATTAGAAGCGCGCTGACCCTTCAGCCCTAAAGTTACAAATTCTGGCAAAGAAAAACTAATGGTCTTAGACCCCGTATTTTCAGATGATGCTACAGTTCCTGCTATATTTGGGTTTTCATGTTTTATCGAAGATAGATATTCTTTTTTTAGTTCTTCTATATCCCGCCTCTTAGACGGCTGCACAGGTTTACCCTCTGTAACACCTAGATATTCGCCCATATTAACAGCATTATTTTTATCTGCTTGAGACAGCGTTCCACAACTACTTAATGTATTACAAACTGAGTCTAAGGTTTGCCCCTCTGTTATTTTATATTCTTTAGGAATTGAAAACATCCCAACAGTTTGTACGTAAAGCAAGTTTGGCTTCAACTTCCAAGTATCGTCCTCCAAAGTAAGGGTAAAAGCGCCTCTATTGATCCCTTCTTGCACAGCATCCTGAAACTCTTTCCATTGGTCGTCATTATAATATAACGTAACGTCAATATCTTGAGTTACCACTGCGCCTTCGCTCGTAACTGTAAGTGAATGTTTAGGCATCGCTGTTCCCCGTTTATATATCTAATAAGTTTGACGCTATTTTTTAAATTTAGTTCATAGTTGCAGATACACTTGTAGCGGCAAGTTAGAAATGTCTGGTCCTGAGCCATTTACACGTTAGTTGTAGCCTCCCACTGTTTAGCCCCCCTACACTCGTTTGTTTTTTTGCTACTGCTAGGTTCTACAACCCCAGCTTCGCTTTGCTCAGCTGCCCCTTCCGCCGCTAGCGCGGCTCTAAGGGGCGGGTTTTTAGGGACATGAAAGATGTTCATTCATCCATAATTTAGCGATATCTATAAAGCTTCAGTAAAACCATAATTGATAAACACGTGGTCTAAGCAATAAGGCAAAATATGAAACAAATATTATTATCTAATATCTGGTTGACACCTTATACGCCCTTGGCGTATACTTAAAACATGCAGTTCACTGAATTACCACTCTTTGAAAAGCATGTGTACAGCTATTTGGATGATGATGAATATGGTGCTTTCCAGTGGTATTTAGCGCAAAATCCTGATGCTGGCTACATAATCCCTGCTGGAGGCGGTATAAGAAAAATACGCTGGAACGCTAAAGGCAAAGGTAAAAGTGGTGGAGTTAGAATAATATACTATCACTACAACAAAAATGCCGAAGTAATTTTGATGTTGATTTACGGTAAAAATGAAATGAGCAATATTTCTGCAGAAATATTAAAGCGTCTACGCAAGGAGCTACCAAAATGAAGAAAAAACGCGATATAAACACAGAACTTGCACAATGCCTTACAGACATAAAAGCGGGTCGTGGACGCAAGTTCACAGTTGACGTGCCTGGAGATGTGAAAAAATTACGCTCTCGATTAAATCTTTCTCAAAGCGCATTTGCCGCTCTACTAAACATTAACGTAAGGACCCTGCAAGGCTGGGAACAAGGGATTAAGCACCCCAAGGGTCCCGCTATAGCCTTGCTCAACATCGCCGATAAAAACCCCAAGGTGTTCATTCATCCGCCACAATAATTTTTTGCATCCAAACCCATAATATGTTACCATGCTAACTACTAATGGCTAACTAGGGGTATGTACATGAATAAACTGCAACGTGCTGCATTTAACCGCATGTTACGCCAATTAAAAGCAGGCAAGTACGCAAGTAACCTGATAAATTTATCTAATCAAGGTTTAGAAGACAACGACGTTACGCTGCTAATTAATGCTATCAAAAACAACCGAAAATCTAATTTACAGATAAAAACTATATCTATTGCAAATAATAATATTTACGCTGTTATAATTACTGGGCTATTGGGATTAGAAAGCTTAGATGCTTCTGACAATAAACTCTCCACCTTGGCACTTCATAACTTACCAAATTTTAGGCGCTTAAATGCAAGCTATAATAGATTATCGAGCATTAATCTGAATTCAATTACCGGCTTGGAAGAGCTTATTCTCAATGGCAACCATTTAACTGCCATTAATTTAACCAAAAATACGCAATTACAACACTTAGAGTTACGCAGCAATTTTTTACACGCCTTAAACCTTGCCTATCTAACTAAACTGCATACAGCTATTGTGCACCAAAACAGCTTAAGCAGTTTATTGATCAGCGGCGCCCCGTTAAATAAAGCCTTCACCTATGATCACAATAGTCTAGATGCGCTTAGTTTAATTCAAGTAGCAGCGCATAAAAATCTAACTATCAATAGCGAAATTGGCCATGCTATACCAAGTAACATCGATAATCAGATATTAACCAGTAATTTATTAGTCTCTCATTTTTCCGACATATTCAGCACTTTTAGACGTAGATATTGCCCAGCGCTGTTAATCGACTGTAAACAGCAGTTTCTTAATTTATCTTTAATGCATAATCAAACATTACCGCATGATGTTATCTTTGAAATAATAAATCAATATTTTCGCCAGAACTTAAGCCAACAAATAACTAGTGTTGTGAATACGCTACTAGCTAGTAGTGAATATAATACCGAAACTGATCCAAACCGCAAACAAAGCATTATAGAATTTGCTAATAACAATTTACCAGCAGCGATTGAAAAACTTTCAGCGCAATTTTATAAGCATCTGCAAACCAGCAAGGCTATAAAAATGATTATCAATCGCAACGCTATAGCAACCCAAACCACCCCGCCTACGCAAACCTACGCGGCAAGCAGGCCACTTACCTGGTTAGCCAATCGTATAAGCAGATTATGCTTTAATCACCCCAAGACGCAAGCTACAGGTACTTCGCTAAGCATGTAGCTACACGCGTGCCATTGTATATGTATATGCATTTGAACTATTAGCCATCGCTCTGGTCGAACCTATTGGTAGGGTTTAGCTGGAGTGAGAGGAAATGTCTGGGAATTTAGATTTACAGAGGAGAGTTAACAAGGCGTTAGAAACCCTATCTGAAGATATAGAACCATATTTTCAGGAGCATTTATCCAAGCATCCTGAAGATTTTAGACTGCCTCGTACAATGACAATGTGGAGTTGCCCCGTAAAACCGAACCACGCTTCGCTCAACACATTGCACGAATATACTGCCTAGGTGACATCATTTTCAAGCCCTTATGCGGGGCATGTTCATTATAATCATCAAACCAATTCGGT
>Ga0209174_10003201_pt1 | contig 10456 bp, 9 predicted proteins | sample JI91814BDNA_FD_187505 | JGI IMG/M metagenome (GOLD analysis project Ga0209174, IMG submission 187505) | Wastewater effluent complex algal communities from Wisconsin, to seasonally profile nutrient transformation and Carbon sequestration -... | ecosystem: Engineered > WWTP > Effluent > Algae...
CCATCGACGCGCAGCGTAAGACACGCGACAAACTCATTGCGCGCCATGGGGATCCGACGCAGAAGCCGTGGATCTATCTCATCGTCGCGACCGGCGACATCTACGAGGACATCCCGCAGGCCCAGGCCGCCGCGCGCGAGGGCGCCGACATCATCGCCGTCATCCGCAGCACCGGGCAGAGCCTGCTCGACTTCGTCCCCGAGGGCGCGACCCGCGAGGGCTATGCCGGCACGTATGCGACTCAAGAGAACTTCCGCCTGATGCGGGCGGCGCTCGATGAGACGAGCAAGGAGTTGGGCCGCTACATCCGGCTGACCAACTATGCCAGCGGCCTGTGCATGCCCGAGATCGCCACCCTCGCCGGGCTCGAGCGCCTGGACATGATGCTCAACGACTCGATGTACGGCATCCTCTTCCGCGACATCAACCCGATCAGAACCTTTGTCGACCAACGCTTTTCGCGTCAGATCCACGCCCGCGCCGGCATCATCATCAACACCGGCGAGGACAACTACCTGACCACCGCCGACGCCGTCGAAGCGGCCCACACGGTGACCGTCAGCCAACTGCTCAACGAGTACTTCGCCAAGGAGGCCGGGCTCGCGGACTGGCAACTTGGCCTCGGTCACGCCTTCGAGATCGACCCGTCGATCCCCGACAGCTTCCGGCTCGAGCTCGCGCACGCTCTGCTCGCGCGGCAACTCTTCCCCGACGCGCCGCTGAAGTGGATGCCGCCCACCAAACACATGACCGGCGACATCTTCCGCGGCTACTTGCTCGACGGCTTCTTCAACCTCGCCGGAGCGATGACCGGTCAGGGCATCCTGCTGGTCGGCATGATGACCGAAGCCGTTGTGACACCGTGGATTTCGGATCGTGATCTGGCCCTGCAGAACGTCCGCTATGTCTTGAACGCCGCGGGTGGTCTGACCGAGGATTTCCACCCGCCTCGCGACGGCTTCATCCAGACGCGCGCGCGTCAGGTGCTCGCCGATTCGATCGACCTGCTCGATTCGATCGTCGGCGACAGCACCACCTCGGACCCGCCGCTGCTCGCCGCCATCGCCGACGGCACCTTCGGTGCCATGAAGCGGCCGGCGACCAAGGGCAAGGGCCTGGACGGTGTGGTGCGCAAGGCTGCGGCATACGACAATCCCGCCATTGACCTGCTGGAAACGGGGGAGACCCGATGAACCGCCGCAATGACGCGCACGAGGCGCGCCGCCGCCGGGAGAATGCGCTCCCGGGCGAGTTGTCGATCAAGACGCCCGGCCCGATCGTGCGGCCGTATGGCGACACAACCGGCGATGGGATGGTGCAGCTTTCCTTCACCCTCCCGCGGCCGCACGACAAGCGCGCGGAGGGCGCCGCCGTGCGGATGGCGATGGCGATGGGCATCGAACCGGCGCTCCTGGTCCACGCCAAGGCGATCGGTCCCGACTTCACGTTCTTCGTGGTCTATGGCCCGGTCAAGCACCTGGTCGACATCAGCGCCATCGACATCGTCGAGCGCGAGTTCGAGCTGCTGTCGTCCAAGGAGGTCAACGCGGCCGTCAAGAAGCACCTGCGGCGCAAGTTGGTGATCGTCGGCGGCTGCATCGGCACCGACGCCCACACCGTCGGGATCGACGCGATCCTCAATATCAAGGGGTTCGCGGGGGAAAAGGGCCTGGAGTACTACCGCGAGCTGTCGGTGCACAATCTTGGCGCGCAACTGGCCATCCCCGAGCTCGTCGAGAGCGCCCGCGAGCTCAAAGCCGACGCCGTCCTCGTCTCGCAGGTCGTCACCCAGAAGGACGCGCACATCCACAACACGACGGCGATGAGCGCCGCCTTCCGTGAAGCCTTCCCGGCGGGCAAGGTCCCGCATCTGATCGTCGGCGGCCCGCGATTCGAGGAGGGCTCCGCCGGCGTGCTCGGCGTCGATCGGATCTTCGGCCGCGGCACCACCCCCGGCGAGGTCGCCTCCTATCTCGTCCACGCCCTCGTCGACCCGGCGACCCGGGTCGGCACCACCACCACCAAGGCGGCGTCATGACCAGCTCCCCAGCCGGCAAACCCGAGGTGGGCACCACCGTCGTCCACCGCCGGTACGTGCCGTACAGCCACGCCCATTACGCCGGGAACCTCGTCGACGGCGCCTATTCACTGGCCGCCTTCGGCGATGTCGCCACTGAGATGTGCATCCGCACCGACGGCGACGAGGGGCTCTTCGCGTCCTATTCGGATGTCCAGTTCACGGCCCCGGTCCGGGCGGGGGACTGCATCGAGATCGAAGCGCGACTCGTGCGCGCGGGCACTCGCAGCCGTGAGATGACCTTCGAGGTCCGCGTGCTCGCTCGGGGGTGCCCCGAGCGCGGCGAGTCCGCGGCCGACCTGCTCGACCCACCGATCGTCGCCACCACGGCTCGCGGCGTGGTCGTCGTCCCGCCGCGCGCCTGAGGGGACTGCGGGGCGCGTACCGTTAGCGCGTGCGTCGCCGACTCCACGAGCTCCCGCTCCCCGCGCGGCTCCTGCTCGCGTTCGCCGCCGGGCTCGCCATCTGGCTCGCCCTCCCCGGTAACAACCAGTGGTATGCCGCGTGGCTCGGTTGCGCGCTCCTCGCCGCCGCCGGCTGGGCGGCCGGCTTCCGGTGGGGCCTGCTGATCGGGCTGCTCGCCGGGTGGGCCTACTTCGTCCCCACGCTGGCCTGGTCCGGGATCTATGTCGGCCCCCTGCCGTGGCTCGCGCTCGCCACCCTCGAAGCCCTCTATATCGCGGTCATGGTCGGCGTCGTCGGGTGGCTGCAGCGACGGCTGGTCGCTCGCGGAAGGGAGGTCGCGGCATACGCGGTCGTGCCCCTGGCCTGGGTCGTGGGGGAGTGGGCGCGCGGCACGGCGCCCTTCGGCGGCTTCCCGTGGGCGCGCCTGGCGTTCTCGCAGGCTGACTCGCCGATCCGCAACCTCGCCGCTCTCGGCGGCGCGCCGCTGCTCACCGCCGGCGTTGCCACCATCGGTGTCCTGACGTATGCCGTGGCGCGCGCCGCGCTGGTCACTCGCCGGCCGCTGCCGGCCGTTGCATCGATCGCGGGGGTGGCGGCCCTGGCGCTCGGCTCGCTGCTCATCCCGTTGCCCACAACGGCGGGGGCGCCGACCGCGGAAATCGCGCTCGTCCAGGGCAATGTCCCCAAGCCCGGCCTGGACTTCAACGCCGAGCGGCGCGCGGTGCTCGACCTGCATGCCCGCGCAACCGAGACGCTGGCCGCCAGCGGGGTGCGTCCCGACCTGGTCGTCTGGCCCGAGAACGCCGTCGACATCGATCCCTTGCGCAACCCCGACGCGGCTGCCGAGATCATCGCCGCGCAGAACGCCATTCAGGCGCCCCTGCTCGTGGGCGCGATCCTCGAGGAGCCGGAGCCCTACGTCTCCAACGCCTCTCTGCTCTACCGGCCGGGTGTCGTCGATCCGGAGCGCTATGTCAAACAACATCCCGTGCCGTTCGCTGAGTATGTGCCCTATCGCGACTTCTTTCGCCACTTCAGCGACAAGGTCGATCTGGTGCGGGCCGGCATGGCAACGGGCACCGAGATCGGCTACTTCGAGGTCGCGACCAAGGCCGGGCAGACCTTCGCCGCGCTGCCGACGATCTGCTTCGAGGTCGCCTACGACGGCCTGATCCGCGCGGCGGTCACGCACAACGCCAGCCTGCCCAGCGTCTTGGTCGTCCAGACCAATAACGCGACCTTCGGCTTCACCGACGAGTCCGAGCAGCAGTACGCGATCAGCCGGATCCGTGCCATCGAACACGGCCGGGCCGTCGTGCACGTCTCCACAGTCGGCGTGAGCGGCTTCGTCGCCCCCGACGGAACCAGCGGGCCGCTGACCACGTTGTTCACGCAGGCAACCCAGGTCGCGGCAGTGCCACTGCTGTCTGGTCTCACGGTGGCCGACCGGATCGGGGGCCTGCCGGAATATCTCGCCCTCGCCGGTCTGTTCGTCGCCTTTGGCCGGACCATGACCCGCCGTCACGATAATGGTTCGACCCCCGCACCACCCGCCGTCTCTAAGGAACTCGTCGGTGCCTGAGCACACCTCGCCCGCCCGCGGCCCGATCACCCGCGTGCTGGTCTGCATCCCGACCTACAACGAGCGCGAGAACCTCCCGCGCGCAGTGGCCGGAGTGCGCGAACACGCGCCCGACGCCGACGTCCTCATCCTCGACGACAACTCCCCGGACGGCACGGGCGCCGTCGCCGACGAGCTGGCCGCCGCCGATGCCCGCGTCCATGTGCTACACCGGGCTGGCAAGGAAGGTCTCGGCCGGGCCTATCTCGCCGGTTTCGCCTGGGGCCTCGAGCGCGGCTACGACGCGCTGGTCGAGATGGATGCCGACGGTTCGCACCAGGCCAAGCACCTCCCGGCCCTGCTCTCGGCCGCGGAGCACGCCGACGCCGTCATCGGCTCGCGTTATGTTCGCGGTGGCAAGGTCGTCAACTGGCCGCTGAGTCGCAAGGTGCTCAGCGTCGGCGGCAATGTCTACACCCGGGTCCTGCTCGGGATGCCCGTCTCTGACGCCACCGCCGGCTATCGCGTATACCGCGCGTCCGCCCTGCATGCCATCGATCTGGACAGTGTCGCTTCGGAGGGCTACTGCTTCCAGGTCGACCTGACCCGGCGTGCCGTCCGGGCCGGTCTGGCCGTCCGCGAAGTGCCCATCACCTTCCTCGAACGTGAGATCGGCGACTCGAAAATGAACCAGGACGTCGCCTCCGAGTCCCTGAAACGGATCACTCGCTGGGGCCTGGAACACCGGGCCGGACAGGTCCGCGCGCTCACCCAGCGGGAACCGCGATGGCACGACCTGTAGGAGCCACCCCGTATGCCGCGGCCCCCCGCCGCCGCGGCCGTCGCTCATGGCTCGTCCTGCTCTTCCTCCTTGTGCCCATCCTGGAGGTCCTCGCGCTGATCGGGGTCGGAAAAGTCATCGGCGGCTGGCCGACCTTCTTTCTGCTGGTCTTCGAATCCCTGCTCGGTGCCTGGCTGATCCGGCACGAGGGCGCCCGCACCTGGCGCGCGCTTCAGGTGGCCCTGACCACCGGCGCGATGCCGGCGAAGGAACTCGCGGATGCCGCACTCGTCCTCGTCGGCGGGACCCTGCTGCTCTTCCCGGGCTTCCTGACCGACATCGTCGGCTTCTTCTTCATCCTTCCGATGACCCGGCCGGTGACGAGGCGCCTCCTGGAGCGCGCGGTGCGGTCGCGACTGATGACCGGATTCCCCGGCGCCTCGAGCGGGCCGGCTCCCGACGGCCGGCGACCCGCCGCGACCGAGACTGTCGAGGGACAGGTCGTCGATCCGCTAGACTAGAAAGGTTGGCTACCACGCGGTCGTGTTGCTTTCCGCGTGGCATGCGCGGGGGCGCAACCTTTTTGGTGGCCTCGGCGTCTTAAGACCTGACGCCGGAACACAACCGGGCCGCCGGGCGTTGCACGCAACGACGGTGTCCGCACCCACCGATACCGCATTTCTTCGAATCAGATTTAGGGAGTACCCCCAATGGCCGATCGCACTCTTCGCGGCAGCCGCATGGTGTCCTTCAGCATGGAGACCTCGGCGAATGTCGTCCCCAGCGAGCGCCAGATCGTTGTCTATGTCTGCCCGGCCGAGCACCGGATAGAGCTGCCCTTCTCCACTGAGGCCGAGATTCCCGCCACGTGGGAGTGCCGTTGCGGCGAGGAGGCCCTGCTGCTCGATGGCAAGGCCCCCGACCGCAAGCCGGTCAAGCCGGCTCGCACCCACTGGGACATGCTGCTGGAGCGCCGGTCCATCCCCGAGCTCGAAGAGCTCTTGGAGGAGCGTCTGACCCTCCTGCGCGAGGCGCGCGGCGAGAAGCCGAGCAAGCGCAGCGCCTGAACCCCTCGGCATACGGCAATCCGCCGGAAGGCAGACGGGCCCGTCACCTGATGCTGACGGGCCCGTTGCCGTATGCCGTGGGGGAGGGTCCTTAGACGATCGCCGGTTGTTCGTTGCCGGCTTGGCGGATGCCTTCGCGAATATCGACCCGCGAAAGCAGGAAGCCGCCGAGCACGAAGAAGATGATCAGGGCCACGATCGCCAGCCGGTACGTGTGAGTCAGCTGGTAGACGAGGCCGAAGAGCAATGTCCCGAACCAGCTCGTCCCGCGCTCCATCGCCTGGTAGAGGCTGAAGTACTCGGCCTCGCGGCCGTTGGGGACCAGTTGGCTGTAGAGCGAGCGGGAGAGGGCTTGGGAGCCGCCGAGCACGATGCCGATCGCCACCCCGAGCAAGATGAAGGGGATGAAGGCCTTCTCGGGCACGAAATAGGCAGCGACGACGATGATCGTCCAGATCCCCAGCGACCCGAGCACGGTGCGCCACGCCCCGAGTTTCGCGGCGATCCGGCCGAAGAGCAACGCCCCGCCGAAGGCAACGAACTGGACGAGCAGGATCAGTGCGATCAGTTGCGATTGCTCGAACTTCAGCTCCTCTGCGCCATAGAGGCTGGAGGCCGAGATCACGGTCTGGATGCCGTCGTTGTAGAAGAGATAGGCGAGCAGGAAGAGCATCGTCTGCGGGTGGTGGGCGCGCAGGTCGCGGAAGGTGCTGCTCAGCTGCTTGAGGCTGCCGGCGACCGCGCCCTCGTTGCGCGCGGCGACCGGGGTCTCGACGCCGCGCAGATCCCACATGCCCTTGATGGGGATGATCGCGAAGAGTCCCCACCACAAGGCGGCCGACAGCATGCTGATGCGCACGGCCGTACCGCTCGAGAGGCCGAAGGTGTCGTGCATGGTGACAAGGACCAGGTTGACGGCCAGCAGGAGACCGCCGCCGAGATAGCCGAGCGCCCAACCTCTGGAGGAGACGCGGTCGCGATCGTCGGGCGCGGCGATCTGATTGAGGATCGAGTCGTAGACGACGAGCGAGGAGCCGAGGAAGACGGTGGCGAACACCATCAGGATCGCCCCGAGTTGCCAGCGCGTTCCGGTGACGAAGAAGAGGCCGGCGGCCGAGAGTGCACCGAGCCAGGCACACGCCCCGAGGAACCGCGCCGGCCGGTCCATCCGGTCGGCGATCGCGCCGACGAAGATCAGAACAACCGCACTGAGCAGGGTCGCGAAGGTCGTCGTGTAGGGCGCAAGCGAGCCCGGGGCGATCGGGATGCCGAGAACGTGCAGGTTGACGGTGCAGTCGAGGTCGTTGTCCTGCCCGGGGCAGGCGGCGGCCTTGGCGATGCTGGTGATGTAGGGGCCGTAGAGCACGGTGCCGATGGTGGTGACGAAGGCGGAGTTGGCCCAGTCGTACCAGAACCAGGGACGGATGTATTTGGCGTTTGCCGCGTAGTCAGGCGTGGTGATCGGCGCATCCGCCACGGATTCCATGCCGGAACTGTGGCACAACTCCGAGGTGCTGCGACATAAGTGGCGGTACTTGGTTACCGGCGCGTCGCATTGCGGGCGTCAGCCCGCGAACTCCCAGTGCCAGGGCTCCGGCAGCGTGCCGCCCTGGGCCGCCCACGAGGGGTGGAACCAGCCGAAGAGCGCGGCGTTCTGGACCAGCCACAGATGTGCGGGGCTGGAGTAGTCCTGCACGCCGCCGCACAGGTCGACGGCTCGGCCGAGGCCGTGCTCGCTGGTGCCGGGCGTCGCGGCCCACGGGCCTCGGGCGGCCTTGACGGCGACCTGTTCGGCATACGAGCGGTAGCCGTCGGTGACGCACAGCAGCGCGCCGGTGTCCTCGGCATACGCCTTGCTCATCGCGTTGAAGGCGGCAGCCGCCTGGGGGACCAGGAATTCGTCCGTCGACCCGACCAGGGGGCACAGGGCGGACGGCGGGATTTGGCCGTTGGGCCACATGCCCGTCTTGTCGGTGCACGGCGAGAGGCGCAGGTCCTTGACACTGATGTTGGAGGCTTCGAGTGCCTTGGTTAGCCGGGTGGAGGCATCGATGGCGTTGGGGTCGCCGCTGCCCAGGAGCATCCCGGCGAGCGGTCCGGCCTCCTCGACGTGGGCCAGGTGGACTTTGCGCAGCTCGGCCAGGTCCGCATTCTGCTGCTCGACGGCCTTCTTGGCCTCGGTCTTGCGGGTCGTCGCCGACTTGGCGGCGGCATCGGCCTTGTCCTTGGCGGCATCGGCCCGCATCGATGCGAGCTTTTGCGCGATGGTGTATTCGCGCAGGTCATCGACCGTGCGGATGCGGTTGTCCGTCAGGTAGTTGAGGTCGGAGAGCGGGTTGCTCGCCTTGCTGGCGTCCTTGGACAGCGCGTCGAGATAGGTCAGGGACTCGGCGAGCGGTCCGCCCTGGGTATAGGCGGAGACAGCCCAGTCGCGCAGGTCCTGGCGGGCCGTGTTGAGGCGCTCCTGGAGAGCCGACGCGATCTCGGACTGGGTCTGAGCCTCCTGGGTCGCGGCGCGCTGGTCGTTCATGGCGTTGCTGTAGGCCTCGAGCGCGCTATTGGCCTTCTTGGCGGCCTTGTCGAGCTTGGTCATCGCCGCGGCAATGTTCTTGTCGGAGGCGAGGATCTCGGCGCGCAGGGCATCGGCGCGGGCGATCTGTCGTTGGAGCTCAGCCGGGGTCAAGGCTCCGGAGTCGCCGGCATCGACCGGGATGGTCACCGTGGTAGAGGAGGGGGTCGTCGAGGTGCCGTCAGCCGCCGACGCCGAGGTGGCGCACGCCAGAGACACGGCGAGGGATGCCGTGACCAGGCCCGACCCCGCCAATCGAAAGCGCACCAGGAATCTCCGAATCCATGCTCAGATCACGCGTCGGCCAGGCGGGTGGGTGGGAGGTCCACGCGATCGCAACGGGTGATGACGGTTGTTTATCGTACCGTGACCGGCCGGCTACCGGAACCGATCGTCCACATGCTCTCCCTGTGAATCCGGCGGGCGAGTTGTCCACAGGTGCTCGTGTCTTGATGTGCCGCATCCACAGGCTATGTGCGAGGCCCTAGCGCTCGTGGTGGGGCCGGGTCAGGCTCGACGTATGAGCGCATCGACGACGGCCGCGGCCCGAGGGGCGCGACGGGCCGGCGTGGACACCATCGAGTTGGCCTGCTGGAGTGCCGCGACCCGGCGCGGGGCGGAGCGCCTGACCGTGGGCGATCAGGTCAGCGTCGCAGGCGCGCTGCGGCACCGCTACTTCCGCACGGGTCCGGCGCTGCAGAGCCGATACGAGGTCGAGGTGGCCACCATCCGCACGATGCCCGCCGCACGGTCCGGTGCGACGGGCACCTGAGCGGCACCGTGATGGCGTCAGTCCACCGGCGGCACTACGAGGAGCGAGCGGCCCTCGTCGGGCTGAAGAACGACATACAGGCTGTGCAGGTCGTCGACCTCGCCCACCGGAGCACTGGTGATCATGTCGATAACGGTGCTGCCCGGTCGCAGGTGATCGGAGCGGACACTGCCCGAGACGGTCGTGTTGGCAAAGTTGAGGACGGTGACCTGGTCGGACTCGGCGAGCCGGTGGACCATGACCAGCATTCCCTTGTTGGAGACCGCGGGGATGTCGAGTTGCTGCGCGGTCGCCAGGCCATGACGCGCGCGGACGGCAAGGATCGCACGCAGTTGGCTGGCGAAGGAGGACTCGTCGGCGAGCTGCTCGGCGAGCGAGCCGTAGAGCGCGGGGGCCTTGGGCATCTTCGAGGTGGACTCGGTCGCGTCCGGCTGGAAGCCGAGCAAGTCGTAGGCACCGCGGTGGATCCACCTGGTGTCACCATCGGCGATGAGAGCGGCGACCTGCTTGCGCTCCAGGGGAAGTGCCCCGACCAGGTCCCATCCGGAGAGCGCAAAGACGCCAGGCTGCCAGGCGTTATACATCGCGAGCAAGAGGTGGGCCCGCTTGATCGCCTCGATGTTCTCGGCAGTGAGGGCGCTGAGGTCATCAAACCCGAGCGACGCCGCGATGATCGAGGCCGTGGTCGAGGCGATGCCGTTGGTGGTGAAGAGCGCGTTGTAGGGCCCGGATTCGCCCGCGAGCCGCTCAGTCAGCTCGGCCCGGATCAGTACCGCCAGATCGGCGCCGAGGATCTCCTTGCGGCGGAAAGTGAAGGGCTCCGCCGCATGCAGCGTCGCGAAGTGAACGAGCTCATAGGTCATCTCGTCGTGATTCTGCAGGGCATGCACGAGCGAGACCGTGTCGACACCCATGGCCTGGGCGGTACGCATGGTCAGCCGCAGGAACTCGGTGTCGCCGGTCGCCATGGCGTGGTGGTAGGCCGGGCGGTTGACGAAGTCGTAGGAAAGATCGGCGCCACGCTCGGCGGTGTTTTTGATGTCGTCGATGGTGAGGTTGAGCTCCTGGAAGGTGAAGCCGCCGACCTTGCGCACCATACTCGCGATGAGCTGATTCGCAGCCTCCGAGAGCGGGTGACCCTCGGACCAGGCCGGACCACCGGTCGCGTTCTTCTCGACGCCGAGGAAGCCGTTGGCATCCAGGCGCAAGGCACCACTGCCGAGG
>Ga0209174_10003202_pt1 | contig 10453 bp, 9 predicted proteins | sample JI91814BDNA_FD_187505 | JGI IMG/M metagenome (GOLD analysis project Ga0209174, IMG submission 187505) | Wastewater effluent complex algal communities from Wisconsin, to seasonally profile nutrient transformation and Carbon sequestration -... | ecosystem: Engineered > WWTP > Effluent > Algae...
TTCGCCGCGCCAGCCGTCCCAGCGCAGCCGGCCCATCGAGCGCGGCACGCCGGCCAGGCGCGTGCCGCGCGCGATCTCCTGCGCGGGCACGGTGCAAGGCGCGCCGGCGCAGGCCAGGTAGGTTTCGCGCACGCTGGCATCGAGCGCGGTCCACGCGAACTGCAGCGACATCGTTTCGCCCACCGCCGCGTCGAGTTCGAGTTCGAAGCCCTGGCGCAGGCTGCGGCCGGCGTTGGCGTAGCTGGCGCGGCCGCCGGCATTGGTGGCGACCACCAGTTCGTCGCGGGTGTCGCTGCGGAACATGGCCAGGTCCGCGCGAAGTCCGTCGCGCGGCCGCCACTTCAAGCCCAGTTCGAGATGGCGGCTGCGCGCCGGTCGCAGGTCGAGGTTCAGGCCGGAACTGCCGTCGGGGCGATAGGCCAGCTCGACCAGGGTGGGCGTTTCGAAGCCGCTGCCGACGCTGGCGTGCAGGTTCAACCCGGGCTGCGCGCGCCACTGCAGCGCCGCCACCGGCGTCCAGCGCGAGAACGACACCGCGCCGCTGTCGTCGGGATTGCCGGGCGTCACGTAGCGATCGTCGGAGTCGAAGCGAACGCGGCTGTGGCGCAGGCCCGCCAGCAGCGACCAGCGCTCGGCCAGGCGCCAGTCGGCCTGAGCGAACTGGTCGAACGAGGCCACGCGGTTGCGCTCGTCGCGGCGCAGCGCACCGCGCACGCCGAGCTGGCTGCCGACGAAGTTCTCGTAGCCGCGCCGCCGCTGCTGCAGTCCTTCCCAGCCGGTGCCCACGGTCCACGCCAGCGCGCGGCCGGCCAGCGTGGCGTCGCCGGCCGCGCTCAGTTCGCCGCCGCCGTAGTCGCTGTCCAGGTCCACCACGCCGCCGGCGTTGAGCGGGTTGGACTGCACGGCGACGGGGATGGCCAGGAACTGTTCGATGCCGCGCGTGCCGGCGTAGACCAGCCCGCGCAGCGTCATGCCGCCCGGCAGCGCCTGCTGCACCGTCCAGCCCGCCTGCGACTGCCGCACGCGCTTGCGGGTGTCGAAGGCGAGCGCCTGCGGCGTGGTCTGGTAGGGATTGGCGTCGAACTGCGCGCGGCTCAGCCCCAGCGGATCCTGCGCCAGCGGCGAATCAAAATGGTTCAGCACCAGCGACTGCGCGCCGCCCTCACCGCCCGGCGGACCGTGCAGGCGCGCGTTGAAGGAGAGCCGCTCGGCCGCCGACTGCGGCCGGAATCCGTCCGCGCGCAGCTTCGACAGCCCGGCCACGACACCCACGTCGCGCCAGGCGCTGCGCAGGCCCGCCGACACGCGCCAGTCGCCACCCTCGGCCGCGGCGGCGCCGAAAACCGCTTCGCCGGGCGCGCCGCCGTCGCCGCTGAACAGCTGCACCACGCCGCCGGAAGAGTTTCCGTACAGCGCCGAGAACGGCCCGCGCAGCACCTCCACGCGCTGCGCGCTGGCCAGGTTGGCGTGCGAGAGCTGCGACTGCCCGTCGGGCTGCGTGGCCGGGATGTCGTCCACGTAAACGCGCAGCCCGCGGATGCCGAAGCTGGCGCGCGTGCCGAAGCCGCGGATCGAAAGCTGGGTGTCCTGCGCGTAGTTCTGCCGGTCGCGCACCAGCAGGCCGGGAACGCCCTGCAGCGCTTCGGAGACGTTCATGCCCGGCGCGGCGGCGGGCACCTCGCGCACCGACACCGCGGCGGGCGTATCGAACACGCTGGCCTCGCGGCGCGTGGCGGTAACGTTCACCGGCTCGAGCGTGGCGGCGTCGCGCGTTGGCGCAACCCCCTCCGGCACGACCTCCGCCTGCGCGGACGCCGCGAACGCGCACAGCGCCAGCGCCGCGACGGCGGCGGGGCCGGGGCTCACTCGTCGTCGCGGAAAATGGCCGTGCCGCGGCTGCCGTCGGGCTTGATCCAGCCGCGGTACATGCCGCTGGTGTTGAAGGGCATGGCGATGTTGCCCTCGCGGTCGAGCGCGATGGCGCCGCCGTTGCCGCCCAGCTTCACCACTTCGCCGTTCACCACGGCCTCGGCGGCCACCGCCAGCGAATCACCGCGGTAGGCCACGCGCGCGCAGATGTCGTGCGCCACCGCGGCGCGGATGTAGAACTCGCCCCAGCCCGTGCCCGACACGCCGCAGCGGTCGTCGGCCCAGTTGCCGGCGCCGATGATGGGCGCATCGCCGACGCGGCCGTAGCGCTTGTTGGTCATGCCGCCGGTGGACGTGGCCGCGGCGATGTGGCCCTGCTGGTCCAGCGCCACGGCGCCCACGGTGCCGAAATAGCTGCTGGGAACCGCGGCCTGGCCGGCGTTCTCGAGCCTGCGCGCGTCTTCAAGCTGCTGGCGGCGGCGGTCGGTGTCGAACCAGTCCGGGCGCACGCGTGCGATCTCGGGCCGCGTGTCGGCGAACGCCTCGGCGCCCGCGCCGGCCATCATCACGTGCGGGGAATGTTCCATCACCGCGCGCGCCAGCCGGATCGGGTTGCGCACCGTGGTCAGGCCGGCCACCGCGCCGGCGCGGCGGGTATGGCCCTCCATGATCGACGCGTCCAGCTCGTGGCCGCCGGCGGCGTTGAACACCGCACCCTTGCCGGCGTTGAACCACGGCGACTCCTCCAGCACCACGATGGTGGCCGTCACCGCATCGAGCGCACTGCCGCCGTCCCTGAGCACGGCATGGCCGGCATCGAGCGCCCGGTCCAGGTCGCGGCGCACGGCGCGTTCGTCCTCGGCCGACAATGCGCGGCGTTCGATCACGCCGGCGCCGGCGTGGATCACCAGCGCGGTGCGGGCGTCGTCGGCGAGCGCCGGCATCGAGACCAGGCCCAGGGCAAGCAGCAGCGAGTTGCGGATCATGTCGGCGTCATCCGTTGGCGGTGGCGGTGGCGGTGGCGGCAGTCTACCCCTGGTGGCGCAGCGCCTCGATGGGGTCGAGCTGGGCGGCCTTGCGCGCCGGGTAGAAGCCGAAGAACAGGCCGGTGGCCACCGAGAAGCCCGTGGCCATCATGACCACCTCCAGGTCCAGCTGCACCGGCAGCGCGCCGAACTTGCTGGTCAGCAGCGCCCCGCCGATGCCCAGCGCAATGCCGATGAAGCCGCCGCCGAGCGAAATCAGCATGGCCTCGGCCAGGAACTGCGCCTGGATCTCGCGCGGGCCCGCGCCCACGGCCATGCGCAGGCCGATCTCGCGGATGCGCTCGGTCACCGACACCAGCATGATGTTCATGATGCCGATGCCGCCGACGATGAGCGAAATGCTGGCCACCGCGCCCAGCAGCAGCGACATCAGGCGCGTGGTCTGGGTGCGGGTGCTGACGATCTCGGCGATGTTGCGCACTGCGAAATCGTCTTCGGCGCCGGGCGCGATGCGGTGGCGCTGGCGCAGCAGCGCGTTGATTTCCTCTTCGACGAAGGCCAGGTCCTCGGCGCGTCCCACCGACACCGAAATCTGCTGCACGGTGCTGGCCTGGCGCGGCGCCGCTACCACGGCGGTGGCGCTGGCCGCCGGCGCGGCGGTGGCGGCGACGGCGCCGCCGGCCGATGCGGTGGCCAGGCGGCGGCGCCCGGTTTCCAGCGGCACCAGGATCAGGTCGTCGGCGTCGTTGCCCCAGCTGCCCTGGCCCTTGGACACCAGCACGCCCACCACGCGCAGCGGCACGCGGCCCAGGCGCAGGGTGGCGCCGACCGGATCGGCGTCGCCGAACAGTTCGCGGCGCACGGTTTCGCCCAATATCACCACCTTCGCCGCGGAGCTGTAGTCACGCGCGCTGAACTCCTGGCCCAGCGCCATCTGCCAGTCGTTCACCGGGAAGAAGTCGGGATTCACGCCCTGCCAGCTGGTGGACCAGTTGTTCTCGGCAAACACCACCTGGCCACCGCCGCGGATGGACGTGGCCACATACTGCACTTCCGGGATCTCGGTGCGGATGGCCTCGGCGTCGTCGTCGGTCAGGCTGGCGGCGCTGCCGGCGCCGCCGCGCACCGGGCCCTGGCGCGACGAGGACGAGAACACCTCCAGCCGGTTCGATCCGAGCTTGGAGATCATGCTGTCGAGCTCGGCCTGCGTGCCCTGCCCCACCGACACCATCACGATGACGGCGGCGATGCCGATGATCACGCCCAGCGCCGTCAGGATGCTGCGCATGAAGTTGCCGCGCAGCGAGAACACCGCCGAGCGCAGGACGTCCGAAGCCTTCATGCCGCCTTCTCCGAGGGGTGCCAGCCGTCGGGATGCAGTTCGCCGTCGTGCATGATCACCACGCGGTCGGCGTGGTCGGCCACGGGCCGTTCGTGGGTGATGATCACCACGGTGCGGCCCTTGGCCTGCAGGCGTTCGAACAGCGCCATGATTTCCTCGCTGGTGCGCGAGTCCAGCGCGCCCGTGGGCTCGTCGGCCAGCAGCAGCGGCGGTTCGTTGATCAGCGCGCGGGCGATGGCCACGCGCTGCTGCTGGCCGCCGGAGAGTTCGTTGGGACGATGGCCCGCGCGCTCGGCCAGGCCCACTTCGGCCAGGGCCGCGCGCGCGCGCGGCTCGCGCTCCGCCACGGGCACGCCCGAGTACACCAGGGGCATCATCACGTTCTCCAGCGCGGTCTGGCGCGAGAGCAGGTTGAAGCCCTGGAACACGAAGCCGATCTTCTCCAGCCGCAGCTTGGCGCGGCCGGTGGCGTCCAGCGTGGCCACGTCCACGCCGTCGCACAGGTAGGTGCCGGACGTGGGCTGGTCGAGGCAGCCGATCATGTTCATCAGCGTGGACTTGCCCGAACCCGAGGCGCCCATGATGGCCAGGAACTCGCCGCGCTCCACCCGCAGGTCGGTGCCGCGCAGGGCCACCACCTCGGCCGCCGTGCCGGCGGCGTAGACCTTGCCGAGGCCCCGGATGTCGATGACGGGGACGGCGCCCGCGGCGTGCGCGGCGCTCATGCGGCCGGGCGCTCCTGGCCGGTGATCACCTGGTCGCCCTCGGCGATGTCGCCGCCGACTTCGGTCACCGTGCCGTCGGAGGCGCCCAGGCGCACGGTGAAGGCCTGCGGCTTGCCGTCCACCAGCTTCCACAGCGTGCCGCGGCGCGCGGTGGACAGCGCGCGCAGCTCGGCGTCCCACGTGGCCTGCTGCGCCGGCGACAGGCTGGCGCGGAAGTCGGCGAAGCTGCGCTGCATCGCCTCGGCCATGCGCTGGCGCATCGCCTCGGGCGAGGGGCCGCCCGCGGGTGCGGCGCCCTGGCCGCCGGGTCGCCCGCCCATGCCGCCGGCGGGGCTGGCCGGCATGCGGCCGGCCATGCGCGCAGCGGCGCGCTCGCGCACGCCTTCCAGCGCGGCGTCGAAGGCGGCGCGCTGGGCCGCGTCCAGCTGCAGCGAATCCGCCACGCGCGGCAGGTCCTGCATCAGTCCGCCGCGTCCGCCGGCAGCGGCGGCCGCCGGCGCGGCTTCTTCGCCCGGCGGCGTGAAGCGCAGCGCGGCGTTGGGCACGCGCAGCACGCCGTCGCGCCGGCTCACCACGATCTCGGCGCTGGCGGTCATGCCCGGCAGCAGGCTCTGGTCGCCGTTGTCCACCTGCACCACCACCGGGTAGCTGATGACGTTGGCGTTGGACGTGGCCGACAGCCGCACCTGCTTCACTTCGCCCGAGAACTGGCGGTCGGGGAAGGCGTCCACGGTGAACGACACCGGCAGGCCTTCCTTGATCTGGCCCACGTCGGCTTCGTCGATGCTCAGGTCAATCTGCATCTGCGCCAGGTCTTCGGCGATCTGGAACAACACCGGCGTCTGGAAGCTGGCCGCCACCGTCTGGCCCGGCTCGATCGCGCGCAGCAGCACCACGCCGTCCACCGGCGAGCGGATGACGGTGTACTCGACATCCAGCTGGGCGTTGTCCACGCCCGCCTGCCGCTGCTGCACGGCGGCCTGGGCCGAGGCGACGCGGGCGCGGGCCTGTTCGCGCGCGGCCATCGCCAGGTCGGCCTCGCTGCGCGCAATCAGCTGGCGCGCCAGCAGGTCGCTCTTGCGGGCGTAGTCGGCCTCGGCGTTGCGCTGGGTGGCCCGGGCTTCGTTCACCGACGCGCGGGCGCTGGCCAGGTCGGCCTGGGCCTGCTTGAGCCGGGTCTGGAACGGCGCCGGATCCAGCATCGCAATGGCCTGGCCCCGGGTGACGCGGTCGTTGAAGTCCACCGCCACCGACTGCACCTGGCCCGACACCTGCGAACCCACGGCCACCGTGGTGGTGGCGCGCAGCGTGCCGGTGGCCGAGATCACCACCCGCACGTCGCCGCGCTCCACGGCGCCGGTGCGGTAGCCGCCGGACGCGTCCTGCGTACGGCCCGACCACAGCCACCAGGCCACCGCCACGATGCCTGCCAGGACAGCCAGCGCCAGCAGGCGTCGGAGGGTGCGGGGCTTTTGCTCAGGTCGCGACATCAGGACTCCACTCGATTCAAGGCAGGGCAAACAGGAAGCATAACGGCCGGGGCCGCAATGCGTTGACGTGGACCGGCCGGGCGTCGTCGCTCAGGCCGCGGGCGGCAGCGACGGGAAGGTGATGGTGGCCGTGGTGCCGCGCCCGGGCTCGCTTTCCAGGCGCACGGGCCAGCCGTAGCGCTGGGAAAGCCGCTGCACGATGGACAGGCCGATGCCCTGCCCGTCTTTCTTGCGGTCGCCGGCGCGATAGAAGGGCTCGAACACGCGGGCCAGTTCGTCCGCGCTCATGCCCACGCCGGTGTCGGACACGGCGATGCTGCCGCGCCGCAGCGTCACCACCACCTTGCCCTCGTCGGTGTAGTGGCAGGCGTTGCGCAGCAGGTTGCTCAGCAGCACCGACAGCACGCGCGCCGGGGCATGCAGCGGGAAGTCGGCCTGCTTGTCGAACGACAGCTCCACCGGCTTGCCGGCCAGCAGCACGCGGGCCTTTTCGATCTCTTCCTCGACCACGTCGCCGACCTGGAAATCGTCGTCGGGCAGGCCGGTGTCGCCCTCGCGGGCCAGGATCAGGAAGGCCTCGATCAGCGCCTCCATGTCGCGCCCCGCGCCCTGGATGCGCTTGAGCGCGCGCCGGGACATCGGGCTGAGCGCCTCGTCGCCGGCCATCATGTCGCCGGCCACGCGGATGACGGTGAGCGGCGTGCGCAGTTCGTGCGAGGCGTCGCGGGTGAAATCGCGCTCGCGCTCGACGAAGCTCTCGATGCGGCTGGCGAAGTCATGCAGCGACGAGGCCAGCACCAGCGTTTCGCCCTCCACGTCCACCGGCAGGTTCTCGGGGCGCAGCGCGCTGGCCTCGGGTTTCTTGGGGTCCCAGCGCTGCACCTGCCCGGCCAGCCAGATCACGGGCGACACCGCGCGCCGTGAGGTTCGGTAGGTGCTCCAGGCGATGACGTAGATCACCACCAGCACGATCGCCAGCGGCGTCACGCCGAACCAGAACGCCAGGCTGTCCACCTGTTCCTGCTTGAACAGCAGGTAGAGGTAGTGGCCGTTGCCGTCCCGCTCCACCAGCACCAGCGAACCGCCCTGGGCGCGCGGCAGGCTATGGAAGCCCGGCGGCAGTTTTCGCAATTCCACCGGCAGGGCATCGCTGCTGCCGCCGGCGGGCACCAGGAAGCCGGTCATGTTGTAGGTGTCGGGCACCTGGGCCTGCGGATCGGCCTTGAGCCGCTGCCAGTAGTGCCCGGCCTCTTCCTGCAGCGCGCGCTGGATGAGCACGTGCTTGAGCACGGCCGACGCACCATACACGCCCAGCACCGCGGCGAAGCTGATGGCGGCCGCCTGCAGGATGAAGGCGACCCAGATTTTCCGGCGCAGGCCGGTGCGGGCATTGGACATCGGCACGAGGCTCAGCCGGCGGGCGGCGTGTCGAGGTCGGCGATGCGATAGCCGGCGGTCTGCACGGTGTGCAGCAGCGGCCGGTCGAACGGACGATCGATGGCCTTGCGCAGGTTGTAGAGATGGCTGCGCAGGGTGTCGGAGTCGGGCAGGCCGTCGCCCCAGATCTCGCGCTCGATGTCGCGGCGGGTGACCACGCGCGGGGACTCGCGCATCAGGATGGTGAGCAGGCGCAGGCCGATCGGCGAGAGGGCGATTTCCTGGCCGGCGCGGGTGACGCGCAGGCTGGCGGTGTCGAGCACCAGGTCGGCCACCTTCAGCACTTCGGCGCTCACCTGGCGGCGGTCGCGGCGGATCAGGGCGCGCACGCGGGCCTCGAGCTCCTGGATGGCGAACGGCTTGACCAGGTAGTCGTCGGCGCCGGCCTCCAGGCCGTTCACCTTGTCGTTGAGGGTGTCGCGGGCGGTGAGCATCAGCACCGGGGTGGCCTTCTTGGCCTCGTTGCGCAGGCGGCGGCAGACTTCCAGGCCGTCCAGGCGCGGCAGCATCAGGTCGAGCACGATCACGTCGTAGCTGTTGTCGGCCGCCAGGCGGTAGCCGTCCATGCCGTCGCCGGCGTAGTCCACGCCGAAGCCCTTGGACTCGAGGTATTCGCCCACCATTTCGGACAGGTTGCGGTTGTCTTCCACCACAAGGATCAGGCCGGCCGGGTCATCGCGTCGCATGGGGGTCTCCAGATGTGAAGAGGGTGTCTTCAGCTTTGTGAAGATTACACGCCCGGCCCGGTGATTCCGACGTGAAGCCGGCGGCAAGGCCGCGTCACGGCTAGGCTAGGAGCCTTTCCCACGACCCCTGCCCGACATGCCCACGCTCAGTGCCTACCTGACGCCCATCCTGCTGCTGCTGGCCTCGAACGTGTTCATGACGTTCGCCTGGTACGGCCACCTGAAGTTCAAGACCAGCCCGATCTGGATCGTGATCTTCGCCAGCTGGGGCATCGCGTTCTTCGAGTACTGCCTGCAGGTGCCGGCCAACCGGATGGGCCACGCGGTCTACACGGCGCCGCAGCTCAAGGGCATCCAGGAAATCCTGACGCTGGCGGTGTTCGCGGGATTCTCGATCTGGTACCTGGGCGAGCAGATCAAGTGGAACCACGTTGCCGCCTTCGCCCTGATCATCGTCGCCGCCTTCCTGCTCTTCCTCGACTGACGGGAAGAAAATGTACCAGGTACATTTTCAGGGGAATCATGGCGAACACCGGGCGCTGCGTGAAAATGTACCTGGTACATTTTCTTCCCGTCAGAGCGGGATCTTGCCGGTGAGCATGTCCTTGAACATCACCCAGTCGCCGGCGAACGAATAGAACGGGTATTTGAAGGTGGCGGGCTTGTTGTGCTCGAAGAAGAAGTGCCCCACCCACGCAAAGCCGTAGCCGCTGAACAGCGCCGCCAGCAGCCACCAGGCGTTGAGCGAGACGATGGCCGCGGCCACGAAGCCCAGCACCACGCAGCTGCCCACGAAATGCAGGCGCCTGCAGGTGCGATTGGAGTGTTCGGCGAGGTAGAACGGATAGAACGCGCGGAAGGTGGTGAAGCGCTGGCTCATGGGTCGGCTCCGGCGGGGTTGCAGCGATTCTAGCGCGGCGCCCGGGCCGGCATCAGCCGGCCTTTTCCTCGGCCTTGGCGCGGTTCCAGTAGGCGTCCTGCGCCTGCAGCGACTGGCCGGCCAGCGTGGTGCCCTCGGCGGCGGCCAGGGCCTCCATGCGGCGGAAGCGGCGCTCGAACTTGTGGTTGGCGCGGCGCAGCGCGGCGCCGAAGTCCACCTTGCCATGGCGGGTGAGGTTGGCCACCACGAACAGCACGTCGCCCAATTCGTCCTCCAGGCGGTCGCGCGCGGCGGCATCGCCGGCGGCCACGGCGTCGAACTCCGCGCGAACTTCCTCGATTTCCTCGTGCAGCTTGGCGATCACCGGCGCCGGGCCGGGCCAGTCGAAGCCGACGGTAGCGGCGCGCTTCTGCAGCTTCACCGCGCGCTGCCATTCGGGCAGGCCGCGGGCGATGCCGGCCAGGGCGCTGGTGTCGGTTTCGCCGCGGGCCAGGCGCTCCTGGCGCTTGTGTTCCTCCCAGGCGACGGTCTGCGCGTCGGCATCTTCCACCGTGGCGTCTCCGAACACGTGCGGGTGGCGGCGCAGCATCTTCTCGCTGATCGCGTCCACCACGTCGGCGAAGGTGAAGTGCCCGGCCTCTTGCGCCATGCGCGCGTGGAAGACCACCTGCAGCAGCAGGTCGCCCAGCTCGTCGCGCAGGTCGGCCATGTCGCCGCGCTGCACGGCGTCGGCCACTTCGTAGGCTTCTTCCACCGTGTAGGGCGCGATGGAGGCGAAGTCCTGCTTCACGTCCCAGGGGCAGCCGCGCTCGGGGTCGCGCAGGCGGGCCATGATGTCCAGCAAGGCCTGCACGTCAGCCATGCGCGGGACCCTCCAGCCAGTCGCGCCAGGGCAGCGTGGCGTCGCCCAGGGCGATGAAGTCGGGGTTGAGGATGTTTTCCTTGCGGTTGTAGTCCAGCGGCGTGCCGTCCAGGCGCAGCACCACGCCGCCGGCCGCTTCCAGCACGCACTGCGCGGCCGCGGTGTCCCACTCGCTG
>Ga0209174_10003203_pt1 | contig 10451 bp, 7 predicted proteins | sample JI91814BDNA_FD_187505 | JGI IMG/M metagenome (GOLD analysis project Ga0209174, IMG submission 187505) | Wastewater effluent complex algal communities from Wisconsin, to seasonally profile nutrient transformation and Carbon sequestration -... | ecosystem: Engineered > WWTP > Effluent > Algae...
CGGCAGCGCCAGCCCGATCCGCGTCGTCGACCTCGTGTTCACCGCCGGCGACGCCCGCAAGTCGGTCCAGACGATCGCCTTCAACCTGCCGAACGACGAGAAGGTCCGCGCCGAGAAGGGCGCCAAGAAGGTGCTGCTGCGCAACCTCATCAACACCAAGTTCAACGCGATCCTCCGCCCGATCGGCCAGCGCGTGCTCGACGGCAGCCAGACCACCCTGCTCGACGACAAGGCGTTCTTCCAGCAGGTCCTGTTCCACGAGCTGTCGCACAGCCTCGGCCCCGCGTTCACCACCAAGGACGGCAAGAAGGTCGACGTGCGCATCGCCCTCGGCGCCGCCTACTCCCCGCTCGAGGAGGCCAAGGCCGACGTGATGGGCGTGTACAACGTGCTCTTCATGATCGAGAAGGGCGAGATCGCCGCGGACACGCGCGACCGCATGCTCGTGTCGTACTTCGCCGGCCTGTTCCGCAGCGCCCGCTTCGGCGTGGCCGAGGCCCACGGCAAGGGCGCCGCCCTGCAGATCAACCGCCTCGTCGAGGCCGGCGCCGCGACCGTCGGCCAAGACGGCAAGTACAGGGTCGACCTCACCAAGATCGAGGCCGCCGTCAGCGACCTCGTGCGCGACATCTGCACGCTGCAACACGACGGCGACGCCGCCGCCGCCGACGCGTTCCTCGCCAAGTACGGCGCGCTCTCGCAGGACACCCAGAACGCGCTCGCCAAGCTGGACAACATCCCCGTCGACATCCTGCCCAAGTACCCGCTCGCCGGGGAGATCGTCCCCAAGTGAACCTCCACGAGCACGCCGCAGCGATCCTCCGCCGCCGCTCCCCGGACGTCACGAGCGACCAGATCCTGGAGGCCTTCCTCGACTGGTCGACCGACGCCGGCCTCGAGCTGTACCCCGCCCAAGAGGAGGCGATCCTCGAGGTCCTCTCCGGCAACAAGCACGTCATCCTCAACACCCCGACCGGCTCCGGCAAGTCGCTGGTGGCCACGGCGATGCACCTGGCCTCGATGGCCCGCGGCCGCCGCTCGTTCTACACCTGCCCAATTAAAGCCCTCGTCAGCGAGAAGTTCTTCGCGCTGTGCCGCGACTTCGGCCCCGAGAACGTCGGCATGATGACCGGCGACGCCAGCGTCAACAAGGACGCGCCGATCCTGTGCTGCACCGCCGAGATCCTCGCCAACATGGCGCTGCGCGAGGGCCGGAACGCCCGCGTCGACGACGTGATCATGGACGAGTTCCACTACTACTCGGACCGTGAACGCGGCATCGCCTGGCAGATCCCCCTGCTCACGCTCCCGTACACCAACTTCATGCTGATGTCGGCCACCCTCGGCGACACCACCAAGCTCGAGGAGAGCCTGAAGAAGCTGACCGGCAAGGACGTCGCGGTCATCCGCTCCGCCGTGCGCCCGGTCCCCCTCGACTTCGAGTACCGCGAGACCCCGCTGCACGAGACCCTGACCTACCTGCTCGACCGCGACCGCGCGCCGATCTACATCGTCAACTTCACCCAGCGCGAGTGCGCCGAAGAGGCCCAGAACCTGATGAGCATGCAGCTGTGCTCGCGCGAGGAGAAGCAGGCGATCGCCGCCGCCCTCGCCGGCTTCCGCTTCGACACCCCGTACGGCAAGGAGGTGTCCTCCTTCATCCGCAACGGCATCGGCGTCCACCACGCCGGCCTGCTCCCGAAGTACCGCCTGCTGGTCGAGCAACTGGCCCAGCAGGGCAAGCTGCGCGTGATCTGCGGGACCGACACGCTCGGCGTCGGCGTCAACATCCCGATCCGCACCGTGCTCTTCACCAAGCTGTGCAAGTACGACGGCGAGTCGACCGCGATCCTCAGCGTCCGCGACTTCAAGCAGATCGCCGGCCGCGCCGGCCGCAAGGGCTTCGACATCCAGGGCTACGTGGTCTGCCAGGCCCCCGCGCACATCATCGAGAACAAGCGCCTCGAGGCCAAGAACTTCAGCGCCGACGGCAAGAAGAAGAAGTTCCAGCGCAAGAACCCGCCCGAGAAGGGCTACGTCCCGTGGGACCAGGCGATCTTCGAAAAGCTGATCCGCAGCGACCCCGAGCCGCTGCGCTCGCGGTTCGTCGTGACCCACGGCATGATCTTGAACCTCCTGCAGTCGCCCGCCAACGCCAGCGCGTGGGGCGGCGGCTACCGCCGGCTGATCGAGATCGTCGCGGCCTCGCACGACGTGGTCAACAAGGGCCGCCACCGCCGCGACGCCGCCCTGCTGTTCCGGGCCCTGCGCGCCGCCGGCGTCGTCCACCTCGTCCCGCTCAACGCCAAGAAGCCCGACGCCCGTGGCCGAGCCGTCCAGGTGGATGTCAGCCTGCAGCGCGACTTCTCGCTCAACCACACCCTCTCGCTCTACCTGCTCGACGCCCTCAAGCGGCTCGAGCTCGCCTCCGAGTCGTACGCGATCAACGCCGTCTCGCTCGTCGAGTCGATCCTCGAGAACCCCACCGTCGTCCTTCAAGCCCAGGAGAACAAGCTGAAGGGCGAGAAGATCGCCGAGCTCAAGGCCAGCGGCGTCGAGTACGAGGACCGCATGGCCGAGCTCGAGAAGGTCTCGTACCCCAAGCCCTGCGCCGACTTCATCTACGACACCTTCAACGAGTTCGTCGCCCGTCACCCCTGGGTCGCCCGCGAGAGCATCCGCCCCAAGTCGATCGTGCGCGACATGGTCGAGCGGTTCGCCGTGTTCAACGACTACGTCAAGGAGTTCGCGCTCGCCCGCAGCGAGGGCGTGCTCCTGCGCTACCTCGTGCAGGCCTACAAGATGCTCGTCCAGACCATCCCCGACGCCGCCAAGACCGACGAGCTCCACGACATCATCGCCTACGCCCGCGTCATGGTCGCCCAGGTCGACAACAGCCTGCTGCAGGAGTGGGAGCGCATGCTCCACCCGCCCGAGGTCGTCGCCACCGAGCCCGGCGAGACCCGCCTGAAGCACCTCGGCGAGGACCCCAAGGCGTTCGCCGCCCGCGTCCGCGCCGAGCTGCACACCCTCGTGCGGGCCCTCGCCCTGCGCGAGTGGGACGACGCGGCCGCCGGCGTGCGCGCTGCCCCCGATGACCCCTGGACCCCCGCCCGCTTCGAGGCCGCGATGGCCGAGTACTTCAGCGAGTACCCCGAGCTGCGCTGGGGTCACGAGGCCCGCTACCCGAAGTACACCCTGCTGACCGCGACCGAGGACCGCGTCTGGCGCGTGAGACAGGTGATGGTCGACCCCGAAGGCGACAACGCGTGGGCCCTCGAAGGCGACATCGACCTGCGCAACGACCCGTTCCCCGAGGGCCCGCTGGTCACCCTGCGAACGATCGGCGTCTAGCCCTCCGACCCTGCATCACCCGAACGACAGCCGCGGCAGCAGCAGCGCCCCGCAGGCAAAAATAATTAAAAACCCCGCGATGTCGAGCCAGAACCCGAACCGGATCATCGACCCGATTTTAATCAGACCGGTCCCGTAGGCGATCGCGTTCGGCGGCGTCGACACCGGCAGCATGAACGCGTAGCTGGCCGCCATGGTCACGCACAGCGTCGTCGGCACCGGGTCGTTGCCGCCGGCCTGGGCGATCGCCATCAGCACCGGGACCATCATGCTGGTCGTCGCCACGTTGCTGGTGATCTCCGTCAGGTACAGCACGAACAGCGTGCTGCAGGCCAGCAGCCCCAGCGGCGAGCTCGCCAGCGGACCGGCCAGCGCGATCACCCCCTCGGCGACGGTCTTCGCCAGCCCCGTGTCGAACATCAGCCCGCCGAGCGACAGCCCGCCGCCGAGCAGCAGCAGCGTGCCCCAGTCGAGCTGCATCGCTCGCTCGAACGCCAGCACCGGCTTGCCGTCGCCGCGTCCGCTGGGGATCAGGCACACGAGCACCCCCGCGAGCATCGCGACCACGCCCTCGTTGAGCCCGCTGAACGCCCACCGGGTCCACGGGTGCGCGGCCCCCAACCACAATTTAAAAATCGACGGCGTCAGCCAACCGAGCACCGCGAGCATGAACACCGCCGCGGCCCGCCGCTCGCCGCGAGACATCGGCCCGAGCTTCTCGACCTCGACGGCGACGGTCTCGGCGAGCGCCCCGAGCCGCGCGATCGGCGACGGGAACCGGTACTTCACATACAGCAGCACGACCAGCAGCGTCAGCAAGCTGGTCGGCAACGCGAAGCTGATCCACTGAAAAAAATCGATGCGCACGTGGGCCTGCCGCTCGAGCAGCTCGAGCGCGATCACGTTGGGCGCCGTGCCGACCGGCGTCGCCACCCCGCCGAGCGACGCCGCGTAGGTCATCCCGAGCAGCGTGCCCTCGGCGTGGCGGTCGAAGCGGTGCCTCTCGGCCTCCGGCGCGGCCATGCGGATCGTCCGGCACAGCCCGAGCGCCACGGGGATCAGCATCGCCGTGGTCGCGGTGTTCGAGATCCACATCGACACCAGGAACGACGCCACCGCGATCGCCGAGCTCGCCCGCCCCGGCGACCCGCCGACCCACCGCCGCCCCAGCAGCCACAGCGCGACCCGCCGGTCGAGCCCCTGCTCCGACAGCGCCAGCGCCAGCATGAACCCGCCCATGAACAGGAAGATCAGCGGGCTCGCCAGCGGCGCGAACGCCTTCTCCGCGTTCGTCACCCCCAGCAGCACCGCCAGCGACGGCGCCAGCAAGGCCGCGGCCGCCAGAGGGATCGCCTCCGTCACCCACAGCACCACCGTCAACACCGTGATCGCCGCCAGCGCGTGCGCCTCGGCCGACAGCGGCAGCGGGGCCGCCAGCAGCGCCGCGAACGCCAGCGGCGCGAGCACCTGCCCGACGCGGCGGCGCGTCCGGGACACGTCCCCTGCGGCCGCCAAGGAGTCGGGGTCTCGCACCGCGCGGGAGCATCGCCCGCCGCCCCGCGCCCGTCAACGCGTCGGGACGTGGCGGACCAGCAGGACACACGGGATGCACGCCACGCACGTCAGCGCGAAGTACACGAACGGCCCCTGCGCCTCGTACACCCACCCGCTGTAGCTGCCGGTGATCATCTGGGCCAGCGAGTAGATCGCCGTGCCGAACGCGAAGTGGGCCGCCTTGTGGTCGGGGTGGCAGCGGCGCATCAAGAACACCATCTGGGCCGCCGTCGCCATCCCGCCGCAGAATTGTTCGACAGTTAAAATCCCGCCGATCAACCACCGCGGCGGGGCCAGGTGCGCCATGGCCAGCGGCGGCGCGTCGGCCAGGTGGATCAGGTCCATCGGCAGGCTCGGCGCCGCGATCAACAGGTACAGCGGGTGCGCCAGGGCCATCATCAGCGTGATCGGCACGATCGCCCGGGCCAGCGACACCCGGGAGATCCACGCCCCGCCGGCGATCGCCCCCGCGATGCTGGCCGCCATGCCGAACCCGTTGATCAGCCCGCGCTCGGCCGTCGTCACCCCGAGCTCGCGCAGCATCACCTTCGACATGTTGAACAGCAGCGCGTCACCCAGCTTGAACGTCAGCAGGAACACGATCACGAGCCACACGTGCTCCTGCCGCAGGAAGCTGAAGTACGCCTCGCGGATGTGGGCGACCCGCTCGGCCCGCGTCCGCCTCGGCACCTCCGCGATCGGCCGCCGCTCCGTCGCCGAGCGCGGCAGCCACAATCGGTGGCCCAGCGCCAGCAGCACCATGATGACCCCCGCCGCCCCGAACCCCAGCAGCCAGCTGGTCTGCCCGGCGAGGAACACCAGCCCCGAGTTACCGACCAGCATGGCCGCCCGGAACGCCGCGACCCGCACGCCCGCATATTTGGCCTGCCGGTCCTTGGGCAGCACGTCCATGTAGTAGCCGTCGCACGCGATGTCATGGGTCGCCGAGGCGATCCCGATCGCGATCAGCGTGACCCACACGAACGTCGTGTCCTTGGGCCCCGCGCTGGTCGCGACCGCGTGGGCGATCATCGCCAGCAGCCCGATCAGGACCCCGAGCAGCGCCTGGGTCGCCAGCATCCACTGGCGCAGCGAGCCGAACAGGTCGACGACCGGGCTCCACAGGAACTTGAGGCTGCCGGTCGCGTGCAGGGCCGACGTGTAGCCGACCTGACGCGCCGGCAGCCCCGCCGCCGTGAAGAACTCCGAGGCCACCTGGTGGAGCACCGACCACGGCAGCCCCTCGGCGAAGTACGTCGACCCCGTCCAGGCGACGATGCCGGCGTCGCGCTGCGAGGCCGGCGTGGAACCTTCTTCGGTCACCGCGGGCGAGAGTACACGCCCGCGTGGGATCGCCAACTTTCAGGCGGAGCGCCCCGCAGCTTTCTTGACTTCACCGCCGCGCCGCCCACTTCGACGCGGAGTCCTGTGATCGTGATCGCCGGGAATTGTTGCACCTACCTGGAGCTCCGTACCGATCCCGCGCGCCGGTGTAATTGGGCCGCGCCCAATTCTGTGTACTTGCGCGCATTGTACGATGCCGCCCACAAGAGAGTGGTTGACCGCAATGCGGCCGTTGATAAGAATCATCGGCGATGGGCGTGCGGCGGGCAAAACAGGGGGTCGGCGAGGTTGCTGGGCGCATTTGGGGCGAGTGCACGGCGTACCGCCTCCGCGTGATCAACCGCGCTGTCAGTCGGATCTACGATGACGCGTTGCGGCCGTACCGGCTGCGCATCGCTCAGCTCAACACGTTGGTCGTGGTCATGAAGACCGGCGGCCTGACGCCGAACGACCTGTCGCAGCGCATGCACATGGACGCCTCGACGGTCAGCCGCAACGTCGAACGCATGTGCAAGAGCGGGTGGCTCGAGCTGGCCGACATCGACGACGCTCGCTCGCACGAGATCCGCATCACCGCCAAGGGCATGAAGCTGATCACCGACGTGGCGCCCGCCTGGGAGGCCGCGCAGGCCGAGGCCGAGACGCTGCTCGGGGTCCAGATCAGCCGCGCGATCGCCAAGGGCGCCGACCGCCTCGTCGAGGACGGCGAACGCTGATCCGGGCCCGCCGCGGGTCCTCTGCCGGCGATCCGCGCCGTCATTGACCGGCGGCGGGGGATCCTTCTCCCCGCCCTCCGACCCCTCGACGTCCGTCCCTGGTCCGATCGCAGGTGGGTTGTCACCGGGCTTCAACTTCTGCATGCTGGGGCTCCCGTGCCCGCGCCGCTCCTACTGCTGCTCGCGCTCCAGACGGCGCCGAGTGCCCCTCCCGCAGGCGTGACGCCGGCACCGGCACCCGCGCCGGCGACCCCGGTCGCCCCGGCTCCGTCCCCGGTCGCCCCTGCACCCGCACCCGCCCCGGCCCCTGCACCTGCGCCGGTGCTGTCGTCCGGCGTCAGCGACACCGCCTCGCCGGTGGCCCCTGCGGCCCCGCTGGTCGCCGCCCCGCCCCAGGAGGCCAGCAAGCCGCCCCGCGAGGTCGGCCCCTTCTTCGTCCAGGAGCTGCCCGAGGAGACCCGCTTCGCCGGCGGCCCTCGTCGCGATGACCCGCCGCGCCTCTCGATCGGCCGCGGCAAGTTCTGCTTCGTCGACGACGCCGCCTGCAAGGCCTCGCTGATCGCCACCGCCGATGTCGGCGTCGGCGTCAACGTCACCCGCGGCGCCGACTACTCGTTCGCCCAGTTCAACTTCCGCGGCGGCCTCGTCCTCAAGCCCCTCACCCTGACCAAGGACGGCGGCTGGCACCCGTGGGGCATCGGCCTCGGCGCCGGCTGGTCGCGCGGCACCGGCAACCCCGGCAGCATGGAAGGTGGGACCGAGTCGACCCACACCCCCGCCTTCCGCGTGTTCCTCGTCAACCAGCTGTGGCTGTCGCAGAAGCGCAACGCCTTCCACCTCGACATCGACTTCGGCATCGTGCGCTCGCCGGTGCCCGCCAGCATGGGCCGCTACCTGCCCGCGGTCGGCACCCACGCCGGCGTGTCGGCCAACTGGGGCGGCTGGGGCGGCATCTTCATGTCCGCCGACTTCCTCTACCAGGACACCCGCGTCGTGTTCGGCTTCCGCGGCCACGCCATCGCCGCCGGCCCCGCCATCGGCCTCGTCCTGCTCGGCCTGCTCGCGGGAGGCGCGTTCCAATGATCCTCCTCGCACCTGTCCTCGCGGCCATGTCGCTGCAAGCCCCGCCGGTCCAGCGCCCGACCGGCGTCGCCCCGGCGCCCGTCGCAACACCGGCGCCCGCGCCCGTCGCAACACCCGCACCCGCGCCCGTTGCCCCGGCGCCCGCGACCCCCGAGGCCGTCCCCGTCACGCCCGCGCCGACCCCGATCTCCCCGGCTCCCGCCGTCGCCCCCCCCGTCGCCCCCGCTGTCGCCCCCGCCATCCCGGCCCCGACCGTCGAGAAGCCCGGCCCGCCGTTCTACACCGACGCCGACATGCAGGCCCTGCGGTCGCGCTACGGCCTCGAGGCCGACCCGCCGAAGGTCGAGCGCAAGCCGAAGTTCCGCTGCTGGATCGCCGACCCCGCCTGCGGATTCGTCGTCGAGCTCAACGCGACCAGCGCCTACGCCCACCGCCTGCGCCAGGGCAGCGTCGACATGCCCAACGACGTCAACCGCTGGAACTCGGCCCGCATCCAGTACGACATCTGGCTGAGCATCCCGACGGTCGTCGAGACCCGCGGCAAGTACCGGTTCACCCGCCTCAGCCTCGGCCCGAAGGGCGGCATCATCGCCAGCGACAGCCGCGACCTGTGGGGCAACCTCGGCCTCGCCGGCCGCTACTGGTTCGGTCGCAAGGCGTTCGCCCCCAACATCGAATTCTCGGCCGCCCTCGCGTTCAAGATCGCCGGCAGGAACCGCCTCAACGACCAGTTCGACAACGTCCGCGGCCCGATGGGCTTCACCGCCGACATCGGCTTCGGCATCGGTGGTTACGGCGCGATCGTCATCGGCGGCCAGTTCGACGCCGCCCTGTCGCAGCCGGTCGACGAGCAGACCTCGGCCGCCGGCATGTTCTTCCTCGGCTTCCGCGGCAACATCCTGTGGGGCGCCCCCGCGGCCCTCGCCGTCGCCACCCACGCCGTCACGACCCGCAGCGTCAGCGCCCCCTGACGTGACGCCGGCCCGGCCGGTTTTGAGCCCCCGACAATTTTCCAGATCCGCTGTAATTAATCGCGGCTCGCGCTACTCACGGGAGAGCCTGCCGCATGGTGCCCCCGAGCCACCTCCGCCCTGTCCCCCCGCCTGCCGACGACCGCCCCGCGGCGTCTGCAGCCCCGGCGTCCCCGCCTGCGGGCCGTGAGCGGATGGTCGAGCAGCTGGTCCAGCGCGCCCAGGCCGGAGAGATGAGCGCCTGGTCGCGGCTCTACCAGGACAACTTCGACCGCATCTACCGCCACATCCGCGCCCTCACCGGCGACGCCAGCGTCAGCGAGGAGCTGGTCCAGGAGACGTTCGTGCAGGCCCTCCTGCGCATCTCCAGCTTCGACGGCCGGTCCGCCTTCAGCACCTGGCTGCACGGCGTCGCCATCAACGTGGTCCGCAACAACTGGCGCGCCCAGAAGAGCACCGCCCGCGCGCACGCCCGCCTCGAGGTCGTCGAGGCCGTGCAGGCCCGCGGCAGCGACCAGGTCGAGGGCTCGATGCACCGCCAGCAGCGCGTCAAGGCCCTCTACGCCGCGCTCGAGACCCTGCCCGACCACCTCCGCGTCGCCTTCGTGCTCCGCGACCTCGAGGGCCTCGCGCCCGACGAGGCCGCCGACCGCCTCGGCATCTCCGCCGGCAACCTCGCCGTGCGGGCCACCCGCGCCCGCCAGCGCATCCGCAAGCAGCTGATCGACTGGGGCATCCTGACCGGCGACCCGGAGGCCAAGCCATGACCCGGGAATTCGACATGTCCCACGGGACAGACGACCTCGGCGCCCTCACCGTCCACGCCCGCGCCGCCCTCGACGACGACATCGCCGACGAGCTGCGGTTCGTCGCCCCGGACTTCGCCGCCGTCGTCGAGGCCGCCCACGCCCGCGACCCCAGGCGCGTCCCGTTCGCCGCGCTCGTCGAGGCCCAGGACCTCGCGCCCATCGTCCCGCTCGCCGACAGCTCGCCGCGCCTGTCGTCCCGCCAGAACGCCGAGTTCATCGCCCTGCTCGCCGACGCCCGCGCCGAGATCGACGCCGCCACCCCCGTCGCCCGCCCGACGTCCGCACCTGTCCCTCCGACCAGGTCGTCGCGCAGCTGGCTGTGGGGCCTCGCCGCCGCCGCCGCCGTCCTGCTCGCCGTCTCGGCCCAGTCGATCCTCGCGACCCGCCAGGCCCCGTCCCCCGACGCCGCCAACCAGGCCCCGTGGTGGGAGCGCGCCGGCGACACCGGCCTCGACGCCGACACCATGGGCAAGTGGGGCAACGTGATCTGCGCCGGCGCGGGCTGGATGAAGATGAAGCGCGACGAGGCCAAGGAGCGCGTCGCCCAGGTCGAGCGGCAGTCGAGCGGCGAGTTCGCCAAGATGCCGCCGATGGCCAAGGCGGTCTACGACACCGCGATC
>Ga0209174_10003205_pt1 | contig 10446 bp, 6 predicted proteins | sample JI91814BDNA_FD_187505 | JGI IMG/M metagenome (GOLD analysis project Ga0209174, IMG submission 187505) | Wastewater effluent complex algal communities from Wisconsin, to seasonally profile nutrient transformation and Carbon sequestration -... | ecosystem: Engineered > WWTP > Effluent > Algae...
GCTGCCAGTTGATGAAATGATTGCGCGGCGAGATGCTGAGAGAGTAGGCATCGATCGGGGTCCGCGAGTGCGGCGCCGGCCGCAGCCGGATCGTGTGCGGCCAAAGCTTCACCGGGCGGGCGAAGGAGTATGTCGTCTGGTGCTCGACTGCCACGCGAATCGTCACCAGCCCAGCCTAGGCGCCCCCCGTCGCCCCGCGCCCCGGCGTCCGCCCAGCCCTACTGCAGCCCGCGAATGCGATCTGCCCCTTGCCCCGCCGGGTCCGGGTATGCCGAGTGGTCGAGTGGGGGCTTACGCCCCGTTTTCGTCGGGAAATCGTGTCGTTTGCCCCCACTCGACTGGGGTGGGGCAGGAAGTGGTGTGGCGGCCTCCGCGCCCCGCCCCCGCCCCCGCGCGCGCCGCCCCCGCACGCGGCGGCCGCCCGGGCCCGCCCGGCCGGCCGCCGCCCGCGCCGCCCGCCCCGCCCGCCGTCGGTTCGGGTATGTCGAGTGGTCGAGTGGGGCTTGTGCCCCGTTTTCGTCGGGGAATCGTGTCGTTCACCCCCACTCGACTTGGTGTGGCGCCCGCCCGCGGCCGGCGTCGGGGATGTCGAGTGGTCGAGTGGGGGCTTGTGCCCCGTTTTCGGCGGGAAATCGTGTCGTTTGCCCCCACTCGACGTGGTGTGGGGCGCCCGGCGGCCCGCGGTGGCGGGAGCCGCGTCCACCGGCGCGCCAGGTGGTGCGGGAAAGGCGTTTTCGATGAACGTTCAAACTGCTATTCTTGGTCGATTGCGGCCCCGTGGCCGCCACCCGCCTTGCCACGTACCGCCGCCGGAGACAGCGTCGCCACCGGGACGGATCTTGCCCGAGACGGGCCATCCCACCCACAGACGGAGCATCTTCTTTGTCTACCCCTGCACCCGCTGACGCGCCGGTCGATGTCTATAACGACAAGATCGATGGCGCTGTTCTGAAGGTCGCCGGCGTCGTCGTTCTCGGCGCCATCATGTCGATTCTCGACATCACCGTTGTCAATGTGGCGCTGCCGGAACTGCAGGTCACCTTCACCGGTGCCGACCACCCACTTGCCTACTCCACCGTCGCCTGGACGGTCACGGCATATACCTTGGCCCTGGCCACCGTCATCCCGCTCACCGGCTGGGCGGCGGACCGCTTCGGCACCAAGCGTCTCTACATGCTGGCCATCGGCCTCTTCACCGCCGGCTCGGTGCTCTGCGCCGCGGCCAGCTCGATCGAAATGCTGATCATCTTCCGCGTCCTGCAAGGACTCGGTGGCGGTCTGCTCATGCCCTTGGGTATGACGATCATGACCCGCGCGGCCGGCCCACACCGGATGGGGCGCCTCATGGCGATCCTCGGTGTGCCGATGCTGCTCGGCCCCATCCTCGGCCCGATCCTCGGTGGCTATCTCATCGACGCGGTGAGCTGGCACTGGATCTTCCTCATCAACCTGCCGCTCGGCATCGCCGCCCTGGCCTATGCCTGGTGGGCACTGCCGTCCGACGCCCCGCAGCCGAGTGAGTCCTTCGACTTCGTCGGCATGCTCATGATGAGCCCGGGTCTGGCCCTCTTCCTGTACGGCGTCTCCTCCATCCCCGGTGAAGGCACCTTCTTCTCCGCCAAGGTCATCGGCTTCAGCACCGTCGGCCTGCTGCTGCTGATCGCCTTCGTGATCTACAGCTTCAAGCCCGAACACCCGCTGCTCGACTTCCGACTCTTCCAGAACCGAAACCTGACGGTCGCCACGATCACGATGTTCATCTTCGGCGCCGCCTTCTTCGGTGGCTTGCTCCTGGTCCCGACCTATTTCCAGGAAGTGCGCCACGAGGACGCTCTGCACGCGGGTCTGCTCGTGGCCCCGCAGGGTATCGGCGCCATGCTGACCATGCCGATCGCCGGCGCGCTCGCCGACAAGAAGCCGGTCGGTCGCATCGTGCCCTTCGGCTTGGTCGCGATCATCGTCGGGATGTTCCTGCTCTCGCGGGTCGACGGCGAGACGTCCTACTGGGGCTACATCATCCCCGTGCTCTTCCTCATGGGTCTGGGCATGGGCGGCACGATGATGCCGATCATGACCTCGGCGATCAAGACGCTGACGGCCCACCAGGTCGCCCGCGGCTCGACGCTGCTCAACATCACCCAGCAGATCGCCAGCTCGGTCGGCGTCGCCATCATGTCGGTCGTCTTGACCAATGGCCTCAAGAATGACGCCCTGGTCAGCCAGGCCGGCGCCTTCCAGGCCGCATCCGACGGGGTCACCGACCCGGCCAAGACCCAGGAACTCCTCTCCCAGTTCCCCGCGGTTGCCGAGGTGCTGGCCAAGGCCGGCGCCGACCAGGCGGCCGGTCAGGCGGCGCTGATGCACGCCGTCAGCGATGCGGCGGGCAAGGTCTTCGGCTCCACCTTCCTGGTGGCGGCCTTCCTGGTCCTGCTCACGCTGATCCCGGCCTTCTTCCTCCCCCGGGAGCACGAGGAGAGCCACCTGCTCGACGACGAGGACACCCCCAAGGCGCCCGTCTTCGTGCACTGAGTCGCGGGGCTCTCACCCGAGGCCCGTATGCCGTGCGAACCCGCCCGCTCAGCCCACCGGCTGGCCGGGCGGGTTCGTCCATTTCCCGGCCCGGGCCGCGTGGGGGCCGACGCCCTCGATCAGCACCGCCGCCGGGTGGACCGCTTCCCGACCGGGACCGCATGGGGCCGGCGCCACGGCCTCTTCAGGCGCGACCCGTGGGGTCCCACAGGCACCCAGGGGCCGACCGCACGGCATACTCAGCACAGGTTTGTGTCCCTGTGGACACGAGGATTGCCGTTGCTAGCAAGCGTTGCGTCGCCCCCGCCGGGAGGCCATCACGAGGGGCAGCACCAGGGTCTCGGGGAGGAGATGGCGAATGCTCACCGTCGCGCGCAAGCGGCTGCGCCACCACCTCGGCGCCTTCCTCGTCCTGACCGTCACCGCCATCGTCTCGCTCGTCGTCCTCGGGGTGCTGCAACTGCTCGGGGGCATCGTCACCGATGCGGCGGCGCGCACCACCGTGCAGGCCGGCGACCGGGCCGGGCGCACGATCGCCGTGGGTGGCAGCATCCCCCTGGAGCGGCTCGATGCCGCTCGGGCCGCCATTGCCGAGGCGGCGGCGAATCAACCGGGCGCGACCACCACCGAGGTCCTCGAGGCCGTCTCGCGGGGGATCTCGGGCCGCGCCGGCGCCGACCGCGCCCGGCTAGCGGTCGTCGCAGATCTGCCCCGCTGGGCCGACGTCCACGAAGGCGGTTTGCCCGAGCCTGGCCAACCGCGCCTCCAGGTCGTCATACCGGCCGAAACCGCGGCGGCGGGCGGCTGGGCGGTCGGCGATAGGTTCGATCTGCTCGACCTCATCCGCGAGGATGGCCCCGCCCTGCCGGCGCAGATCACCGGAATCATCGAGCCGAAGGATCGCCAAGACCCCATCTGGTTCGACCAACCCCTGATGCGCACGGGCGTCGAGACCGGTGGCAGCTTCAACCTCTACGGCCCCTTCCTCATCGCACCGGCCGACCTGGCGCGCATCACCGGCGACTCGATCACCGCCCGCTGGCGGATCGATCGCCCGGTGCGCGAGCTGACCAGGGCGGACGCCGCGGCCTATGCGGAGGCCGCGCAGCAGACCGTGCGGCTCCTGGAGCAAAACCCCGACCTGCCCCGCGTCCAGGTCAGCACCGAAGCCCCGAGCCGGTATGCCGCGGCGCTCGACGTCGCCGACCGCACCCGCATCGCCCTGCTCACCCCGACTATCCTGCTCATGTTGCTCGGGGCGGTGGCCCTGAGCATGTCCGGGCTTCAGTTGGCGGGCCTGCGCGAGCAGGAGACCGCCCTGATGCGGGCTCGCGGCGCTGGGACCCGGCAAGTGGCGGGGCTCGCGGCCGTCGATGCCGCCCTGGTCGCCGCCCTCGCCCTCGGCCTCGCGATCGCAGCCGTCCCGGTGCTCGCCGGGCCCCTCGCCCGCGCCGGGGGCCTCACGGACACCATCGCGGTCTCGGCGACCGCGACCCTGCGGCCCGGGGTCCTGATCCCGCTTGCCATCGCCGCCCTCGCCGCGGCCCTCATCGTCATGGTCACCGCAGCCCGCTCCGGCCGGCTGCGCACCGCGACGCCGCAGTCGCGGCGCGGCGCGCTCATCTCCCGCCTAGCCAAGTCGGGCATCGACCTTGTCCTCATCGGTTTCGGTGTGCTCGGCGTCATCCAATTGCGCCGGTATGACGCCACCGCCCCCCGCCTCGACCCCCTCACCATCAGCGCGCCCGCGCTGGTCATCTGCGGCCTCTGCGTGCTCGGCCTGCGCATCATCCCGCTGCTCGCCCGGCTCGCCGCGCGCGCGGCCGCCCGCCGCACCGGCCTGACGCTGGCGTGGGGTTCCTGGCAGGTCGCCCGACGCCTGTCCGGGCAGGCGGGTGCCATCTTGTTGGTCTTTCTCAGCGTCGCGATGGGATCGCTGGCGCTCTCGCAGGGTGCGACGATCTCGCGCGCGATCGAGGATCAGACCCGATTCAGCGTGGGCGGTCCGCTCCAGGTGACCCCTGGCTCGGAGTTGCGCGGCACAACAGGGCTTGGACCGGCATACGCGCAGGTGGCTGGCGATCCGCGCCGCTCCATGGCGGTGCACACGGCCACCGTGCAGGTGGGCAGCGTCAAGGGCATCGGCCTGCTGGCCGTGGACACCGCCGCGAGCGAGGCGCTCTTTCGGCCGCGCGCCGACATCCTGCGGGGCACCGCGTGGCCGGGCGGTCTGACGGCGCTCGCCCAGCCCCCGGTCGGCATCCCCATCCCTGCGGGCGCGCGCCGGATCGAAGCCGATGTCGCGATCACCGCCCCTGAGGATGGCAACCGCTTCTTCGGCGTCTTCCCCCTCACCGCGTCCATCTATATCGCGATGCCCTCCGGGGAGCGGCTTCGGCTGCGGGCCGGAACGATCGAGCAAGCGGGGCGAACCACGATCGGCGTCGACCTTGCCGGGGATGACGGCTGGCCCGCCGGCGCCCGGATCGTCGGCATCGCCGCCATCCCGGTGGCCAGTTGGCTGACGGCCGGGGATGTGGCCGGGGCCGCGATGACCCTGGTCGGCCGCGAGCCGCTGCGCGTCGACGACACCCCGCTCGAGCCTCCGAAGGCGCGCAGCAGCGTGGTCGCGACGACCGTCTATCTGCCCGTGGAGGATGCCGGGATGGCCGCCGGCCCCGTGCCGGTCCTGCTGACCCGGGCGGTCGCTGAGGCAACCCGGTTGCAGGTCGGCAGCGACGTGAGCATCGCCTTCGTCGGGTCAACCCTGCCGGCGCGCGTCAGCGGCATCATCGAGGCCGTGCCCACCCTCGCCGACGCCACGCACGGGATCGTCGCCGACCTCGCCGCGCTCAGCGCCGGCCTCGTGCGCTCCGGTGGCGACGGCTCGCTGACCCCGCCGAGCCCCAGCTTCTGGGTCCTGGCGCCCACGGACGTCGCGGCCGCCCGGGCGACCCTGGAGAGCCGGCCACGGCTGGCCATCGAGGTGCACGACGCGGCGCAACTCGCCGACGCCCGTCGCGCCAATCCCGTCAATGCCGGTATGCGGGCCGCCCTGCGCCTCGTGACCGTCTCCGCGTTGTTGCTGGCCACTCTCGGTTTCGCCGCCGCGACGGCAGCCTTGGCGCTGGCCCGGCACCGAGAAGGCGGCATTCTGCTCGCCTTGGGCACGCCACCGCGCCAGATCCGCCGCGCGGTCATCGGTGAACGACTCGTCGTGCTGACCCTGTCCGCGATCGTCGGTCTTGGGGCCGGTGTGACGGCCGCGTGGGCGATCGTCGCCCTCATCATTGGCAGTGATGGCTACCGGCAGATGCCGCCGGTCAGCACCGAATACGGTCTGCCGAGCCTGCTGGCCTTCGTCGGGATTGTCGTGGTACTGCTCGCGGTGGTCTCGATCCTCGTCATCGGCCGCACCGCGCGCGACCCCGCGGATGTCCTGCGGGCGGGTGAGCACACGTGAGCGCGCCCTTGACCGTCCGACGCCTGTGGGGGCGGCAGCTCCGGGACGCCGGCCCCGGCGCCCTCCTGGCGCTCGTCACCCTTTTGACCGCGGCCTTTGTGACGCTGATCCCGGTGGCGGAGTCTCGGGCATACGACCAGGCGCTCGGCGACGTGCTGCGGGTGACGCCGCCCGGGCAGCGGGACCTGCTGCTCAGCGACAACGCGGGCGCCGTGCTCGTCATCCGCGGGGACTTCGAGAAGGAAAAACTGCTGCTGCCGACATCTCCCGAGACGGTGCTTGCCGCCCGCGCCGAGGAGATCATGGGGCCGGAGGCATTCCGGCTGCTCGGGGCGCCCGACTTCTCGGCGACCACCATCGACTTCGCGGTCACCGGCCCTGGCCGGTCCCCGATCGGCACCAGCCGCCAGGCCATGCTGAGGGTGCAGGCCGGTCTGGATGAGCACGTGCGCTGGGAGAGCGGCGGACTGCGGGCACGCACCGGCAAGACGAAGGCTTATGTCGATGCGGAGGAGCCATTCCGCGTTAGCCGCACCACCCCTGTCATCCCCGTGGTGGTCCCGGCCTATGTCGCGCAGCAGTGGCAGATCGCAGTCGGCGACACCTTTGCCCTGACACCAGCGAATCCGGGGCGGAACACGCCATACCCGGTCACGGTGGAACTCACCGGCATCTATGCGCCCCGCGACGCCGCGGACGCGTTCTGGAGCGACGAGGCGCGATTGCTGCGCAATGACGTCGTCGTGGCGTGGGACGGCGGCACCTCCTCGCGGGCTGCCTTCATGGTCGATCCGCGCGCCGTGGGGGAGCTGGGCCAGGCCCTCGATGCCATCCCCGCGGGCTTCGGTGGCTTTGCTGAGGACTCACCTTTTGCCCGCGGCCTGAGCTACGAATGGCGTTATGTGCTCGACCCGGAGCACATTGACTTGGCCGACGCGCGGGTCATCATGCGCGGAATCGATGCCCTGCGGCTGGCGTCGACGGCCTGGGGCGGGACGCCGCCGGAGGTGCTCAGCGGGCTGCCGGGCATCCTGCGCACCCACGCGCAGGCAGTCACCGTGACCCGCGCGTTGGCCATCTTCGTCACGATCGCGCTGACGGCCTTGGGAGCGGTGGCCGCGGCCTTGCTGGTCACCGCCCTGGCCGAGCGGCGCGGCGCGGCCGTGCGCTTGCAGTCGGCCCGCGGTGCTTCACCCAGCCAGCTCACGTTCGGCTTCCTGCTCGAAGTGGCCCTGTGGACCGTGCCGCCCGTGCTGCTTGCCGCAGGGGCAGGGTGGCGGTTCGGGGCGAGCCTGCCGCGCTCGCTGGCCTTGGCCGCGATCCCGCTGGGAATTGCGCTGCTCGCCGCCCTCGTCGCCAGCCGGCGGCTGCTGCGCACTTCTCGCAGCGATCCGCTCGTCGGCCTCGCCGCCCGCATCCTGACCGAACTGGGCGTGCTCGCCGCCGCCTATTTCGCCGTCACCACCGTGCGCTCGCGCGGGCGCACGATCACCGACGGCGCCTTGGATTGGTATGCCGCCCTGACTCCCGTCCTGCTCGCCGCGGCGGTCGCCGTGGTGGTCTTGCGCGTGTTGCCCTGGCCGATCCGCGGCGTCGCCCGAATGCTGGGCCGCGGGCGATCGGTGCTCGCTTTCGTCGGGCTGGCGCGGGCTTCGCGCGGGGGCGGGCGGTTGACCACGCCGCTGGCCGGGCTGGTCATCGCGGCCACCTTGGCGACCTTCCTCGGCGGGCTCGCGGTCTCGATCCAGCGGGAGCGGGGCGTCGCGGCATACGCCCGGACCGGGGCGGATGCCCGGATCGATGCCCAACGCATCGACCCAGAGGAGGTGCGCGCGATCGCCGCGCGGCCGGGAATCACGGCGGCCGTGCCGGCCTATGTCGGCGCGGGTGAGGTCACCGGGCGCGGCTCGGCCGCACAGAAAGTCACCATCCTCGGGATCGACCCGATGCAGTATGCCGAGGCCCTCGCCGCCACGCCGCTCGCCTTTGACCCAGGCCCGGCGGGCGGGAGCGCCGAGCGCCTCGTCGGCCTCGCGAGCGACCCCTTGCGGCCGACGGGCGAGCTCTCGGTCACCGTCAGCGGGAGCCCCCGCCCCATTGCGGTCGGCGCGGTGGAGCCCGGTTTGCGCCGCACCGGCAGCGCCGCCGCGCAGTTGCCGGTGCTGCTGCTGCCATGGCAGCACCTGCTCGCGGGGCAGGCCTACCTCCAGCCGAACACCCTGTTCATCTTCGGGTCTGCTGATGCCGTCGGGGCCGTTGTGCAGGATGCGCCCGTGGGGCTGGCCGTGGGCAGCGTGGAACGACGGGTCCTCGAGGCCGATGTGGCGGGCCAGGCGCTGCCGCGGCTGATCCGGATGCTCTTCATCACCGGCTTGGCGCTCGCGGCAGCTTTCACCGTGCTGGCCTTGCTCGTCATCCTCACGCTCAGCCGTCCGGACCGGGTGGCCGCACTGCTGCGGTTGCGCGTGCTCGGCCTGCCCAGGCGCCGCGACTGGGTGCTCGGCCTCGTCGAGGTGCTGCCAGCGGCGAGCGCCGCCATCCTCGGCGGGGTTGGGCTCGGGGTGGGCTTGCCGCGGGTGATGAGCGCCGCGATCAACCTCGGACCCTTCACCGGTGGCGCCGCCGATCCACCGATCGACACCCCGCTCTGGCTCGCCGCGGCCGTCGCCGCGAGCCTGCTGCTGCTGACCGTCCTAGCGGTGCTGCTCGACCTGGCCCGAGCCCGCACCACCTCCCTCAGTGCCCACCTGCGAGCAGGAGAACAGCGATGACGACCGCCGTCCCGACCGATCCCGAGGTGGAGATCCTCTGCGACAACCTGGTGCGGATCTTCAAGGCAGAAGGCGTGGAAGTCGTTGCCTTGCAAGGGCTTGACCTCTTTGTGCGGGCCGGCGAGCTGCTTGCCGTCGTGGGTGCGTCCGGGTCGGGGAAATCGACCTTGCTCAACATCCTGTCCGGGCTGGACATCCCGAGCGCCGGGCTGGCGCGGGTTGCCGGGTCGGACCTGCTCGCGATGTCGGGGCGGGACCGGGTCCGTTATCGACGGCATACGGTGGGCTTCTTGTTCCAGCAGGCCTCCGCAAATCTGTTGCCCTATCTCAGCGCCGCCGAGAACATCCAGTTGCCGATGGCGCTCGCCCGCACGCCGAAGGGTGAGCGGCGACAGCGGGCGATGGAGTTGCTGGAGGTGCTCGGCATCCCCGAGATCGCGGACCGCGGGCTGAGTCAGATGTCCGGCGGGCAGCAGCAACGAGTGGCCTTGGCGGTCGCCTTGGCCAACCAGCCGCGCGTGCTGCTCGCGGACGAACCCACCGGCGAGTTGGATCACCAGAGTTCGGAGGAAGTCTTCGGAGCGATCCAGGCGGCCAATCGGGCCTATGGGACCACGGTCGTCGTGGTCACCCACGACCCGCTCGTGAGCGAGCATGTGCAACGCACGGTGGGCATCCGAGACGGCCGGACCTCCTCGGAAGTCTTGCGGCGCACCGCAATCGACGAGCATGGCGGCGAGTCGGTGATCGCCGAGGAGTATGCGGTGCTCGACCGCGCCGGGCGCTTGCAACTGCCACGCGAGTTCACGACCACCTTGGCGATGAAGGATCGGGTGCGGCTGGATCTGGAGGCCGACCATATCGGCGTCTGGCCCGATCGGCGCGGCGATCAGAGGGGGGAGGAGCGCCATGACTGAGGCAATGGCCTTTGTGCAGGTGGCGGGGGTGAGCAAGACCTTCGGTCAGGGCGACAATGCCGTGGCGGCGCTTTCGGAGGTCTCCTTCGAGGTGCCCGCCGGGCAGTTCCTAGCCGTCCGTGGCCGCTCAGGCTCGGGCAAAACGACCCTGCTCAACGCCATCGGCGGTCTGGACCGAGTCGACGCCGGCCGGATCGAGATCGGTGGCGCCGACGTGACCGCGATGAGCGAGGCCGAATTGCTCGCCCTGCGCCGCGAGCAGGTCGCCTATATCTTCCAGGGCTTCGGCTTGCTGCCGATCCTGACTGCCTCCGAGAATGTCGGAATACCGCTGCGGCTGAAGGGAATCGGCACCAAGGATCGGGAGGAGCGGGTCCGGGCAGCGCTGGCCCGGGTGGGTTTGGACAAGCACCCCAACCAGGTGCCTGGCGAGCTCTCGGGCGGCCAGCAGCAGCGCGTCGCCATCGCGCGCGCCCTCGTCGCCGAACCGGGCCTGCTGCTCGCCGACGAGCCCACCGGCCAACTCGACTCGGCCACGGCGCGCGAGATCATGGAACTCATCGGCGAACTCGTCCGCGCGAGCGGCATGACCGCGATCGTGACCACCCACGACCCCGTCCTGCTCAGCCTCGCCGACCGCGTCCTCGAGCTCGCCGACGGCCACCTCCTCCCCCCCTCTCCCCCCTCCTCCCCCGTCGAGAGGACACTCTGACCCCGTCGAGAGGACGCTCTGACCCCGTCGAGAGGACACTCTGACCCCGTCGAA
>Ga0209174_10003206_pt1 | contig 10445 bp, 6 predicted proteins | sample JI91814BDNA_FD_187505 | JGI IMG/M metagenome (GOLD analysis project Ga0209174, IMG submission 187505) | Wastewater effluent complex algal communities from Wisconsin, to seasonally profile nutrient transformation and Carbon sequestration -... | ecosystem: Engineered > WWTP > Effluent > Algae...
TAGCGATGTTCCTTTTTTCAATGTCCAGCGTGTTTAGGAAAGTAGACACTCGACCCAACTCAATGCAGATACATTCAACGGTTTATTGTTGTCCATTTACCAGTGCACTTCTTAATGCCTCTCCACTATTTGTGATGCTGGCGCTGTTAATTTCAAAGGTGCATTTTTGTTTTTTCTCAGTGGAACTTGGATCAAGTGGTTCGAGAGATAGCGCACGTATCTTCTGTTGATCGTCAAGCAATAGAACGGCAGTCACAGTGGCCGGGTCCAATGTGAAACGATTCGGTCCGTACCCCCGGTTTCCGCTGTATGCCATTACACCATTTATGGAAGAATCAACTACGTAAACACACTCGCCCTTTACTTCTTTTCCTTTTTCATCGCGGTATTCGGCCAAAACTTCGACCTGATTTTCTAGTCGCTTTATTTGATCAACATTGAAGATTCCAAATCCGCTAATCGAAAGTGTTCGATAAAAATTATCCAACGTAAGCGGCTTATCCGATAGTTTGGCGAATTCACTTGTTTTAATACTGTCACAATAGAGCTCCCATTCTACATGTTTCATTTTCCGCTCATCTTTTGTCATCAACTTTCTTGTTCGCATCCAATGACGATGAGGGTATTTTCGCGCTGCAGTTTTTGATTGTGCTACAAACTTTTTATGGTCGCGCTGCACGCCTCTGTTGAACAATTTTTCCCGACGTGAAAGACCTTTATTGTAATTCGTTAGTTTGATCGGTTGTTCTTCATAAATCGTTTTATGTTTTGATTTCATCTTCTTGACGGGCTGCACGAGATAGGTTTTGAATCCACTTTTCTCTTTTAATTGCATGGTTAATCCTTCGCTGGTTTCAATCAGACGGATGTCATGATAAGTTCTTTTCCGATTGTATTTTTTGAAATGGCGATAGGGCTCGTTGGTAAGCATCATCCAATGTTGCACATGCATGCGTTTGATTTCAGGATAGTTGGTGCGTAGATCGAAAATAATTCCAGAATTGCGCCTGCGTTTTATTTTTTCTAAATTGATGCGTGGGTTGAAATATGAACGTTCAGTGCTCAACCAACTTGATGTAGAGTCATAGTATTTATTTGTGCCGTAATATTTAAGGCTGTTATAACGGTCCTGAAATGAAGTGGTGTCAAACTGGCGTCGACCTAAGTTCAAGTCTTTGTATGCGATGTAATATTCCACAGCATCACTCATGTCTTCATTTTTATTATTGGATGTCCGCTCTTGCTGGATTTCAATTTTTCCCGGACGAGCATTGCCGATTTCTAGCCACTTACTTGCAGAATCATTAAACGAGTAAAACTGATAGTCTGACAATGAATCTGTAGACTGAAAGTTGAGGTAGATGTTTTTGTCCTTGGCGAGAAATACTTCTTCGCCATTTTGAGAAGCATTTATTTCGAACATCCCAGCTGAGCGAAAAAGCGATACTTCTTCATCTGTTTGAAAACTCATAGGTATGCCGCTTATGATAAAATCTGCAACATCTCTGTACTCCCTGAAGTCGACGATTACTTCGCCAGATATTGTCTTACCATTTTGGTCAACAAATGATGACTGTGATATTATGATTTCTGTGCCACTTCTTTCCGTTGTAATCACGTTAGGATTGGCAACATCCATAACGTAGTATTCTTTGTCCACCTCTTCATTTTCTAATGGCGGGTCTACCGATTCGTATTTTCGTTCGAACTGCGTGTTTGAAGATTCTATCTGTTTACAGGGCTGAAAAACAAATTGGTTTATTTCATTTTCTGCATCGTCGGTTGAAGCACTTGGTGTGGGTTGAATAATTTCTTTCTTCTTCGTGATGAATATCGTTGCCAGGGCAGTTTGTCTTGGACTTCGTGAAGGCAAGGGCAGGTTATCGCTCATGCACACAACATCTTTATCATGCAAAACACTCGGATAAAACAATCTCATATCTGAGAGTTCATGGTCAATGATGATTAAACTATCTATTGAATGGACGTTGATAATGTCTAAGGGAATATCTGCTGTATCATAAAGTTCCCATGTCATTTTTTTTAAGGAGGGAAGTTGCGAAAGGGTGCCTAAACAACTTTCCATTTCCAACTCTTCATTGCCAATTACAATAAGTGATTGAAGTTGTTTGATTTGCCCAAGTCCTTCTGGCAATTTCTCAAAATCAGTGTGGATGAATTGAATTTCCTTGAGTGTTGTCCAGGTTGAAATTGAATTGAAAATTCGATTCCAGTTGACTCCTCCATCCATGCCTTCGAATACAATGCATGAGTAAGTTTCTTTTTGTTCTGATTTTTTGAAATGCTTTTTGTAGTCTCGATGATCAAACTGCACGTGAAGTGTATCCTGCGCATAGAGGCGAACCCAGCCTGCTTGAAGTATTGATAACGCCAATATTAACTTGGTATAGTAACGTATTTTCATGTTGAATAAGGGGAGATAAAATGACAACTCTCAATACGGTTTTTTACTATTTTTATTTTGTGCTGGATAAACGCAAGAAGAATTCAGAAGTCATCTTTATGCTTAAGTATTTTCCATTTGGATAAATGAAGATCATTCTAAACGGAAGACTTGAGCGCTGTTCGTATTGATAATTCAGTGACCTACATTCCTGCAATCACACTCTCAATCTCTTCTTGTGAAGATGGCTTCAACTCTATATCCAAAGGCGTTCCATCACAGATGACGTTTTTGTAGCCGAAGTAATAGGTGTCATTTTTATGATTTAAACCGATTAACATGGCTTCCTTGCCAATTGGAATGTTTGGGAAAAAGAGCGAGTTTAGTTGAGCATACACAGGCATTACGCTGCTGATGTCCTTGAACATTAAAACATAGTATGCAGAATTATCACTTTCTTTCATGTCCACATTTGCTAGTTTCAATCCGCTATTCAACCAGCGATCACAATTAATAAATCCTAGCTGTTTGGATGGCACGTAATAGGACGTTTGTTTAGATGATAAATCTGATGCCTTTACTTGTTTCTTGTCGCGGTCATAAGAGTCGTTGTTGTTTGAAGTGAGCACCGTCGCGTCGTTAGCGCTGCCTTTCACAGGCTGCATGTATTCATAGACGATCTGTTGTAAGGCAATCATTTGATATGCGTCATCTCCATGTTTCGCGCTCATCAGTACTTTTCTAGCATTCAGTTTGTCTTGATCATTAAACATAGCTGGTCCTTCAACCTGAATAATTTTTGGATCAGCTTCAATCGCATCGCGTGCAATTTCTTTGGCTTTGTTCCGAGCATCTATGTTTTCGTAAAACGATGTTTCACGAAACATATAATCAAAACTCTCATCTGGATTAGCCCAGCTGACACAGCTGAATTTCTGCGAGCTGTCTTGCTCGAAAGTTTTGTTCAGGAAGAATGCTTGCATGCGATCATTGTATTGTCTGCCTGAGTAGATAATTCCCATAGGCTTAGTCAGGCTTAATGAATCTCCTGTGTTTTTTAGTACTGCATACACTTCAATGGTGCCGCCAGTTTCGATCATTTGTTCACCAACCGAAGTGGTTATACCAGCCAATACCATTTCCGCCGTGTTGGTGTACTCTCGTAAGTAAATCTCCACCGTGTCTGTATTTTGAGTGAAGTCATCGCCAAAACAGTTTTTTTGAAAGTGAATTTGAGTTCCTTCTGCTCCTATTATGATGTTGTTTTCATTCGGCTTCATTACAAATCGTTGAAATGGTTTTTGATTGAACAGCTGACTAAAATCCAAATCTCCTGAGGTGGATTCTTGCACAATGTCCACGCGCCGCTGCAATTTCATGCAAGACTCGTTTTTGTCCGGACATTGCAACTCACCCATCGGGGCTACCGCAATGTGCGCATATCCTTTTTTATTTAATATGGAGGCAATTTCTTTTCCACGCGCATTGCTTAGCGTTTTGTTGTGGTCATCCGTGCTGCGCTCATCGCAATAGGCTTTTAGAATCAACTTTGTTTCTCTTAATGGCAAATAGCTTTTGAGCCATTGCGCCAAATCTTGTTCCTGTGTCGAATTCACGTGAGATGAACCTGATTCAAAATAGACGGAATGTAATACCTGTGCTGTTGATGTTTGGGTGAACACTGAACCGAATGCTGCGGCAAGAAGCGCGATGAAGGTGAAGCCTGTATTCATGACCATGGTTTTTTTATTAGACCACTTGCACCCAACGATAGTTACCGCAAATTTTGTTTTTACAAAATTTTTTGATATCAATGCATGATGGACCGACTACGAATTGGGTAATGAAGTGCTAGACGAATGTAACGATTTTTCTACTACTATCTTTCAGCTTGCACTTTTTGTTTTGTAGAATGTTCAGCGAACACGAAGGCATGACTCTTCAAATGCCTTGACTTGGTCACAATTGTTGCTTTAGAAGAAAATGTTCGATGTTTTTTGGATGTATACACATGGATTGTGCTTCCGGATATGCTTTAATAAATGTTGAGTTGACCTTGCCCTTGGCTTTGTCATTCCATTTGAATTCGAATGCAAATAAATTATCGGATGTCACCTCTACCAAATCCACTTCTTGCTGAGCTGCCGTTCGCCAGAAATACATCTGCACTTCTTTTTGATCGTTGTTGTGCATTTTTTTGCGCTCACTCATCATCAAGTTTTCCCACAATTGACCTGTGTCTTGTCGCATGTTCAAGGGACTCCATTGTTGAATGATCGCGTTGCGAATTCCGTTGTCGTAGAAATATATCTTTTTTGATTTCTTCAACTCGTTGCGAAGATTGCGCTGGTAACTTGGGACTTTGAATACCACAAAAGCACGTTCGAGCAATTCTATATATCGCTCGATGGTCGCAACGTCTAGTCCTGTGTTTTTTGCCAATTCATTATAGGATACCTGCTGGCCAACTTGAAACGCCAATAGTTTGAGCAAACGTTCAAACTTATCTGGTTTTTGAATTCGTTCTAATGCATAAACATCTTTATACAAATAACTCTCGCATAGCTCACTTATCCTTCGTTGTGTGTTATCTGTGTGTGTAATTATTTCCGGATAATAACCATACAACATGCGTTGCTCAAGCATGCCTAGTTCTTCAATGATGCCATGATGATTGACCATTTCTCCGAAGCTTATGGGAAGTAAATGGAGCACCCATTTGCGACCTGTCATGGGTTCGTTCATGTTATTGCTTAGTTCCAACGCGGATGAGCCTGTGATGAACAATTCCAATTCAGGAAACTGGTCAACAATCTGTTTTCCGACTAAGCCTATGTTGGGTATCCGCTGAGCTTCGTCGATGACTACGAGTTGCTGATTTCCCAAAAGCGTTTTCAAAAATGAAGGTCCGGCGTCGGTTAGCCGTTCTCTCACAATGGGGTCATCACCATTCAACCACAGCGAGGATGAGGTGGAAAAAAGTGATCGCAACAGGGTTGTTTTTCCAACTTGACGAGGTCCGATTAACAGTATCGCTTTGCCTTTTTTGCGAAAGGAACCGATGATATTGGCTAAATCCCTGTTTATCATGACCCAAAGGTAGTAAGGCACCAACAAAAACCGAAAATTATTTGAATATTTTTCGAGTCAACCCGAAAAATATCCGAATAATTTTCGGTTTTGTTCTGGATTCTTGAATCTAAAATCGCCTAGACCAACTTCTCCAACAACCGATTCATGCTTACATGCTCGCCCACGATGTCGCGCACTTTGTCAATGCTCACGCGTTCTTGTTTCATGCTGTCGCGCTCACGGATGGTGACGCAATTGTCGTTGAGTGTATCGTGATCTATCGTTACGCAATACGGTGTGCCAATGGCGTCCTGTCTTCTGTAGCGGCGTCCAATGGCGTCTTTCGCGTCGTACTGCAAGTTGAAATCAAGTTTGAGTTTGTCGACGATCTCGCGTGCTTTTTCAGGAAGACCATCTTTGTTGAGCAATGGCAACACCGCCACTTTCACCGGTGCCAACGCAGGCGGAATGCGCAAGACAATGCGCTCTGAGCCGTCTTCCAATTTCTCTTCGAAGTAAGCATACGTGAGTGTCGCCAAAAACATACGATCCAAACCAATCGATGTTTCGATCACATAGGGAACATAACTTTCGTTGTTTTCTGTTTCGAAATAGCGCAGTTTTTTTCCTGAGAATTTTTCGTGATTGCCCAAATCGAAATCGGTGCGCGAGTGAATTCCTTCTAGCTCTTTAAAGCCCATCGGGAAATTGAACTCAATGTCGCACGCTGCGTTTGCATAATGCGCAAGCTTGAGGTGGTCATGGAATTTGTAATTTTCTGTTCCCATGCCCAATGCCTGATGCCACTTGATGCGTGCGTCTTTCCAGTACTTATACCATTCGCCGTCTGTGCCTGGTTTAATAAAAAACTGCATCTCCATTTGTTCGAATTCACGCATGCGGAAAATGAACTGGCGTGCAATGATTTCATTTCGAAATGCCTTTCCAATTTGTGCAATGCCAAATGGAATTTTCATGCGGCCGCTCTTTTGCACATTCAAGAAATTGACAAAGATTCCCTGAGCAGTTTCTGGTCTCAAGTAAATTGTTGCTGCGTCGCCGGCAACTGATCCAAGCTCTGTGGAGAACATCAAATTGAATTGACGTACATCCGTCCAGTTGCGTGAACCCGTTTCTGGATCTGCAATTTCCAAATCTTCGATGATTTGTTTTAATTCAACAAGATCTGAATTTTCCAGCGCCGTCTTGATGCGCGCTTCTACTGCATTGATCTTTTCCTGATTGCGAAGGACATTCGGATTCGTCGCACGGAACTGCTCTTCGTTGAATGCATCACCGAATTTGTTTTTGGCCTTTTCGACTTCCTTATCATTCTTCGCTTCTATCTTTTTGATGTAGTCTTCCAGAAGTACATCCGCACGATAGCGTTTCTTCGAATCTTTGTTGTCGATCAATGGATCATTGAACGCGTCTACGTGTCCACTCGCTTTCCAGGTGGTCGGGTGCATGAATATGGCGGCATCAATTCCCACAATATTTTCATGCAGACGCGTCATCGCCTTCCACCAATATTCCTTGATGTTGTTTTTTAATTCTGAACCGTATTGGCCATAATCATACGTGGCACTTAATCCATCATAGATTTCACTTGATGGAAATACATAACCATACTCCTTACAATGGGAGATGATCTTTTTGAGTTTGTCGTCGGAGTTTTGCATTGCGGGCGCGAATTTAGCACTGCATATCCCCATTTTCCTCATTAAACCCCAATAAGATGAGGATGGCAACAATGTGCTGACTTGTCCTGCTTATCCGAATTCTCACATTTCACCCCCGAATTCTCAAAAATCACGTCATAACTCACTATGAATCGTGTTCATTTGTCTGAATCAATTGTGTCGATTGGAAACATGGTCAAATGCCTCATTATAGACGACGAAAAAAATGCACGTGAAATCCTCTCAGGATTGGTCCAACAATATTGTCCCGAGTTGTCTATAGCAGGAACAGCATTCTCTGGCATGGATGGAATTAATCATATCAAAGAACTACAACCGGACGCGATTTTTCTCGATGTGCACATGAGCGACATTGATGGTTTTACACTCCTCAGTAAACTGGAGGAGCCAAAACCGATGGTCGTATTTGTTACTGCGTTTGAGAAGTATGCATTAAAAGCCATCAAAGCGAGTGCGATTGATTACATCCTGAAACCGGTCAGCATCAAGGAACTTCAAAGCGCCGCCAAAAAGCTCGAACAACTTCATCGATTAAAAAATGAAAATCCGAATTTCGAAAAAGGCTACAATGATGCGCTGAAACTCATGATCCAAACTTCGCATGAAGATTCTCCTCAGCGAATCGCACTTCCTGATCATTCCGGTTATCGTTTTGAAAATATGTCGGACATTATCCGACTGGAAAGCGATAGCAACTACACGACTATTTTTCTTCGAAACAGTGAAAAGGTGCTCGTGAGCAAACCCATGAAACACTTCGAAGATTTTCTGGATGAATCTTTGTTCATTCGTATTCATAATTCACACATCATCAATATTCGTTTTCTGAAAGGTTACTTGCGTGATGATGGTGGCCTGGCCGAATTACTTGACGGTACAAAACTTCAGATCGCAAAACGAAGACTGCCCTTATTTTTGGATACAATCAAACAACGATTCATCAAGCCCTGATGCAGCGCTGCCTCCGATTTTTATTTCCAGTTTTGCTTTTGCTATTGCAAAAAATTGTGGGTGCGCAAATTCGTGAGTCTGTTTCCTTCAGGCATTTTGACACACGCGATGGTTTGCCTTCTACTCAAATCCAGGGATTGTTCGAAGATAGTCGTGGCTATATCTGGTCCATCACTGAAAGGGGCGCAGCGCGTTTCAATGGCTACGAGTTTGAAGTGTACACAACCAAAAATGGTTTTCCAACAAACAATGTTCTTTTGATCAATGAAGACCGACAAGGCCGGATGTGGTTTATGTGTAATAACGGTGCTTATTGTTATCTGCAAGGAGATTCCATACATCCTTACAAAGGCAATGACCGGATTGGAGAATTGCTGCGTGATAAATTGCCGGGGCCGTTTTATTTTGATGAACACGACACGTTGTGGGTGACCACCTTTTCTGGTATTCAACTATTCAAATGTTATGGTGATAGTGTCGAGGAATACAAACCTTACGCATTGAAAGCTGGAGAAAAGCCAACATACTATTTACGAAAGGTGGGTGAAAAATTGGTCACGCTGGAAGTGGGCGAAGTGACCAACGACAACCGAATCAGTACAACAGATAATATCAGTTATCTCCTGGATGTAGCCGGTGAATGCAAATTGGCTTGCAGTGTGGAAGTTGAAAAAAACAAGTGGGCGTTGGCGGGCCCAGGTGGTTTTGTCCTTTTTGATGATGTAGGAAATGTGAGTGCTTTTTTTGATTCGTCGCCTTATCTTTTTTCTACGCTTGAACACGACCGAAGTGGGAATTTATGGCTCACGAATAGCAATGGCGCTTATCGCATCCGCGACTATACAAATGGTCCTGGTGATTCGGATGTTTTTTTTGAAGGACATTTTATCACTGCGGTCCTTCAAGATAAATCGGGAAATTATTGGTTCGGCGATCGGGATAACGGATTGTTTTTTGTTCCCTCATTGGATGTTAAGGTGTATAAAACCGGTGAAAGCAGCAAGCAGAATAAAACGATTAGCATCAAAAAATTTCAGCAAGGAATTTTTTATAGCGATGCCGAAGGAAAAGTGTATGAGTTGAATGACCATACAGCACAACTGAAGACGCTTGCATCTGTTCCCAGCGGAGTTTCGCTTGACTTTACTTTTTCAGCCAAAGGCAATATTGTTTTTGGTAACAAACCGCACATTTATGATGTAAGGAGTGGAAGAATAAAATCACTGAACATTGAAAGCACCATCAGAAAAAGTATTTCTTTGAGTGATGGTTCTTGCGCTTTCGCATTGGCAGATGGAATTGCGTTTATGGATGTGGACGAACAATGGCTTCCTATTGATAAATCGATTTTTAAAGAAAGATGCAATGCGCTTTATGAAGATCAATTTCAAGCACTTTGGATTGGCGCAAACTCCGGACTTTTTCTCTTTAAAGAAAATGCATTTACTGAAGTTGACTTAAAACTACCGGATGATAAACCTCGTGTCTCCGACATACTGAAGTGGCAAGATTATCTCGTCATTTCAACTAGAAATAATGGATTGATTTTTTACAAAGATGAAAGGTCAATTGTGATCAATGAAAACAACGGACTGCTTTCGGACATGATCGACTGCTTGGAAACCGATGATGCTGGAAATCTTTGGATCGGTTGTGCAAGCGGACTTCAACGAATGGTATTTCAAAATGTGGAAGAGAAAAAATTCGATTCCTTTATAGTGAGTTTTCAAAAGGGTCTTCCTTCGAATGAAGTGAATGATTTGATGTTTATCGGAAACACACTATACGTTGCAACCAACGATGGAATTTGTTTGATTGATCCCGATGCGACGTCACTTCAAGGCACACCCTCGACGGTGAGAATAGAATCTTTTTTGGTCGGTGATTCTTCATTCACACTTTCGGATACAATCTTTCTTTCACATAATCAAAACAATATCCGGATCAATTTTATTAGTTTGAATTTTCGAACTGGTGAACATACCACATACAGATATCGGATTGTGGGGCTGCAGGATTTTTGGGTGGAAACCACCAATCGAAGCGCCGAGTTTTGGTCGTTGCCTCCAGGTAGTTATCAGTATGAAGTGAGTGCGAAAAACGAAGATGGTGCATGGGGAGATTCACAGTCTTTGTATTTCGAAATAAGTCCACACTTCACACAAACATGGTGGTTTCGCACTTTGGCTGTTCTCTTTTTTGCAATCTTGGTGATCGGCCTGTTTTATCTTTTTTATAGGGTGAAAAAACGTAAGTTAGTCATTCGTGCGAAGATGATTGAGCTGCGGCAGCAGGCGCTGAATGCCAATATGAAT
>Ga0209174_10003208_pt1 | contig 10442 bp, 9 predicted proteins | sample JI91814BDNA_FD_187505 | JGI IMG/M metagenome (GOLD analysis project Ga0209174, IMG submission 187505) | Wastewater effluent complex algal communities from Wisconsin, to seasonally profile nutrient transformation and Carbon sequestration -... | ecosystem: Engineered > WWTP > Effluent > Algae...
TTTTTATCTCATAAATTGATATGTTTATTCTTCTTTAGTCGAAGTAGACATAAAGGCACATACATAATGTATATACCACCTTTAGGAAATTCAGATGAAATAGCATCCTTATTGAGAACTATCACTCTATAAAGTGTTTTAAATTACTCTTTGGATTTCAAAATATCTATTGCCTCTTGTAGTAATCCAATATATAATTGCATTTTTGCATTACTACCATTTCTCAAACTATGATTAACTTCTGAATAAAATTCTCTAATATATTATATGATTGCTTTTTGTTCAAACATCTCAAAATTAACAGCACTTCCCATTTTTTTAATCATACTTAAGTCAAATTTTATTTTTTTTCTTTATATATTGTTTCATTTCTGTGTCTTGATTAATACAGTTACTGGAACAATTCTAGAATATCTAACTTAAATTTATCAACATTATTTCCACTTTTCTTTATTTATACTCTTCTCTGTAGGTATAAAGCTAGCCACATAGGTGATTGAAATATTGCTCACGTGTTTTTTCATCGTTATTCTAAGACATCTCAATATTTTTGACTAAGATATTTGTAATTAAAACAAATTTAATTTTTAATTTTAATAATATCAATCAATTCATATATGATAATCTAAATACAAGCTATAATCAATATATAATATCAAAAATGGCAAAGTGACACAGGCGACGAGACAAAAATGGACACAGGATATTTTGGCATACAAGATTGGTTATATGTTGAATGGTTTATATATAATTATTTTTTACTTAATAATTGATCAACGAACTAGGCTTTATTGTTTCCACCTATCTTCTTGATCTATGGCGGTCCTTCCAGCCTGCCACTCTAATGGAAGTGACGCTTATTCAGTGAGGCCTTGTTTCTCTTCCAACTGTGGCACTAGCGCATTTGTTCTCTTTCTACCCATAGACCCTTAATAAGATGGCTTGATTTGCCCTGTTGTAGAATTCTTGTCTTGTATTGTTGATGTTTTCTTGCAAGAAACTGTTGACGTCCTCTTGCTTTGCCCTGTTAGGTCTGTTGCATTTATTTGCTTCATTTGGATAGTCTTTCTGGACAGAGCTTATAAAAACTTGAATGCGTTGAGTTTGTAAATAAGCTCTGCTTTAGCGTCTACCAAATCCACATCCTTGAACTATACCCTCCAACACTTATCACCGAATCTACCTACTCTGTAGTAGCCTTGTATAGCTTCTCTTTTGTTCACAAATGACTTGGATATTACCAATGATATCAAGATTCCTTCTACAGATGATCTATAATCAAGACCTCTCATAGCAGCTGTTGTGAGAGCCACGGCGACTCTGAACTTATCATTAACTTTCTGGCCGAGGACTCTTAAGATTGTGTGGTCAACTTTATCATCAGCCTCTACCAACTCCATATCAAGCTTCTTGAGCTCATCATACAGTGAAGTGCTACAGTGGACAACAACAGGTCCAGTCAAAGAGAGTTTCTTCACCTCAGCAGCTTTTTCGGCATCGGGCATTGCTGGTAAATCTAAATCGAAATCGAGTCTTACTATTTGATCTAGAACATCAAACACATAGTAAAATATTGGAAATGTCATAGAATTGAGCACCTAGCGATCCACACCTGTAGGATCTTAATCATCTGGGGTGGCCGTGAAGCAAATACTTAAACACTTTGATACAAAGTCTCTGAATTTATCAGGATCACTATGCATGGTGGCATCGCCTTCATCGAATATTGCTAGTTCATTTTCTCCGACCACTGCACCTTCAATTCCAATATGGCGTATGATCTTATTACTATCATCTACAAAATCTAAATAGGTTTAGAAGTCAGAAGTGTCTATATCATGCAGCTGTTTAGAAAGGTAGAACACATGGACCTTTGATAATCCAAGCAGCAATGCGAACACAGCCAGTGTATGCTCGATTCTACTTTTGCCTTAGCCAGAAGGCACGCACCACATTTATCTGTTATGATTTTTGAGTATAGAAAGAATGTACTGTGCCAATGCAAACTGCTTCTTGTTGGGAGGGTTCAACACAACTTTGGTAAAGAACTAGAAGCGGATATCCCCTGTAAGAGACAAATCTTAAGCTAGCTTACTATTTGAAGGCTTTCCATACTTAACTATGAATCCATCGAGTGACTTCTATATGGAGTCGCCATCAATAACTGTGGAAGTGGTATGGGCAAGTTCAATTTATTCTTTCCACTTGGCAACTGGTATTTACAAAAGAATTTCCTTTATTGATTAAATAGCAGCAACATAAGTCTTATCTTATAGAATATCTGTGAGTTGTATGAATTAATCGAATCTAAGCTTCATTTACTTAGAACATGTAATGATTGTATCATATAACAATTCATATGCGGTTGTAGCATTCCTTACAAATTGAGACACAGCTTTAACGTACTTTTATCCATCACCATCTATTATAGAGCATAGAGAAATCATAAGGACGCTGTCGTCAACAGCAGAAGGGCTGTCCTTGAAGATCTTTAACAATGCAAACTAATCCTCGCCTAAATAGTTCCAATATGCAGAACACCATGTGCCAATGCGATCATTGTAGTGCTTGATAACATGCCACTTGAAGTTTGATAAGGTTTCTGTTCTTTTGACACCTTCAATTTGGCCCAATGTTTATATTGCTCTGACCCATGATTTTTGACCCAACGCGAAGGCAGCAGCAAGTAAACCCAATAGTTGGTCACTTCCTAGAGAATCTACTCTCTTCAACACAGTATTAATACACAAAATCACATTAGAATGCTAGTCCTTTGAGAAGAAGTTTATTATCAAATCTTTGTTGAACTTGCAGCATATATCCTAGATTGTGAGTGAATTTATGTGGATGCTGTCGGTACTTTTTTCGATCGCTAAAAGTTGTCTTACTATATCAACCTCAATATGATCCTGCTCTATTACAGCCTCACTCATATCAGTCTTCTGTCTCTTAGAACTATTTGACATCATAGAAGCAATGTTACTATCATTATCACAGTCATTAAGTTGCTCTGAAGTATTTAGTTTAGGAAGTTTACCTAAAATTGCTGACTTCAGGCTTATCTTTTCGACTACTTTTATTGAACCTTTACAAGATTTCCCATCAATACAGTACATGCAAAATGATTTGTCTTTACCAGCAGGAAACTTATCATAGCGTCTATCTTCATCACACTATGAGCAAGTGTAGTACTTGACTAATCTAGGTGCTTTTGGCTTGGGTTCTATATTAATTAAGTTAAAATATGCACTAAAAGATTGGTGGGTACAAAAAGTACGAGCATCGGGTACAAAAAGTACGAGCACCTGGTACAAAAAGTACGAGCATCGGGTACAAAAAGTACAAGTCCCAACTATGATGCTTACCTTATTGACAATGTGTACATATGTCTCCTGTGCATACCTTATACGATACAAATCCATCGCTGTGCTTACAATCAGTGTGTTTGGACCAATTTGTACCACTAATAAGTTTGCCACCACAAGCTCCAGCAGTACAATGCTTGTCAAAAGCGTGGCTCACAGAGTTTGTTGTTCTCTCAGACTGATTATCATTATCCATTATCACCTCTTCACCAACAACAGCAGTAGTGTTAGCAGTAGCCTTTGTCTTGAGCTTAGGTTAAGGTTTAACTACTTTCTTAATTGTGGAGGCAACTTTCAAGGTAGATGTGTCAATTTGAACCGACTTTCCCTCTTTGGCCTTCTTAGCGGGTGCAAGCCCAACGTCATTTCTGTCCGATGAAATATCATTCTCAAATGATCTCTTCTCCAGTAAAGGTTTCTTGACCTTTTTATTAACAGTCAGTTTAATTGCTGCTGCTTTTTATTTTACCGCACTTTTTTAAAAATCCATTTCCTCTTAGTCATCGTCTTCTTCCATGTTTAACTCCAAACACAACATTTTAGTTCCTCTTTCTGCCCATGAACTAAATGGTGCTTCAGCTAGACTGAAGGAGCACTTCTTATAGAAGTTAACAAGATCAGTGACACACTTGCTCAATATTAATCCTCTCTTAAGTTTTCTAGCTTTAATCATTTCCATTAAAGTGAGGGTATATTAACCCAAAGCACGTCTTGCAAACTTTTTCAATCTGTGCTACTTATGAGTCGCTAATAAGAATATGAACCCTATCACATGCTCACCAATGATAAACGTTTTATAGACTAGAGCACATGCTATCTCATCATCTACAACAAGGAGTAAAACATCCCTCCTAGCTAGATCATCCTCGCTCAGCTTGCTGGACATGTTCAACTTAAAGAACTTTAAAACTTCTTGAGAATTTAAATCTCCATTGTAAGACATTGTTTTAAATCTTCTGTTAAATTCTTCATTCCGTATGAAGTATTTATTTATATCAATTGTTCTAGCATCTATATCTGCATCGTTCAGGGTTTTAAAAATTCTGTCTAACTCTACAGGGTAATTATTCCAATGATCGGCTGACATAATATTTAATTTCTATTATAACTATCAAAGATTTGTCAAATAAACAACAGCCCAACAACTATATTTACCTGACCAAGAATTAGAGGTAGCGAAAAGTCAGCCTTTATGACCCTTTGTTTATACCCAAAGGAGACTTTCTTAGCCCTCAAAACTTAATTTAAAACATTTTACCCTATAGAAAAATAGTGAAATAGGTTCATTTATGTATCCAAACAGAATGTTTGAATGTTTGGCCAAGAGGCCAACTAGAATATGTTCACAATAATTAACAGGCTTTATAATATAGAATTCGAACTTTTGAAGAAAATTTAATGATAAGCATATATCGCTTCTTAACTTAGTTGACTCATATTAAAATTAGTCATCAAACAACTCAAACTGGAGTAATAGATCATTTTGCATAGTATAGATAAATTGCTTTGACTGTTGGGCTTGAAGTAATGTTAATATATGCCAGCGACAAGATATCCAAATAGAGAATGATGCAACGATCATTAGAGGACTTAAACTATTAAAAATCTTCAATGACCTTTTCAAATTTAGCTTCGGCTAGAATCAATGCAATTTCTTCTTCGACTTCCTTTTTAAAATCTCATCAATACTGAAGGCAATTTTTCCATAAAAATCTTCTTGAATTTAATATATAGTGTTAAAGAAGTCACAAACACTTTATCTATTTACTTAGGATACCTTTGAAAGTGGCATAATGCATCTGTATCCCTGTTTTTGAACCATTTAGTCAAGTTAATAGATTCTGGAAAAATGACTTTTCCTAAATTAAAACCCAGAACAGGGAATATAAATTATAATTAAGGAAATTTAATTATCAACAAAAATTTAACACCAACTTAAGATGAAACTTTTAGATAAATTGCAATGGATAAAATAAAGTTAAAGTTAAATGTCAATATTCAAACTGATAGCAGCAGTGCCATATTCCTAATCAATGAATGGATAAAATAAGAGAAAAAACAAATTCAGGTAAAGCTAAAAACCCTGAACATACTTCATTTTAAGTTCAAATATTATTATTGCGGATGTAGCTTTTTAATCCTTTATGATAGCTTAGTGCCTAGCAGAAAGCAGTGTGGCTCTCTTCGACCAGCTAATCAAGTTTGAATTCATAGAACATAATTCTTTTTCTAATAGTAGCCTTAGGGGCAGTCATCACAGGCTACTCTTGCTCAGGCAGATATAACGCCTCTTCTACACTAGATTTTGACTCTTCTGTTGCATCTAATTTTCCATTAGTAATCTACTTTTAAGTTTCTTCTTAATCTTGCAATCTTTTTAGCTCAATCTTTTGCTAAGCTAGTTTCTCCTCGTGTTCCTTCATCCTTTTTGCATTTCGTTCTTTGATTTCCTTGAGATGGTTTTGATAATCAGATTCCTCTTTGTCCCAGATATTCATCTGATGCTTCATGTTAAAACCAAGTTTTTTTTGTAGGAGTTCCATTGAATTTTTGAAATCATCATTTTCAGGTTCGATACCTTATAAAGCGAACTAAGTAAAGATCCCTTTGCCTTAAATAGAAAATTTTAAATTTTCTATATTCTAATATAGCTATTTTAATTGCATCTTAACTTTATCTAGGGCAGAGTTATCTTTTGAAGGATCAGTTATGGCCGAGTTATCTTTTGAAGAATCAGTTACGGCATCATTGCTTTCCAGCATCGAATTAAAGTCAAATAAATTTGAACTTATCTATTAATTCTTCTGATTGCATAACCTCTGAATAGATTCAAAGTATTTTTAGGCATCTGTAATATAACTCTTGATGAGAACTACTTGATCAATAATTGTTTTGCTGGGTATGAAGATTAATCCTCTTTTCTAAAGCATATAGGCAAAGGCCTATTAAACTTCTTAGACATAGTGAATTGGGACAGCTATTGCTTGTAGAGCACCACCGTCTGATTTATCCCCTTAAGTGTATTTCATGAGATTCTCTCTCTCTCATTTGAGGTCCTCAATAGAGTAAGCGGATCCAACATCTCCGAAAACACCACTTGCCTAATAGGTGACTTATTATTTGGAATAGTGAGATGAACTATCTTAGACAAATGAGGATTTTTACCCTCCTTAATGATCAAAGAGCAAAGGATTAGAGAATTTACCCTTGATTTATTATTTCATTTAATCCTGAGTAGCATAACTCGAATCTTTTACAGTTGCATACCCATTGAAATAGCAACCTTTGATCATTCCTGCTATAAAATGAGTGCCATACATCTTAATAAAAATATCCAGCTAGTTTTCTCCTTTAAAGTTTCCTTCTTTATCGAAAAGAATCTCTCAAGCAACGGAATTAAGTCTCAGCTTTTGATAATTAATAAAAACTGAATATTTCTCATAAGATCCAAGAAGGAGAGCGGTCTAAGAATTTTTAGAAGCCTGAGATTTTCTAGCTGCATTAATTGAAGCCGACACCTTGATATTTTTAAATAATCCACCACTTCCTGAGTACTAAGAATCAAAATTAATTGCATCATTGAGAGTTTTTGTGGTATTAACCACCTTGGAGAACTCATTTTTTATTCCAAGGGGGACTTTTTAAATATCTGGTCCGTCAGGAGAACAAACGGATGATGTTTCCTCACATTGCTCTGAATTCTTTACTCTATCGCTCAAATAGGCAATATTTTCGAAAGCACAGGTGCCAATAATTTATTAAGTGGCAAAATTCACTCCAAATCCTGTATTAAACTCTGAGTTCCAGCAGAACTTGAGTACATCGGGGTTATCAAGGACTATATCTGACATATATGAATCTTTTTATTAATATTGTAATTGATTAAATTTTCTAATATTACAATTGATTAAATTTTTTAATAATGAAAGCGAGCCTGACAAATTATATCTGTTCAGAATCTCCATAACCTCTTATTCCTTTCGGACTTGACACTATATATGGAGAGATAAAAGGAACTGATGCAATTATTAGCAAAGAAAATTAGTATAATATCATTGACTTGGGCAATATTTCTGTATCATAATACTCACTTTTATATTTATTTTTAGGTATTCCACGTGAAAATTTTGTCTTCTGAAAATGCTTCGGAAATTCAAGAAATAATTTCGTTTGTGGAAAAAGAGTTAGGAAGTCCATTCAATATCTAAAATTCGGACCTAGTTTAAAATATTATTAAGAATTTTCCACACAATGATGAATGTTTCATATTTTTTCATCTGTTCTATAAGAGCCATCTCAGACAAGTTGATTCGAACAGCTTGTAGCTGCAACCTTGTGCATTAGAAATTTTATAGTCTAATGAGAAAAACTTAGAGGATTTTTTTTAAGTCTTTGGAAATCATTTTTCCTACGCCCAAACTGAAGGTCTTTCTTCATAGTTTATTGTCAAAGTGGTCCCTAAAAATAGACAAAGCCCTAATCTTCAAAGTTTTTAATGAGTTAAAGATATCATTGAGAACAATCTGCTCTGCCCAGATAGTGAACTATAGAAGATTGAGGATAATCTGCTTGAAGTCTACGATTTTATTCTGATCCAATAATCCTGCCAGAGCAAGTTGGAAAAACTACCTAATAGCATCATTTAATTAAAAAAATTGTTTGAAGATTAGTTTCATAAGGATGTGGGATTGTAGAAATTCAAGCCTCTCTTTTATTCTACAAAGTCATTCCTTACACTGCCAGCTTTCATTTCCATGTATCAAGAATATATAGTTTAATGTTTCAAAATGAGTGATCTCAGGAGAGAGATCGAGAAATGTGTATAAGAATGTATTAAAAACATCGAATATGTTGAGACGATAGTCAATGAATAATTATAAAAGTTTTCTATCATGAAATAATCCTACAAACCCACACACAAGGCCAGACAACTCCTTGATAAAGTTATAACACTATGGGCTCCAGACAATCAAAAATTTGTTTCATAAATGCGCAAAACGTGTAAGTTAATAGTACAAAACAAAACAATTACATCTTTTACTATGGTTCAAGAGGATTCCCATGGTGAGAGAGAGATGATAGAATCAACGCCTGAGAATTTTGATATTCAGCTCAATAAAATGGTGTCGGTTATTAAAGGTGCAGTCTACCGAGCTATTTACGATATTAAAAATATCTATAGCCAGTTAAGGAAGCTTTAAGATAATGAAAGATAATAGGATTAATCTGAACCTGAAGCGAAATAACAAAATTTACCTTTAGGTCAGTCAAGTATCAATAATTTGGAAGTAGGTAAAGCTCTTCAACCACCATTGAAGACTACAAATTCTCCCAAGAGAAACTAGAGAAGCATCTCAAAGGATAGAGATAAAAGCCAATATTCAGAATTTATAATTGCTTCCCAAAAGTTGTCTGACTCTAGAAGCGAACTAAGTACAAGTATCTCATCTAGTAGCCTTCTTGAATTGGAGATAGATCCTCTATAACCTATAAAGAGACAAAAATTAAGTAATTTAGTTGAGAAAGAAGAAAACTTTGCTCCGAGATTGATTGAAACTGATAAATCTAATGGAAGCCCTACCTAGCAAAAAGGCGTTCCTAATTAAAGTTTATAACCTCAGAACAACGGAAATATATATTCAAAAGAGATATTTGACCTTCTAAACAGCGTACGCCAGAATCCACGTTTTTTACTTAAGAATTTATAAGAGAGATATAGCACATTCGAAGGCTAAATCTATAAGGGTAAAACAGGAGGAAGTCTGACTAAAGAAGGGAAAAAGGCTGTTAAAGAAGCTATTAATTTTTTAATTAAAGCTAAAAGCTTGCAACCCTTTAAATGGGCTGATGGCTTGAAAGAAGCAGCTAGAGATGAAGTGGAATATATGATTAATAATGGAAAAAGGTCGAAGATTCCCTTGTTAAAAAGATTAAAAGTGCACGGTGAATATAAAATAAAATGTGTAGAAGCAGTAAATGTTGTGAAATCTTACAGCTCCGCAGAAGATATAGTTGCTTTGCTACTGATTGATGATGGTGATAAAAAAAGAGAGAATAGATCCATATTATTTGACGGTAGTTATAAAGTAGCTGGTTGTTTTGCTTAGATGAAGAAAGGTACATTGACAGCTTGCATATTATATGCTGCTGGTTTTGTTCACTAGGGTGAAAGAGATACTTTTTAAGAGCAACTTTAATAGTTTGAACATGAGGATTATAATATTCCTGGGATGCCACAAGTAGGCATAAGTAGCTGTTCAGATAAGATAGAAATTTCTTGTCTTGGATCACTTGCTGAGAAAAAAATAACAAGAGTATGCTTTTTTAATAATGGGAGTCGAAAAACCTTAGTTCACAAGATTACCAAAGAATTGATTATTTGATGTCCTAATTTATTTAACATATGAGTAATGTTTCATTAATTCAAAAAACTTAACTCCCACACTATTATTTGAAACTAATTCCTTTTGGAGTTTAGTATATTTTTTATTGATAATTCGGCTTGATTATTGATAATTCCCTTAATCTTAATTTATATTCCCTTGATTTCACTAATAAAGTTAGGAGTTTTGGGACTCTTATTCTTATTTTATCAACTAAAGTTTTTAAAATTCTATCTCTCCTTCATATAAATTATGTGCATCTCTTAACTCTATTTCCTAAATGTATAACTTTGTCAAAACCATACAATAATCTATTCAAAATAATCACTCTTATGGTTGCTTTCTTTGTAATTGATTGCTAATTTATTTTTTATTTCTTCATAAGAAATAACTTTTGCTTATAATAAGCACATTTTTCTCTTTTATTTTTAAGTTTTTGCTCAGTTATGATTCTTTATCAATAATTATTGATAGGCCAAATAGATTGAATTATTTACTTATCTAAGATTCTAATTTGAGAGTTTAATCTATTGTATTTCATCATGTAAAGATTAAAGCTAATTCTTGAAAAAAATTTAAATTGATTAGGTCATTGAATTTATTGTTGTTAAATTTTGATTAAAATCTAAAATATTTATTATAATCTTACTATATAAATATATATATAAGCAAGCGGGGTTTTGGGGTTTTGGGG
>Ga0209174_10003209_pt1 | contig 10442 bp, 21 predicted proteins | sample JI91814BDNA_FD_187505 | JGI IMG/M metagenome (GOLD analysis project Ga0209174, IMG submission 187505) | Wastewater effluent complex algal communities from Wisconsin, to seasonally profile nutrient transformation and Carbon sequestration -... | ecosystem: Engineered > WWTP > Effluent > Algae...
TGTTGCCCCAAGTCCTGACTTCTCCCTCTTGGGCTTTCTTCCCTTTGAGAAGGGTTAGGATGTTAGATTTTCTTTCCGTAAATAATGGGAAAGCTTTTAGAAGGATCAGAAAGGACTTTGTAAAAATAGAACTCATACAGAGTATTTTTAGATAGATTCCCTTATCTGTAAAACTTTTATTTTCCGATAAAGTCATCCAGTAGAAGTTTAAAGGCATAGAGGACTCATAAATGATAACAGGTGAAACACTCATTAAAGGACTTTTTTACTTTATGTTAAAAGCTAGAGGTGGTAAATACCTTTCAAGAAAAGAGATTGTGAATAAAAAGACGGGTAAGAAATCCTATCAATATACTTATGCAAATAAAAAAGGTGAAAAGCCCAAAGCACCACAAGAACAGGTTAAGCAAAGCAAGCCGAAAGCCGATAGTAAGAACATGAATGATAATAGTATTTCATCTAATGTCCATAACAGAATCTACCCTATCTTAAAAGATCATATTCGAAGTAATGGAGAAGATAGAAAATCTTTCGAAAGTAAAATAGAAGGATTAAAGCCAGCCTTATCCAAAATGGGATTAAACGATTCCCAAGCTAGTTATTTAATTGATAACCTGCTTGAATCTGATACTCCACCTTATGATATTCCTGAATCAGAAATAAAAAAAACTTTAGATTCATACATTTCTTTTCTTGAATTAGAAGGTCAAAAACCAGTTCAACCTAAACCTAAACCTGAAATGCCTACAAAAAAAGAAGCAAAAGACCCTATTTCAGAAGCTTATTCAAATATTTCTCCTCAAAATAAATTCCCAGAAAAAAGGATTACAAAAAGTATCCCTGAGTATAAAAACAAAGCAAAAGAATTTATAACTAAAAATAAACCAAACTCCGACCAGGCAAATGTAAACGGGATAACAGTTATAAAAAACCCTCGTGGTGGGAACTATGAGCTATATCATAAACCGGAAGGCTCTAAAACTACTGACATTTACCCTCTTGGCTATACAGTAAAGAATCAAGAAGAAGCAATTGCAGCAGCCTTGGCTTTAAGTGACCTGAATAAAAAATAAAATCACTTCCCGCAAAACATACCGCAAGATGTCCCACTCAATTCAATTTCGTCTTTCTCAAATATTGATTGTTGCTGCATCTTGCGTAAAATATCTACAATAGCCCTTACTCGCATTTCTTTGTAGTGTTCTTTCTTTTCTGCTATTTTCCGAAGTGGTAAATTCTCATGCCAATTAAAACTCCCTTTCTCCCCTGTCTTGAACTCCCTACCAAATAGAGCCATAAACTCTACAATGTCTTGCCCGCCTTCTTGACCGTTAGATTCTTCTATGATGACAGCCTTTTGAAATAGATCGGGATAATGTTCTAAAAGTCCTACCCATTCATACAGCCTTTGATAGAAGCAGTAGAAACAATTAGGTCTTGAACGCCAAGAGAATAGAGCGTCAAAGTTCCATTTTTTGAGACTGGAAACGATTTCAGAGCCTACCCGATTAACTACTTCTGAATGAATTTCCTTCCAGAAGAAAGTAGGTGGTAATAGGTTTTGTTTCTCTAGGATTGCATAAACCATGTAAAGGTTAATCCCTTTTTCTTTCAATGGATAGATAGGAGTGATGTTTTCAGCCTGTCCGTTTTGGAATCCAATTCTGTTTTCATCTGCACGAATCCCGAAGTAAACATTGCACTGATCACCTTTGAGATACTTAATCATAGGTTCAATCTTGGCTTGCCGTGTGCAATAACGAGTCTTAGCACTTGGCAGCATTCCAGTATTTTCTATAATCGTAGTAAGGTCTTTTCCTATGCGATTAATCTTGATTCCTAGTTGACTCTCGACTTTGGATAGCCATTCATAGGTTTCTGGTAATTCAGCCCCCGTATCATTGTAGATGTATTCTAGGTCTAGTTTTTGCAGTGTGTGTGTGTCGTTCATAACTACTAAGGCAGTAGTCAAAGAATCTTTTCCTGAAATTGGGATGATGTGTCTCATAAATTACTTATCGACAAAAAATCATATTACTTAAACTATTTTTCCTAAGATAGAAACATATTTTGACGATAATAATTCTATGGATATTGACGATAAGATAAACGAATACATTTGCAAGTATGGGATTCATCCTAAAAAATTATACCTAGATACAGAGAACCATTTGAAGCTAGAGCAGAAATTGGCGTTACTTAATCCTGAGTTATTAACAGAATACAAAGGAAATGTTCTAGGGATTAAATTAACTGAGTATAAAGGCATTCAAATAGAAAGAATAGAGAAAGGTCTATTCGTATCATAGAAGGATAAAATGGCACAAGAGGACTCATCTACAATAGCAGTAAAGTCAATTCGATTAGGAGTAATCCTAGTTGCAGGGTTTCTTATACTTGGATACTTCTTCTGGTCCACCATGACTTGGGACGAAAGACTCACTTTGACTTGGAATGTCCTGTCATTAGTCACTCTAGCCGCGTTCGTGTTTGGGATTCTTGCAAGTGCAATACAATACACTCTAGGGCAAGATTCCCCGTTTATTGCAAGCCTGTTTAAGTTTCCTACTGAATGGCTAAAATATAAGGCAGCTTTATTTGAAGCTAAACGTAATGATATGCTTACTCAGGAACAACTTATCCAAGTAAATGAGAAAGCTAAACAGGATGTTCTAGATTTCATCCAAGTCTCTAGAGATACTTTGGAATTGATTAAAAGTGAAATCCCTTCACTGGTTGAAACTGAATACAGAAAGTATCTAAAAGAATTCGAGCAAGCTTCTAAAGAGACTCTAAGGGAATATACAGACAATCAAAGAACCACTTCCGAAGCCCTCACTTCTAAGTATCAAGCTAACAGGGAATTAATGCGTAATCTTTGCATTCAATGGCTTACTGAATCCGAAGTAATAGACACAATTGAAACACCTGACCAACTAGCAGAAGCTTGGAATTGTGATTCGCTCCTAAAGTATGTAGAAGAAAAATCCGAAACTTTAGTGAAGCAAGGATTTAATCTTTCTGTCATCGAGCAGTTTGTCAAAAAACAGAATCATTGGATTCTTAAGAAAATATTGGAAGGTAGAAAATGAATGAATTAGAGTCTTGGATTTGGATTATTTTATCAGTAGGAGTGCCGTTTGTATTTATTCTAGCATGTATTAACACTAAGCCTCATGCAAGTCACATATGGGAAATGAAACGCGTTCTAGAAGCAAACATACAAGTAGACGCGAAAGGGAATGTTTTGCCACCTCGTAAAAAGTTTTGGTAATTCTGGAAATGAGTTATTTAATCACTTTTATTCTTGGGATGATTACAGGTGTAAGCCTTATCTTTATTGCACTTGTAATCGTTGTTTATTTATCAGTAGCCGATTTTGATTAGTTGACTCTGACTAAAGGGATGCCTTGTTTTCGCATTGATCTCAAATCAAATGCTGAACTAGAACCAGCGTTTCCAGTAGAACCACCGATTGAAACGCTAGCCTGTTTGTAGTTAGCAAATATATCCCCGCCGCTACCATTTCCCCAAGGACCTGATTGAAGCCATCCAGCCAATGCGCTAGTAGCTATATGCAAAGCAGTTAAAACAATACCACCACTCCCTGACATTGAATGACTATGGATAGGCATTTCAGCAGCCGAAAGGGTTTTTGAGTTACTGCCTACATTTGCAAGGCTAGGGCTTGTAGAACCTTCAATATAAGATCCGTCAACTAGGTTAGGTGTAACCCATCCTGACAAAGCGTATCCATCGGGAACGGTTGAACCATCGGCAAGCATAAAGCCGTCTGAATTCACAATACCACTAGCAGGTGCATAGGCAGCATTGAACAAATAGGTAATCCCACTAAGAGGAACTTTCCCGTTTTGAGTATCGTATGCCACAATAGGATTAGAAACAGATTGGATATTTCCACCGGGTGCAACTGTCACGTAATCAAAAAGTTTTATACGTCCAGCCGTTGGACTAGGTGGGGTTAGTGAATTTGTATAATTTTCGTAAAGTCGTAATTGGAAGTTTTTTCTAGAATTGCCTACAGCCGTTGAGATTGTTTCCGTTAGAATGTTTATATAATCCTTGGATACTGGAGAGTCATAAAGTGTAGACATTTCTATTTCATAAATGCCTGACTGAGCAGCCGCATTGACTGTATAAGTTCCACCAGCGTATTTGAAAATTCCATCGTTTCTAACTACAATACCTTTCCCTATAGTGACTTGATTTCCTGTAAACGTTACTTTAAAACCTAATGGTCTAGGGTTAGTGCTTAGTTCTCCCATCATTGCAAGGGCTAGGTTTATTAAATGGTCATACCCTGAGTCAGTAGGAACCGCGCCAGAAACGGCATTCATGGCATCGTAAGAAGTTTTTTCGTTTTGCTCAAAGAGCCTTACGCGTGTGTCGTTAGTGTTTACTTGGATTACAGGCATAAGGCTATACTACTTGGAAGGGATTAATCGGAGAATTTATTTTTACGTTCTGCTTTCATTAACTCCATATTATTCAAAAAGATTCTGGTATTAGCATCTATACGCCCTTGACCAGTGACTTTATGTTTAGCAGGGAAACCCCACACAATAGGCTTTTTTTTGAAGGAGTTTTTAGACCATGTAACCCTTCCATCTAAAGGGATTGTTAGGGCTTTTTTACTTCTTATTTTTAGTTTTCTTTTTCTTTTTGAGTTTTCGTCCAGTCTCATTCTTTGCTATCTCCTTATCTATTTCTTCCATTGATTCTTTTGCAACGTTTTTGATATGTTCATCCATTTCTTTGTTGGTAAAATCAATATCTGCCTTTAGTTCTTTATTCATAAAAACAGGGTAATTCCATCCGCGCCAATTCTTATCTAGATATTCATGCAAGGAAAATACTAAGTTTGGCATCCCTGCGAAAAAACCTTGGTAAATATCGCGCACACGAAGAAAGCCATATTTCTTGTAGAGCGAATACCACCAAACCACATTAGCAATTAACCATACTGCTAAAACTATTAACCAAATCATTTTTACCTTCTTAAAATATATTCTATAAATTCCATCGGGTTAGGATCGTGACTGCAAGTATGTTCCTGAAATATTCCTATCCTGTTAATCCCTTGCTCATGTAGAAGTTGACCTTTTTGCATTGCTTCTACTGAGTAGTCTTCGTCATCGTCTCCTAAGTCGTCATCTACCATAGTTTGAGTCACGCGAAACATACAACTGCAATATGGATGTATTGCACCGGGCGTTCCCCACCAACTGTCATAAGAGCGACCGACATTGTTTTTTCCTACCCATAGGGCTTTGTCTGCTTTGTCATCGCCAATTAAATCGTCATCTCCACCGTAGAACTTTGACTTCTTAAATTCTGCTTCCGATGGGAATACTCGATAGGTATATGTTGTAAGTTCAAGGCACTTAGAGCAAGACTGGTATCCTACTTTTTTGGATCTGTTTCTGTAAGCACTCCTAGACTTGATAGACCGACCACCACCTAGAACGATTCGACCGTAGGAATGTCCGTGATGGATAGCCGATAATAGCCGACCGTTTCCTTCTGCTATATTTGCCTCGGTTACTGCCAATCTGAAAAAATCTCTGTTCAAGTGTTCGTTTATGATTTCTTGCCGTGACTCCTCATCTAGATTCTCAGGGAGTAGGCTTTCAATATTGATAAATTTCTTTCTAAGTTCATCTACAGGCTTACCGGACTCAAAAGCTTCTACCATTATTTTACGGTAAATATCGCGCATAGTCTCATAGCACTTGCCTTGTCTTTCACCATCTTTGTAGACTGCAATCCAATTAGCCCCAGCTGTTTCAGCATAGAGTTGTTTATAATTTCGCTTTCCAACTATGTCTTCATCTCTATAAAGTTCGTCTAGGTTGTTAAGGTCAGGCTTATTTACTTCTTGTAGAGCTTTGTTTATTTCTGGTAGGGAGTAATCTGTCATATCCCTGTTATGCCTGTTAAGCATGTATTCAGCGATCATAGAGACTACTGTAGATTGTGCGTGATACTCTTTATAAACCGCGTTCCAGTCTGTTTGTAGGAAGTCAAAAACGTTATCGCTCCAATCGTCGAATACTTCACCTTCTTCTTCTGGATAAGTAAAATCAGGTTGTTTTCTTTCGACTAGCTTTCCTAGGAATCCTTTGACCTGTGAATATTTATCCGATAGCCAGCCTTTTTGAATTGTATAATCCTCTTGACCATTAATGCAAACGTATTGTAGCCATGCCGAATATTCCGACATAGCATACTGTAATTCTCGAACGCCCTTAAGCGCACTGAAAGGACTTTCAACCATTATTCTTTTACTGTAATCCTTCCATTCTTAATACCGATTTCTTCTAGCTTTCGGAGAAAGAGAAAGATTTTTGTTTCCGGTTGCTTGTCTTGGTTTGCGACTAGAGCCGCGTGAATCTCTGTGATTTCCTGCATAGACAGATTGCTAAAAATTGTAGTGAGTCGGGTAGTCTTATAAGCAGGTTGTTTAAATTCAACTTTGATTTCTTGGGTAGGTGCAACAACAGGTGTTTGACGTTGTTTAAATTCAACTTTGATTTCTTGGGTAGGTGCAACAACAGGTGTTTGACTTGGATCGGGTGTAAGCCCTGCAACTTCTGATTCTAGGTTTTCATCGGGTGTGATTGTAGTTGTAGATTCTTTTGCCATGTGGGTAATGACTCCTTTTTGGAAAGAATCAATTACCCTATATTTATCGGCAAGAACTATTTAATTTCTCGCTTTGCCCTTTGTCTTTCTTGTTTGTTTGCAATTCTTTTAAGATTCCTTTTTCGAGAACTACCAACTCCTTTGCCTAAATGCTTTGTAGGCGATTTGGTTTTTCCTGTTCTAATTCTGTTCATTAAAGTCTCCATTGTCACGCTCTTTGATTTGGTTTGCAATCTTGTCTTTATACTCTTGCAATTGCCTCATAAAGAGTTCTTCGGAAAACTCTTGGAAGTCGTTTGATCGGTTCATTCTGTCCACAAAAACTCTGTAATGACTGATAATTCTAACCATGTGAATTTCCGCGTCCCGCTTTGCTGCAAAGTATTCTTTGATTGCATTAGCATCATCGGGCTTTGGTGGGTGCAATAGAACAGGAAAAAGTTTCATAAACTCATTGAATGTATCTACTTGCACTTGCTCTATTTCTTCTACACTTACACTTTTCATAATTTATAACCAAACCTTTCTTTCATTTCAACCTTTGTATATTTTGTATCTATCCCTGCAAGATGTTCTTTAAACTTACGTCTTTCCCTTTCTAGAAAATTATTCCAGTAGGTAGGTATCATGTAAAAGTGATACGCTGCCAAAGCAGGAAGTGTAATCCAAAAAGCGTCAAATCTAATAGTAGCCCAAATTACAAGCACGGCTAATAGTAATTTGCCTAGTTTGATCGCCTTTCGCTTTAGAATATTTAATTGTGCGTCAATCCATGTTTTCATCTTTCAACCCTTTCAGAAATTTAATAGTTGCCTTACTTGATTTAATCCCATCATCTATGATTGTATCAATGTCAGAAGGGAATGTTTCAATGCTCTTTACAAAATTATACTTAAAGGTAACTTCTCCCTTTGAGTTAATTTTAGTTTCAACTTTTTCAATGCCATTAAAAGCCCCTTCTAGCTTTTCCTTAATTGCTTTAATTTTTTCCTTGTTATTCATACACAAATTATCGAAACAATTACCTAATTGCTTTAATTTTTTCCTTGTTATTCATACACAAATTATCGAAACAATTACCTAATGAGATTAGGAAAAGTAGCCGATTAAATAAGTATGAAACTATTAATAACAGATCATGCTGATTCCAGTGTAGGGTTAATGCCTACCACTTATGAAGTAGATGTTCCTTTCGAAAAGGATTCTGACAAGGAAGCCTTTGACGATTTCAAAGAAAAAATGCTTCACGCTTATGCAATGTATTGTTTTGGCAAGATGACTCTTTTGTATGACTTTGAAGCAGAAGCAATCGGGAAAAGTTTCTCTGAATACGGATTAAATAATGGATAGAGTTTTTAACAAAGTTCAAAATAAAACTGAATACTTTTTCCTAGACAAAGAAGTAAAGGAAATTGTAAAAAGGATTATTCAAAAGAAATTCCTTTGGACGGTTCGAGACTGCATTTTCACTACTCAGTATAAATCCGTATTCCTAGAAATAAGAGTCAATACACAGACTCTTTTGATTTATACAGACAAGGAAGTTGCAAAAATAATTCTAGACAAAGAAACTTACTTGGAATTAGTTCTAGGCATACAGGAGTTTGTTACGCAAGGTTAGAAAATGCTTTCTGCTTATCAAATCAAAGAATTTCTTAAATCATTCAATGCTTATCCTATCAATGGGGACAATGGGAAAAGATTATATCCAAATGCGTTTTATAATGAATTCACTTCTATTTTAGAACAAGCTAATAAGAAGTGGAGAAAGGCAAAGAAAAAAGGATTTACTGGTAGCTTTGACGAGTATTTAACTCCTAGCTCTCCATCCACTGATTGACTTAGCCTTGAATAATAAAGGACGTTTTCTATTTTCTGGACTTCCATTTTCCCCACTGCCTACAATCCTGAAAGAAGGATAGTATTCATACATGATAGAAAACCCGCCTTGTGGTTTATTAGTAAGCCATTTTATTCTGTAGTCATCTAGAACAATAAAATCTTTATTCTCGAAATACTCTACAAGCTTGCCGTCTACTTTCCCGTATACCTCATGGATCTTGGCGATAGGTGAGTAAGGCAGTCGGTCAATATTCCCAGCATAGAAGTCTATAAATTGAGAAGTTCTGGTCATGGAAGTGGTCATGGTTACAATGTCACCACGTCCCATTTTGTAGCCAGTGCCTACGATTAATTCAATGTCACCATTCTCAAAAAATACTTTAGTGCCGTTGTTTCCTGAGTCAATGTTGTATGTCCTGTATCCAATGTTAATAGGGCTATAAAGCTTTAATACAATTCTGATTTGCCCGAAAATAGGTTTAGAGAATACCACTGAGTTAAAGTCGTTACCCTCTACTTCTAGCGGTTCCCAATCGGAACCACCGGGTTTTAAGTGAGCGCATACTCTTTCAGTCTCTACAATATAATCCTTCACACCTGTTAGATAGACTCTATGTGAGCCTGTAGCCTCTAGGGTAAACATTTCTTCTCGAAACATGGATACTTCATAATCAATTACGCAAGATTTCCACCAAGGTAAATGTTCTGATAGTTCAATGTAATTGTCACCAAAGCCAGTGAAGTTAAGTTTAGAAGGTCTTTGAGTGCCGAAGTCGTTACCAACTATTCCAGCCGATTGAACACTTGTGATAGGTGCAAATCTAGTCATTAGTCTATTCTCTACAATCTTGGCGACCGACTCACCATAGATAGGATATGTTTTCTGGTAGGTTCTTATATTCCCGTCGATACAGCCTTTTATTCCGCAGTCTGGAAGTCGAGTCTCAGCAGGACACGGGCAAGGCTGCATCTTGAACCAAATCGAAGTTTCCCCCCTTCTATCTAGAATTTCCTCAGCAGGGTAAGAACGAATTGCATTAGGACTTGAAGGAACCGACAAGGGATTAAAAAAAGGTATTGATCTTTCCATGCTTTAGATTATTTCCTTAAGTAAGTAATCTGTAAAGACGATAGTGAAAGTATGAACATATTGGAGAAAATCGAAAATGAAAATTGAACAACAGAAAGACGGCGATTTCAAGATCACTTATGCGAATGGAAGTATTGATTTCATTCATAAAGAATTTGTTTTATACTTTTCTAAGAAATATAAAGTAAGGATTACCTATGCCTAAAAAGAACATCACTCATGCTGAATTACAGGTCATGCTTAACAATGTCCATACTCCTGTAAGTTTACCTATAAGTAAACCTCGCAAGGCAAAAGTCAAAAAGCCAAGGTTTAAAAAAAATGGTAGGGAATACATTCAAGAGGAAGACTGGATACACTTTGAATGTATTCAACTTTTGAAAAATGAGTTCCCTCATGTAGAATGGATTAGCAACATTCTAGATGGTGTTTACAAAGGAATGCTTGTAAGGAAACACTCTAAAGGAATGAGAAACCGTGAAGGAACCAGCGACATTGTAATCCTAGAACCAAGAAAGGGATTTCATGGAATGTGCTTAGAGATTAAAACTCTGAAAGGTGTTTTATCTAAAGAGCAAAAAGATTTCTTGCAACGTATGAACCAAAAGAAATATCTTGCAATTGCAGCTTATGGACTTGACGAATGTTTTCAACTAATTAGGGAGTATCTAGAATAATGTTTTTCCAAGGTCACTTTGCCGATGCACCACCAACAAATAAAACTATTCTCCACACACGTGGAGTTGAACCGTCAAAAAATAAAGTCGCCAAAAATTTCGGACACTATTCTCCACACACGTGGAGTTGAACCGAAACATTGCTACTTAAATTAGAATTGGATTTT
>Ga0209174_10003213_pt1 | contig 10438 bp, 9 predicted proteins | sample JI91814BDNA_FD_187505 | JGI IMG/M metagenome (GOLD analysis project Ga0209174, IMG submission 187505) | Wastewater effluent complex algal communities from Wisconsin, to seasonally profile nutrient transformation and Carbon sequestration -... | ecosystem: Engineered > WWTP > Effluent > Algae...
TACCTTAACTATTTATAAAAATACCTGCACAGCAAAATCCGGTGATATTAATTTGGGTATTGCAAATGAGCAACAATTGGCCGGTTTTATCAATTCGGTTAAATGTGCCGATATGGATGGTGATGGCAATATTGATATTATTACATCTACATCTAATGGCATTTATGTTTTAAATGGCAAAGGCAACGGCTTTAATTATGATGCAGCCTATGCAGGTGATAATTACGTGGCTGTTTCAGGAATGGATATTGGCGATTTAGATGGTGATTATTTACCTGAAATAGTAATCAGTCATTGGCCTGAAACGCAGTTCAGCATTTTGCGTAATATTTCACAACCGGGAAGCATGCGCTTTACTGCTGAAAATCCAATTACCTGCGCAGGCGCAAATGACATAGCCTTATGCGATTATAATCAGGATGGTTTATTCGACATTCTTACACTTGCTGATGGTGCCGGATGGAATATTGCAGAAGTGTTTAGAAATAAAACAGCAGCGCAGGGCAGATTTATTTTTGCCGCACCACTAGCCATCTCTGTTGAAGGCAATCATTTTGAAATAAGCGACTTTGATAATGATGGAACTGATGATATTGCTGCTGTTAATCCTTTAAATAATAAAGTTGCCATAAATTTTAATCATACCAATGCTTCAAATACCGTTTTTAATCAGTTTGAAGCTTTTTGTGCGGAAGATGGATTTACCTGGATGACTTGGTCGGTTAAAAAACAAACAGCAAAATCAAATTATATTATAGAAAAAACTATAAATGGTATAGATTTTGTTGAGGTAGGCTCTATTGTTGCCAATCAAAATTTGACTAACCTCAATTACGAGTTTATTTTAAATGAGGAGAATAGTTTAGCAGCAGGTTATAGAATCAAAACTGTTGATGAAAATAATAGTAAACATTATGCCGATTTGATTTTAATTGATCCATGTGATCAGGCTGTTACTGATTTTGTTTGTGTTTTTCCAAATCCGGTAGATAAATTGATGAATTTTCAATTCAGTGTGAAATCAGATTTGGAATTAAACTTTGAAATATTAGACGCCCGAATGCAACCAATTATGCATAAAAATGCATCGGTAACTCCGGGTACAAGAACATATACACTCGATATAGACGAACTTGCTAAAGGTTCCTATCTTTTGGCTGTCAGATTTGGCAACCTTGCGCCGAAAGTTTGTCGTTTTGAAAAATTGTAGTGTGTGGTGCTGAAGTCGTGTTCAGCACCTATACCCGTTCACTTTGGTGAACGGGTTTTTTTATACATTACCGTTATACCTTGTTATGATTATCTTTGCCCTAAACATTATTGACTATGCAAATTCTTGGAGTTGGTTCTCGTATTAAACATCCTGACCATGGGGTAGGAGTAGTAGTTGCCGTGCATAAACGCGTATACGATATTTGTTTCATAGAAAAAGGAATTAAAGCAGTATTAAAAGATACTTCACTCGAAATAATTGAAGCATTGGAAAGTGAATACAGTGTCAGCTTTAGTGAAGCAGAAGATGCATTAATTAAAATATTACGCGAATGGAGCGATGTTACCGAAATAATTCACCTTGCCGATAAATGGGATGGCGGAACAATGGTATTGCAACCTGCCGATAAAAGCTTACAAGCCAAAGAAGTGCCTATCGATACTTTTTTTCATAAAATAGTAATGCTCCGCGACCGCTTAAGGGTATTAGAACAAAAAATAAATGCACACAATAAACTGAGCGATTCAGAAAAAGTAGAAATGCAACAATACATTACCCGCATTTATGGTAGCCTGACAACCTTTAATGTATTGTTTAAATTGAAGGCAGATTATTTTATTGGCGATTCTTCCAAAGAATAAAAAAAACCGCAGAGACTGCGGTTTTTCTGGAACTGATAAAAGTGAACTGGTTATTCGATTATTATTTTCGAAGAAAGTGTTTCAGCACTTCCCATGAAATTTATGATATAAATGCCCGGAGTTAAATGGGTGATGTCAATAGCAGTAGTTGCAGTCATACTTTCCATGCTGATAAATTGTTCTAATACAACAGCACCTGTTACATTGGTTATCGATAATTTACCGGAATTACCTGCAATAGATTGAATAGATATGGTTGCATTAGTATTTGCAGGGTTAGGATAAACTGATATATGATTAGTTAATATTTCATCATCCTGGAATTCTGATGCAAATCGTTCGCCGTCGCATGAGCCATATGTTCCACCTAATGATACTAAATTACTTGCAACAGATGGTTTAACACAATAGGTAATGCCATCGTAACACACTAAAATTTTACCTGTTCCACAAGTGTTATCAGTTTCGAAAATACTAATAGAACCACTTATTTCATTTGAAACTACCAATAAATTTTTCCCATTAGGACTTTTTGTTGACGGAATAAATAACAAGCCTTCAGGTCCCTGTGCACCGCCAATTCCTGCTGCCGGAGTAGATGCAAAATCGCGGTCGTTGATGTATTGAACAAAATACGGTGCATAAGGGTTTGTGATGTTAAATACCATTACACCACTAATTCTTTCCAACCCTAAAAATAAATAGGTGCTATCCAATATTTTCGCCGTAGTTAATCCCTCTGGCTCTGGTCCTTTATCATCACTTCTTCCTTTTTTAGTATTGCTTGTATTGCTGCAGTTAAAATTATCAGGATATATTTCATTAGTAAGCGTTTCAATTAAATTGCCGCTGTCATAAACTAAATTACCATTAGCCAGGCGAATAGAAAATGAACGTGCACCAAATGCATAAAGTTTATCGAAGTCTCCATCATTATCAATATCGCCTAATGTTGTGGTTATATTTAAACGACCTAAATTGTTATCATTCTGATAATCCAATGAATCGGGAAAAGCAATTGAGTCTAATAACACACTATTCACTCTTGATGCTTCTGCAAAGCCATCATAATCTCTCACATCACCTTCATTAGCCATTACATTATAATTAATGCCACCAATGTTTACCATTTCAATAGCATCGGGCTGATACATACCAAATACTGGCCAATTGGTAATGTTGACAATACCACTGTTTTTATCAGATGCGTCAAATTCGTTACCCGGTAAAGCGTGGTTTTTAAAACCTAATCCTTTTACGGTGGTAATTTGGTTGGTGGTTAAATTGATGGTGGCAATTGCGTTATTTTCCTGTAAGGTTACATAAGCGAATTTAGAATTTTTTGAAACACTGATATATTCCGGTTCGAAATCTGTTGAAGGCAATGCTCCTGGACCAAATACTCGTATTTCATTGCTCAATGTTATTGTATCAAACGCAGTAAAATCTAATGTAATAACATTGCTACTGTCAATAAAAGGAACACCGGCAGTAATATCAATTATACTTACAGTACCTTGTGGATCTACTAAATAATCTGAAGAAGGTTCGCCTTCATTAGCAACTAAAACCTTTTTACCGTTTGGTGTAAAACAAATCATATCAGGCAATGCACCTATTGTTACTTGATTGATATAATTACCAAGTGCATCGAAAAATACAGCCTTTCCATTATTTTGTTTAATGGTATCTTCTACCGCTGCAGCCAAAACACCATTTTGAAAAGCAACACTGTTGGCTCCTCCACCATATAAAGATAAATCAATTGTAAAAGCTAAAACAGGATTCGTAACATCATTGATATCTATTACATCAATATTGCCGGTTAATCCATTTACTGAAAATAAATAATTATTAGTTGGGTCAAAGGCTGCAATTTCAGTCGCACCTTCATCAAAAACACCGGTAGCATAATTGCCTACTTTTTGTAAATTAATCACCTGGCTAAACAAGTTTGTTGACACCACTAAAAGGGATGTGACGAAACCTAATCGTAATAAATGTTTTTTCATTTTATTTTTTTTGCAAAAGTCTGACCGGTATGTTATGCCGTTAACACATTCATATTACCTTATAATTAATTAAGTGTAGAAATAATAATTCAACGTAAATAAAAAATTACCAATGGCTTAATTAAGTGGTTAGACATTTATTAATAAATCAACTCGAATTATATTAATAATGGTATTTGTAAGTTATTTATGAATAGATTGTTAAAATGAAGTCGCAGGAGGATTAAAATTGGGTTAAGTTTATAATTTCTTTATGTAATTGAATTTTACCACATTAAGTTTGTTGCCTGCAATATGGCCAAAATAATAGAGGAAAAAACAACTGTTCAAAAAACTAGCAGCAGCAAAACAGCGTTAAATGAAAATGTTGTTAAACAATATAAAGTTTTTCGTAAACTAATTAAAAAGGCTTCAAAAACTGATTTTGGCAAACAATTTTTATTTGAGCAGATATTAACCGCTGATTATGATCTTGCATTATTTAAGAAATTAGTCCCTGTTTACACTTATGAAACATTGTACCAACAATGGTGGAAGCGTGTAAAACGTGGCGACAAAGATGTATGTTGGCCAGGAAAAATAAAATACTTTGCACTGAGTTCCGGCACTTCATCAGGTTCCAGTAAAATTATTCCGGTTTCAAAGCAAATGCTTAAAACCATCAGAAAAACTTCTTTGAAACAAATTACTTCGCTTAAAAAATTAGGGGTTACTAATAAATCGGTTCGAGGAGAAGTGCTCATGATTGGAGGTTCTACTAAACTGGAAGAAAAAAACAACCGTTTTTTCGGCGATATGAGTGGAATTGGTATGCTTAATGCCTTACCAAGATGGTTTTTAAAGAAATATTATCGGCCCGGTTATGCTATTTCTGATTTAACAGATTGGGACAAAAGGTTAAATGAAATTGTATTACAGGCTAAGAAATGGAATATTGCAGTTATATGCGGAATGCCCAATTGGGTCTATTTATTAATAGAAAAAATTGTTACACATTATAAGGTTGAAACCATTCATGAAATTTGGCCAAAACTGCGATTATATGTTCATGGAGGTGTGTTCTTTCAACCTTATCAATCGGATTTTGAAAAGCTCTTGAAATATCCTCTCAATTATGCCGAAACTTATATGGCTTCTGAAGGTTTTTTTGGGTTTTCAACCAGCGATTCAAAAGGTGGCATTCAATTGGTGCTTGATGGTAATATTTTTTTTGAATTTATTCCTTATGATAATGTCAATTTCGATGAACATGATTGTTTGAGACCAATTGCAACACCAATTACAATTCAGCAAGTTAAAAAAAATACAAACTACGCATTGGTTATTACCAATAATGCCGGTGCATGGAGATACCTTATTGGAGATATTATCCAATTTGTAAACACAGAAAGTGCCTCAATAAAAATAATAGGTCGCTTAGGGCAAACGCTGAATGTTTGTGGTGAACATGTATCTGCAACTAATTTGATTGAGGCTTATAACCGGGTATCAGAAAATCTTGAAATTGAAAGTGGAGAATTTACGGTTGTTTCCAATTATTCAAATGGAAATACTACGCATCACTGGTTTATTTGTGGGAATAAAGCATTGGCGAAATTACCCATTGCCCATAAATTAGATAAAAAACTCATGCTGTTGAATCAAGATTATGCAGTTGCAAGGAAAGCTAATTTACTAAAGCCGGTCGTGCATATCATCCCTAAACGCACAATGACACAGTGGTTAGCACATAATGGCAATGCTGGGAATCAATATAAAATGCCAGTTATCCTTTCACAGGATAAAATACAGTCTTGGCTGGAATTTATTGGTATCTCGCTCTAAATTATAATTTATTCAAATTCCAATCATAAGTGTAATACTCAACTTTATAACTATCCGGAATTTTGCTGTCGCGATAGCTATTGATAAAACTTAATGCACTTCCATTTGATTTTATAAAATCAGCACCATACCAATCGAATATCTGTGAAATTTTAACCACTTTATTGGTATTGTCCACTTTGATAAAGGAAGCATCATTCATTGCTTTTTTTGTCAAGGCTGTTAATTGTGTTTCAACCGTTGATGGCATAAATGCTTCAGATGCAATTTTGGGACATCCCTTTGCAGCGCATACTAGTGAAAAGTGAACGCGGGGGTCAGGACGGAGTTTATTATTTTCAATATCGTTTAACGTGAGGTAACTTCCTGCAACATTGTGTTTAGTAGCATCAAAAAATCCTTTAACGTAGGTAGGTTTTGCAACCGGCATATTTTTCACCACCGAATGTATCACAATAATATTGTAAGCATTCAGGAAAAATGCTGTTCTGGTGTTTTTATCTGCATTACCCAAATCTGTAGTACCAATTGTTTCATATAATTCCTTGATAGAAGTTCCTTCTGTTTTTATTCCTGAATAATCTACCTTTCCATCAGTGGTATATTTTACAAGGAAATTATTTGCCGCAGTAAAAAAATCATCTAACGTGGCTGTTGTTGCAACTTCAACAATTGCATTTTCATTGGTGTCCGGAAAGTTGCTTGCTTGAGTGGGTAATGTGAAACCCAAAATTGAGCAGGTAATTACAAATAGTTTTTTCATTTTATACAATAAGATAATAGTTTAACGTGAACCCTTTTGATAAAGTTCGGCTTATTTTTGCATAACCTATCAAAAACTTTGCCATGGACAGTTTACAAACAAGAATAGATAAATCGGTTACGCATACCGTAAAAGCCATTTTCCCAAATACCACCAACCATTATGACACTTTATTTGGTGGAACAGCTTTGATGTGGATGGATGAAGTAGCGTTTATCACCGCTACCAGATTCAGTCGCCAGAAAATGGTAACGGTTTCAAGCGACAGGGTGGACTTCAAAAAACCGGTTCCTGCCGGTACTATAGCCGAATTAATTGCCAGAGTAAGCCATGTTGGCACTTCAAGTTTATTAATCAAAGTGGAGGTTTATCTCGAACAAATGTATTCCGACGACAGAGAAAAGGCTATGGAAGGCACTTTCACTTTCGTGGCTATTGACGAAAATAAACAACCGGTTAAAATCAGTTATTAACTCAATTTTACAGCTGTTCCGCTGGCAGTTACCATTAACATCCCGTTTCTGATGGTTTCGTAATCCAGGTCAATGCCAACAATGGCATCTGCACCCATGGCAACTGCTTTGGCTGTCATTTCCGATAATGCTGTATCCTTTGCTTCGCGCAATACATCCTCATACGCACCTGACCGGCCGCCTACCACATCGCGCACACTGGCAAAAATGTCCCTAAACAGGTTGGCTCCAATTATCGTTTCGCCTGTTATTATCCCTAGATAGGCTGTAATTTGTTTGCCTTCTACATTATTGGTTGTTGTTACTATCATCGTTGTTTGTCTTTTTTAGCATATAAAACTACTATACTTGTTGATAATACCTATAGACGTAATAACCGGAAATATATTTTCGTTATAGGTTTTTGTATATTTGTAACCTAAACGAGAAACATGAAAAGATTATTCTTCCTCACTATAATCCTTACAGGCATTAGCTTTATGGTGTCGTCATGTGAAAAATGTACCGTATGCACGGCTTCTTCACTAGCAGGAGAATCAGTTGATGAGTATTGCGGTAACGAGCTAGACGTGCGCGATTTTGAAGAATTTTTTATCGATAGCGTTGCAGATCTCGAACAAGCTGCCTACTGTGAGCGCGGACCTTACGATGAATAATCAACTGTTGTTGCACAGGAAAACAAAAATTGCAAATCGCTGTAATATGTTTCCATTGCTTTCGAATCAAATACGGTTTTAAAAATGCTGGGATTGAAATAATTAAATCCACTTGGATGGATAATGGCAATCATCAACGTATTTCCACTTGCACCCAACTTTATGTGCTTTTTAGTGTCAAAATCAGCAAACTGTTGTGAAAAAGCTTTGGTAAATTGAATACTTTTTTCATCGAGCAACTTCGACCAATAATATACCTTGTTTTGCCAATTACCATGTTGTAATTCCGGTTGTTGTTGTAATGCAATTATCAAATCTTGCTCATTAGTACTTATTCCTAAATCTTCAAAATTAAATCCGGCGTTTTCCATTTTTGCTACCAACCCATTGAAAACATGTTTGGCATCTGTCCGAACATGTGTAGTATTTTTCCAGTGGCAATAAATTTCTGAAATACGAATAGAAGTGTGATTGATTTCACCAAAAATTAAATTCTTTCCAGAGAAATAATCAGGGGTTGCATTAATTAAACCTGTGTTTGTAATTTCACTAAGTTTGAGGTGGCTCTGGTAGTCAATTTGCAAAGCCGGATGAATTAATCCAACCGTGTTTTTGGTAATGGTTTCGATGAAACTTTTTTCAAACTTACTCACAGGTATCCCATACCAATTGGTGTATACTAACACAAACAAAATAATTATGGCAACCGCAATAGACATCCATGTTACAGCTTCGATAATTAACCCTATTAATAACACAGTGCCAATCACCGTATAGTTCAAACGAATTTTTTTTCTGATAGATTCTACCTGATTTAATCCTGCAAGTAATTGAGCAGTTGTAGAAGGGGTTATAGATTGAGCAACCATATATTGTTGATTATTGTTTTCTGATAGCAACTGTGAGTCTGCTGGTACAAATTAATTGATGCTTTTCATCAGTTATTGATATCTGCCATACATGTAAACTTCCGCCAATATGTATTGGTTCCGTTTTACCATATACAAATCCTGATTTAACACTTTTTACATGGTTGGCATTTATTTCTATCCCTAACGAAATAAATTTTTCGTGGTCAATTACTAAAGCGGCTGCAACACTGCCAATAGTTTCGGCAAGTGCAACTGAGGCACCGCCATGTAACAATCCATATGGTTGATGGGTGCGGTGATCAACCGGCATTTTGGCTATCAAATAATTTTCACCAATTTCAATAAACTCGATGCCGAGATGTTCGCCAAGTGTATTTTTATTCCAATGACTGAAATCAGATAAGGTGAGATTTTTATTAAACCAAATGGCCATATTATTTTCCTTCAGCACCGGGATATTTTGGTAATAAACTATCCTGTCCTGTTTTATTTAAAAATTCTTTGATATTGCTGATAAGACTTGGAATAAAACCTATTGAATCTGCACTAATCGAATCCGGAATCCACATATTACAACTTAAATTAGCCATCACAGAATCCGGAGGTGCGGTAAATCCTCCCGTTACATAACGTCGTGTTTCACTATCTCTGCTGCTTTTATTCATAAACTTGCCAAATATTGGCAGTGCAGTAGCAGCACCCTGACCTAAACCAGTTGTTTTCCATCTGATGGCAGGATCTTCAGCACCAACCCAGGCACCTGCAACAATTCTGGAATTATATCCAATAAACCAACCATCGGTATTGTTTTGAGTTGTCCCGGTTTTTCCTGCTAAATCCATCCCCAAACCATAAGTGCCTCTTAATCGTGTTGCAGTTCCGTTATTGACAACACTTTTCATAATTTGAATCATGATGTCAGCAGTTTCCTGGCTTAAAGCGCGGGTCTTTTTAATTGCTTCGTGTTCGTATAAAATTTCACCTTCCGCAGTTTCTATGCGCACCAAATATTGTGGTTCTGCTTTTAATCCTCTGTTGGCAAAACAACCATAGGCAGTTACCATTTCCTGCAGCGACAAACTTGCAGTTCCTAATGCAATAGAAGGAACTTGTGGTAAATCGCCTTTAATACCCATTTTACGGGCTTCTGCAATTACCGGTTGAACGCCGGTTTTCATTATGATTGCTGCTGCTACAGTATTCACCGAATGTGTTAATCCACCCATCATGGAATAATATCCACCGTATTCTCCGCTCGAGTTGCCCGGTGTCCAGCCATATTTATCATAAGTGATTTTTTGGTTGGGGAAATATTCACAAGGGCTAATACCTTGTTCTATGGCAGTAGCATATACGATAGGTTTAAATGTACTTCCTACCTGTCGTTTACTTTTAACGTGGTCGTATTTGAAAAACCGATGGTCAATACCACCAACCCATGCCAATACATAACCTGTTTTCGGTTCCATTGCGAAAAATCCGGTATGCATAAATCGCAGGTGATGTTTCAATGAATCATTTGGGGTAATAATGGTATCTTTTGGTCCGTCCCACGTAAAAATTGTAGTTTCAACCGGTTCGTCAAACATTTTAGTAATGCCTTTATCGCTGTATCCTTGGGCTTTTAAACCGGTGTAACGACTGCTGCGTTTTCTTGAAGCAGCAACAACATCTGCTTTACTGTTTTTCCAGGGTTCTGTTTTTCCCCAGCTTTTATCAAATTGATTTTGGAGATAAGTCATATGCTCCTGCATAGCAGCTTCGGCATATCCTTGTAATTTACCATTAATGGTAGTGTATATTTTTAAACCATCTTTATAGATGTCCCATTCGGTTCCGTCAGGTTTTGGATTTTCTTTTGCCCACTTGGTTAATTCGCCTTTCAAAAATTCACGGAAATAGGGCGCCAAACCTTCACTTGCATTTTCCCTTCGATAGTTTAAGGTTAACGGTAAACTTTTTAAACTATCAGCTTGTGCCTGAG
>Ga0209174_10003214_pt1 | contig 10433 bp, 8 predicted proteins | sample JI91814BDNA_FD_187505 | JGI IMG/M metagenome (GOLD analysis project Ga0209174, IMG submission 187505) | Wastewater effluent complex algal communities from Wisconsin, to seasonally profile nutrient transformation and Carbon sequestration -... | ecosystem: Engineered > WWTP > Effluent > Algae...
CTACTTTTTTGTTGAGTACAGGCAATACGCCTGGCATACCGAGACACACCGGGCAGACCTGGGTGTTTTCTTCGGCGGCAAAGGCGGTGGGGCAGCTGCAAAATATTTTGGTGTTAGTCTTGAGCTGGGCGTGTACTTCCAGACCGATGACTGTTTCCAGTGCCATTTTTGCTCCTTTTGATAGCCATTAAGAGCGGCTATTTGTTTTTATTTTGCCGTGGTCTCTGATTTGACTTCGGTCTTGCCGTCTTTTTTGGTTGTAGTTGTAGTGGTCTTAAGTTTGCCAGGTCTGCCAAAGAGCATCTTGAGCAGTGGTCTGGGTTGACCTAGGACTTGCTGCAACTGTAGTGCTGCTGTGTCCACATTTGTGGCAGCGCTGCGCACTTTGACCATTGTACTTCTGAGATCGGTTTTGAAGTCTGGCTCGTTAACCAAGGTTTCGACTTTGTCCATGGTGGTGCGAGCCTGGCTGAGTATCTGTTTGAGGTCGGATCTCAGCTCCTGGTCGCCGGATATTTTGTCTACAGTTTTGACAGAGCGCTCAATAGAATTGACTGAGTCATTGATTTTAGTGAGCATGGAGATCAAGTCCTGGCGCATGGGTTGGTCGCCAAGAGTAGAGTTGAGTTGTTTGATTGTGACGCCAATCGAGTCTGCTGTTTGTTTGGCTAGATTGACTGTCTCTTTGATATCCGAGGTGAGAGCTGGATTGTCTAGGATTTTGTTGACCTTGCCGCTGGCTTGCTTCATGTCTTTGGCCAGTCCATTTACTGTCACAAGAGTCTGGTCGCCTTGTTTAAAGAATGTGCCAGCACCTTTGACTGCGCTCTTTGCTTCGACTGCCGCTTCGCCGACTTTTTTAGATGTATCGGTAAAACTGTCAGCCGCTTTTTGGAAGCGCTCCATATTTTTGTCCAATTTTTTGGCTGCCTGGTTGAAGCTATTAACAGCTTCGCCAGAGTGTTTGAGAGCATCTGCCAGGCTGACGCCGACTTCTTCGGAGCCGACTGATGTGACGATGTCGTTCATCTTGGTGGCAATCTTGTTCATGACAAGCTCGATGCGCACTGGATCTTGACCGACCACAGTTTCGCCTTCTGAGATGTATTTAAAACCACCAGTAGGTGTGCTGTCAGGCAATGTGATTTCGATGTACTTGGCACCCACCAGACCCTGGGTCTGAATGGTGATAGAGGAGCCTTCGGGGATTGTGATTGCTTCAGTATTGATTTTGAGGTGCACTTTGACGTTGACCACACGCTCGCGCAATTTTTTGGCAGCGGCATCGACAGACTTTTGATTGCTAGCAAACTTTGCTGCATCTGGCGTGGGCACATTGGTGGGCTCGGTGTTTACGCCAGCGGTATCGGCACTAATATCTGTGGTCACTTTAGTAGTGTCAGTCTTTGTCTCAGTCTGGACTACGCCAGTCTCTGTGGCTGTTTCGGCTCTGGTGATATTTTCGTTTTCGGTAACTTGAGTGGAGGTGATTTGAGTTAGCTCAATTTGTTCGACGGTGCCTACGCGCACGCCGTTGATATTGACGGGGGCGTTGTTGTTAAGACCAGCCACGTCACCAAAAGTGACGATAAATCTTTGCGGTGGGTGAGTCAGCGAAATGCCTTTAAGCCAGGACCAGCCTATGGTCAGCATAAACATAGCTATTATAAAAAATAGCCCGACTCTGATTTCAAGATTTGGTTTTGAATTCATGATTCCTAGTCTTCTACCGCCCCTACCAGCATCGGACCTTCCCGAGTGGCGTGAGCAAATTGTTTCATATATGGGTCTTCGGAGGTAACTCCTTCTTCTGGGGTGCCTTCCCAGACGATTTTGCCAGCATGCATAAGCAGGACCCTGTCGGCAGTGCGAGTCCAGGTGGAGTGCTGGTGGGTGACAACGATGGAGGCGGCTTGCAGACTGCGCTCCAGGTCGATCATGTAATCTTCGATAACTGTGGACATGACAGGATCGAGACCAGTGGTGGGCTCATCGTAGAGAATGATTTTAGGATCGTTGACAATAGCTCTGGCAAAACTTGTACGCTTTTGTTGACCACCTGATAACTTGGTCGGTGAAAACTCTTCAAAGCCTTCCAGTCCAACCATTTTAAGGCGCTCACTGATAATGCGATCTGACTCTTTGCGACTTAGTTTGCGTGCTTGCAAAGCAATGGCGAGGTTTTCGCGCACGGTCAGGGAGTTGAGGAGAGCCGAGCCCTGGAAGACCAGTCCGATATCATCAGAACGTTTGATGACTTCACCCTGATCTGGCTCTAATAATCCGCAGATGATTTTTAAAATAGTGGATTTGCCGCAGCCCGACGGTCCTATGAGCCCGAGCATTTCGCCTGCAAAAACTTGAAAACTCACGCCCTTGAGAATTTGTCGATCGCCAAAAGCCTTGTGAATATTCACAAGTTCAAGGATTGGTTCTGCGCTTCTTGCTGCCATTTGTCTTTCCTTTTATTCCTATTAATCAGCGCGGTGCATAGGTGACTGAGGTAACGACAAAATTGAGAATAAATATAGAGATCATTGTCCAGACAATTGTGCGAGTCGTGGCTATGCCTACATCCTCGGCGCCGCCTCTGGTGTGTAGTCCGATGGCACAGCTAAACATGATAATGACTGTGGCATTTATGAGTGATTTGAGGAAGTGCACGCTAAAGTCGCGGTCAAGAATTGTCTGTTTGACAGAGTCAAGAAACGTATCGGGAGGCACATTGGCAGCTGCTTGAGCAATCACGATACCGGCGACAAGGCCGGTAAACATGGCATATACAGAGAGTGTAGGGATCATAATCAAAGCAGCTGTATATCTTGGCACCACAAGAAATTTGACTGGGTCTACACGCATCACTTTGAGAGCATCGATTTGCTCTGTAATCATCATGGTGGTTAACTCAGCTGCAATAGACGAGCCGACGCGACCAGCTACGATGACACCAGCTGTGATGGGACCAATCTCTCTTACCAGTGCAAGCGAGACTACACCACCAATCGAAGTATCGGCGCCAAACTGGACTAATTCTCTTGATATCTGTAGTGACATAGCAAAGCCTGTAAACAGGGCTGTGATGCTGACTACCACAAATGAGAGCACCCCGATCATATACATTTGACGGATGGTTTCTTTCCAGTCAATTTGACCAGTGAGCATGTATGCCACTGTCCTAAACCAGAGAATTAAGACCTGTCCAAGCAGGGTTACGCCAACGGCAAACTGTCCTTCTATCCACAAGAAGGGACTGGCAATTGGGTTTTCTTTTCGGGTACTGGATGTCATCGAGACAATTCTATTGGGTATGAGTCCTTAATTTACTACTCTGCGCAACACTTAATCTGCTGTGTCTTTGCCAAAACTCTCCAATTTTAGAGGTAAAGTAAGGATGGGTATCTGCAAGGATAAAATCGCCGCAGATCTCTAGCGACGGGGCAACAAGCCCCAAGGTTTCCCGCTTTGGGCAAATTGGGCAAAGCTGGGGAAAATCGCTACAAAAGCATAACAATGACAGAAGGGTATATGCTGTTGTAGTGCAATAAGTAAGCACCAGTCTGTTTAAAAGCCAGTAAATTTAAGAGTAAAGATGAACGATCCATCTAAAAATCCTTTACCTCCCAGACCTCCGGCCAATGCTGTGCCCGAAAGACCGCCAGCCAATGCCGTACCCGAGAGACCGCCGGCTAATGCTATGCCTCCAGCTGAACCCTCCGCCAGTGGTCCCAAAATCATCGAGGGACCGCAGATGGCGCGCGGACCGCAGGTCGCTCCAAAAGCAGGACAGGACTCGCAGGCTGGTAAAAATGCTGCCTATGGCGCGCTCGGTGTGCTTGGCATCGCTCTTTTTAAGTTTAAAGCGCTTGGCTTAATCGGGCTAAAGTTGCTTACCTCTTTTAAACTGCTGGTGTTTTTTAAGAGCTTTATCTCGATGTTTATTATGCTGGGCATCTACACCATGATGTTTGGCTGGGTCTATGCCTTTATTATTGTCGGCTTGCTTTTAATCCATGAGCTGGGTCACTTTGTCTGGATGAAAGCCAACGGCTTAAATCCCCGCAGCATTATCTTTATGCCTTTTGCTGGGGCTGCGGCAGTATCTGATCAGCCCGATAATCAAAGCCTTAATGCTTGGGTGGCTATGGCTGGACCGCTGATTGGTGGTCTGACTTCTATTGGTCTCTTTTATTTTGGTCAGGCACGCGAGCTCAATGTCATGATGGCCGCTGGTTGGACGGGAGTTATGCTCAATCTGTTTCAGCTTGTGCCGGCTAAGCCCTTTGATGGTGGTCATATCCTGGGTGCAATCAGCAAATGGTTTTTGCTGCCTGGCACGCTTGTGGTCTTTACCCTGGCAGCGCTCTGGCACACGCCTTTGATGTTTATCATTGCCCTTATCTCGGCTTATTCGGTATTTATGATTTTTACCGGTCGGGACAAATCGCAATTGACCATGCGACCTGCTAAACCGTTGGATAAATTTGCCATCGCCTGTACCTATATGGGATTGGTACTTATTTTAGGTTTTGTCTATGCCCAGGCTGATGCCCATCTGATCAAGATTTTGAAAACACTCTAAATGCCAGCCAGCCTTAAGTTGCCAAGCTAAGCGGTTTAACCCTTTTGTGGTGATCTCACCATTGGCAAAGGTCTGGCTTTTTAATTCAATAGGAGGGTACTTATGGCTAGGTATCCTTTGAAAGCCCAGAATCCCTACGAAGGTTTTTTCGAGCGCTCTGCCACTGATGGCGGACTTGACCGTCTGGCGGCGCAGAATTTTAAGCCAGGCGACGTCAATTGCCTGGGGCAAATTCGCGACCCCAAAGCGCTGGCTGGTGAATTGCCTAATCTGGCATTTCTCTCGGTCAAAGATGCCGCTAAGCAAATTAATGAGCTGAAGCACGACCCTCGCTTTAGCATGCTCTCTGGTGAGCAAATAAGACAGATGATGGCATCCGAAGCCATGGCAAACCGTGACAAGTTTTCGTTTGTCTCGGCAGCTATTTGTGGACCGTTCTTTCTCTTTGGTATTGGTGCAGCTTTTGCTCTATTTGACGATATCAAAGGCGCTCGTGAAGCCAAACTGCAAAAGATGCTGACCGGCAAAACTGATGCCACCACCGGTGCCCAGCAAGTGATACCGGGTGAGACTGTGGAGCAGCGCAAAAAGCGGCTCGAAGGCGATAAGAGACCGCTTAAGCAGCTCACACCAGAAGCCGCCAAAATGCTCGGACTGGATGTCAAAACCGGTGCACCATCACGTATGGACGCAGCAATAAAAGAAGAAATCCAGAAAAAGCTTGATGCCCGCACTAAAAAGCTGGAAGGCAAAACTCCAGTGCGCGAGAGTGATGCGCGTCTTGATGTCACCGAAAGATTAAAACAACGCCTGGTCAACGAGTCTGGCCGTGCCTGGGAAGCAACCTCGGCACAGATGTCGCTCAAGACCTGGATGAAGGCTCAGGTCTTGCTTAAGAGCAAGCAGTCCTTGCTCAACCGCATGGAGCAATCGCGCGGTAAAGAGCAATATAGCGCTTACTCTGGCATGGCTGCCAAGCTGGAAGTGCTCGATAAAGCATTAAAACGCATGGGTCTCTAAAGTCTGCGATAATTTACGCCTTGAGCTATAACTAACGACTTTTGATTTTATTGAGTTGTTATTTGTTGATGATCAATGCTGCTCAATTTTGCTGCTTTGATTTTGATAGCACTATATCTGGTGTCACTGTTTCTTTTGAAAGCACAGGAAAAGATGAAGAGAAGAACATTTCTCAAAAATGCAGTTGCTCTCGTTGCCTTGGGGGAGGGTCTTTTGTCTAACAATCAATCGTCTATGGCTGGCACAGTTGGGCTAGGTCCTTTTCTTGAGCCTTGGACTGGCAAATACAACGGTTATCCACGATTTGACCTGGTCAAAGCCAGTGGTGTCAAAGAGGCGATGCTCAAGGGCATGGAGCTAAAGCGTGCTGAAATCAAAGCCATAACTGACAATACCAGTGCAGCCGATTTTGCTAATACCATTGCCGCCTTAGAAGACAGTGGCAGACCGCTGGGGCGCTCGATGCGCTTTTTTGAGATTTATACATCCACTATGTCTGACAAAGCGATGCAAGCTCTTGAAAGTGAGATGAAGCCAAAGTTGGCTCAGTTTGACGATGAAATAGTGCAAAATGATACTCTCTTTAAACGCATACAGGCTGTTATTGAATCGGCTAAAAAAGCTGGTCTTGCCGGTGAAAAGCAAAGACTGACAGACCTTTATTTGACTCACTTTAAAAGACAGGGTGCCGGTCTAGATGCAGATAAAAAGAAACGTTTGCGTGAAATCAACGAAAAACTAGCATCGCTTTATGCGAGCTTCCACCACAATCAACTCGGTGATGAAGAAGATAACTATTTGCTGATTGAAAAGGAAGAAGACTTAGCTGGACTATCGGACAATCTCAAGGCGGCTGCCGCTACCCAGGCTGAATCCCGTGGCAAGGCTGGTAAGTGGTTGATTGCTAATACGCGCTCAAGTATGGAGCCATTTCTCACATTTGCTACAAAGCGTGACTTGAGAGAAAAAGGCTGGCGTATGTGGACCAGTCGTGGTGACAATAACGACAAGCACGACAACAAAAAGAATATTACAGAGATAGTAAAACTGCGTGCTGAACGCGCTAAGCTGCTCGGTTATCCTACTTATGCGCACTGGTCTGTGGCCGATAGTATGGCGCAGACACCGGACGCTGCTATGAAGCTTATGATGATGGTGTGGCGCTCGGCAGTGGAGCGTGTCCATCAGGAAGTCGACGATATGCAAAAAATCGCCGATAGCGAAGGCGCCAAAATCAAGATAGAGCCCTGGGATTATCGCTATTACGGCGAAAAAGTGCGCATCGCCAAATACGATATCGATCAAAACGAAGTGAAGCAATATCTGCAGCTGGACTTGATTAGAGACGGCATGTTTTTTGCTGCTGGTAAAGTCTATGGCATTGAGATGGTCAAAGTCGAAGGCTTGCCGGTGGTGCATCCTGATGTCACAGTCTATGAGGTGCGTCGCAAAAACAAGCAAATAGGGCTCTGGTACTTTGATCCCTATGCTCGTGAGGGCAAAAGCTCAGGCGCCTGGATGAGTGAATACCGTACTCAAGAAAGGTTTAAAGACGACGTTACTCCAGTTGTCTCCAACAACTCCAACTTTGTCAAAGGTAAGCCCGGTGAGCCAGTTTTAATTTCCTGGGATGATGCTAATACGATGTTTCATGAGTTTGGTCATGCTTTGCATGGACTCTTATCTAATGTCACTTATCCCAGTCTGGCGGGTACTAGTGTCAAACGAGATTTTGTCGAATTTCCCAGTCAGGTCAATGAACGCTGGTTTATGACGGACGAGGTATTGAGCAAGTTTGCGCTGCATTATCAGAGCAAAAAGCCAATCCCAAAAGAGCTGGTGGCAAAGCTAATTAAAGCCAAAACTTTTCACTCTGGCTTTCACACTGTAGAGTATCTAGCATCTGCTCTATATGATATGAAAATCCACCTGGCCGCTACACCAGACAAGGACATCGATCCTGCTCAGTTTGAGCGCGATACTATGGCTCAAATTGGCTGTCCCAGCCAGATAGTGATGCGCCACAGACCGACTGCCTTTGGTCACATCTTTAGTGATGACGGTTATGCTGCTGGTTATTATGCCTATATCTGGGCTGATACCATGTCTGCTGATGCGGCTGAATGCTTCAAAGAAGCAGGTGGTTTTTATGACCGCAAAACATGCGATCGCTTTGCCGATACAATCTTTAGCGTAGGCAATTCAGTGGCTCCTGATGTCGCCTTTAAAAACTTTAGAGGGCGCGCGGTTGACACCAATGCTTTGATGCGCGATCGGGGCTTTCCTGTTGTAAAAGGCTAATTGATCAGCGCCCAAAGGGGTCGCTTAAATCTTCTTTTTTAGACATTGCCAGATCTGCTTGAGCGGCTCTGGTATTGCCCATTTGTTGATAGATGGCGGCTCTCTCTTTGTAAAAGCGGGGTGAGGCCTCGATACTAATTGCTTTACTGTAATCAGCGATGGCTTCGTTGTATTTTTTTATGCGCGAGTAGATATGTCCACGTTTTTGAAAAGCTTCAGCATCCTGTCCAGTGGCTTTGATCAGTTTTGTAAGCTCAGCTATGGCTGGCTCAAATTTACCTACCTGCTCGTATGTTTGTACCAGTTGATAAACCGTATAGTCTCTGTAATGCAGTTTTAGTGCCGCTTTGTACTCTTCGATTTCTTCTAGCGGCTGTTTGAGAGCCCTAAGAATCCCGGCTCTAAGCACGTGCATATCGGGGTCGGTTGCTGTGTATTTGAGGTATTCGGTAATATCTGCCAGCGCTAGCTTGTTTTGACCCATGGCTTGATAAGCCAGTGTGCGCTGCAGATACGCTTTGATATCAGGTTTTTTTGTGGCTAGAGCTTTGTTGGCAAATTCCACAGCCTTTTGATGTTCGCCTCTATCGTTAGCTACCTGAGCCAAAATTTTGTAGGCATTGCCCCACTGCGGATCGATTACCAGTGCGCGTTTTGCCAGAGTCTCGACCGTTTTTGTCTGGTCGTTTGTTATGTCTGGTCCTTCGGCTAGATATGTGTCGGCCAGCAAGCAGAGTATCTCAGGAGTAGCGGTGTTAGTGCCTGAAAGGCTTTGCAATAACTTTCTTGCTTGCAACCCTTTGCGCTGGCTGTAGAGCCGCTGCGCCTGCTGAAATTGCTTAGTTACTTCTGGTGACATGGCCAGACATGAATGGTTGGCGCTCAAAAGAAGACCGACTGTGAGTAGCCGTAACGCAAGTCGAGCTTTGCGAATGTCTTGAGACAAAAACAGCGCTTGTAAATCCATGATTCTTCTGGAAAAAATAGACTGTCTACCGGGGTGAGTTAGCTTCGCTAAGGTTAGCATCTCCAGTCAGGTAATTTTACACATGTTGTTTTCACCACTGAAAATATCTCGTAGCCCTTTGATGGCGTCTAGTTAAATTGTCTTCTATTAGATGGATTCGGCAAGGTGCAATTGTCCTTCGCTTTCCCTTCCTCTAGAGTTTTTTAGTCCAAAAACCAACCTACTCACCCACATACGGTAATTGGACAGAGAACGCAGTTCTTGAGAGTTAACTCTCCTGCCTGCAGCTCGTGAGAAAGATGCGGATGACTTCAACCCACCCATCAACCCAATCTAGGAAACAAACCATGACCAAGTCCGCTCGCCCCACCGTCGTCGAACTCCCGATCGCTCTGCACATCCCCGTCAGCGTGCTTGCCCAGATGCCCGAGAAGCTGCGCTTGCTCGGCGTCACCATCAATGCCTGCTCCAAGGTGATTGGCGGTAACCACGATGCTTTTCGCGCTGCCCACAATCCGGTGCGCGAGGCTTACGACGACGCCAACGGCACAGCCAACTGCATCGTCAACGCCATCGGCGAACTCTCGGCCCTGGACAACGCCGACATGAAGACCATCGTCGCCGCTGCCAATTCCGCCAAGCGGCTGACGAGCGCCGTCTACAAGGTCTGCGGCAACATCCACAACGATGGCTGCTTCAAGACCACCTTCGCAGACGTGGCCACGGTCAATGCCACGGTCGCTGCGCTCAACGCCTGTGGCGATGAGATTCGTGCTGCTCTGCGGCAGTTCGGCTACTAAGCCGTAAGGCTGGGCGAGGGCACTTCGGTGCCCTCGTTCATCCAATTTTGTTTGTTGGTTGGATATCTGGTCACCTTTTGCATTGCTTAAAAGTGGCAAGAATTCTCCGATATTTTTTGTTTTCCCGTAATACTATAGACGGTAGGAGGACATGGCTTTTTTGAACAGGCTTATTATCTGGTCGCGCAAGCACTGCCATTAATAACGTTGCACAAGCTTAACTAAAGAGCTATTGCCGGGAAGTTGGTTTGCAGTCTCGATTGAGGACCACAGGCACAGGTCAGACTATATTTTTTATTTGCTCTCCGGCTTATTTGGCTTGTTTTTACTTTTGGTAATCATGTATGAAGAACTATCCCCTTTTAAATAAAATCCCCCAGGAAAAATTTTTAGTAACAGTCAACCAAACAGTAAATGCACCAGTTTGTCTCAATTTGTTTGAGAGCACTGGGGATTGCCTTTGAATTGTTTGAGTTGCTCTCCGTGAAACCTATCTCTGAGAAAGGAACGCCATGACCACCATGCGCTTTGACAGCAGGTCGATTGTTGACGTTGACGAGGACTATCCGCGGCCGCAGTTGCGCCGTGAGCATTGGACCAACCTCAACGGTAACTGGCAGTTTGCCATTGACCACGACGCTGTGTTTTCACTCAAGGACATGGATAGTGAAGCGGCTTACACCGCCAATATCCTTGTCCCATTCGCCCCTGAAACCCCTGCCAGTCTCGTTGCTGACAGCGGATTTTATAAGGCAGTCTGGTATCA
>Ga0209174_10003217_pt1 | contig 10427 bp, 7 predicted proteins | sample JI91814BDNA_FD_187505 | JGI IMG/M metagenome (GOLD analysis project Ga0209174, IMG submission 187505) | Wastewater effluent complex algal communities from Wisconsin, to seasonally profile nutrient transformation and Carbon sequestration -... | ecosystem: Engineered > WWTP > Effluent > Algae...
CACCGAGGTGATGTCATGCGTAGCCAATCCCTTCGTTCGCTTGCGACCGCGCTTCAGCTTCCTGTTCTTGCCGCCGCGATGCTCTTTGGCTCGGGCTGTTTCAAGACCACCGCCATCATTCCGAACTACCCCATGGCGATCTCGGAAACCAAGACCCTGTGGACCAACGGATTCTTCTGGGGTGCGGTTGGTGATACCGTGGACACCGGCGCGATCTGTGATGGCCGGCCCGTCACTCGGGTGACCACCGACCGCAGCTTCGGCAACGCTGTGGTGTCGTGGGTCACGCTCGGGATCTACACACCATCGCGGATGCGTGTCACCTGTGGCCAGCCGCCCGCTCACGCCGGTTACTACCAGGGGTACTAATCCAAGTGGATAGGATGCGATGAACTCAACCCTCGTCGAGAGCTAGCGAAGATCTGTTCCACAGATCGTGTTTTCGCTTGGTGTCGCAGGGAACGGACGCCACGCACCACGCAAGCTCGTCTGACCCACGGTCCCGCTTCGATAGGGAGCGGAGCGCGGTACGCTCTTCTGGACTTTCTATATCGGAGAGACAACCGCATGACCCGAGTGCCCATCCTGATTCTCTGTATTCCTGCACTGGCCGCTGCCCAGTCCCGTCGTGACAGGTGGCCACCGCCGCTGCCGCCAGCTCCAGCGAGTGCAGCGAGCGTTCCAGCGGCTTTGAATGCCCCAGTGCCTTCGAGCCCGCCCGCGCTGCCGCCAATCACAGATGACGAGCTGCGGACCCAGCTCCGTGCCACCAGCGAGCTGCTAGCCCGCCATGAGGCCGAGCTTCGCGAGCTCCGTGCCGCGCTGAGCGCCAAAGCCACGCCACTCCCCACCCCACCGCCACCTGATGCCACCTCACAACACTGGTACGAAAAGCTGGCGATCCGTGGCTATCTACAGGTTCGTTACAACCAAATCCCAAGCGGCGTCGACAATCCGAACTTGGTGAACGATCAAGGCGACAAATCCATCGGGGGAACCGGCGGTATCTTCATTCGCCGCGCCCGACTCATCCTGTTCGGCGATGTCCACCCTCGGGTGTCGGTCTACATCCAGCCCGACTTTGCCAACTCGATCAGCGATCAGCTGCACATCGGAATGCTGCGGGACTTCTACGCCGATGTGTTCCTCGACCGAAAAAAGGAGTTCCGCTTCCGCGTCGGCCAGTCGAAAATCCCGTTCGGCTTTGAAAACATGCAGTCAAGCCAGAATCGGATCGCACTCGACCGCAGCGATGCCCTCAACAGTGCGGCTCCCAATGAGCGCGACCTGGGGCTGTTCTTCTACTGGGCCCCGGCCCACATCCGCAGTCGGTTTAAGTACTTGGTCGACTCAGGACTCAAGGGCTCTGGCGACTTTGGCGTGGTTGGAATCGGCGCCTACAACGGACAGAGCATCAACCGCCCAGAGCTAAACAAGTATCCCCACGTCGTGGCGCGTGTCACCTGGCCGTTTGCCATTGGCAACCAGATCCTGGAAGTGGGAGGAGGCGGCTACTACGGGAACTTCACCGTCAAGCTCGAGAACGCCAAAGACGGCACCAAGTTCACTGCGGCCGAATCGGATTTAAGCCTTCGTGATGCGCGCGGACATGTCAGCGTTGTGCTCTATCCGCAGCCGGTCGGCGTGGCCTTTGAGTACAACGTTGGCGTCGGGCCATCACTGGGCGCTGATGCTGAGTCAACCGTGGTCGATAGCAGACTGCTGTACGGTGGGTACCTGCAGCTGATGGCCAAGTTCGATCGCGTCGCTCACACCGTGTCGATGATTCCGTATCTGCGTGGCTCGATGTACGACGGCGGCAAGAAGCACTTCACCAATGCGCCGCGCTACCGGACTCGCGAGCTGGAGCTGGGGATCGAATGGCAGCTGATGAAAGCGTTCGAGATCGTTGCTGCGTACATGCTCGCCGACCGCACCTCGGACAAGTATCCGTACCAGCAGGAATACGGTCACGTCACCCGCCTGCATGCCCAAGTCAACTACTGACCGACTCGCTTCAATGGTAGTGCACGAGCCCGTTTCCTTCCCCCGTTCCCAGTCGATGCCTCGCAACCAGAAACCCCAGCATCTGCCATCAGTTGGCGAGGTAGACAATTCCTCGATGAACTGAACGCTGTCCGCATGAGCATTGGCCTGGGACCATCAGTTGGCTTGCGGCACAATCGGGGCATGACTCGTCCCTCTGAAAGAGACCTTGATCTCTTGGTAGAAGCGCTGCGCCCACTGTCGCATTTGGTCAGGCCGTATTTCGATGGGCTGGAGCGCATCCCTGACGCCAAACCGCTGCTGTTTGTTGGCAATCACACGCTCTACGGAGTGATCGACCTGCCGTTCCTGTTCACAGAGCTGTGGCATAGGAAGCGCATCTGCATCCGCGGTTTGGGAGACCATTTTCACTTCAAGATTCCCCTGTGGCGGGACTTGCTGGTTCGCTTTGGTGCCGTCGAAGGAACTCCCGAAAACTGTGCCCAGTTGATGCGGCAAGGCGAGTCGATCCTGGTCTTCCCTGGTGGCTCGCGAGAAGTGTTTAAGCGCAAAGGCGAGCAGTATCGGCTGATGTGGAAGGAACGACTGGGCTTTGCTCGCCTCGCGCTCGCGCACCGCTGCACGATCGTTCCTTTCGCAGCGGTTGGTGCCGATGACTGTTACGACATTGTGTTCGATGGCGAAGAACTGCTCGCCACTCCGTTCGGTCGCTTGGCGCTGCGCATGGGAATAAAGCCTGATATGGCAGCTCCGATCTCGCTGGGACTGTTTGGCTCGCCGCTGCCTCGGCCAGAGCGCTTCTACTTTTCGTTCGGAGACCCGATTGTCGCGGAAGGGGATCCTGCCGACTTGGTTGCGGTTCGAGCGCTGCGTGATCGGACCCACTCTGCGGTGCAGGCCCGCTTAGATCACCTACTCAGGGCGCGAGCACAGGACCGGGATCGACCCCTGACCCGGCGATTGCTGCGTGCGGTCGTGAATCTCTTCTAAGTCGTGACTCTCTTCTAAGCAGATGCGCTAGTGACATCGCCGAATGGACGTTCGTTTCGTCGACGATCCATATTCCGCGCAGCTTGGCCAGAAGCAGGCCGTGGCGCGGAAGGAGATTGGTCATGAAACGACTGTCGGTCGGGATTGCGGGCGTGCGCCAGTTTTCAGGAACCAGTTGTGATGGCTGGACGCAGGTTGGCTCGGGGTGACTTGTCGCAAATCCGTAACACAACGGGACCGATGATTGCCGTTTGTCTGCGCTATGATGCGCGACTTGTGTCGAACCTAAGCTGGAACCGGAGGTTGTCTATGCAAAAGACTGCTTTGTCTCTGACGGTAACTTCGCTGCTCGCGGCGCTTGTTGGGGCCTGCTCACCAACCGTAGATGCGACCCAGATGCAGCAGCCATCGCTCGTGCGGGACTACCATCAGGACGCGAAGCCGATCCTGGATCGCTACTGCAACGGCTGTCATAGCGAAGGCGGAATCGCGCACTTTGCGCTGACGACGTATGCCGCTGCGAAGGCGTATAGCCCGCTCATCAAGGGACAGGTCGAAACCGGCGAGATGCCGCCGTGGCCACCGTCCCATCAGAGCGTCCCGCTCCGCTATTCGCGAGAGATGGCACCGGTGGACAAACAGATCCTGCTGGATTGGATCAAGGACGGCGCACTGGAAGGTGATCCCGCAGCCAAGAGTCGCGTGACGGTTTCACCCCCCGAAGTTCCGGCATCGCCCAAGGCTGACCTCGTGCTCGATATGGGGGTCACCTACCAGCCGAACAAGAGCCTGAGCGATGACTATCGCTGCTTTGTGCTCGACCCGAATCCGAGCGGCACCGGTGGAATGCCTGAAGATGCCTGGCTCAAGGCCGGGGTCGTCAAGCCTGGCAATCAGGCCATCGATCACCACGTGATCGTCTTTTTGATCAATCCGAGCTCTGTGGCGGCGGTAAAGAAGAAAGACGCGGACGAAGCGGGGCCTGGTTATAGCTGCCTTGGGGGACCAGGCACGAACAACACTGCGTTCTTGCTGGGCTGGGCACCGGGCGGGGTTCCGATTCGGCTGCGCCAAGACGAAGGGATGCCGATCAAGAAGGGCTCGATCTTCGTCATGCAGGTGCACTACAACGTCCACAACGATAACGGCAAGGGTGACCGCACCACTGCCGAGATCGAGCTGACCAAGACCCCGCCTCCGTACCTGGTCTACTCGCTACCGCTGGCCAATCCGGATGGGCTCAAGATTCCGGCGGGTGATCCTGATGCGATCCAGACCATCGTGGCTCCGGTGGGATTTATCCTCAAGCAGCTCAAGCTACCCGGCAACGAGCTGACCATTCAGTCGGTGACGCCGCATATGCACCTGCTTGGGTCAGAGATCAATACGCTGGTTGGGAGTCAGCCCCTGGTCCACATTCCCAAGTGGAAGTTTCACTGGCAGCAGTCCTATCAACTGGCGGAGCCGTTCGTTGCGCAGAGCAACCAGAGCCTGATCCTCGAGTGTCACTACAACAACACTGCTGAAAATCAGCCCGTGATTGGTGGCAAAAAGTCACCGCCGCGAGAGGTGACATGGGGAGAAGGGACGGAGGACGAAATGTGCCTCAGCTTCATCGGGGTCCGCGTTCCTCGCCAGACTCCGTAGCCAGTCTTTATGGTTGTTCCTGACGAAGGCGGAACGTTCCGGCGGTGTAGCAAAGCATCGTCGGGAATAGCACCAGCAGCGCCGCATCCAAGTTGTTGAGCGTCTCGCGCAGCCCGAGAAGGAAGATCCACCGCATCGCGGGCTCGACCTTCTCGATGGCTCCCACCGAGTGTTGCAGTCCGATGATGGTCCCAAACAGCCCGAGGATCAGGGTGATGCAGCCTAGGTTGCGCACCAGTGAAGCGAGCTGCTCGGTGGGCTTATCGATCATCTTGATGGAGACTGCGAGTGCGGCGACTCCGAAGGCCAGGGTCGGGAAGATCGGCCAGCCAGCATCGCGGATGAAATCGCTGAGAATCGACATGGGACACCTCCTTGGTTGGTAGCAAGTTACAGTCTGGCTCTAAAGCAGACCGCGTGCCAAGGATGGGATGGGGTGGCCTCCGACGGAGCGAGTCGATGTGTCAGGTATCGAGGTGGAGCCGGGGAGTGTCCGCGGACGTCCGCGTAGTGTCCAGACAGGTAGCCAGAATCGCTATTCCACGGCGTAGCCGCGACGTTGCCACCACTCCGCCCAGCGCTTGCGGGCCAGCTCGCGTTCTCGCTTGGGATGGTCGTAACGGTAGCCCGCTACATCGCCGGACAGACCGACAAGCTCGTCCTGTGTCGATGAGCGAATCAGTGGATCGGAGTGGGATAGACCGGCCAGCAGCCAGCTAAGCCGTGCTTGATTCCCGTGTTTTTGCCACCACGACTTCCAGCGCCAGCCGCTATCGCCAAAGTCTTGCTTGCTGAGCGACACCAGGCCGCGACGTGCGGCCTCAGCGAGCGCGGGATCGGGGTCAGATAGCAGCGAGATCAGTTGCGGAATGATCGAGGCATCGCGCAGCTCAGTGAGTGCATCGATGGCATAGCAGCGATGGCGATCATCGCTACCTTGAAGCTGGTCATTGAGCCATTTGTTCAGGGCACGCAGCCCAGCGCTTGGAGGGAATGCACGAACGGCTGTGAGTGCCGCCGTTCGGACCGTTTCATTGCCATCGACCAGCATCTCGCCCAGGGGGGTGAGTGCGGCTGGAGCAGGTGCCTCTGCGAGCACCATGATCAGGTAGGCTCGGGTTTCGGCTGGCGTCTTGGAGTTGGCAATTCGTTCGAGCAATGCTGGAATCGCCAGGTCGCCAAGCCGCAGCACCAGCGAGTGCAGTGGGCCTTGGCTGGTCTTGGCTGGACCAGGGAGAGCCGCGACGACCGCTCGGGCTGCTGGCTCGCCTTGTCCGAGTAGCTTTGAGACGGCTTGTTCGTCTCCGTTGCCTGCTTGTTCGATCAGCTCAGCGATAGAGGCATCTCGCTTGGATGGATCGGGCTTGGTCGCCGCAGCGTCCGGTGCGACGGTAAGCGCTGGCTTGGGTGAGTCGCCGCTCTTCCCGGTCGACTTCGCAGGCTCTGCCGGTTTGGTCGTCGGCTTGGGCGAATCGCCGCTCTTGCCCTTTTTGACCCGTAGCGGGGTCGTGGGCTGCTCGCTCACCGGGCTGGGAACGTTGATCGGAGCAGGCACGTTGGCTGGCGCGGGCACATGGACCGGTGCTGCCTTGGGACTGGCAGCCTCGGGTGCTCGGTATGCACTGGTGGTCGTGTTGGTTTGTTCCGCGCTGACAGCCTCGGGCGGTTTGACCAGGCTGCTCACCGTGTCTTCGGCTTGCACGCGGGCCCAGGCCAAGCCTGCTTGCGTGGCTGCCGTCTTCATTTCCTTGGCGACCGAGGCGTCGATGCGGCTGCCATCGTCATCGAGGTAGAGCAGGGCGACGGCCTTGCCGCGAACCTGAATCGGGACGATCAGCGAAGCAACGTTGAGTGGTCGCGACAGGGCCTTCAGTGCGTCGGCCCCTGCATCGGTTGCCGCGATTTGGCAGAGCAGTGGCTCTGCGCCGCTGACCGCCGTGCTCAGAGGCGAAGGACGGTCGAGTGCGATTGCCAGCTTCTCTAGCAGCCCACGCTCGCCCCAGTCTTCCCCGAGAGACATCCGTCCGAAGGCGACATCCCCATGGCGAGTAAAGACCGCTGCGAAGGCCACCCGAGATCGGGCACCGCGCAGAAGCGCAGCAAATACATCCTCGCGTTCGGTTGCTGCGTCCAGCAACTCACCAACGGCCTCAAAAGAAAGAGGAAGGTTGCTGTCATCAGAGAGGCCGAGCGCGATGCGCGGAACCGGTCCGAACTGTGGCACCGGTGAAACAGACGACGCAGGTGGTGGTTCGCTGCTGGCACTTGCCAGAAGTTCGAGCTCTCGTGGGAGTGGCTCGCCAAGACGCCCGCTGAAGATCTGCTCGGGGACAGCCTCGGGAACGGCCGTCGGCTTGCTTGCCTCGACCGGCCTATCGATGGGTTTGTCGACCGGTTTCTCAACGGGCTTATCGACCGGCTTGTCGACCGGTTTGCCAACGGGCTTGTCGACGGGCTTGTCGACGGGCTTGTCGACGGGCTTGTCGACGGGCTTGTCGACGGGCTTGTCGACGGGCTTGTCGACGGGCTTGTCGACGGGCTTATCGACGGGCTTGTCGACGGGCTTTTGAGCGGGCTGCGGTTGCGTCGTAGCAGGTTGCACAACGACGGGTCTGTCGACCGGCTTGTCGCTGGCCTTCGCCTGCGGTTGGTTGCTGGGAACAGGCTTGGTTTGAGGCTGAACCGTCGCTGGCTGCGGCTTCGCTGGCTGCTGCTGCGCAGGTTGAGTCTTGGCCTGCGGCTGCTGCGTCGGCTGGGCCTTTGCCTGCGGCTGCTGCGATGGCTCCGGCTTGGCTTGCGGCTGAACCGGCTTAGCGGCAGTCAGCACAGGCTTGGCACCGGAGAGCTGGTTGAGCGTCGGTGCGTTGGCGGGTAGCGTGATCTCTCGACCTCGCTTGCCCTTGCGCTTTCCGGTTGGCACCACCGCCGGAATCGGTTTCGCGGCGGTAGCTGGCGGTGAGGCAACGACAGTCGGCTTGGACTCAGCGACCGGCTTGGATTCGGCGACCGGCTTGGATTCGGCGACCGGCTTGGATTCGGTGACAGACCCTGCCGCAGCGGAGCTGCTGGCGGGAACAGTGGCGATCGCGACACTCTTTTCTACTTCGACCGCCACTGGTGCTGCAACGGGAGCGCTGACCGCGATCTTCTGACTGGGCGTCCGCTTGCTGTCTGCGCTGCTGGCCACAGACAGCCAGTCGTCTGCTGACAACCAGTCGTCCATGGTCATGTCGGCACCGCTCGACAACGCTGGTACCTTGACGGTGTCCCTGACGATCGGAGCTGCCGCGTCGGGTTCGCGAGACTCGCTCGGAGCCGTCGGTTCGACGGTTGCGGCGACATCGGAGATAGCTGGCACCTTGACGGTGTCGCGTACGTCCGTGGTTGATTCGGCCACAGCAGGCACAACCTCGCCTAGAGTTGGTGCGGCCTCCTCTGCGCTCGCGGCGACCGCAACTTGGGTCGGTGCAACTTCAACTTGGGTCGGTGCAACTTCAACTTGGGTCGGTGCAACTTCAACTTGGGTCGGCGTAGATTCGACTTGGGTCGGCGTAGATTCGACTTGGGTCGGCGTAGACCCGACTTGGGCCTGCGTAGATTCGACTTGGGTCGGCGTAGACCGGACTTGGGCCTGCGTAGATTCGACTTGGGCCGACGTAAGTTGCACCGGTGGTTGGACGACCTCAACTGGAGGCGTAGCGACTGCAACTGGCGTCGCAATCTCAACCGGTGGCAACTTCGGCTGAGGCATCAACCGAAGCGAGTCAAGGCTCCCGAAGCGAGGAATCGGATCGACAGTGATTGGCGCAGGCCAGCCTTTCCCTTCATGGGTTTGGTTGCTGCGCTTGATGAGTCGTGCAAATCGTCCTGCGACACCGGTGCCGTAGACCACATCCAGGGCTTCTTGGTGGCGGAACTCGAAGACGATCCATGGCTCGATTCGCTGCTTGACGACGTGGGCCAGGGCATCTAGTTCGGCAACGTCCACCTCAATCGTCACCAGGACTTGCAGCACGCCACCGATCAGCAGTCGGGTCGGCACCGCTCGATACTGCTCGGCGACAGACTTGGTGAAAACCTCCAGCACCTCCGGCAGTGGTCGTTCGCTGCCGTGGATGCCATGTGGTAGCGCTGGAAGTTGCGCCGCCCGCTTGAGGTACTGAATGAGGAGATCCTCATCAATCGCCTTCAGGTCGAGCAGGCTGGTGTCGAGACAGCCACCGTTGATGGCCTGCCGCTCGATGGCGTCGGTGATGCGCTGAGAAGAGACGCGACCGTCTTCAACCAGCAACGAGGAAAGTCGTTTGCTCATGGCTTCAGCACCGCGTAGGTTCCCGCCAGCCAGTCATGAAGGCCGCGCTTCTCTCGGTCGAAGCCAATCCACAGCACACCGAGGGAAAACGGCAGCACTGCGATTCCGTATCCGAGCGTGCGCACAAAGGATCGAATCGCCGAGGGTCGATCGCCGTACACATCGACGACCATGATTCGGGTAAGTCGCTTGCCGGGAGTCTGACCCCACAGCATGTAAAACGTCCAAAAGTACAGGAAGGCGACCACCAAGCCGGCCCCAAGCAGGGCTTCATTGGTGATGCTCCCATCGAATAGGTTCGCCAGCAGAATGTCCGGGCTCAGCTCCGCAAGTCGCGGCACTGGCTGACGAAGCGCAGCCCGCAGCCCTACAAAGGACAGCAGCAGCAGTGGGACAAGGAGGAAGAGATCCACCACCGTCGCCATCGCTCGACGGAAAAATCCGGCGGCGCGAAACGACGTCTTAGGGGTCGAGGCGGACTCTATAGAGGGCTCGAGCGCGGATGTGGCGACTAATGCCATGCGATTACTATATTTTCCGGGAAGCTGAATTACAATCGTTGCCTTTGCTTCGCGTGCTTGCCGAGTCTATTACTCTCGGCACAGTCGGCGCAGCGTGGCGAGTCGGACGGCGATGGTGTCTTCGTCGATTGTGGTTGCATAGGCAACGATCCTCGCCCCCACCGCTGGTCGACATGCAAATACCTGGGCGTAGATTTCGTCGAGGAGTGCGGTTGGCATCTTGAATCGACACACCCGCGCATAGTCGAAGACCCAGGCAAACCACTGGTCCTTCTTGGTCGCTCCGGCGAGTCGGAGGGCCCGGCGCAACGCTTCGACAATGATGAGATCCTCGGGGATATCGCCACCCTCAGCCCGAGAGCGCATCTCGGCAAGTCGCGGTCCCATCATCCGCTCGGCGTCCTCGATCCGACCCATCGCCAGCACCTTATCGGATAGACCCCAGAAGAGTCGGTACGCCGAGCCTCGATTGGCACCGCCTGTCGTCTCGATCGCATCTGGGTCATGCGAGACATGGGTCTGACCATCCGTGATGGGTGCCGCAGGATGATCGGGAATTGCACCACCCGGCAACGAGACACTGCTCGAAGCTGGCACCGGATTACTGATCGTACTGCCTGGGCTGGGCAGCGCAATCGGTTGACCGATGGGAGGCAAGGCCTGAGGCGGGTTAGAAACCTGCGCTACGACCGGTGGCTGCGGGGACTGTGCCGGCGGTTGCCCGACCGACACCGGCGAGACGTTTACATCGCTGAAGCTCTGCGAGACGCTCACGGACGTGCCACCAGACTTTTGGGTCCAGTCCGGCATGTGGGTGACGGTCGGGCGGTGCGGCGAAGGATCGTCCTCACGATCCAGCGTGAATTGCTGGGTACCGACGCCCAAGATGTCGCCCGCATTGAGGGTAACCACCGACGTAGCGTTGATACCGTTTACGCGCGATCCGTTGC
>Ga0209174_10003218_pt1 | contig 10426 bp, 6 predicted proteins | sample JI91814BDNA_FD_187505 | JGI IMG/M metagenome (GOLD analysis project Ga0209174, IMG submission 187505) | Wastewater effluent complex algal communities from Wisconsin, to seasonally profile nutrient transformation and Carbon sequestration -... | ecosystem: Engineered > WWTP > Effluent > Algae...
GTTTTCGAAGAAGTATTTCTTTTAAACTTAAACATTTTTCAGCTAAATCTATATCAGTAGACGTCCATACTTCCGAATGAAAAAAAACCATTTCCTGCCACCTTTCGAAGGACTTGCGTGGAGATGGACCTCCATTCTCTTCAGCGGTATATTCTGGTTTTCCGCCCCATTCAATGGAAAGAGTTTCTTCTACTCGAACCCAAGTAAATCTATCCTGACCATTTTCATTCAGAGGTATACTTAAAATACCTGCGTAATTTCTATAAAATTCGTCGCTTGCATTAGAATAAACTCCATGTAAATTATGTGTGCAAAAAATATCTCCAGAATGATTTACTGAAATCCAATTCAATAAATTCTTATATTCGAATTCATTTACTGGACTGGCAAAAAAATAATCTTCCCCATTTAACCTTAATGAGCAAAAATTTGCTTTAAATATATTTAAAATCACTTCTTTTCTTTCAAATAATTTTTCAGGAATATCTATTAGGTTTGAGTTTTGAAAAATGTCTTTTAATAATAAAAGCAACTTACTTCGCTCTAAATCGGAATGTATTTCTTTTAATTCGGATTTAGATTGAATTGCTAATTGAAGAATCTGAGCATAGAGGGTACAAATCTTTCGTATTTCTGGAAATGTATATTTAGGAGTTAGATTTCTTTGAATTACAAGTCCCCAGAGTTTATTATTTACGATAATGGATAATACGAGAGTAGCTTTTGTTCCCATATTCTTAGTGTATTCTTTATGGTGACTGGTCGTTGTGCGCAATATACATTGATTTAAGTTTGCATTTTCAATAAACTCTTTTGTGCTTGTGATTTCCACACTCTCTGCATCAATATCAGAAATCATACGAATCGTATTTGAGAGATAAAGATTTCTTGCTTTCGCAGGAATTTCTGCTGCCGGAAAACGTAATTTTATAAATCTATCCTTGCAATTTTCTTCATTCGAAACTTCTGCTACTACTCTACCCGATTTATCTTTTTCAAATTGATATATCATTACATGATCATATTTAGTTATCGCATAATATCGATTTACTGCATAATCTAAAACATCATTTAGTGTTTTTTTAGTAGTCAATTCATTCAAAAATGTTTTTATGTTTTTATTTAATAGTTCTAAATATTCCAATTCACCAAAATGGGAAACTTCAATGATAAGTAGTAAATATTCATTAGACTCAATGATATTTACGATGTATTCTTTTCTATTTATAATTAGATGCTTTGCCTCAGTATAATCCTTTTCATAAAGAAAATCTAAAAAGTCTTTATCTTGAATTACCATGCTAATATTTTTTATTAAAATATCAGCTGGATGAAAAGTGAAGAGTTCATGAATATTATTACTTGCCGATGCAATTTCAAAGTCGGGCTTTTTTAATCCAAGTAAATAGCCAAAGTTTTGAATTTGTTCGGGAGGAAATTCAATTTCCTTATTGCATTTATCAAAATCTATCTTTTGCATTTAAGATACGACTAACGGAAAAACGATATTTGCCTTAACTTTTATTGGAAAATTATTGTTATCCTCCATATGATTTTTAATATTAGTAATTTCTATTTTTCCGGAATGAATCTGCATAATCTTAGAGACCATCGTAAGACCCAACCCCATCTCGAGAGTATTATATCTTTCATCAATTGTTTTATTGATTCGAAAAAATGGTTCAAAACAGATTACTTCCATTTCAGAAGGAATTCCTACGATAACAGCTTGAGGGTCGGGAGTTGATAAAAAAGAAATATTAAAGCTATCATTTGTAAAAAATAAAATATAAATATTTGTTTTAGGTGCAGAAAATTTCATTGCATTTAAAAAAATTTCTTTTACTAACAAAATAAATAATTCTTTGTCTATATGAATTTCTTTTTCCTTTTTTGGATTTGTTAAATGAGGGAGAATAATCCTTTGCTCATTTAATTCTAATTGTGGGCTAAGGGATAATGCGACATCGCGTAATTGTGAGTAAATATCGGAAACGGAACACAATTCAAATTTAATTTCCCTTTCTGCAAGTCCTCCTATTAATTGAATTTTATCTAAGGTATTTGAAGCAAATTTTCCATTTTCAAAAAGTAAATCAATGAGAGACTTGGGAAAAGTATATTTCCCATTTTCTTCCTTCGCATGAAATTTTAACATATCTATTATACTTACGATAGTTCCAATGCCCGCTCCCTGACTAAAACTATGTTTTAAGTTTTGCATTACACTTTCATGATTTTCTTTTTTAATAGAATTTTTAGTTTTAATCCATTCGACCCAATTTAATTGTCCATTAATCCTTAATTCTCTTTCCTTTTCGACATTGATCTTTAGTAAATTCAGTTGGCTTAATTCATAGGCATGATTAACTTTAATAATTATATCTTCCGACCTAGAAGGTTTGATTAAATAATCATACACACCTTCTCGCATAATAGAAATTACCCGCTCAATTTCTATATCCATAGATAAGACAAGTATAACAGATATATCGCTTATTGACCTAATCTCTTTAATGAGACCATAGCCATCTAAAACTGGCATTTTTAAATCCGTTAAAACAATTGGATAAGGATCCTGCTTAAACAAATTCAAAGCTTCTTGCCCATTCTTAGCAGAGTCAGCGGTAAATCCGTTCATACTGATTAAATCTGAGAGATACTTTAATGTATACGGATCGTCTTCTGCTATTAAGATTCTTTTGCGTTTCAAGGTATTCTCCAGGATTTATGGACACTGCAATTTTGCTATCCTTAGCTTCCTCTGAATAAACCCTAGTATGTCAAAGGAAAAATACAGATATTCTCAAAAGTGTAGAAAAAATATTATAATTATAAAATAGCGAGTTGAGTATTTGCCAATGGAATAATTTACAGACCTTTTCCATCTATTTAGAGCAAATAAGGTAATAGTTTTTTGTAGGATCGGAATAATAAAGAGTATTCCCTACTATTTAAATCCATTCGCGATAACTAAACGGACTCCAATCTAGCAGGAAATTCCTTTCAGATTACACTAAGTAAGGAGTTAATAAAATCAATACCCACTGTGAACTCTTTGCTCGGAATTTATGCCGAGCAAAGTTGAAGTATGAGATATTCTTTCTTTGCTTTTACAAAATCACATTACAATAGTATCTTTTCTATCAGGTCCTGTGGAGATAATTGAAATGGGAACTCCAATTTTCTCATTAAGGTATTTTAAATAAGATTGGCAATTTGCCGGTAAATCCTCAAAGCGGTTAATACCTGTTATATCTGTATTCCAGCCGGGAAGATTTTCATAGATAACTTTTACTTTGTCCATTCCACACGATGGCATATAATCTAAACGTTTGCCATTTAATTCGTAGCCAATGCCTACAGGAATTGTTGGATAGGTAGAGAGGACATCTATTTTTGTAATTACGAGTTGGTTGATTCCACAGATTCGTATGGAGTGCTTGATCATTTCTAAATCAAACCATCCACATCTTCTCGGTCTTCCAGTCGTTGAACCGTATTCGTGTCCAAGCTTACGCATATTATCCGCATCTTCTCCAAATAGTTCAGTAGGAAATGGTCCTTCTCCTACCCTTGTTGCATATGCTTTACTGATTCCGTAAATTTTGGAAAGATGTTGAAATCCAATTCCTGAGCCTGTTAATGCGCCACCGGTAGTTGGATTAGAGCTAGTTACAAACGGGTATGTTCCAAAATCAATATCAAGTCCCACTCCCTGTGCACCTTCGAGTAATACGCGTTTGCCCTTACGTAATTCTTCATTCAAATAATAAGAAGTGTTTATAATCTTGCCTTTGAATTTATCTGCGAATTTTTTTAAGCTTTCAAAGATTGGCTCAAATCCGACAGGCTCTACTCCATAGAGTTTAACAAGCTCTTCATTTTTGCGGGCAAGAAATAGTTTCAGTTTATCGCGTAACGTTTCTTCATCGAGCACATCACCAGTGCGAATTCCTATGCGCATCATTTTATCAGCATAACAAATTCCAATTCCTTTACCTGTTGTGCCTATTTTAGTTCCAGGGCTTGAATTTTTCTCTCTATGAGCATCTATTATTCCGTGAAGCGGTAGAATGATATGACAGGAATCACTTATATAGAGTTTATTGTAAACGTCGAAGTCTTCTTTGCAGAGGTCATCGCATTCTTTCATCAGATAATCAGTGTCAAGGACTACTCCATTTCCAATAACGCATATTGTATTTGGATAGATGACTCCTGATGGAACCAAATGAAAAATATATTTTTTTCCATGCACAACTACTGTGTGACCGGCATTAGCCCCACCTTGATAGCGAGCGATAATATCAATTTCTTTACTTAAATAATCAATTACTTTTGCTTTTCCTTCATCACCCCACTGGGCACCAATCACTAAATCTGCTGGCATAGTATCCTCTTTTTATCTTCTATTTATTTCTTCGACAATATCAATATTGATTGCAAATCCACAGGCTCTCTTTTCTTCTCCAGAAAATTTCTCAAATAAATTATCATAAGCTCCACCTGTTACAAGCGGATAAGAAACTCTATCATAATAACCATGAAAAACAAACCCGGTATAATAATCCAAGTCCCGAATGAGAGAGTAATCCAAACATAAATCTAGATTTTTAAAGTGAGAGGAATATTTTAAAATATCCTCAGTCTCTTTTATGAAATGCTCTAAATTCATTTTGTATTTTTTAGAAATTGCAAGTAAGTCCGATTTGATTTCTTTCAATTCAAAGGACAAAATAAGTTTTAGTAAAATTTCTTTTATATCTTTTTTCTTTACCCTTGAATCTAAAAATTCGCGAATGCTTTTTTCTTCTTTTGAATATAGTAATTGCGACAAAGTATTCTTATCCGCTACTGAGAATCCAAGACTTTCTACAATTTGAGAATAGATTGCAGTATTTCCCAAAACCATTGTAATTTTTTGTTTGAGTCCGAGAGTAAGGCTTAATTCACTGATATGGGTGAGTAGCATTTTAAAAGTATTTGCATTTGAATGACCAATGATCTCGGCACCTGCTTGCAGTATTTCTCTTCTATCAGCATTCTTTTTAAAATTATCTTTAACGATTCTACCTGTATAAAAAATCTTTTGGTTTCCTTTTTTAACAGAGTAGCCGGCTAGTCCTTTCACTACTTGGAGTGTCAAATCGATGCTTGGAGAAATTTCTTTGCCTGATAAATCACGTGATTTTAATATGCGTGCTTCTTCTGAGGCTGAGACATATTTTAAAAATGAGGAAGTGAAATCAAAACCAGGTGGTGTAACTTCTAAATATCCCCGTTCATCAAAGAACTGATAAACTTTATCTAGGATTTTTTTTCTCTGTAGGCTATCTTCATGACCCAAAAAATGAAATCCATCTGGAATCCATTTTACTTCGGAATTTATATTGCGTTCATTTATCAATTTGAGTCTTACCGTATCCAATAAAACAAAAACTCATATAAAGACAACTCGGATTTCATATCGTCTTGTCAGACCTTCTAAGATTACCACCGATAGGGACGATGAACACCGATAAATGCCGATGATGCTTTGGTTTATGATATTTTCCTGCTCGTTTCATTATGTGCGTCTTTTAATAGTATTTTTCCAAACTCCATAGCCTAAAAAAAAATCCATCGTATCTTTTATCGTTCCTTTATCGTTCCTTTATCGGTGATCATCGGTGGTAATCTTTTTTTATCCTCCTCGGTGGTAAATTTTCTTTTCCTTTTTTTTCTAGTTGACTGGATTGCAATTTTTAAATGTAATTTTGAAATATTCGTTTTGGGAAGAGGATTTTTATGACAGAAAAAGAAGCAAGCGTTGGTAGATGGCACAAAGAATTTTTTGAAAACATTCATAACTTTGTTAAATCTGGTTTAACAGAAGAGGAAGCTAGACAGCTACTCGAAAAATTTCTTTATCTTTCGAGCACAACTCCAATGCCACCAGTAATGAACATTTTTAAGAATCCAGAAGAGCTTGAAAATGTTGGAGTCTACACGCAGGGCGAAGAAAAAGCCCGAAACTTTATGATGCAGTTTCTTTCTCCTATCATGAAGAATTTTAAAGTAGAAGGTTTAGAAAATTTAGAGACCGTCGAAAAGCTGATGGGTAAATTCCCTATTACCCTCATTTCAAATCACTTAAGTCATCTTGATGCTCCTGGTATATTTCAATTACTATATTCATCCGGTCAACTCGGTAAACGAATAGCCGAGCAAATGGTTTTTATTGCAGGACGTTTAGCATTTGAGCCAGACTTCACAAGACTTGGTCTGTATATGTTTGGAACACTTCTTGTTTGTTCCAAAAAAGATATGTCGGATAATCCAAGTTTGTCGGACTTGATGACAAAGATCAATATGCGTGCCTTCCGTCACTCTCAAAAACTACAAAACGACGGAAAGATAATATGCATTTTCCCCGAAGGAACAAGATCGAGAGATGGAAGATTGATGCCATTCGTAGATACAGTCTATCACTATGTAGCAAATAAAGTTGTTTTACCTATCTCTTTAGAAGGAACAGATAAAATTCTACCTACTTCTGGATTTTTATTTAATCCAGCAAATGGAAAACTTGTCATCGGCAAACCAGTCATAGTCGGTCATTTACATTCTAAACATAAACTTCCAGTAGAAATAGAAGAGATTAAATTTCCAGTCGTTGGAGATAAGAAACAATTCCTAATAGATAACCTTGCACTTTTAGTAGGCTCTAATCTCAGTCGTCATAAGCATGGAACTTATCGTAACCTTTATAACGGTGATGGAATTGGAAAACATAAAAATGATCTAATTCAAATTCCTAAAAATCCGGATGAGCATATTGTAGTCATTGGCTCGAGCAATTCTTCTGTTGCTACGGCGACTATCGTTTCTAATAAAAATGTTCTAGTTACAATTTATCATCCCGACAAAGATGTTTGTAAAACTTACAATGAAGAGCGAAGGGATTTAGAGCATTACCCACTTTATAAACTTCCGCCTAACATCGAGTTCTCGGCTGATGACAGTGTTATCAAGAAAGCTACACTCTTTATTCAGGGAACCAATCCATGGGACTTCGACAAAGTTTACCCAGATATTATAGATAAACTTAGAAAAAACAAATCCCCTATTGTAAACGTAATAAAAGGCTTAACTGATTCACCAAGAGGATTAATACTACGTGATCTAGAAGAAGTCTACGGAATCGAAAGAGAAAGACTTGCGGTCGCATCCGGTGCAAGTTATCCAGAACAAATTATCGAGCGTAAGATTTCAGGATTAGAAATTGCAGCTCGTAATCCAGAGATTATTCCAAAGCTAGTAAAACTATTTACAACAGGATATATATTTTCCCGTCCAGCAATTATTCAAACAGACGTTTCAGGTGTTCAGTTAGGTGGAGCATTAAAGAACATATATGCACTCTGCATGGGACTAGTCGAAGGTTATTTCAAAGAAGTTCTCGGGGGTAATGTGGATAATACTCTATTTCATTTATCCAATCGCTTCTTTAAAGAAATGGTTTCTATCGGAGTTAAACTTGGTGGCCAAGAAGCAACCTTTAACGGCTTATCAGGATTAACCGACTTTATGTTGGCTTGCTTTGGATCTGACTCTAGGGATAGACGTTATGGCTACGAATTAGTAACCGGAACAAAGCCAACCAAGATGTCAAATGGCTATCATGGATTAAAAGCAATTCCAAACCTTGTTCAGTTAGATATTGAAAAATATCCAGTCTTAACAAGTGCTTATGAAGTGGTAATCGGAAACAAAGACATTAACCAGGCAATTCAGTTATTAGAGAGTAGATTGTCGCGAGTTTAATTAAAATGAACTCAATGTAAGGATTTTTTTACCACCTATTAACACCGATAACGGAACGATAAAAGATTCGAAAATTTTTGTCTTATGGCAGTTAGAAAAAATACAACTAAATGGCGAACTTTATGATATAGGAGAGAATATCATGAGCCATATTCCCATCGGTGTGCTCGGTGTTCATCGGTGGCAATCTTTTAAATTTTCTGTATCTAATTTACATTCTATTAATTTGCCTTAAGATTTTAAATACAAGCACCAACATCGAATATCTTAGTTGCCAGCGGACAGAAATATCCAATGACCCAACCGGAAGCTGTAGCAACTAACGTTATGATTGCAAAGGGAATCCAGGTTCTCTTAATGATACTCCCGATCCAATTCCCAGAGCTTATATCACGAGTGCTTTTTAAAAAACCGGTTGTGAGCAGTGCTTCGAATGCTGCCTCTGACATGATTGTTGGCGCTTGGTAAATAATAAATACAGCTCCACCGAAAATTGCAATTACAACAGCACCAATGGCAACAATAATAAGAATAGGTGCAGCTGCATCTCCATCAATATCTAGTGCTCCTCCTATATCAGGCAAATCTAAGTTGCCGCTAGTGCTAGAAGGCATGACGGGCATACTTATATTACCCGCAAAAGAACTCGATGCTCCTGCTCCACCAAATGAACCACCCTCACCAATAACTCCAGCAGAAGAACTTCCACTAGATATATTAACATCAACATCCAAATCAAGTCCAGTTAAATCAATATTATCCGCAGTGGATTTAGAATTCTTTCCTGGATTGATGTATAAAAGCCATAACTTCATATAGAGAAGAAAAAAAGCGTAACATAAAATAGCGGTAAAAAGATAGCGAATATAAAGAGTATTTACCCCGAACTCTAGAAAGAGTTTAGAAATTAAAGTTCCTGTTAAAGAGACACTCAAGAGTATAAGGCTCATATGAATTCGAGTAGAAATTTTATTTCGAATGAATTGACTGTATTTACTTGCTAGATTCGAAATTGGTTTTTTCTTTTTAGTTTCTTTCACGTTACTTTCCTGACTAACTCAAATAATTTTGATGTATTATCCTCTCAGTATCAAAAACAAAAAAAGCCCGACATTACTGCCGAGCTTTCTTTCGATATACCAAAAAAGAAAAATCCTTATTTCTTCTTTGCTTTTTCTTTTTTAGGTGCAGCTACTACTTTTGCATCTTTGGTAGCTTTAGGAGCAGATTTTCTTGCTGCCTTTGCTGCTGACTTCTTAGCTGCAAGAGCTTCACTTCTTGCCATTTTTGCTTCTTTTAATTCTTCTTTGGACTTTCTTTCAACTAGCTCGAGAATTCCCATTTCAGAATTATCAGATGGTCTGTTTACTAAGCGGACAATTCTTGTATACCCACCAGCTCTACCGGAAAATCTTGGAGCGATATCTTCAAACAACTTTACTACAACATCACGGTCTTTGATTTTTTTCATCACTTCGCGTTTGTTGTGTAGAGCGATTTCTGGTTTAACATCACCAACATTCTTTTTTGCTTTAGAAATTAATTTTTCCGCAAAAGAGCGAACCACTTTGATTTTTGCTACAGTGGATTCAATTCTTTCATATTTAAATAGGCTTGTTACCATATTATTCAACATAGCACTTCTATGTTCATGGTTTCTATTTAATTGTTTTACTTTATTACCTTTGTTCATTTAAAAATCCCTCATACCAAATGACAATCCGAGAGTTGCTAACTTAGCTTTTAACTCATTGAGACACTCATCACTGTAATGTCTTGATTTGGTCATTTCATCTTCATTTCTTTTTACTAAATCACCAACAAAATCAATCTCTAAACTTCTTAGAATGTTTAGAGAACGAACGGATAATTCCAATTCTTCTACATGTTTAGATAAAGCTACCTTTAATTTTTGGTCTGCTTCGTCTAACTCATCAACTTCTTCTTCTACTTCTTCTTCGAAGTTAATGAAGATAGTTAAATGTTCTTTAAGAATCTTAGCAGCTTGTGCTAGAGCATCTTCAGGAGAAATAGATCCATCTGTCCAAATTTCAAGCGTTAACTTTTCATAGTCTGATCTCTGAGCAACGCGAGTCTCAGAAATTTCAAATAAAACTTTTTGAATCGGAGAAAAAAGAGAGTCAATTGGAATTGTTCCCAATACTTCAATGTCTTTCTTTTTTTCTTCCGCAGGATAATAGCCCTTACCCCTTTGAATCTCAATGTCCATTACTAAATTTGCATCTTCATTGAGAGTCGCAATGAGTAAATCTGGATTCATGATTTCAATGGATGAATCAACAGCTAAATCTCCAGCTTTAAAATAACCTGCACCTTTGAGTTCGATATGAATAATTTTATTCATATCTTTGTCTTCTGGCTCATATTTAATACGAACTTGTTTTAAGTTCAATATGATTCTTGATACGTCTTCACTGATTCCTTCTATATAAGAAAATTCGTGAGTAACCCCTTCGATTCGAATTGCAGAAATCGCAGAGCCTTCAATAGACGACATCAAAGTTCTTCGTAAAGAATTTCCAAGCGTAGTTGCAAAACCTCTTTCAAAAGGTTCTGCAATAAACTTACCATAATTAGGAGTATTTACTTCTGTGTA
>Ga0209174_10003219_pt1 | contig 10426 bp, 11 predicted proteins | sample JI91814BDNA_FD_187505 | JGI IMG/M metagenome (GOLD analysis project Ga0209174, IMG submission 187505) | Wastewater effluent complex algal communities from Wisconsin, to seasonally profile nutrient transformation and Carbon sequestration -... | ecosystem: Engineered > WWTP > Effluent > Algae...
GAGACACGCTGCCCCCGGAGCGGCAGCCGCATCACGCGCGCGGCTTCGCCAAGGCTCGCCATCGCTGCGGCGACATGGGCGAGCGCCGCATGGCCGGCATCGGTGAGTTCCACGCGCCGGCCAAGACGCCGGAACAGCGGCTGTCCCGCGAATTCTTCCATTTGCTGGATATGCTGGCTGACGGCCGCCGGGCTGACGCCCAACTCATCCGCAGCGCGCGCGAAGCTGAGGTGCCGACCGGCCGCCTCGAACGCCCTCAAGGCGTGAAACGGCGGCAGTCGCACCGTCGTGTCGTGGATGTCGTCGTTCGCCGCCATGCTTCCCCGCAAGACCTTGAGACAGCCCTCTAGCCGAATGAGGGCCCCATGACTATATTGGGTGCGTCGTCAACCAAACGAGAGGAGGTGATCCAGTGTCTCATTGCCTGAAACCGCAAGCGCGGACCATGGAGATCCTGTTGAACGCCTCTGACGCGGGTATCCGCACCTAGGCGATCTGGATTTCCTTCCGCCGCATAGCGGAAGAAGCAATGGGGGCCGTTCCGCAAGGAACGGCCCTTATTGCTTTTCTAGCCCTCGACCACGCTCTGGAAGCCGCCGAAGATCATGCGTTTCCCGTCGAAGGGCATGTTATCCGGGCCGTAGGCGTTCATGCGGGGATCGGCCATCACCTTGGCGTTGATCTCGTCGCGCTTCGCCTTGGACTCGTAGGTAATCCAGGAAAAGAACACGACCTCGTCGTCCTTCGCCTGAACGGCGCGCGGAAAGGACGTCACCTCGCCGTAGGGCACGTCATCGCCCTGGCACTCGACATAGGACAGCGCGCCGTACTCCATCCAGACATCACGGCCGAGAGTCGCCATCTTCTTGTAGGCCTCGATATTCGCCTTGGGGATCGCGAGAATGAATCCGTCGACATAGGGCATGATGAATCTCCTTCCTCGTATCTTCTCGTCCTTAGGACGTATCAGCAACGCGCAGGCCGACAGCGCCGATCAAAAAACCTCGTCGAAAAGGTTCCGCATCGCCTGCCACGACCGCTTTTCTGCGGTTTCGTCATAAACGATCCCCGGAATATTCGCGGCCGGCGCACCGGGGTTGGTGAAGCTGTGCTGGATGCCGCCATACAGATGAAGCTGCCAGTCCGCCCCTGCGGTGCGCATTTCGGCCTCAAAGTCCACGCGCTGCTGGTGGGGAATGATGGGATCGTCCGTCCCGATCAGAGCGAGCACCTTGGCTTTGACAGTGCCCGGTTTGGCCGGAGCAGCCGTTCCGAGCCCGGCGTGAAACCCCACCGCCGCCTTCAGGGGGACGCCGGCGCGGGCCATGTGAAGTGCCATCGTGCCGCCGAAGCAGAAGCCGATGGCGGCGAGGCGTGAGCGATCAACCTCGTCCTGCGCCGTCAGCACATCGAGGCCCGCCTGCCCCAATGCGACGATCCGGTCAGGCGCGCCCAGCAATTCCATGATGCGCGACATCATCTGGGTACGATCGGGCAGCCATTTGCCGCCGCCATGATAGTCCAGCGCGAAAGCCGCGTAACCGAGTTCGGCTAGCCGCCGCGCGTAACTCTTGGCGTGGTCGTCGAGGCCCGGACCCTCATGAGCGACGAGGACGCCCGGACGCTTGCCGCCACCCTCACCTACCACATAGGTGCCGAGCATCTGGCGGCCGTCGGCTTCGTAGGCAATCTCCCGGATCTTCATGCGCGCTCCCCGTGTCTTGAGGCAGCCTAGCGCGGGACACGCTACGCGCCCAGTTCCTCGCGCAGCATTTCGAGCTCCAGCCACTGGTGCTCGGCGGCCTCGTGCTCGGCGCGGGCCGCGTCGAGACGTGTCGATGCGGCCGCATAGCCCTTGGGATCGCGCGTGTAGAGCGATGCATCGGCCAATTTTGCCTCAAGCGCCGCCATCTCGGTTTCCAGACCGGAGATTTTCGCTGGCAGAATCTCCAGTGCGTGCTTGTCTTTGAAGGAAAGCTTGCGCTGCTGTGCGCGGGGCTGCACCGGCGCGGCGTCAGTCTTCGGCGCGGTCTGCTTCGCTACGGCCTTGGCAGTGACGCCCGCGCCGCGCTGGTTGACCATATCCGTGTAGCCGCCGGCATAGTCGGTGAAGCGCCCCCCGCCTTCTGCCATCAGAATGGAGGTGGCGACACGGTCGAGGAAATCACGGTCGTGGCTGACAATAAGGACGGTGCCGTCATAGGCGGCCAGCGCCTCCTGCAGCACGTCGAGCGTTTCGAGATCGAGATCATTGGTCGGCTCGTCCAGCACGAGAAGATTGCTGGGACGCGCGAAGGCGCGGGCCAGCAGAAGGCGCCCCCGCTCGCCACCCGAAAGCTGCCGGACCTTCTGGCGGATCTGCTCCGGTGCGAAGAGAAACTCCTTCAGATACCCCGCGACATGGCGCGTCACGCCGCCGACCGCCAGCGTGTCGGAACCGCCGCCGGTAAGCGTATCGGAGACCGACATATCGTCATCCAGCAGAGCGCGCTGCTGGTCGAGCCAGGCGAGCTGGACGTTGGCGCCCATGACAATCGTGCCGCTGTCCGGCTGCAGCCTACCGGTCATGAGGTTCAGCAGCGTCGTCTTGCCCGCGCCGTTGGGGCCGACAATGGCGACACGATCACCCCGCACGATGCGGGTGGAGACATCGCAAACGACGTGATTCTCGCCGAAGGATTTGGAAACGCCCGTCACCTCGATGACACGTGTGCCCGACCCTTGCGCCTCCGCCGCCGTCATTTCGACTGTGCCGGTGGCGCGGCGCGCGTCGCGGCGTTGTTGGCGCAGATCGTTAAGGCGGCCAAGACGGCCCTGGTTGCGTTTGCGCCGGGCGGTGACGCCGTAGCGCATCCAGTCCTCTTCGCGCGCTATCTGGCGGTCCAGCTTATGGCGCTCGAGTTCCTCCTCAGCCAGAACCTCGTCGCGCCAGGCCTCGAACTCCCCGAAGCCGCGCTCCATGCGGCGCGTGCGGCCACGATCAAGCCACACGACAGCACGCGAGAGTTTCTCCAGAAAGCGGCGGTCATGGCTGATCAGCAACAGCGCCGAGCGCATGGAGGCGAGTTCGCTCTCCAGCCATTCGATGGCCGGCAGGTCCAGATGGTTGGTCGGCTCGTCCAGCAGAAGGATATCGGGCTGAGGCGCCAGCACTCGGGCAAGCGCCGCGCGACGCTGTTCGCCGCCGGAAAGATTTGCGGGATTTTCCGCCCCCGTCAGCCACAGCTCGTTCAGAAGATAGAGAGCGCGGTGATCCTGATCGCCATCCTCAAGGCCGTCCTGAACATAGGCGAGCGTCGTAGCGTAGCCTGAAAGGTCCGGTTCCTGCGGCAGATAGCGAATGGTCGCACCGGACGCGGCGAAACGCTCGCCATGATCGGATTCGACGAGACTGGCCGCGATCTTCAACAAGGTCGATTTGCCCGAACCGTTGCGACCGACCAGCGCCACGCGGTCGCCTGCCGTCACAATGAGCTCGGCACCGTCGAGCAACGGCGCGCCGCCGAATGTCAGGCGAATGTCACGAAGTTGAAGCAGGGGTGCGGCCATGGCGCGGGGCTTATGCGCGATGAACGGAACCTTTGCAAAGCCGCCTTTTCAGCCGTCACCCGTCCGGGTTGCGTGAAACTTCCGACATGTTTGGGAACTTTCGATGCTCCGACGGCGGACGAATGTGCGGATTTCCGGCGATTCCCGAATTGGCATCACGAGCTATGACGAACTGACATCGAGTGTGACCAGAACCGCACAGCCGGAATCTGCGTATGCCGCGTTGTAGATGCACGTGCACCGAAACGGACCCGCGGAAATCCAACCTTCCGCAGGATAAGTGAGTGCGCGCTTTGTGAAACTGAGGAGCAATCCATGACGCTGAATTCCCGCGCCCGTATCGCCGGGGTCCTACTCGCTTCGAGCGCGCTGATCGCTGCGGCGAACGTCACCTACGCCAACGGCCAGGGCACCCCGATCGAACCCGAACCCGCCCCCGCCCCGACCGTTCTCGAGCCGTCGGCACCCGCGCCGATGACGCCCGCACCGGCGCCGCAGCGCTCGTCCAGCTGGAGTGGTCTGTATGTCGGCGGCCACCTCGGCTATGGCTGGTCGGCCGAAAATGACGACGAAACCTTCCTTTTCGACACCGATCTCGACGGCGTGTATGGCGACACCGTCTTCACCTCGGCCGTTCCGCCGGCCGACGCGTTCAGCCCCGGCTTCTGCGGCGGCGCCGCAACGTCGACCGCCAATACGGCGTGTGAAGACGATGAAGGCGGCTTCGATGGCGGTCTGCGCCTCGGGTACGACTGGGACCTGGGCGGTTTCGTGATCGGCGCACTGGTTGAAGGCAGCTTCAATGATATGTCGGACAGCGTGTCTGGTTTCTCGACAACGCCTGCCTCGTACACCATGACGCGCGAGCTCAACTCGCTGTTCGCAGCCCGTCTGCGCGCCGGCTTCGCCTTTGACAATGTCCTCATCTACGGCACCGGCGGCTACGCTTATGGCGACGTGGAGCGCGACTTCACCACGACCAACACGGCGAACACCTTCACCGAGTTCAACGATGATGGCATTGACGGCTATCAGATCGGTGGCGGCGCGGAGTACATGATCGGCGATGGCCTCAGCTTCGGCGTCGAGTACATCTACACCGACCTCAAGGACGACGAGTATTTCGTCGCGGTCGGCCCCGGCACCGCGCCGCCGACCAACCCGTTCCTGATCGACAACCCGGCAGGCACGAATATCCAGCGCTCGGATGACAGCTTCGACATCCACTCCGTGCGCGCAACGATGTCATACCGCTTCGGCGGCATGTAAGCGTCGCAAGGAATGAAGGGCCGGAGCGCAAGCTCCGGCCCTTTTTCTTTGTCTATTCGGTGAACGCAGCCTCGGTCTTTGCCTTGACCTCATCCAGCGAGGTACCGGGCGACAGCTCAACCAATTTCAGGGGCGCATTCTTCACGACGTCGAATACGCAAAGATCTGTGACGATCCTGTTGACGACGCCCGCGCCGGTGAGCGGCAGGGAGCAACGCTTCAGCACCTTGCTTTCGCCCGCCTTGTTGGCGTGATCCATCACGACGACGACACGGCGCACACCCGCGACGAGATCCATCGCGCCGCCCATGCCCTTCACCATTTTTCCCGGGATCATCCAGTTCGCGATATCGCCGTTCTCGGCGACTTCCATCGCACCCAGGATGGACAGATCGATATGGCCACCGCGGATCATCGCGAAACTGTCAGCGGATGAGAAATAGCTGCTCATCTTCAGCTCGGTGATTGTCTGCTTGCCGGCATTGATGAGGTCGGGATCGACCTCGTTGTCCAGCGGGAACGGGCCGATGCCCAGCATCCCGTTCTCGGACTGCAACGTCACCTCGATATCCGCCGGCACGTAGTTCGCCACCAGCGTCGGGATGCCGATGCCGAGGTTGACGTAAAAGCCGTCCTGCAGTTCCTGCGCGGCGCGCGCCGCCATCTGATCGCGGGTCCAGGGCATGGATCAGGCCTCCTTGCGCGTGGTGCGCTGCTCGATGCGCTTTTCAAAACTGCCCTGCACCAGGCGCTGCACGAAGATGCCGGGCGTGTGAATGGCATCGGGATCGAGCGTGCCGGTCGGCACGATCTCCTCGACCTCGGCGACCGTCACCTTGCCGGCCGTCGCCATCATCGGATTGAAGTTCCGCGCCGTCTTTCGATAGATCAGGTTGCCTTCGTGATCGCCCTTCCAGGCCTTCACGATGGCAAGGTCGGCCTTCAGCGCCGTCTCCATCACATAGGTGCGCCCGTCGAACTCGCGCGTGTCCTTGCCCTCGGCGATGATCGTGCCGGCGCCGGTCGCGGTGAAGAAGGCCGGGATGCCCGCGCCCCCTGCGCGGATGCGCTCGGCCAGCGTGCCCTGCGGGTTGAATTCCAGCTGCAGCTCGCCGGAGAGGTACTGCCGCTCGAACTCCTTGTTCTCGCCGACATAGGACGAGATCATCTTGGCGATCTGCCGCGTGTTCAGCAGCATGCCAAGGCCGAATCCGTCGACGCCGGCATTGTTGGAAATGGCTGTGATGCCCTTTGTTCCGCTGTCGCGGAGCGCCGCGATCAGGTTCTCCGGGATTCCGCAAAGGCCAAAGCCGCCGGCCATCACAGTCATCCCGTCGAAGGTGATGCCCTCCAGTGCGGCCTTGGCATCAGGATAGATCTTGGACTTGCTCATCGAACCCTCGGGGACGTGCTGCTGCTCCATAGCAGAGCAGGTGCCCCAAGGTAATACTCATCGGACGATGAATTAGTGCGCCTCTTTCGGCGTCTCCATCAGTTCAACAAGCACGCCACCCATATTCTTGGGATGGAGGAAGATGATGGGGGTGCCATGGGCGCCGATGCGCGGCTCGCCCAGCACGGTCGCGCCCTTGGCCTTCATTTCGTCGCGGGCGGCGATGATATCAGGCACCTCGAAGCAGACATGGTGCTGGCCGCCGGCCGGGTTCTTGGCCAGAAAGTTGGCGATGGGCGATTTCTCGTCGATCGGCTCGATCAACTCGATCTGGCTGTTGGGGCAGTCGACGAAACAGACCCAGACGCCCTGTTCCGGCATGGCGAACTTCTCGCCGATTTTCGTCGCACCCATGAGATCGCGGTACATCGCGACCGACTTCTCGATAGAGGGCGTCGCGACGCCGATATGGTTGAGGCGGCCGATGGTCATGGGTTCGCTCCGGAAAGGGGTTCACCAGGGTATGGGTCGCCCCCGATAGTCGAAGAAGCCGCCGTTTTCCACTGGTGTCAGCCCGGCAACGACATTGAGCAGCTCGTCAGCAGCGTCATTCGGGGGACGAACATCCAGCCCTGACCGCGCGAAGGGCTGGGAAAGCCCTGTATCGACCGTGCCGGGGTGCAAGGCGACGATCACTGCCTCGGGGCGCGTACGTGCCACCTCGATGGCGGCTGTCCTGACGATCTGGTTGAGCGCCGCCTTTGCCGCGCGATAGCTGATCCAGCCACCCAGACTGTTGTCCCCGATCGAGCCGACCCTGGCCGACAGGAACGCGATCACTGATCGCCCCGTGCGTGGCAACAGCGGCACGACATGCTTGAGCAGAAGTGCGGGGCCAATGGCGTTCACGGCCAGGGCGCGCGCCATGTGGACCGGGTCCAGTTGGCGCAGGGCTTTCTCAGGCTGCATCGCGCCATCGTGCAATAGACCGCTCGCGACGAACACAAGCCGCAGCGGCGGGCCGGAGCCGATCTGTTCGGCAGCGGCAGTGATGGATGCCTCGTCCGTGAGATCAAGACCCGGATCGGTCGAGCGCGAAAGCCCGATGACTTCAGCAAATGCGCCGGAGCCCGTCAGCACCGCCTCAACCGCCGATCCGATCCCGCCTGACGCGCCAATCACCACTGCGCGCCCGCCCTGGGGGAATGTGGATGCCAACAGTGCTGCCGGAAAAGGAGTTGGCGAGTTCAAGTTTTCCTCACTGTCCCTTTGCACGAGGGGCATCTTCCTGAAAGAAAGGTCAAAACCTATCCGGGAGATACGCATATGGTGGTTCTGGTTGAGAAGTCCGACGGCGTCGCCACGGTGACGATGAACCGTCCAGACGCCATGAATGCACTCTCAATGGAACTGCGTCGGACGCTGGCGGCCACTTTCGCATCGCTGTCGGTCGATGATGATGTCCGCGCGATCGTTCTGACGGGGGCCGGCACGCGGGCCTTCACGGCCGGGCTCGACCTCAAGGAACTGGCCTCCACGCCGGGCGCCCTTGGCGCTGCCAATCCGACCAGCGCGATGGAAGACCCGGTGCTGGCGATGGAAGCCTGCCCCAAGCCCATCATCGGAGCGGTGAATGGCGTTGCCATCACCGGCGGCTTTGAGGTCGCGCTGGCCTGCGATGTCCTCATCGCGTCCACCGCCGCGCGCTTTGCTGACACGCACGCGCGCGTCGGAATTCTGCCTGGTTGGGGCCTTTCCGCCAAGTTGTCGCGCGCCATCGGACTGATGCGCGCCAAGGAACTATCTCTCTCGGGCAATTTTCTCGATGCGAAGACCGCCTATGAGTGGGGCCTGGTGAACCGCGTGGTGGAGCCGGACGAGTTGCTGCGCACGGCCCAGAAGCTTGCCGCTGACATGGCGAGCATCGATCCCAAAACCTCGCGCACCTACAAAAAGCTGATCGACGACGGCGACAAGCTGAACGCCGGCGAGGCGCGCAAGCTCGAGAGCGCGACGACCAAGGCGTTGAACGCAGCCGTGACGCCGGAGTCCATCGCCCAGCGCCGCGAGCAGGTGCAAGCGCGCGGCCGTAGCCAAGGATGACCCTGCCCGATTGGTGGCAGCGGCGGCTGAAGCTGCCGCTCATCGCTGCGCCCATGTTCCTGATCTCGGGGCCGGACCTCGTCATTGCCGCCTGCAAGGCCGGCGCGACAGGATGCTTCCCGACGCCGAATGCGCGCGACACGGACATACTCGAGCAATGGCTCGCCCGTATCAGCGAAGAGGTAACGCAAGCCGACGCGCCCTGGGCGGTGAACCTGGTCGTTCATCGCACGAACAACCGGCTGGAAGCCGATCTCGCGCTCTGCGAGCGCTACCGCGCACCCATCGTCATCACGGCGCTGGGCAGCCCGCAGGCGGTGATCGACCGCGTGCATGGCTGGGGCGGTATTGTTCTGGCCGACGTGAACTCGGTGAAGTTCGCCCAGCGCGCAGCGGCGCTTGGCGTCGACGGACTGGTGCTGGTCGGTGCCGGTGCGGGCGGCCACACCGGACCGATGGCAGGCTTCGCCTTCGTGCCGGCGGTGCGTGAATTCTTCGACGGCATCATCGTACTGGGCGGCGGCATCTCCACCGGCGGCGGCATCGCGGCAGCCCAGGCGCTGGGCGCCGACCTCGCAGCCATGGGCACCCGCTTCATCCCAACCCGCGAAAGCCTCGCCAGCGACGGTTATCGCGACATGCTGGTCGCCAGCACGATCGACGATCTCGTCCTGTCGCGCGGCATCACCGGCGTGCCCGCCAACTGGCTGCGCCCCTCCATCGAAGCGGCGGGAATGGACCTCGCCAAGCTCGAAGCCGACGTCGTCATCGACTTCACCGATCCCAAGGGCGATGCCCGCCGCTGGACACAAACCTGGTCGGCCGGCCACGGCGTCGGGTCGATCAAGAAAGTGGAAAGCGCAAGCGAGCTGATTGCAGACCTGTCGGCGCAATACGCCGGCGCACGGCGCGCCTAGTCGCGGAAGACCACCGTCTTCGTGCCGTCGATCAGCACGCGCATGTCGAGATGCCAGGCGATGGCGCGCGCCAGCACCCGGCGCTCGATATCGCGGCCCTTGCGGATCAGCGTCTCCGGCGTGTCGTGGTGCGCGATGCGCTCCACATCCTGTTCGATGATCGGACCTTCATCGAGATCTGCGGTGACGTAATGCGCCGTCGCACCGATCACCTTCACGCCGCGTTCGTGCGCCTGATGATAGGGCTTTGCGCCCTTGAAGCCTGGCAGGAATGAGTGGTGGATGTTGATGCAGCGCCCGCCTAGCGCACTCGCCAGATCGTTCGAAAGGATCTGCATGTAGCGCGCCAACACTACCAAGTCGGCCTTCGAAGACGCCGTGATCGCGAGGATCTGCGCTTCCTGCACCGCCTTTGTCGCGGCAGTCACCGGCAGATGGTGGAACGCAATGCCGTCGAAGTCGAGATGCGCGTAAGTCTCACGCGGGTGATTGGAGATAATGCCGACGACATTCATCTCCAGCTCACCCGTGCGCCAGCGATAGAGAAGATCGGCCAGGCAGTGATCCTGCTTCGAGGCCAGCAGCAGTACGTTCTGCTTCTCGGCCCGCCGCCGCAGACGCCAGTCAAAGGCGAAACTCCGCGCAACCTCGTCCAGACCCTCGCGCACAGGCTCGATTCCGCTGCCCCGCGTCAGCGCGAATCGAACACGCATGAAGAACCGCCCGGTCGCCGCATCGTCGAACTGATGCGCCTCGAGGATGTCGCAGCCAAGATCGAACAGCCGCGTCGAAACGGCGGCGACGATCCCGGGCCGCCCGGGGCACGACAAGGCCAGGATGTAATCGTCAGCCGTCACGACGCACTCCTCCGGCAGCGGCGCTGCCGGCGGACCCATGCGTCGGAGCGAAGAAAATGGCGGACAGGGTGTCCGCTGAAAAAATACCACAAGTCATTGATAATATTATATTATCATAATATTCGATCTACTTTATCCCACCACACAACCCACTTTTCTGTTTGTTGAGCGGGTGGCGGTCCCCGCCGCGCCTGCTTGGCGGGCGGGGACCACTTACAGCTACACCAAAATGTCAGCCGCCACGAACGCGAAGAATGCCGAGATCAGGTAGAGCGCGAGCGAGACGGCATAGGTCCACACGCTGAACAGCCGCATCCGCATGCAGGCGCGCGCCTGCG
>Ga0209174_10003220_pt1 | contig 10425 bp, 11 predicted proteins | sample JI91814BDNA_FD_187505 | JGI IMG/M metagenome (GOLD analysis project Ga0209174, IMG submission 187505) | Wastewater effluent complex algal communities from Wisconsin, to seasonally profile nutrient transformation and Carbon sequestration -... | ecosystem: Engineered > WWTP > Effluent > Algae...
ATTAAAGTTTTAAAACGACGTTGCTATGGTTTAGTAAAAGCAACTTCTATGTTTCAGCGCTTGTTTTTAGATCTACAAGGCTACGAGTGTTATGCTTAAAGGGTTTCTACAGATCGGCCGGAGAGCCAAATTTAATCTTTATTCTACTCATCCACTATGTAACCGAGAAGATGTATTTGTCCGATCGCTCTAAGCGCATGTCCTTAATTATTGATGAAGCCTGGGATATGTTAAAAGGCGGACATGGCGCTGATATTATCGAATCAATCGCCAGGCGCGCCCGTAAATATAACGGCAATCTAACAACTGGCACTCAAGGGGTAAGTGATTATAATGCCTCCCCCGCAGCCCGTGCTGCCTGGGATAATTCCTACTGGCAAGCAATGCTATCGCAAGATAAAAGCTCCATTACTAAAGCTGTTAAAGATGGTTTGTTAGAAATTGATCCTTTTGAAGAGCGTCTAATGAAAGATGTGCATACCGAACAGGGATCATTTTCTGAAATTCTATTACGTGGTAAATCCGGTGAATATGCAGTTGGGCGTTTTATGCTAGATCCCTTCAGCAATGCAGTATATAGCACGAGAGCGCATGAATTCTACGAGTTTAATCAACTAACGGAAACTGGGGCTACAACAGTTGATGCCATTACACAAATCGCACGCAAATATTATGGGGAAGTGGTATGAGGGATTTTTTAGTTAAACATCAAGCAGCTCTTATTTGTACAGCTCTTGCCTTAAATTTTGCAATCTCAATTGCCGCCATAGTTAAGGCAAATTCTTGCAGCAAGGTTTATACCATCGGCATTAATCGCCTAACTGATAGCTTTACCAAAAGCTTAAACAACACCCAAATGAGCGAGACAGAGCAGAGCGCACAAGTTGTGAACTTTGGCAAAGGCTTAGAAGCAGCACTCCATGATTTTAAAGTCCAAGGTAAGGTTTTGCTAATGGAGGAAGCAGTGTTATCAGGTGGTGTTGATATCACAGGGCAGGTTGTTGCAAGGATTAAAAAGGGAGGCAAATAGATGCTTAAAGTAATTGAGAAAAACTGGGTAATGCTGATGTTCATATCTGTTGCTATATTTTGCTACAACAACTATGGCTACGCGCGCAATATTAGCAGCTCCTTGCCGCATAAGAATTTCTTTATTGTTAAAAATAAAAACATAAAAGTTGGTGATTATATTTTATTTAAAGCGCCTAAAAATAGTGCATATGACGGGATGTTTTTAATTAAGCAGGTCTTAGGTGGTAATGGCGATAAGGTTGCAGTTAAGAGCTGCGATGTTTTTATAAATGACAAGCTAGCAGCTACCGCTAAAACGCATACTAAGGCAGGGCAACCATTAACTGTAGCCGCTGATGCCCAAATTACCAAGGGTAGTTACTTCGTTGTAAATGCACATCAGGATTCTTACGATTCACGCTATTTAGACTTTGGGTTAATTCATGAAAAAGATATTAGTGGTGTGGCTTATGCTCTGTGGTAGCGCTGGGGCTTCAAATTTAGGCATATACGGGCCAACTTATAAAATTATTGAGACTGACGCTTTTGATTGGATTGTAAATCAGCGGCTGCCAGACTTAGAGGCAAATGGTGCGATTGATAAAATGAATACAAAGCTGCAACGACAAGCGCAAATCAAGATTGAAAACCCAAGGGGTGCACAATTGCCACAAGCAACCAAAAATTTGCGCAAAACACAAAGCTTGGTGTATACCTTGCCGCGCGATGTATTGGACGCATCGGGGCGCATATTATTTAAAAAAGGTACAACTGCAAACCCAGCTGATATTTTGCCTGAATCTAATAAAACCCTAATCTTTATCGATGGCGGCAATAGCGCACAAGTAGATTATGCACTCCTTGAGTGCAAGAAAAACAAGTTTGCCAAAATTGTGCTAGTTGCAGGTAAACCATTAGAGCTTATGCGCCGCCTCAAATTTAATATTTATTTTGACCAGCAGCAGCGCTTGATTAACCGTTTTGAAATAACAGCACTGCCTGCAAAAGTATATCGACAAAAGAGTGATTTAGTTATCGAAGAGGTGGCGATATGATGCGCACCACAAGATTAATGTTTGCAGCCATCCTTAGTTTGACACTTTTTGTGAGCGTGAGCTTTGCAGCAAGCGCAAATCAAAAAAGCTTTATATTTTTCTATTCTAGCCATTGCACATATTGCCACGAGATGGCAGATATTTTAGTTGCAATTGCGCAAAAGCATAAGGTGCGAATAATTGCTAATAGTTTAGATGGCGGTGCAATTGCTCAGTTCCCTGACGCGCTACACAATAATGAAATCACGCGTAAATTTAAAATCACCTCTACCCCAACAATTGTGGCAGTTGATATACAAAAGCAAAGCTTCGAGTTAGTAAGTGTTGAGCTTGAATCACAGGCAATGTTAGAGGCTAAAATGCTAGCGGTGCTAAATGATTAAGTTTCTAGTTTTTATATTGTTACAAGCACTCAGTTTTCAAGCGAATGCCCAGCTTGCGCAGTGTCATGGCAGATTTATCAACCCTATAACCCATGTTGACTGGAAGGCACTATTTCCGCTGCACATTGCAGGAGTTAAGGTTGTATCTGGCAATAACGATAGGGCAACCAAAGCACCAAGACGTGAGGCTATTTGTAAATGTAATGATAGATACCCCTTTGTCTATGGCGTACCGGTTGCTTTCTGGCAGCCATTTAGAGCGGTTGATGTAACGCGCAAACCCTATTGCATGGTCAACCTTGGCGGTATGCAAATGCCGACAGGTTTCGCAACACCTAATGGCGATATAGCCAATGATACGTCCTTAGGCTTAGGGCGCGGTCATCAAAAGGCATTCTACCATGTTCACTGGTACGTATATCCATTACTTGCCTGGATGAACCTGCTAACTGATTTGGCCTGTATGGAGCATGAGGATTTTGATGTTGCCTATATGACCGAGTTTGACCCGATGTGGTCCGATGATGAGTTATCGCTTTGGATTACACCTGAATCACTACTCTTTGGCAACCCCATAGCGCAACTTGCATGTATTGCAGACTGTGCATCTAGCAGCTTTGCAACCCCAATTGATAGCTTATTCTGGTGCGCCGGATGCCAAGGTGGAGTTTATCCATTGAGTGGCACAATTGGAGCACATCAGAGCGCTATGGACTCAACAACGCTGGAGGTTGAGCGCATGATATTTAAATTACATCGCGAAGGCTTGTTACATGGCTCAATGGGTGTTAGGGGTATGTGCGGTAAGTATCCAATGCTGTGGTGGAAGAAGAGCCAATATAAGCTACAAGTTGTCTACCCTAGCGTTAATAAAATCAAAGCCTTCTCAACTAATGCTATTGGTAAAACTGTTATGCCTTGGAGTTTAGCTAAAGATTTAAATCCCTTAGATGGTGATTTTGGCTATTTAGTTTGGAGGCGTAAAGAATGCTGCGTTTTATAATTTTAATGTTATTAGCCGGCAGCGCCTTTGCAATTAATAACACAGAGCACGCCGAGCTTTTGTTACAAGTTGAAAAATTTGCCAAAGATGTAAATAAGAGCGTACCAATTCATCCCATGTTGCAAGAAGGCGCGCATCAAGAGCTGCAAAATCAAGCTAAAAGTGCGCAATTAATAGTCTTTATATCAACTAGCATGTCAAAAACCAGCATTAAGCAATGGGCGGTGCAAGCTGATTTGTTAGGTGCAGAATTAGTGATTCGTGGTTTTATTAATAACAGCTTTAAAGACACCGTGCTGCTGGCTCAAGAGTTATTTGCAACTGACAACATTGGTGGCTTTAATGTCGACCCCCTAAAGTTTAAATCCTATGACATTCAAGTGGTGCCTGCCGTTGTCTTAGATGTGGGCGGCAAGGTTGATTTAGTGCAAGGTGATATTGGGTTAATTGAAGCACTAAAAATTATTAAAGCCAAAGGCGCAAATTCTGGGGAGGCTCAAAATTATTTACTCAAAGTATAATCTTGTAGCCCTCGTTTTGGTTTTTGCGCTTACAGCTAACGTATGTGTTGCAGGTGAGCTAGAAGATGCCATAGCTGCAATTGCACAAGTTGGCAATTCCAGAGATATATCTAAAGGCAATGAGGGTGAAATCACTGCAAAATCAGCTGAGCTAAAACCAGCCGGCGATTCTGACATGGATGCACAACTGGCTCAAATAGAAGCAAATTATAAGGCGCAAATTGATGCAACAACACTCACTCAACACCATGATCCATTAAAGTCTGGCTTGAGTAACTTTGATCCAAACCACGGCAACGCATCTATTGCTCAGGATATTAGAAAAATAACAGATAAGAATTCGCAAGAGCGTGCGAAATTTAAAATCTCAAAAAACGATAAGTTGCTAATGGTGGCCCAAGATATAGAATCAAAAACCAACATTGTTAAAGGCGATATTGTAATTCCAGAGAGCATGGAGCCAGATGCGACACCAATAAAGGATAAAATTGTAACTTGTCGTGAGTCAGGGGAGGAAACCAGAGAAACTTGTTATCGCACGCTAATTGTTACCGCCCACCAACCAGATGATATAAAATTTACTGTAGAGCTAAACTTTATGGCGCACAGCTATTCTGGTCATCACACTACAGTTGATTTAAAAAGTGGTAAAATTAGCTCGTCGAGCGCAAGCAATTCAAAAATAGTTAATTCTTTTGCTTCGATATCACAAGGCGCACAAATTTTATCGATTAAGAATCTTAAAAGTCAGAGCCAAGGCCACACGCAAGATGTTAAATATTCTGTGCAGCAGCCAACAGGAGCTAATGATTATATTTATAGCTGCAATATAACTCAAGATAATGTTGGGTCGCGCGTTAAAAGCAGACATCGTCACAATAGAAACCAAAATCGTGGACGAATTGAGGCCTGGGAAGTAGTGGCCCGTCCCGCGCCAACTTTAGTTGAATCCTGGGATGATGGTGATTGCGCAAAATACGAAAAAGATAAGCAAGAGCTACTTTGTGTTGGGCCAATAAAAAATCTATTGGAAGTTAATGTTAGCAAATCGATTCCAGGTTACCCAACCCCTGTTACCAGACCCCACTGGCAGGAGGAGTATATTTACTCTTGCGGTGGCGGCAGTGATTTAAATGAGTGTGAAAGCTTGCGAGCTGCTGGATGTGCCCAGATTAAATCTGAACGTATTAAAACCAAAGGCTCATACAAGGTTGAATATTTACAAACCTTTAATTGCGGCAATAGCGGTATTAATTCGAACATAAAATTTGATGGCGCAAGAATGTCGTTAAGCACAGAAGCTAATATTGGGGCAAATGATGGTTTTGAGGTAGAGGACTTTGGCAATGCGGTGGCGCAACTTAGCATTGTTGAAGAGCTGCGCAAAAATATAGTTCGAGAGGGAGATGGCAATGTCTTATTGTTTAAAGGCGACAGGTTAACTTGCGATAAATTTATAGCCTCTGATATTAAAAACTGCTGCAATTTTAAAGGCGTGCTTAAAAACATAATTGGGCATAAATGCCCAAAAGAGACGGTAGAAATTTTAGCCCCAGCTGTAGTTAGAGATAGGCGCTGTGTTCAAGTTGGAGGATCGGGCGCTAAAGGTGGTTGGTATCGCGTTAGCAAAGGTGTTAAGCGTAAATCATTTTGCTGCTACCAGAGTAGACTTGCTCGCATATTCCAGCAAATAGCACACCATCAGCTAGCTATATCTTGGGGCACACCAGAGCAACCTAATTGTGGGCCTTTAGATCCGAGCACCTTCGGGCGACTTAATTTCGATGACCCATTTGCCCGTAATCTACTAAAAGAGCTGGTAGATGAGGTGTCGGTTAACGCACAAAAATATACCAACAACGCTAACGCAAAATTAGCTAACAATAGCGATTTAAGCGAAAAGGTTAAAAGGCTGCAAGATAGAATCGGTGCTTATTATGAGCGTAACACGGCTAGTGCGGAGCCTAAGTTATGAAGTATTTATTAATATTTTTAATTCTATTTACTTCAAGTTTGCAAGCAACTAATAGATGCGGCCCTGATTATTACGAATTTAAAACCGTAGTTGATGAAAAGGCGATTGATGAAAATGAAATTGATGCAAAACTTAAATCTAATGTTAGCAGTACACAAATCATGGCAAGCCTTAAAGCCATGCATGAAGAAGCTCTAAACACTAGCATTCTAAAACCAACAGCTCAAAATATTTTACATGAGCGCATGTTGTCGGTGATTTATATGGATATGGCTCAACGGTATCAAGAGCGCGCACAAATGGTAATCTCCGCAACACCTGCCATTAATTATATGTTGCGCCATCCAACGGATGATGCAGCTATTAAGTTGCAAAATAATTTAGATCGTAAAGAGCAGGACGCGCGCATTAAGAGCTTGAGTAAAACGCATGGTCTGTTCTTCTTCTATGCAGGCAGTTGTGCGCATTGCAGGGCCTTTGCTCCAACCATTAAGCTCTTTGCCAAGCAATTCGGCTTTGAAGTAATTGCAATCTCCTTAGATGGCGCACAACTTCATGAGTTTCCAGATTTCAAGAAAAACAGTGGGCAGGCAGAAAAGTTAGGTGTTAAGTCTTTACCAGCCGTATTTGCTATTGATCCCAAGAACGGCCCCCAACAATCAATACTACTGAGCTATGGCAACGTGAGTGTTGCAGAGCTCGCCCAAAAACTAGATTACAACTATCGGCATTTAACGGGCCAGGTGAAATATGAAGTTCTTAATTAAATTAATGGTGATTACAACCCTCTGCCTAGGTGATACAGCCCATGCATCTCTGTCAGATGATTTAAACCGCTCCTTTAACAGGATAGGGATTGCTACCAATATTACTGCAACTGATATCTACAAAGGACAAGAAGGTTCTTTTGCCTTTGGTGGTAGCGCCTTTATGCGCACCAAGCACGACAATATACAACCTGCCTGGTATCAGCCACCTGGTTGGCGAGTTGGGGATTGCGATATGGACCTTTGGGCCGGCGGCTTTGGATTTTTAAATGCGCAAAAGTTTGTTGATATGGCTCGCAACATTGGTACATCCTCTGCTGCATATCTATTTTCCTTAGCGCTTAAACAAATCCAGCCACAAATCATGAATCAAATTGAAGCCCTGCAAGAGATGGCTAATAAAATAAACCAGCACAACATTGACTCATGCGAGTCTGCTAAATATTTTGTAAACAGCGGTATTGATGTGATTCGTAGCTCTGCTAATAAAAGCTGTCAAACCATAGGCGTGATGCCTGACAGTAATTATCATGGTGACCCTATTCGGGCTAAAGATGAATGCAATAAACCAGAGACCGCTAATAGTTTGGCCAAGAAAGCATCAGAGGACCCACAACTATCAGCGCAAAGCTTAGTTGATAAAAATATTGCATGGCACGCAATTATTAATAACCCCACCTTAAATAGCTTTGATATTGAAACCAAATACTTTTTAATGACCTTAACTGGCACAGTTGTTATAACCCAGAATCCACCAGAAGCTGGCTCAAATGATGCTAAAGTTAGGGCTGGCGCTAATGCCCAGACTGAGACGGTCTACCCCTCAAAGCTAGATAGTGATACCTCATCTCTGCTTGATGCCGTATCTAAACAAAGTAAAATCAAGCTATACACCTGCGTCGATAATGAGCATAACAAGTGTCTACAAATTGTAGAGCGAGAGATTGAGCTAAATGCCACAAGCACTATTTATGGTCAAGTGCAGGAATTGCTGCACAGTATTGCACAAAAGGTTAAAGACTCTAAAGCATTGAGTGTTGCTGAAAAAGATTTCATCGCCAAAACTGACTTTGAAATCTATAAGCTAATTAAAATCCAAGTAGCCTTTAGTCGCAACGCCATTTCAACCTTTGTCAACGAGTATGTCGATATAATTGCGATGGATTTACTGTATCAATACTTAGATAAATGTATTACCGATGTATCCCAGGCTTTCGCTAACAACCAACTGCCGGAACAGTACAGCACTAAATTTAACAACATGATGAATACGGCAAGGCATCATTTACAAAGCGTACGGTTATTATCATCTAAAAAGGCAATGATTCGAGGTGAGATGCGCATACGAGCGCAGACCATGCAACATCAACTAACAGCTAATGTTTCAAGCCAGGTAATGGCCTTAAATAAAATTCTAGGGAGTGAATAATGGCAACATCGGTAGATTTAATAACAAACGGTGCGGGTGAGGGGATTTATTATTGTTTAAATGCAATGGCATCACTGTTTAATGGCGGCAAACACTCATATATTGGCTCAATTATGGTTATTGCAAGCCTTGCTGGTGCTGCCTTTGCTGCATATAAAATGGTGATGGAGCAAAACCTCATCACACCGGTGCAATGGTTACTGGTAAACACAATGTTAACTGTTGCTCTAACGATACCAACATCGAACGTAAGTATTATTGATAGAGTGACGGGCTTTCATGCAATAGTTAGTAATGTTCCATGGCTTTTTGCAGTACCCGCAGGCTATGTAAGCCAAATCGGGGATGTGCTTGCCAAGCAAATTGATAGAGTCTTAGAGGTGCCAGCACCTGCTAACACACCTGTTACATTTAGAGATGTAATAACTGCTAAGCCTAATGGCGCTGCAATGAATGCCAAGTTAATCGCCAATGCTTCGCATTTTAATTTTGTAAGTCATGATATGGCCAATAACGTACGCGAGTATGTTAAAGAGTGCGTTTATTACGATATAGCCCTTGGAAGGTATAGGGTAGAAGAGTTAAGAAAAGCTCCCAATCTCTGGGAGTTTATAAGCGCAAATGCATCTGAGCTTGGAGGTGTTATATATCAGACACCAGATACTGTGCCTACTAATCACGAATTTTTAACTTGCCAGGAAGCAGCTCTTAAAATCCAACAAGATTGGTCAGGGGAGCTAAGGCGTGCTTATCAACATTATGGAAAAAAATTATTTCCCTATGGTGGCGGTCCGACAAATACATCAGAGAGCGAATTTCGCAAGAACCTAGTAGATGCATACTCATATCTAACAGGCATATCAAAAAGTGCTGATGAGCTAATGCAACAAAATATTATGAGCAACGCAATCCAAGATGGCTTTATGGCCCGTGCTCAAGAGGATGGTGCAACAGCTAGTATTCAAAGCTATGCAGTGGCCCGTGCGACAGCATACCAAGACTCAGTCTACGCCATTCAAGGTGGCGTGGCTTCGACCGCAGTTGCTTATATGAAAATAGTAATTGAGATTATTTTCTACGGCATGTTCCCCTTTGTTGCAATTATGTTAATGCTGCCAGGTGGTATTAATATCTTAAAGACTTATTTTACAGGGCTGATTTGGTTACAAAGTTGGGCACCACTGTATTCGTTAATTAACATGATTATTCATGTCTATTGCAGAAATAGCACATTTGCAGCCACCTCCACTCTGGCTGACCAAGCTCTAACCTTTGATACAATTCCAGCATTAGGGGCTGCTGGTGTATCAGTTGCTAGATATGCAGGATACGCCATGATGTCAGTGCCTTTCTTATCCTGGGGTTTATTTAAATACGGCGGTGGTGCGCTCGCCCAAATGTCATCTTATATGGGGCAGCCAATACAGTCAGCATCAGGCATGGCAGCGCAGGAGGTTACCAGCGGCAACATGTCCTTTGGTGTTAGAAACTTTGATTCAACATCTAGAAACAATGTTAACAGCTTTAAGCAAGATGAAAACGCGAGCGTAAGAAGCGGCAGCACTTCTTACCAAAAACAAGATGGCTCAAACATTACCCTTACATCAGGTGGGGAAAATATTCTTGATAAAGTGTCAAACATGTCCAAACTTGGCACAAGTTTAACCGACAAGCACGAAGTTGCATCTAGCATGAATGAGATGTCATCAAAATTATTAACTAATGCCCATGCTTCGCAAATTGGTTATAGCGAAACTACCGGTGCGGCTTATGACCTCATGAAAAACTTTAGCAATTCAAAAGGCAATAGTTTAGCTAATGATTCTAATATTGGTACAGATGTGGCACTAAGCGCTAATGAATCTATTCAAGAAGTGAAAGATACAGTTGCGTCTTATTCTAGGTTAATGGGGGTTGATGAGCGTAAGGCTATTGATCAAATAGGAGTGCTTTCACTAAGTGGTAAGCTATCTCTTCCGCTTCCCAAATTCTTTAAAGATAAAGTTAGTGTAGATGTCTCCGCAGGCGCAGAAGGTAGGTTACAAGGTACATCTTCTGATATAGATAATCTTAACACAACATCAAATGAGCAGTTACAGCTAGCCCAAAAGTTCACTGAAGGCATGGATAAGGTTAATCGTGTATTTAAAAATGGACGTGGTTCAAACCAAGTTAACACATTAGTTGCCCAACTGTTGTCCTGAGTGCTCACATTTCTGTTACTATTTTGTAACCAACTAAATGGAAACAAAAACATGAGCACCAGTCAAAACAACATTGC
>Ga0209174_10003221_pt1 | contig 10424 bp, 9 predicted proteins | sample JI91814BDNA_FD_187505 | JGI IMG/M metagenome (GOLD analysis project Ga0209174, IMG submission 187505) | Wastewater effluent complex algal communities from Wisconsin, to seasonally profile nutrient transformation and Carbon sequestration -... | ecosystem: Engineered > WWTP > Effluent > Algae...
ACGAGTACTTCACCGAGGAGGGCGCACCCAAGGTCGAGACGCTGCCCAAGCACCTCGACGAGAAGGTCGCCCAGCTGCACCTCGACGCGCTCGGGGTCGAGCTCACCGAGCTCACCAAGGAGCAGGCGGAGTACCTCGGCGTCGACGTCGCCGGGCCGTACAAGCCGGAGCACTACCGCTACTGACGTAGCCGCTGTGCGGGCTTCGCCCGATGAACGACCCAGAGCCGGATGCCGTCATGAGCCACGGTATCCGGCTCTCGGTGTCGGGGGCCCACGGGCCTCCTCGCGGGCAGTCGGGCCCCCGCTCGGCCGAACGGCCCACCCCCGTCAACCGTTCGGTCCTTTTCGGCGACCCGTCGGGGGATGGTTGGGCGCGGGGTCAAGACGCGACGCTGGTCCCGTGGGCGAGGATCGACCTCGACTGTGTTGAAGGGATTACCGGATGGCCACACGTCGATTGCCGCGCCATGCCCGCGCCACTCGGTCTGAGAGAGGCGTGACGGTTGTCGAGTACGGGCTCATCGTGGCGCTGATCGCCCTCGCCGCCACCATCACCGTCATCGCGCTGGGCTGGATCTAGTCGAGTTGCCCTCGTCGGCCGCGTCGTCGGAGCCGGAGGTCACGTGGGAGGTTGGTCCCCGATGAGCCCGAGCCGCACGGCCATGATGACGACGCTTGCACGGTTGTGCGCCCCGAGCTTTTCGTAGATCTTGCCGATGTGGGTCTTCACCGTCGACGGGCTCATGAACAGTGCTCGCCCCACCTGAGCCACTGATGCCCCCTCGACGAGCAGCTTGAGCACCTCGGTCTCGCGCGAGGTCAGCGTCGCCTGCGGGGCCTCGCTGCGGCGCCGCAGCGCCTCGGCGAGCCCGCTGGCCGAGAACTCCAGCGGCATCTCTGCAGCGCGGCGCACGGCCGAGATCACCTGCTCCGACGGTGAGCTCTTGCGCACGAGCGCCGACGCACCGGCATCCAGGGCCTCGAGCAGGCTCGAGTCGTCGCTGAGCATCGTCAGCACGACGAGCCCGATGTCCTTGGACCGCTCCCGCGCCGACCGCACGAGCGACAGGCCGCTGCCGTCGGGCATCGTCACGTCGATGACGGCGACGAGCTTGCCAGTGGCAGGTGCCGACAGGGCTCGCTCGAGCAACACGTGACCCTCGGCCAGTGAGCTGGCCTGACCGACCACCTCCATGTCGTTCTGGGCGCCCAGCATCGCCGCCACCCCCTCGCGCACGACCGCGTGGTCGTCGACGAGCAGGACCTTGAGCGTCACGAGCGCACCCTCCCTCAGGTCTGGCCTTGCACCCCGCCCAGTGACGGGGTCGGCTCCTCGACGCTCAGGGTAACCGTCAGGCACCCCGGGGTGTCCGAGCGAACCGCGAGGTGGGCGTGAACTCCCTCGATCTCCGGGGTCGTGTACGTCTGCCGCGCCGAGCGAGGGTTCCCGTCGTGCTCGACCTCGACGCTCACCGGCCCGACGACGGATGCCGTGAGCGTCACCCACGCGTTGCGCGCACCGCTCGCCTGGGCGTCGGCGAGCACGTCCATGACGAGGCGGTGCACGAGGATCTCGACCCGGGGGTCGAGCCGGCGCTGGCGCTCGCTCACGGTCACCGTGGTGCGCATGCCGGTGACGCTGCCGAAGCTCTGGACGGCCGCCCCGAGCACCGCCCCCAGCCCGCTGCCCGGCCGCTCGGCGACCCGCAGGTCGGTGATGTTCAGGCGCAGGTCGGCCATGACACTGCTCAACTGCTGGCGGAACGCATCGAGGCTGTCGCGCAGGGGCACCCCGGGTGGCCCGGCCTGCGACCGCAGGGCGTCGACGCCGTAACCGAGGGCCGCGAGCTCCTGCGCGATCCCGTCGTGGATGTCGCGCGCGATCCGGTCACGTTCCTCGATGCTCGCCACCTGCCGCAGCTCGCCGAACAGCAGCCCGGCCTGGATCGTCGGCGAGACCCGGCGGGTCACCTCCCCGGCGACCCGCCGCTCCTCGGCCGTGAACGGCTGCGTCGCGGCCCGCTCGGCCACCAGCACGGTCGTCGACCCGTTGCCGAGCGCACACGGCACGACGAGCGCACGACGATCACCGAGGTCGTCGGTGAAGGTCACCTCGGTCGGGGTGAACCGGTCCGCACCGACCGACAGCACCCGGCTGATCTCGTCGGAGACCGCCCACGGCGCCCGCGTCGATCCGCGCAGCGCGACCGGCACGAGGTGCCGTGAATCCGGCGTCACGAGCACGGCGCTGCGGGTCGAGGGCACGTCCGAGGCCAACAGGTCGAGGGCAAGGGTCGCGCTCGCGAGGGCGTCCAGACCGGTGGACATCTGGGCGGAGAGGTCCTGCAGGCGAGCGATGAGCTCGATGGCCTCCCGGGCGGCCGGGTCCGGCTCCTCGGCGGCCGCCTCCGCTGCCAGCCGCTGGTTCCATGCCCCGAGGATGCCGAGCGCGGCTGCCGCGCCCAGCCAGACGAGCAGCGACCACGAGAGGTCCTGGTCGTGTCGGCCGAGGGTGAGGGCCAGCAGGCAGGCGCCGCCGGCCGCGGCCGAGGTCAGCAAGGCCCCGTACCTGCCCAGGCGGGTGCCGGCGTGGTACACCGGGGCGAACACGAGCAGGGTCGCTCCGGTGTGGATCAGGCCGTAGGCCGCACCCGCCGCTGCGGCGGACGTCGTGAGCATCGCCACGACGAGGCTCTCGACCACGCCGTGCCGAGCCACCGGCAACCGGTCGAGGGTCGTGATGACGAGTTCGACCATCGTGATGAGGGCCAGCCACGGCAGCACCTCGATGAGCGTGCCGCTGATCTCGGCGACGAAGAGCGCGAGGATGAGGAAGGTGAGGCGAATGGCGACCGAGGCGTCGAGCCACCGGAGCCAGCGCAGACGGGTCACGTCAGCAGGGTAGTCCCGCAGGCCCGTCGCACGTCCTGACCAGCACCCTTGCGTGCAGGGAACTCCCAGCATGCTGTGCGAGACTGACGCAACAGTGTGCCCCGGGAAAGGAACCGCCGACGTGAAGGGTCGTGTGCTCGTCGTCGATGACGACCTCGCGCTGGCGGAGATGCTCGGCATCGTGCTGCGCAACGAGGGCCTCGAGGTGCACCACGTCGCCGACGGCTCGTCCGCGATCGGTGCCTTCCGTGAGTACCGCCCCGACCTCGTGCTCCTCGACGTCATGCTTCCCGGCATCGACGGGCTCGAGGTGTGCCGCCAGATCCGGGCCGAGTCGGGCGTGCCCATCGTCATGCTGACCGCCCGCACCGACACCGTCGACGTCGTCGTCGGCCTGGAATCCGGTGCCGACGACTACGTCGTCAAGCCCTTCAAGCCGCAGGAGCTCATCGCCCGGGTGCGGGCCCGCCTTCGCCGTGGCGACGAACCGGAGCCCGAGCGTCTCACCATCGGCGACCTCGCCATCGACGTCGCCGGCCACTCGGTGACCCGGGGCGACGAGCGGCTCTCGCTCACCCCGCTCGAGTTCGACCTCCTCGTCGCCCTGGCCCGCAAGCCCTGGCAGGTCTTCACCCGTGAGGTGCTCCTCGAGCAGGTCTGGGGCTACCGGCACGCCGGCGACACCCGACTGGTCAACGTGCACGTGCAGCGCCTGCGCAGCAAGATCGAGCACGACCCCGAACGCCCCGAGATCGTCGTCACCGTGCGCGGGGTCGGCTACAAGGCCGGCCAGGCCTGAGCGCAATGCGCGATGCGCTCGCCCACCTGGGTCGACGGTGGCGGCAGTCCCTTCAGCTGAGGGTCGTCACGACGACGATGCTGCTCGGTCTGCTCGTCGTCTCTGCCCTCGGCGGGGTGCTCTACCAGCAGATCGCCAGCGGCCTGGAGCGCGACAAGATCGACACCGCGCAGTCCGAGGCGCTCGCCCTCACCGCGCAGGCCCAGGCCACGTGGGACGCCTCCACCGCGACGTCGGTCGACGCGCTCGACCTGGCGGCGTTCGACATCATGAGACGCATCCTCACCGCCCCCGGGTCCAACCCCAGCCGCTACGTCGTCATGAGCCGCTCGGCCGGCAACGACAGCGACATCGTGCTCGCGTCCCTGCGCAGTGGCTCCCTCGACCTGTCCGAGGTGAGCCCCGAGCTCCAGGCTGCCGTCGCGGCATCCCCGGGTCGCCAGCAGACCCAGATGAGCGAGGTCACGGTCGGAGGCGAGAACCTCCCGGCCGTCATCATCGGCAGCGTCGTCCTGGTACCCAACGCCGGCCCCTACGACCTGTACTTCATCTACCCGCTGGGGCAGGAGGTCGCGACGATGGACCTCATCACGAACTCGTTCGCGATCGCCGGCCTCACCCTGACCCTGCTCGTCGGTGCCGTCGCGTGGGTCGTCACCCGGCAGGTCGTCGCCCCGGTCCGCCGCGCCAGCGAGGTCGCGCAGCGGCTGTCGGCCGGCAAGCTCAACGAACGGATGCCGTCGCGCGGCGAGGACGACCTCGCCCTCCTCGCGACGTCGTTCAACGCCATGGCCGACAGCCTGCAGTCGCAGATCCGCCAGCTCGAGGGGCTGTCCGCCGTGCAGCAGCGCTTCGTCTCCGACGTCTCGCACGAGCTGCGCACGCCGCTCACGACGATCCGGATGGCCGTCGACGTCATCCACGACTCCCGCACCGGCTTCGACCCGTCGGTGGCCCGCTCCGCCGAGCTGCTCGCCGGTGAGCTCGACCGGTTCGAGGAGCTGCTCGCCGACCTCCTCGAGATCAGCCGCTTCGACGCCGGCGCCGCCGCGCTCGACGTCGAGACCGTTGACCTGCGCAGCCCCCTGCTCCGCGTCGTCGAGGCCACCCGACCGTTGGCGGACCGGCGGGGGAGCGTGGTCACCCTCCACCTGCCCGACGAGCCGGCCGAGGCCGAGGTCGACGAGCGCCGCGTCGAACGCATCCTGCGCAACCTCGTCGTCAACGCCATCGAGCACGGTGAGGGTCGACCCGTCGACATCCACGTCGGCATCGGGTCGGATGCCGTGGCGGTCGTCGTCGAGGACCACGGCGTCGGTCTCCGGCCGGGTGAGGCGGCCAACGTCTTCACCCGGTTCTGGCGCGCCGACCCGGCCAGGGCCCGCACCACCGGCGGCACGGGCCTCGGCCTGTCGATCTCGCTCGAGGACGCCCGCCTGCACCACGGGTGGCTCCAGGCCTGGGGTGAGCGCGGTGTCGGCTCACGGTTCCGCCTGACCCTGCCGCAGCGGGCGGGGGCGACCCTGCACGGCTCACCGCTGCCGCTCAGCCCGAACGAGGAGCCATGACCAGGCTCGTGCGGGCGGCCCTGGCGCTCATCGTGGTGCTGGCGCTCGCCGGCTGTGGTGGGCTGTCGCGCGAAGGGCCCGTCGAGCCGGGGCGCGAGGTCGGCAGCGGTCGCCCCGCCGACCTGCGGGTGACCTTCCCCGGGCCCCGGGACGGTGAGAGCCAGGAGAGCATCGTGCGCGGGTTCGTGCGCGCGGGCGCGGCCAGCGATGCCGCCTACGACAACGCGCGCGCCTTCCTCACCGCCCAGGTCAGCGAGGCCTGGAAACCTGACGTCTCGCTCGTGCTCCTCGCCGAGGCAGCCCCACCCGCCACCGTGCTCGTCGACCCCGCGACCGTGCGCATCACCGCCAAGGTCGCCGCCACCGTCGACGAGGAGGGCCGCCACACCGCCGCGGCCCCGGGCAGCACCGTGACAGCCGACTTCCAGCTCGAGACCGTGGGCGGGCAGTGGAGAATCGCCGCCCTTCCCGAGGGTTTCGGCCGCTGGATCGCCAGCACCGAGGTCAACCGGCTCGTGCGCCCCTACGCCGTGCACTACGTGTCGACGAGTCAGCGAGCGCTCATCCCGGACGTGCGATGGTTCCCCGTCGATCGCCTGGCCACCCGGCTGGCGCGCGCCCAGATCCTGCCCCTGCCCGAGCACCTCGACGGTGCTGCCGTCACGGCGGTCCCGTCTGGTGCGCGGCTGCTCGGCGACGCCGTCTCGATCAACTCAGGGGTCGCCACGGTCAACCTCATCTCGAGCAAGCTGGCGCCCGGCCAGACGACGAGGCAGAACCTGTGGGCGCAGTTCGTCGCCACGCTCACCCAGGACCCGGCGGTCACGAGGGTCTCCCTCTCCGTCGACGACGTTCCCGTCAACCTGCTCACGCTCGACGGTTCAGCCGGCACGTTGGCCGAGATCGGGTTCATCCCGCCGCCGCCCGTCACCCTCGCTGCCCCGGTGGTTCGGCGCGGCGAGGAGGTCGCGGTCTTCGATCCCAGCAGCCTCGGGGACCAGGAACCGCGCGAGCCCGCCGACCAGCGCGCCTACCCCGCCGTGCCCGCAGGGTTCTCCCGACTGGCCCTGTCCGCGGACGGCAGCGAGGTGGCGGCGATCAACCCGGGCGGTGACGGCATCTCCCGCTGGCGCGATGCCAATCGCTACGTCGTGCCGCTGCCCGGCGGTGCCGTCGGGAGCCCGTCCTACGACCGCCGGGGGTGGCTGTGGGTGGGTGCCGTCGGGGCCGGAGGTGCCGGCGCGCCGCGACTGTTCGTCGTCAACACGGCATCCGACCCGGCCGGGGGCGACGCCGCTGCCGTCGCCATCGAGGCGGCCTGGCTCGCCGGGCGCAGGGTGCTCGAGGCTCGAGTGTCCCCCGACGGCGACCGCATCGCCGTGCTGTCCACGGCGGCCGACGGCCGCGACGCGCGCATCGACCTCACTGGAATAGTTCGCTCGCGCGCCGGTCAGCCGCAGCGCCTCGCGTCGCCGCTGCGCCTCGGCGCCTCGTTGTCGAGGGCGACGAGCCTGGCCTGGCTCGACGAGCGCACCCTGACCGCTCTCGGGGTCCTCGAGGGCAGCATGCTCCAGCCGGTCATCGTCACCGTCGGCGGAGGCGTGCGGGCCCTGACGGCGGCCCCGGATGCCGTGGCCATCACCTCCACGGGCGGCGAACGCGCCCTGTGGGTCACCACGTCCACCGGCCGCCTGCTCGGCCGGGCAGGGTCCCAGTGGGTCGACAGCGGCCCGGCGACCGACCTCGCCGTCGCGTCCGGCTGACCCGACCGTCCACAGGGGGCGATCTCGACCGGCGCCAGCACGTGGTGTGGGGTCATGCTGGGGCGCAGGGGGTGCCATGGGGGACAGGCTCTGGGAGCGGGTGGTGGGCGCAGCGGCCGCAGCCGGTGAGCTCGTGCTGCCGTCCCGGTGCGCAGCCTGTCACCGACCCGGCCCACCGCTCTGCCGAGCCTGCACGCAAACCCTGCGCACGGCATCCGAGGGGTGGCCCGCGCTCGTCACCCTCGATCCGGCACCGGCCGTGATGCCGGCCTGCTGGGCGGCGGCGCCGTTCGACGGGCCGCTGCGGATGGCCGTGACCGCCTACAAGGACGAGGAGAGACGTGACCTGCGCCCGGCCCTCGCCCAGCTGCTCGCGTCCGCCCTGACGACGGCCTTCGCAGCAGACCCCACGCTGCGTCACCACGTCTCGCGGGGTGAGCCCGTGCTGCTCGTGCCCCTTCCGACCGCGCGTTCCTCGCGGCGGCGGCGGGGCGACGACCCGGTCGGGGACCTCGCCCGGGCCGGTGCGCGTGGTTGCCCACCCGGCATCCACCTCGCGCCAGCCCTGCGGCACACCAGGCGGGTGGCCGACCAGGCCCGCCTCGACCGGGGTGCGCGGGCGGCGAACCTCGCCGGCGCGATCGAGGTCTCGCGGCGGTGGCGCCAGGTCGTCAGGGGATCGACGTGTGTGCTCGTCGACGACGTCGTGACCACCGGAGCGACGATGGCGGAGGCCACACGGGCGCTTCGCGCCGTGGGCGCGGGCCACGTCGTCGCCGCCGCGGTGGCCGCCACCCCGCGCCGTGTGACCCCCGCCCTTGTGGCCCATCGGGTGGCCGACTAGCGTCAGTGCATGAGCCCCGATTGTGCGGAGGTGGTGCCGAGATTCGCCGTAGAGCACTGAGCAACAACCCCCCCAGCACAAGGAGGACCACGTGGACATTTCCGTCACCGGACGGCACCTGAACGTCTCTGATCGATTCCGTGCGCACATCGAGGAGAAGCTGGCGAAGATCACCCAGCTCGAGCCCCGCACGCGTCGAGTGGAGGTTCTGATCAGCCACGAGCCCAACCGCCGGCAGGCCAAGGCCTGCGACAAGGTGGAGATCACCTGCTACGCCAAGGGGCCCGTCATTCGGGCCGAGGCGTGCGAAGAGGACAAGCACGCAGCCCTCGACGTGGCGATCGACAAGCTGATGGAACGGCTCAGGAGGCAGCACGACCGGCGACAGGTCCACCGAGGGCGTCGAACCCCCGAGTCCGTGGCGGCCGCGACCGCCCGCATCGTGCCGCCGGCGGAGCAGTCCGTGGCCGACGCCGCCCCCGAGGTCGACGAGCCGGACGGCCCGTTCGGCGACTCGCCGGTCGAAGTTCGCGAGAAGATCCACCGCTCCTCGCCGATGACGCTGGCTGACGCCCTGCGCGAGATGGAACTCGTCGGGCACGACTTCTACCTCTTCCACGACACCGACACCGACCGCGCGAGCGTGGTCTACCGCCGCCGTGGGTGGAGCTACGGCGTGCTGCACCTCGACCTCGACGACAGCCCGCAGGACGGGCTCGCCGACGACGAGGCAGCCGCCTCCTGAGGGCGCGCAGGTCCGGGTGGTGGGCAACACCGCCCGGACCTGCCACCATGTTCTCGTGCAGGGTGACGTAGGGACCGTGAACGGAGACCGCGTGCAGTCAGTTTCCCCGGGGGCGGTGACCCGTGTGGTCATCGCGGACGACCACGCCCAGTACCGGCGAGGCATGCAGATCGTCGTCGAGCTCGAGGGCACCGCGCGCGTCGTCGGCGAGGCATCCAACGGTGACGAGGCCCTGGCGGTCTGCACCCGGCTGCGGCCCGACATCGTGCTCATGGACGTTCGGATGCCGGGCGTCGGCGGCATCGAGGCCTGCCGCCGGATCCGCTGGGCGGTGCCCGAGACCCGCATCATCATGCTCACCATGTCCGACGAGGAGGACGACCTCTTCGAGGCGATCAAGGCCGGCGCCAGCGGCTACCTGCTCAAGGACGTGCCGGGTGAAGAGGTCCTGGCGGCGATCGGTCGGGTCGGCGAGGGGCAGGCGATCATCCCGGCCAGCATGGCTGCCACGCTGCTGACCGAGTTCGCCCGGCTCAGCCACGACCCCGAACCGCTCCAGCGCTCGCTGCCTCCGCTCACCGATCGCGAGGTCGAGGTGCTGCGCCTCGTCGCTCGGGGCCAGGCCAACCGCGAGATCGCCGAGGGGCTGGTCATCTCGGAGAACACCGTGAAGAACCACGTGCGCAACATCCTCGAGAAGCTGCACCTGCACTCACGGGTCGAGGCCGCCGTCTACGCGCACCAGAAGCACCTGATCCCCACGGATGAGTGACGCGCCCGCGAGCGTGCGTCTGTCGCAACGGGCCGCTCGCCGCATCGCGCTCGCTGCCCAGGGGTTCGGGCGGCCGCGCCCCGAGAGCCCCGGCATCCGTGACGTCCAGCGGGTCATCGACACCGTGACCGTCGTGCAGATCGACAGCGTCAACGTCGTCTCGCGCAGCCACTACCTCCCGTTCTTCTCGCGGCTGGGGGTGTACGACCCCGCGCTCGTCGACGCCGCCCGTGACCGGGCGCCGAGACGCCTCGTCGAGTACTGGGCGCACGAGGCCTCGCTCGTCGCGCCCTCGACGTGGCCCCTGCTCGACTTCCGGATGCGGCGGGCCCGCGAGGACGCATGGGGCAACATGCGGCACGTCGCGCGCGAGAACCCCGACCTCGTCGAGGCCGTGCTCGACGAGGTCGCCCGGCGCGGGCCGCTGACCAGCCGCGAGGTGGAGGCCGCCCTGGCCCATGACCTGCCTCGCCAGCGCGATGACTGGGGCTGGAACTGGTCCGTGGTCAAGAGCGCCCTCGAGCACCTGTTCTGGGCGGGGGAGGTGTCCAGCGCCGGGAGGACGGCGCAGTTCGAACGGCGCTACGCAGTGCCGGCGCGGGTGCTGCCACCGACGCTGCGCGCCCTCGCGCTCGACCCGGACGCCCGGCCCTCGGAGGACGAGAGCTTTCGCCGGCTCATCGAGATGTCCGCTCGTGCTCACGGTGTCGGCACCGAGCAGTGCCTGCGTGACTACTTCCGGCTGCGCCCCGAGCAGGCCAGGCCGGCCATCGCGGCGCTCGTGGCCGAGGGAACCCTGGTGCCGGCCGAGATCGAGGGCTGGCGACGACCCGCCTACCTGCACCGAGACGCCCGGCGACCACGCGGCATCCGGGCGCGGGCCCTGCTCTCACCGTTCGACTCCCTGATCTGGCAGCGCGACCGCACGAGCGCCCTGTTCGGGTTCGACTACCGTCTCGAGATCTACGTGCCCGAGCACCTGCGCGTGCACGGGTACTACGTGTTGCCGTTCCTGTTGGGCGAGGACCTCGTCGCGCGC
>Ga0209174_10003223_pt1 | contig 10420 bp, 10 predicted proteins | sample JI91814BDNA_FD_187505 | JGI IMG/M metagenome (GOLD analysis project Ga0209174, IMG submission 187505) | Wastewater effluent complex algal communities from Wisconsin, to seasonally profile nutrient transformation and Carbon sequestration -... | ecosystem: Engineered > WWTP > Effluent > Algae...
CTTCCTCGCGATGCGCGGCAACGAGGTCGTGGACAGCGGCAATCGTGACTTGAGGAACTTGGCCGATATCGCGTCGGCCACCGCCACGATCACCGCGGCGGCCAAGACCGACATCTTCTCGATTCGCGCCGACTCCCGGCGCACCGAGCAACTTTTGCTGGACCCGTTCAACAGCCACCGTGAGTTCTTCCGCAATGCGGCGGGCGATCTGGTGAGACTTCGGGCCGTCTATGACCATGACGTGCTCGACATCCCGGGGGCCCTGGACGCCCTTCGGGAGCGGATGATCGGTGGCGAAGATATTCGCTTGTCCAGCAAGATCCACTTCTCGGCGATCGTCGTCGACGACGTCGCGGCCGTGGTGGAGTTCAGCCACATCGAGGCGAGCGGTGCGGGATCGATGCTGGTGCGCAGCCGTCCCTTCGTGCAAGCACTGTTGCGCCTCGGTGAGGGCCTGTTCGCGTCCGGGGCCGCGCTGCCGATGGGCGAAGACAGTCGCGGCGTCGACAACAATGCCGAGCGCGATGCCCTGATCCTCAGCCTGCTGGCCGCGGGCGCGAGCGATTCGACGATCACCCGCCGACTCGGAATCTCTCAGCGGACAGTGGAGCGTCGCATTCGGCACCTGATGGATCACCTTGGGGCAGAGACCCGTTTCCAGGCCGGCGTTCAGGCCGCCCGTCAAGGGATCGTGTGATTCGCCAAGGGATTGGCTGATCCGTCGGCAGTTCCAGCCGAGCCCGCCGAGCGGCTAGGGTGGACTGTTCCCGATTCACCCCTGCACCCCGAGGCCGCCTTGACTCCGAGCCCGCCGGAACCGACAAGTGCCGTCGCCACCACTCCCGCCGTCACCACCGCCGAAAGCGCCACCGAAATCGGCACCGAGATCGCCGATCAGATCGCCATTGAGCAGGCCCACGTCGATGCGGTGTATGCCGAACTCGAGTCGGCCAGCGAGCGCGCCGCCCTGGTCGCCGCCGACGGGATGGCACGCGGGCGCACCGATCGCACCGGCGACATCCGTGACGAGGAGATGTCCGGCCTGTTCGAACGCGATGCTCTCGTCTTCAATGCCGCGCGCCGCCAGGCCGCGCTGGACACGCAGTACGAAGGCCTCGTCTTCGGCCGGCTCGACCTGGCCCATCCGGCGCCCGGTGCGACGATCGACAGCGACGACCACGACTGGTGGCGCGGTCTGGAGCGGGAGATCCGCTATATCGGCCGGCTCGGGGTCCGAGACGGCAACTACGAGCCCCTGGTTATCGACTGGCGAGCGCCGGCGGCGTCGGCGTTCTATCGCGCCACCCCGGTCCAGCCCCATGGCGTGATCCGTCGCCGAGTGCTGCGCAGCCAGGGCACCACCGTCGTCGGCATCGAGGACGACTTGATGGTCGCGGACGCACCCGACGACCTGGTGGTGGTCGGCGACGGAGCGCTGTTGGCTGCGTTGACGCGCACGCGCGGCGCGCGGATGCGCGACATCGTCGCCACGATCCAACGCCACCAGGACGAGGCGATCCGGGCTCCCAGCCGGGGCGTCACGGAGATCACCGGTGGCCCCGGCACCGGCAAGACGGTCGTCGCGCTGCACCGCGCGGCATACCTGCTGTATGCGGAGCGCCGCCGTTTCGAAGGAGGCGGGATTCTCGTGGTGGGGCCGTCCACGGCATACACCGCCAATATCGAGCGCGTGCTCCCTTCCCTTGGGGAGGACTCGGTGACGCTGCGATCCCTCGGCGATCTCGTCGATGCCGTCAGCGCGACGCGCCACGACCGGCCCGAGGTCGCGGCGGTCAAGGGATCGCTGCGCGTGCGGCGGCTGCTGGAACGGGCGGCCCGGGCCGCGGTCCCGGGCGGGCCGCAGTCGTTCCGGGCGTTCGTTGGTGGCCAGGCGATCAATCTCGGCGCGGAGGCGCTGGCCAATGTGCGGGGGCGGGCCTTGAGCAAGCACCGCCGCAATGCCGCCGTCGACGCTGCGCGTTCGCACCTAGCCGAGGCCGCGTGGGCCAGCCACCGCGTGGGGCTACGCGCGGACTTTATGGAGGCCTTCGAGACGTCGATGGCCGTGGACGAGTTCATGGCCGCCTGGTGGCCGCAACTCGATCCGCGCGAGGTGTTGTTGTGGCTGGCCGACACCGACCTCGCCTATCGCCTGGGCCGGGGCAGCTTGACCGATGACGAGAGCGCGGCCATCGCCGAATCGATGCGAGACGGGCTCGCGCTTGGCACGTGGTCGGTGGCCGATGTCGCGCTGATCGACGACCTCGCGGAGCGGCTCGGCCCGGTGCGCCATGACGTCGGCGAGGAGCGCGGATTCTACGAGATCGACGAGCTCGATTCGTTGTCCGCCAATGAGTTTCGGGAGTTGGGCCAGCGATCGGTGGCGGCGCCGACCGACGGACCGTCCCGCGGTCTTGAGCCTCGGGACACGTTGTTGCGCGGGGTGATCGGCGAGCCCGCGGAGTATGCCCACGTGTTGGTCGACGAGGCGCAGGACCTGTCACCGATGCAATGGCGCATGTTGGGACGCGTTGCGGAGTGGGCTTCCTGGACGGTCGTCGGCGACGCCGCCCAAGCCTCGTGGGGCGACGCCAGCGAAGCTGCCCGCGCGCGCGATGCAGCCTTCGGCACCTCCCCGCGCCGGCACTTCCACATGGACACCAACTACCGCAACGCCCGGGAGATCTTCGACTACGCCCGCGACGTGATCCTGCCGGTGATGCCGACCGCCGACATTCCGAATGCCGTGCGCGAGACGGGGATTCAGCCAGCTGAGCGCACCTTTACGGACGTCGTCGCGGCCGCGCGCGAGGCCGTTGCCGAGTTGTCGATCGAGGTGGCTGGGTCGATCGCGGTCATCACTCCCCTACGGCACGCCGACCGGCTGGCCGGACTGGACGGGACGCACGACGGCCGCGTCCAGGTGATCGATCCGCTGTCCACCAAAGGCCTGGAGTATGACGCGACCGTCGTCATCGATCCCGATGCCATCGTCTCGGAGTCCCCGGGCGGCGCGCGGGTTCTCTACGTGGTGCTAACACGGGCGGCCCACCGGATGACGGTGCTGCGCCCCGACTGAGTCCCACTGGGGCGGCATCAACTACCCGTACCCATCTTGTATCAACCACTAGACACAAGATGCCCACTCGATGCATGCTTTCTTGTATCACCTCAACAGTACAAGAAGGAGTGCTCTCATGGCGCTACGACTGCTATTTCCCCTCATCGGCATCGCCCTGCTCGTCGTGTTGGTCATCGCGGTCACGCGGCTGGCGACGTCACGCGGCCTCCGCGCAGACGCCGCCGGCGCCGATCTCGCCGCCGTCGAGCAGTGGACCACGCTGTGGCGTTGGCTCGGCATCCTCGCCGGCTTCACGTTGGCGATCGGCGCGCTGAGCGCCCAGGACGCCGGACTGGGCCGGCTCGCCATGTCAGCCCCGGCCATCGGGGGATGCGCCGTGCTACTGGCAATCATGCTGGGCGAGTTGACGATTCGCCCTGCGACGACGCAACGCCGCACCGCCAGCCTCACGACGCGCACGATCGCGGACCTGTTGCCACGGGTGCGCACCTGGGTCGCCAGTGTTGGAATTGCCCTGCTCGGGGCACTGCTCACGGTGGGTGTGCTGACCGCTTCCCCGGACGACATGGGACGGGCGGGCCGGGCCATCACCGCATCGTGTTATGTCGACCTGCCTGGTGGCGAGTCGACCCTGCAGACCAATACCAACGGGCCCTACCCGGGCAGCTTCTATGCCATCCCCGCCGCCCTCGTCATGGCGATCACCGTATGCTGCGCCGTCGTCGCCGCCCGGGCCATCCGGGACCGGGCGAACCCGGATGCCGGCCACACGGCATACGACACCGGCCTGCGACGCGACGCGATGAGCCGCGTGGTCAGCGCGGTGGGGGCCACGGCATACGGCACGGCGGCGCCGATCTCGTTCGTCATGGCCGTCGCGCTCAGCAGCAACGACTGCATTCGCGGAGGTGACACGTTCACCGGAATGTTGGTCGTGGCGGGGCTCGGCAGCGTCGTCGTGGCCGCGGTCTTGCTCGCGAACGTGCTGTTGCCGCGGAAGGCTGACAAGGCCTCGTCCGGCACGCCGGCCAGCACCCAGGCCGCTCGATGAGCGCCGATATCGCTATCGACCTGAGCGACCCGACCCCGCCGTATGAGCAGTTGCGCCGTCAGCTCACGACCATGATCGAGACGGGTCAACTCGTTGCGGGACAACGACTTCCGCCGGTTCGGCAACTAGCCAAGGATCTTGGGCTGGCCAATGGCACGGTGGCCCGCACTTACCAGGAACTCGAAGCAGCCAAGCTCGTCGAGACTCGACGGGGCGGCGGAACCACGGTCGCGGCCGTGCCGGTCCCGCCCGCGCGACTGGCCCGCAATCGCCTGGAGTCGGCGGCCAAGGCGTATGCCGACACCGCCCGCTCCCTCGGCTTCGGCGCCGAGGAAGCACACGAGGCGCTGGCCCTCGTGATCCGCTGACGTTCAGTCCAGCAGCGGGAAGCGTTCGATGATCTCGTCGCGCGCCGGGCCGACGCCGATGGCGGAGACCCGGGCGCCGATGAGTTCCTCGACGCGTAGGACGTAGGCCTGGGCGTTCGAGGGAAGCTCCTCGAAGCTGCGGCAGGCGCTGATGTCCTCCCACCAGCCGTCCAACTCCGCATAGATCGGCTTGGCGTGGTGGAAGTCGCTCTGGTTGACCGGCATCTCGTCGTGGCGGACGCCATCGACGTCATACGCCACGCAGATCGGGACCTTGTCCAAGCCGGTGAGGACGTCGAGTTTGGTGACGACGAAGTCGGTGACGCCATTGATGCGGGTGGCATAGCGGCCGATCACGGTGTCCATCCAGCCGCAGCGGCGGGGGCGGCCGGTGGTGGTGCCATACTCGGCGCCGGTCTTGCGCAGGAATTCGCCGTTGTCGTCGAAAAGCTCTGTGGGGAAAGGGCCTTCGCCGACGCGGGTGGTGTAGGCCTTGAGAATCGCGATGACGCGCGAGACCCGGGTCGGGGGGATGCCGGAGCCCGTGCACGCGCCGCCGGCGGTCGCGCTGGAGGAGGTGACATAGGGGTAGGTCCCGTGGTCGACGTCCAGCAGCGTGGCCTGGCCGGCTTCGAGCAGGACGTTCTTGCCGTCGTTCAGCGCCTGCTCCAGCAGCAGCGAGGTGTCGGCGACCATCGGGGCGAGCCGCGCGGCATACGGCAAGAGTTCGTCCATGATCTCCTGGACCGAGATCGCCCGCCGGTTGTAGATCTTGGTGAGCACCTGGTTCTTCAGCCCGAGCGCGGCCTCGACCTTCTGCTCCAGGATGTGCTCGTCGAAGAGGTCCTGAACGCGAATACCGTTGCGAGACATCTTGTCTGCGTAGGTCGGGCCGATCCCGCGGCCGGTCGTGCCGATCTTGCGCGAGCCGAGGAAGCGCTCGGTGACCTTGTCGAGGGTCCGGTTGTAGGGCGCGATGATGTGCGCGTTGGCGCTGACCACGAGTTTGTCCGTGGCGACGCCGCGCGCCTCCAGCCCGTCGATCTCGCGGAAGAGGACTTCGAGGTCGATGACGACGCCATTACCAATGACCGGCGTGCACGTCGGGGTGAGGATGCCGCTGGGCAGCAGGTGCAGTGCGTACTTCTCGCCGTCGATGACGATGGTGTGCCCGGCGTTGTTGCCGCCATTGAACTTCACGACATAGTGGACGTCGGAGCCCATGAGGTCGGTCGCCTTGCCCTTGCCCTCATCGCCCCATTGGGCGCCGACCAGCACGATCGCCGGCATGTCCTACTCCTTCGTCGGTGGGTCAACCGACGAAAGGCTAGCCGCCCCCGCCCCCGCGCACATTTCCGCCCATTGCCGGAACATGGACATACGCAACGGAAATGATCCGTTGCGTATGTCCATGTTCTCTCCCACGGGGGACAAGCGCGGAAGGACGGACTCATCGCGATGACAACACACCTCGGTCACAAGAACTGGCTCATCGTCTCGGCCCTCGCCATCGCCGCCTTCGGCCCGGTCTTTGCCCTCGCCGCGGCCGGACACCCCGGCCTGGCGCGGTGGACCATGGAGTTCCTCAACGGCCCCGGGGGCGACGCCGAGCCGTTCACAGACGGCACGGCCCGCTTCGTCAGCGCGCTGACCGGAGGATTTCTCCTCGGGTGGGGCGCCATGGTGCTGGCCCTGCGTCAATGGGTCTACGACCTGGCACCCGAGGGCGTTCGACGCTCACTTCTGGCCAGTGCCGCCGCCTGGTTCACGCTGGACAGCCCCGGGTCGATTGCCTCCGGCAACGCCTGGAATGTCTCGATCAACATCGCCGTCCTCCTGCTGGTCATCGGTCCGATGTGGCGGCCGGCCCACGAAGGCGCACGTGGTTAGGGGCCTGCAGGATAGGCGTAGGGCACCGTTGTCGAGACCCGGTGCAGCCCGAGCGAGCGCAGGATCGGCTCGGAATCGGGGGAGGCGTCCACACGGGCATACCGATAACCCTGGGCGAGCGCCCAGCGGGCGCGCTCGGCGAGCATCGCCCGGAAGAGTCCGCGTCGTCGCCAGTCGGGATGCGTCGAGCCACCCCACATTCCGGCGAACTCCGTTCCGGAAGTGAGGTTTACGCGAGCAGCACACACAACGGGACCGTTAAGAGACTCCTCGGCCAGCAGGGCAGATTCCGCCGGATCGGTCGCCACCGGCTCGGCATCGCGGCTCGAGTCGTCGCTCGCCTGACCCCACGCGCCGTCCCAGACAAGGTCATAGAGGGCCCGTATGCGGCGCTGGTCGCCCCGGGTGGCCACGCGGCGGATGGTCACGCCGGCGGGGGGCGCGACGTCGCGGGCGAGGTCGGTCAGTTCCCCGAGCATCAGCGCCTCGTCGTCACCCCGGCTGAACCCGGCGGCAATGAGGCGGTCGCCGAGGTCGGCGGGCTCGTCATACGTATAGGTCTTCCATTCCAGGGGTATGCCGAGCCCCCCGAAGTGGTCGCGCTCGCCCGCGATCACGCGGTCGGGGTCGGCGCCGAGGCCCTCGGGGCAGTCGACCATCGCCCATGGATCGTCGGGGTCAGTGGAGACGATCCGGAAGACATGGCCGTGGCGGGTCCGCGTGCTGCGCGGCGACCCCTCGCCCGCGCCGAGGCGAACCTGCTGGTGGAAGGTGACGAGCAGGTCGGCGGGGGTCATCAGCGAGGCAAATGTTAGAGGCCGAGGTCACGGGCCGCATCGGCGGAGGAGGCGCGCAGGAACTCGGTGCACCGGGCCCGCTCGTCCTCTTCCTCGATCGCCCCGGCGGCTTTGGCGAGCGCGGCCAGCGCCCGGAGAAAGCCTTGGTTCGGCGCGTGGTTCCAGGGGATAGGACCCTGGCCGCGCCAGCCGGCACGACGCAAGGCGTCGAGCCCGCGGTGGTACCCCGTGCGGGCATACGCATAGGCCTGGACCGGATGGTCGGCGTCGAGCGCCGCTTCGGCGAGCGTTGCCCAGGCGAGCGAGGAGGCGGGGTATGCCGCGGCCACCCGCCCCGGGCGATCCTCACCCGCCGCGATCATCGCCGCCGCGGGGTCTTCGGGGAGGAAGGTTTCGGGGATGCCGAGCAGGTCCGTCATACGGGCAACTCTAGGGCGGTGCGGGGGACGTCATGGGAGACAACATGGACGTACGCAACGGAACAGATCCGTTGCGTACGTCCATGTTTCGGCAATGGGCGGGAATGTGCGCCCCCGCCGCGGGAACGTAGCGTCAGCCGACGTGGGTGCCGGCGGAGCGGAGGTTCTGGCAGGCCTCGACCACGCGGGCGGCCATGGCGGCCTCGGCTTCCTTGCCCCAGGCGCGGGGGTCGTACTGCTTCTTGTTGCCGACCTCGCCGTCGATCTTCAGGACGCCGTCATAGTGCTTGAGCATCCAGTCGGCGACCGGGCGGGTGAAGGCGTACTGGGTGTCGGTGTCGACATTCATCTTCACCACGCCATAGTCCACCGCGTCGGAAATCTCTTGCGGCAACGAGCCGGAGCCGCCGTGGAAGACCAGGTCGAGCGGCTTGCTGCCGGCCTCGAGCCCGCGGGCCTCGATGATGGCGTCCTGGCAGGCGCGCAGCACCTCGGGGCGCAGCTTGACGTTGCCCGGCTTGTAGACGCCGTGCACATTGCCGAAGGTCAGCGCGGCCATGTAGCGGCCGTTCTCGCCGAGACCCAGCGCGTCGACGGTCGCGAGCGCGTCTTCAGGAGTGGTGTAGAGCTTGTCGTTGATCTCGTTGGCGACACCATCCTCTTCGCCACCGACCACACCGATCTCGACCTCGAGGATGATCTTGGCGGCGCGGGTCAGCGCCAGCAGGTCCTGGGCGATCTCGAGGTTCTCGGTCAGCGGCACGGCCGAGCCGTCCCACATGTGGCTCTGGAAGATCGGCAGACCGGTCGCCTTGACCTGCTCGGCCGAGGCAGCGATGAGCGGGCGGACGAAGCCGTCGAGCTTGTCCTTGGGGCAGTGGTCGGTGTGCAGCGCGATGTTGACGGGGTAGTTCTTGGCGACCTCACGGGCATACGCCGCGAGCGCGAGCGAACCGGTCACCATGTCCTTGATCGTCGAGCCGGACGCGTATTCGGCGCCGCCCGTCGAGACCTGGATGATGCCGTCCGAACCGGCCTCGGCGAAGCCGCGGATCGCGGCGGTGACGGTCTGGCTGGAGGTGATGTTGATGGCCGGGTAGGCGAACGAGCCGCTCTTGGCTCGGTCGAGCATGTCGGCGTAGACCTCGGGAGTTGCGATGGGCACTTTTTGCTCCTTCGTGCGGGTGCCAAATGAGGTGGCTTTCTCCACCTCCGATCCTCCCATAGGGCCGTATGCCGCCCGCTCCCGTCTCACTCTGTATGCGGCCTCGCGCCGATGCGTCCGACCGCTAAGACGGCCACACGATGGGCGGTTGGGGCAGGATCGATTCATGGCTTCTCGCGCAGCGAATTTCTGTATCGACGCCCACGATCCCTATGCCCAGACCATGTGGTGGGCCCAGGTATTGGAGGACTTCGTGGCCGAGCCGTCCGATGGGATGGCCCCGGGCGATGAGGAGTGCGGCTTGACCGGGCCGGACGATCGCTACCTTCTCTTCCTGAAGGTTCCCGAGCCGAAGACCGTCAAGAACCGGATGCACCTCTGCCTGCGCCCGACCGACCGCGATCGCGACGCCGAGGTCGAGCGCATCCTCGGGCTCGGCGCCACCATGGTCAACGACCTGCGCGATGGCCCGGACAGGGGATGGGCCGTCCTGGCTGACCCCGAGGGCAATGAGTTCTGCGTGTTGCGCCGGACCGAGCCCGAGTCGACCTGACCGTGTCGCTGGACTGGACCACGGAGCTCGACGACCAACTCGATTGGTACTGGGCTAACCTCGCCCGGCCACGGCTCGCCGGGTTGACCGACGCGGAGTACCTCTGGGAGCCCGTCCCTGGCTGTTGGTCGATCCGCACCGACGCCCAGCCACCCACGATCGACTGGGCCTACCCCGCTCCCGAGCCACCGCCCGTCACGACGATTGCCTGGCGCCTCGGGCACGTCATCGTGGGCGTCTTCGCGATGCGGACGGCGAGTCACTTCGGTGGCCCGCCCGCGGCATACGACAGCTGGCCATGGGCAACGACCGCCGACGCCGCGTTGGCTCAACTCGATGAGGCGTATGCCGCATGGCTGGCCGGCGTGCGCACGCTCAGTCCCGCACAGCTCGCCGCGCCCTGCGGCCCGGCGGAAGGCCCGTATGCCGATCTGTCGATGGCGACTTTGATCCTCCACATCAACCGAGAGGTTTTCCATCACCTGGCGGAGGTCGCGCTGCTGCGCGATCTGTGGGCGCACGGATCTCGCTAGCCGGACGGCCTAGTCCGCAAAAGCCTTGGCCAGCGCGATCATTCGCGCACGGAAGCCGTCGCTGCCTGGGCTGTGCGGCGCCGCCCAGAGGGCGTTGAGCACGAGCCGGACGAAGGTCCAGTGCGTCACCCGGTCGGGGTCGAGACCCGCCGCCTCCGCGACGATGTCGGCACGCAACCGGACATGCACCCGCAGGTTGTATGCCGCGGCACTCGCCTCCGCGCGATTCCAGACGATGGGGGCCACGGCATACGCCCACTCCCCTGCGACCGGCTTCGGATCGATCGCGAGCCAGGCGCCCCGCGCCGGGTCGAGCGGTGCGAGGACGTTCATGTCGTGCAGATCCTCGTGGACCAGGCGCCCGTCGACAGCGCCGTCGAGGAGGTGCCCGAGGGTGGTCGACGCTTGCTCGGTGAGGCGTCGCGGGACGAGCGGGTGGCCGGAATCGAGACGCGGCAGCCACCGCTCGGCTCGCTCCGAAAGCCGGTCGAACTGGGGTGCCGCGGGGCGGTCGAGGGTGCCGAACAGTCCTCCGATCACCTCGCAGGCCTCGAGGATGGAG
>Ga0209174_10003225_pt1 | contig 10418 bp, 7 predicted proteins | sample JI91814BDNA_FD_187505 | JGI IMG/M metagenome (GOLD analysis project Ga0209174, IMG submission 187505) | Wastewater effluent complex algal communities from Wisconsin, to seasonally profile nutrient transformation and Carbon sequestration -... | ecosystem: Engineered > WWTP > Effluent > Algae...
ATGCTCGCCGCCAAGGCCCTTCGGCCCCGGTGGGGGGGGCGGTCCGGGTATCGGCGCTATGGCTGGTTGGTCATCGCGGCCGGGTGTATGGCCGGTTCCAACTCGGCTAAACTCCGGCCATAAATGAGTTGACACATGCGTATTTGACAGCGGGAGTTGCGATCGTCATGCAATATACTGATTATATTGAGAAAGTTTGCATGTTTACACCTGCTCGCTTCGCACTCCCCTTTTGACCGCGTCGTCCCGGCGGAACCTCCCCTGCAGCGCAACCACGGACAGGGCGCCAGCCCCGGAGCAATGATGCAGACTTGGCTTGTCACCGGCGGCGCCGGTTTCATCGGCGGCAATTTCGTGCTCGATGCGGTGCGCCGCGGCGTCCGGGTGGTGAACCTGGACGCCCTGACCTACGCCGGCAACCTCGACACCCTGTCCTCGCTGGAGGGCAACCCCGCGCACGTGTTCGTGCACGGCGACATCGGCGACGGCGCCCTGGTGGCGCGGCTGCTGGCCGAGCACCGGCCGTCGGCCATCGTCAATTTCGCGGCCGAAAGCCACGTTGACCGCTCCATCGACGGCCCGGCCGCGTTCGTGCAGACCAACGTGGTGGGTACGCTGGCGCTGCTGGAGGCCGCGCGCGACTACTGGCGCGGGCTCGAGGGCGAGGCCCGCGACGGCTTCCGCTTCCTGCACGTGTCCACCGACGAGGTCTACGGCTCGCTGGGCGACACCGGCAAGTTCACCGAAACCACGCCGTTCGCGCCCAACTCGCCGTATTCGGCGTCCAAGGCCGCGTCCGACCACCTGGTGCGGGCCTTCCACCACACCTACGGGCTGCCGGTGCTCACCACCAACTGCTCGAACAACTACGGCCCGTTCCAGTTCCCCGAGAAGCTCGTCCCGCTGATCATCCAGAAGGCGGTGGCCGGTGATCCGCTGCCGGTGTACGGCGACGGCCGCAACGTGCGCGACTGGCTGTTCGTCACCGATCACTGCGCCGCCATCCGGCGCGTGCTGGAAGCCGGCCGCGTGGGCGAAACCTACAACGTGGGCGGCGACGCCGAGCGCGAGAACATCCACGTGGTGAAGACCATCTGCGCGCTGCTCGACGCCCGTCGGCCGCGCGCCGACGGCCAGCCGCGCGAATCGCAGATCACCTACGTCAAGGACCGCCCCGGCCACGACCGTCGCTACGCCATCGACGCCGGCAAGATCCAGTCCGAGCTGGGCTGGCAGCCCACGGTCAGCTTCGAACAGGGCATCGCCGCGACGGTGGACTGGTACCTCGCGCACGGCGACTGGGTGGGGCGCGTGCTGGACGGCAGCTATCGCCTCGAACGCATCGGACAGGAGTCCTGACATGGCACGCAAGGGCATCGTACTGGCCGGCGGCTCCGGCACCCGGCTGTATCCCATCACGCAGTCGGTCAGCAAACAGCTGCTGCCGGTGTACGACAAGCCGATGATCTACTACCCGCTCAGCGTGCTGATGCTGGCGGGCATCCGCGAAGTGCTGGTCATCAACACCCCGCACGAACAGGAGCTGTTCAAGCGCCTGCTGGGCGACGGCTCGCAGTGGGGCATGGACATCCAGTACGCCGCGCAGCCCAGCCCCGACGGCCTGGCGCAGGCCTTCCTGATCGGCCGCGAGTTCCTGGCCGGCCAGCCCAGCTGCCTGGTTCTGGGCGACAACATCTTCCACGGCACCGGCCTGACCGACCTGCTGCAGCGCGCCGCCGCGCGCGAGCACGGCGCCACCGTGTTCGGCTACTGGGTGCGCGACCCGGAGCGCTACGGCGTGGCCGATTTCGACGCCAGCGGCAAGGTGGTGGGGCTGGAGGAAAAGCCGGCCCAGCCCAAGTCCAACTACGCGGTGACGGGCCTGTACTTCTACGACGGCCGCGCCAGCGACTTCGCCGCCTCGCTCAAGCCCTCGCACCGCGGCGAACTTGAAATCACCGACCTCAACCGCTGCTACCTCGACCAGGGCGACCTGCACCTGGAACAGCTGGGCCGCGGCTACGCCTGGCTCGACACCGGCACCCACCAGTCGCTGCTGGAGGCCTCGAACTTCATCGAAACCATCGAGGCGCGCCAGGGCCTGCGCGTGTGCTGCCCCGAGGAAATCGCCTGGGCCAACGGCTGGATCAGCGACGCCCAGCTGCAGGACCTGGCCCGGCCGCTGGCCAAGAACGGCTACGGCCAGTACCTGCTCTCGCTGGTGTCGCGCGGGGTGGTCAGGTGAAGGTGATCGCCACCGACCTGCCGGGCTGCATGATCATCGAGCCGGCGGTGTTCGGTGACGCCCGCGGGTTCTTCTACGAGGGCTGGAACAAGGCGCGCTTCGCCGAACACGGCCTGGCGCCGGAGTTCGTGCAGAGCAACGTCTCGTCCTCGTCGCGCGGCGTGCTGCGCGGCCTGCACTACCAGTGGCCCAACCCGCAGGGCAAGTACGTGGGCGTGCTCGAGGGCGAGGTCTACGACGTGGCGGTGGACATCCGCCGCGGTTCGCCCACCTTCGGGCGCTCCACCGCCGCGGTGCTTTCCGCGGAAAACAAGCGCCACCTGTGGATTCCCGAGGGCTTCGCCCACGGCTTCGTGGTGCTGTCCGAGCGCGCGCTGTTCAGCTACCTGGTCACGGCGCCCTACGACCGCGCCGCCGACGCCGGCATCCGCTGGGACGACGCCCGCCTGGCCATCGACTGGCCGGTGAGCGCGCCGCTGCTGTCGGACAAGGACGCCGCCGCACCCTTCCTGGCCGACGTGCCCGCCGACAGGCTGCCGGTTTACGCCGGATGAGGTTCCTGGTGATCGGCGCCAATGGCCAGGTCGGCCACGCGCTGCTGGCCGCACTGGCCCCGCTGGGCGACGTGGTGGCCAGCACGCGGTCGGGCCAGTTGCCCGACGGGCGCGCCTGCCTGGCCGCGGACGTGGCCGACACCGCCTCGCTGGCCGGCCTGGTGCATCGGGCGGCCGCCGACGTGGTGGTCAACGCCAGCGCCTACACCGCCGTGGACCGCGCCGAGGACGAACCCGGCCTGGCGCATCGCATCAACGCCGACGCCCCGCGCGCCCTGGCCGCCGCCTGCGCCGCCTCGGGCGTGCCGCTGGTGCACTTTTCCACCGACTACGTGTTCGACGGCAGCGGCACGCGCCCGTATCGCGAAGACGACGCCACGGCGCCGCTGGGCGTGTATGGCGCCAGCAAGTGGGCGGGGGAGCAGGCCGTGCGCGACAGCGGCGCCGCCCACAAGATCTTCCGCCTGTGCTGGGTGCACGGCCCGCGCGGCGGCAACTTCCTGCTCACGATGCTGCGCCTGGGGCGCGAGCGCGACCACCTGCGGGTGGTGGCCGACCAGGTCGGCGCGCCCACGTCCGCCCTGCGCATCGCCTCCGGCGTGGCCCGCTCGCTGGCCGCACAGCCTGCGCTCAGCGGCACCTGGCACCTGTCGGCCGAAGGCGAAACCAGCTGGCACGGCTTCGCCACCGCCATCTTCCAGGGCGCGGTCGAGCGCGGCCTGCTGGCGCGGGCGCCGTCCGTGGAGGCGATCACCAGCGCGGAGTACCCCACGCGGGCCCGGCGCCCGGCCTATTCGCGGCTGGACACGGGCCGGTTCCAGCGCGATTTCGGCTTTCACATAGGTGACTGGCGTGAAGGCATGGCCGAGGTGCTCGATGCCCTTGCGGGGCCTGCGCGCGCCCCCTAATCTTCGGGCGGCACACAACGCACACTCCGGGGAACGCAATGAAAACCGCAATCGTCCTGATCGGCCTCAGCGCCGGCACCAGCCTGGCCGCGCCGCCGCCGATCGAGGACTTCTTCCGTCCTTCGGCCTACACCAGCGCGCAGATTTCGCCCGACGGCAAGTACCTGGGCATCATCGTCGACCGCGGCGACCAGGACGTGCTCACCATCCTGAAGATGGCCGACATGAGCATCCTCAAGGTCAACCAGCTGCCCGACCAGAAGAGCGTGGCCAGCTTCCGCTGGGTCGGCGACGACCGCGTGATGTTCACCGCGGTGCGCAAGTTCGGCCAGTTCGCGCGGCCCAACCCGACCGGCGAATGGTATGCGGTGAACGCCGACGGCACCCAGGCGCGGCCCGTGATCTTCTACGGCACCCGCTCGGCCGCCGAGCGCAGCAAGGCCGTCGGCAACGAGAGCTTCTCGCTGGCCGATCCGCTGGACGAGGATTCGCGCCTGGTGCTGATGGAGGTCAACTACCCGCGCTCGAAGGACGGCGTCGGCACCGAACTGGTGCAGGTGGACACCTTCACCGGCGCCCGCAAGTCGCTGGCGCGCGCCGCGCGAGAACTGCAGCCTCACCCTGGATGAAAAGAAGGAAGCGCGCTACGCGCTGTGCTTCGACAGCCAGGACGAGACCGGCCAGTACGACTCGGTGACCGAGCTCTACCGCCGCGAAGCCGACGGCAGCTGGAAGCTGCTCAACAAGTCCAGCGGCGGCGGCAAGGACATCAGCGTGCTGGGCACGGCCAAGGACGGCACCATCTACGCCACCCAGGACGACCGCAAGGTGCCGGCCGCATTCGGCACCATTGACCGCACCACCGGTGAGTTCAAGTCGCTGTTCCAGGATCCCGTCACGGAAGTCTCGGGCTGGGTCACCTCGCCTACCGACGACACGGTGCTGGCGGTGATGACCGAAGCCGGCGCCCCCCGTGTCACGCTGGTGAACGAAACCCACCCCGACACCGACCTGTATGCGTCCCTGGCGGGTGCCTTCCCGGGCCAGGTGGTGAACTTCTCCAGCGCCACCCGCGACGGCAAGCAGATCATCGTTTCCACCTACAGCGACAAGAACCCGGGCGAGCTCTACCTGTACGACCGCGACACCGGCAAGGCCCGCTTCCTGATCAAGGGCCGCGAGTGGGTGGACCCGGCCAAGGCGGCCAGCATCCGGTCGTTCTCGTTCACCTCGCGCGATGGCCTGAAGATCCACGGCTACCTCACCATCCCCGCGGGCTCGAACGGCAAGAACCTGCCGCTGATCGTCAACCCGCACGGCGGCCCGATGGGTCCGCGCGACAACTGGCGCTACAACCCGGAAACCCAGCTGTTCGCCAGCCGCGGCTACGCGGTGATGCAGGTGAACTTCCGCGGCTCGGGCGGCTTCGGCAAGGCCTTCCAGGACATGGCCTACGGCCAGTGGGCCACCGGCATCATGAACGACATCCTGGACGCCACGAAGTGGGCCATCGCCGACGGCGTGGCCGACAAGGAACGCATCTGCATCTACGGCGCCAGCTTCGGCGGCTATTCGGCGCTGATGGCGCCGGCGCGCGAGCCGGGCCTGTACAAGTGTGCGTTCGGCTACGTGGGCCTGTACGACGCGCAGATCCAGTTCAAGCTCAGCGACACGGGCGACCGCAACGACGGCATCCGCTACCTGCAGCGTGCCTTCGGCGCCACCCGCGCCGAACAGGACGCGATGTCGCCGATCAACCACGTGGACAAGATCACCCTGCCGGTGTTCATGGCCGCCGGCGCCCGCGACCCGCGCTGCCCGCCCGAGCACACCGAGAAGATGTTCGCGGCGCTGGAGCGGGCCGGCAACAAGCCCGAGGGCATGATCATCGCCTCGGGTGAGCAGCACGGCTTCTACAAGCTCGAGAACAACGTGAACCTGTACACCCAGATGCTGGGCTTCTTCGGCCGCCACATCGGCGGCACGGTGGAAGTGGGCGACGCCACGCAGGACAAGACGGCGGGCACGTCGCACTGACGCCAGCCCACGCACAGGCAAAAAGAAACGGCGCCCCAGGGCGCCGTTCCTTTGTGTGGGAGGGCCTTCAGGCCCGATGCCTGTCGCCGGCAGGCATCGGGCCTGAAGGCCCTCCCGCAACGGGGCTACTTGATGCCGTTCATCCAGCGCCGTACCAGCGGCGTGATTACCAGGAAGGCGATGCCCGAACCCACGCCGATCCACAGCATCAGCTGGAACAGGCTGCCGTACTTTGCACCCGCCTCGGCCATGTCGATCACGCCGCTTTCGGGCATGTCCAGCGAGGCCAGCTTGCCGAACTGCGCGGCCAGTACCTCCGAGTACGCCGTGGCCAGCCAGAACGCGCCCATCATCAGGCCCACCACGCGCGGAATGGACAACTGGGTCACCGCCGACAGGCCGATGGGCGACAGGCACATCTCACCGATTTCCAGGATGAAATAGGCCAGCACCAGCCACCACACGCTGGCCATCGCGCCGCCCGAGGCCGCTTCCGCGGCGTACATCAGCGGGATGAAGGCCAGGCCGGCCGCGACCAGGCCGATGGCCATCTTGGCGGGCTTGCTGGGGTTGAGGCCGCGCTTCTCCAGCCAGGGCCACAGCCAGGCAAAGACCGGCGACAGCAGCACGATGAAGAACGCGCCCAGGAAGGTCAGCGAGCCGGCCGTCTGCGGCACCAGCACCACATCGTGGGTGATGGCCACCACCAGGCCCAGGGCCATGACGACGACCAGGCCCTTGGCAAGACGGGTCGCTCCGCGGTCGCTGGCCATCAGCGCGCCGATCATCAGCACCGGGCTCAGCCCCAGGGAGTAGATGGCCCAGGGCACCGTCGGCTCGTAGCCGGCCACGGCGAGGCCGAACAGGTCCTTGGTGAGCATGCGGTCGGTGAAGGTCACCCATGAGCCGTAGGTCTGCTCATAGAGCGCAAAGAAGATCAGCACGCCAAAGATCAGCAGCACCAGGGCCACCATCTGTTCGCGCTCGACCTTGCTGCACTTCTTCACCAGGAACCAGATGAACCAGGCGGCGAAGGCGATCGCGATCAGGTGCATCGCGCCGTGCACGGTCCAGGTGCGCTGGATCAGCTGCCACACCAGCGCCACGCCGGCCAGGCTGCCCAGGTAGATCAGCCATTCGCGGCTGAGCGGTCCAACCTTTTCCCGCAGCTTCGCCGGGTCATTGGGTTCGGCGTGGCCCTGCAGGTACTTCTGGCCCCACAGGAACATCACCAGGCCCGCCACCATGCCGATGCCGGCGGCACCGAAGCCGTACTTCCAGCCATAGGTCTCGCCCAGGAAGGCGCACACCAGGCTGGCGAACATGGCGCCGACGTTGATGCCGGCATAGAACAGCGTGAAGCCCGAATCCAGCCGGGGATCGTTGCGTGGATACAGTCGCCCGACGATGGTGGAGATATTGGGCTTCAGGAAGCCCACGCCCATGATGATGAGCGCCAGGGAGAGGTAGAAGACCTGCAGGGCCGCTTCGTCCCGGACCACCACGCCGTCCACCAGCCGCGCCTGTTCACCTTCGAAGGCCATGCCCAGGTGGCCCAGCACCAGAAGCACGCCGCCCAGCACCACCGCCTTGCGCATGCCCAGGTAGCGGTCGGCCAGAAGGCCGCCGAACACCGGGACCGCGTACACCAGGCCGCCATACGCGCCCAGCAGGTCGTACCCCGCATCGTCGGTGAACAGGTGGTACTTCAGGATGTACAGCAGCAGCAGTGCCTTCATGCCGTAGAAGGAGAACCGCTCCCACATCTCGGTGAAGAAGCAGACGAAAAGGCCTTTCGGGTGGCCGAGGAAATCCTCGGAAACAGCGTTCTGGGGTGTGCTCACGGGGTGCTCCAGCCATGTGACGGCCGAGTATAGCCATCCGTGCCCGCGGCCCGGACTTTGCGCCCGGCGGCCGGGGTGCCTAACATGGGGGTTCGCTTCCTCCGGTGCCCGCCATGACCCTGCGTCCCGTCCTGATCGCCCTGCTGCTGCCCGCCCTGTCCGGCGCCGCCTTCGCCGCCCCCAAGCCCTTCGATGCCCGCGACCTGGTCACGCTCGACCGCGTGTCCTCGCCCACCCTGTCGCCCGATGGCCGCAAGCTGGTGGTGGCCGTGCGCGAGGCCGATTTCGAGGCCAACAAGGCCAGCACCGGCCTGTGGATCGAAGACCTGTTCGCGCGCGACGCCGCGCCGCCGGTGCGGTTCACGGCCGAGGGTTTCAACGTCAACAGCCCGTCGTTCTCGCCCGACGGCGCGCACGTGTACTTCCTCAGCGCCAAGTCCGGCTCCATGCAGCTGTGGAAACAGGCCGTGGCCGGCGGCGACGCGGTGCAGGTGACGAACTATCCGCTCGACGTCGGCAGCTACAAGCTGTCGCCCGACGGCAAGTCGGTGGCCGTGAGCTTCGAAGTGTTCACCGACTGCGCCGACCTGGCCTGCACCAAGTCGCGCCTCGACCAGAAGGCCGCCACCAAGGCTTCGGGCCAGCTCTACAGCCAGCTGTTCGTGCGCCACTGGGACACCTGGGCCGACGGCCGCCGCAACCAGCTGTACGTGGTGCCCTTCGGCGCCGACGGCCTGGTCGCGGCCGAACCCGTACGCATCAGCACCGGCATTGAAGGCGACGTGCCGTCCAAGCCCTTCGGCGACGCCAGCGAGTACGCCTGGGCACCCGACGGCCAGTCGCTGGTGTTCAGCGTGCGCGTGGCCGGCCGCGAAGAGGCCTGGTCCACCAACTTCGATCTCTACCAGGGCTGGGTGCGCGCGCGCATGGCGCCGCGCAACCTCACCGCCGCCAACCCGGCCATGGACACCGGCCCGGAGTTCAGCGCCGACGGCAAGACCCTGTACTACCGCGCCATGAAGCGCCCCGGCTTCGAAGCCGACCGCCTGGCGCTGATGGCCATGGACCTGCGCAGCGGCAAGACCCGCGAAATCGCCCCGGCGTGGGACCGTTCCGCCGACGGCATCAAGCTCTCCGCCGACGGCAAGGCCATCTACACCCAGGCCTACGACGTGGGCACGCACCCGCTGTTCAAGGTGGACATCGCCAGCGGCCAGGCCACCAAGGTGCTGGCCGGCGGCACGATCGGCGGCTTCGATCTGGTCGGCGACACGCTGGCCTACACCCGCGACAACCTCAAGAGCCCGGCCCAGGCCTTCGTGGCCCGCGCCGACGGCAGCGCCGAGCGGCAAATCACCCAGGCCAACGCCGACGTGCTGCCCAACCTCGCGTTCGGCGACTACGAACAGTTCAGCTTCAAGGGCTGGAACGACGAAACCGTGCACGGCTACGTGGTCAAGCCGGTGGGCTATGAGGAAGGCAAGAAGTACCCGGTGGCCTTCCTGATCCACGGCGGCCCGCAGGGCAGCTTCGGTGACAACTTCCACTACCGCTGGAACCCGCAGACCTACGCCGGCGCCGGCTTCGCGGTGGTGATGATTGATTTCCACGGCTCCACCGGCTACGGCCAGGCCTTCACCGATTCGATTTCGCAGGACTGGGGCGGCAAGCCGCTGGAAGACCTGAAGAAGGGCTTTGCGGCCGCGCAGGAAAAGTATGCCTTCCTCGACGGCCAGCGCGCCTGCGCCCTGGGCGGCAGCTACGGCGGGTACATGGTGGCCTGGATCGCCGGCAACTGGCCGGATGGCTTCAAGTGCCTGGTGAACCACGCCGGCGTGTTCGACACCCGCATCATGGGCACCAACACCGAAGAGCTGTGGTTCAGCGAGTGGGAGAACGGCGGCACGCCGGTGCAGGTGCCGCAGAACTACGAGAAGTTCAACCCCATCAACCACGTCGGCAAGTGGAAGTCGCCGATGCTGGTCATCCACGGCCAGCTCGACTACCGCGTGCTGGTGGAACAGGGCCTGGCCAGCTTCAGCGCCGCGCAGCGCAACGGCGTGGAAAGCCAGCTGCTGTATTTCCCGGACGAGAACCACTGGATCCTCAAGCCGCACAACAGCGTGCAGTGGCACGAGACGGTGAACGCCTGGCTCAAGCGCTGGACCGCGGAGTGATGCGATCGTGAGCGCCGAAGTCGTCGATCTGGAGAAGCTGCGCCGCAGCTGCGCGCAGTGCTCGCTGCACGTGCTTTGCCTGCCGGCCGGCATCGGCGGCACCGACCTGCAGCAGCTGGACGAGATCGTCCGCAACCGGCGGCCGCTGGAGCCGGGTGAAAGCCTGTTCCGCTCGGGCCAGCCGCTCAGCTCGCTGTACGTGGCGCGCGAGGGCGCGTTCAAGACCGTGGCCACCAACGAGGAAGGCGAGACGCAGGTGATCGGCTTCCACCTGCCCGGCGAGCTGATGGGCCTGGACGCGCTGGGCAGCGGCCACCACGCCTGCGACGCCGAGGCGCTCACCCGCGCCACGGTGTGCGAAGTGCCGCTGGCGCAGCTGGAGACCGTCTGCACCCAGCTGCCCGGCCTGCAGCACCAGCTGCTGCGCATCATCGGCCAGGGCATCAACCGCGACCAGACGCACATGGAAATGCTGGGCCGCCGCCAGGCCGCCGAGCGCGTGGCGCTGTTCCTGCACGGCCTGTCCGAGCGCTACAAGCTGCTGGGCCGTCCGGGCGACATGTTCGTGCTGCCGATGAGCCGCGAGGACATCGCCAGCTTCCTGGGCATGGTGATTGAAACCGTCAGCCGCACGCTGACCAAGATGCAGGAAG
>Ga0209174_10003226_pt1 | contig 10416 bp, 6 predicted proteins | sample JI91814BDNA_FD_187505 | JGI IMG/M metagenome (GOLD analysis project Ga0209174, IMG submission 187505) | Wastewater effluent complex algal communities from Wisconsin, to seasonally profile nutrient transformation and Carbon sequestration -... | ecosystem: Engineered > WWTP > Effluent > Algae...
TCCCCGGAATCCCAAGCGCAAATTGTGTAACATCTGTTCCTCCGATACTCCCGAATACTTTATCAATCAGATCCTCTGGGGTATTCTTCCCTTCTGAAACCTTCATCTGAGTCACGGAAGGAAGCGCCAGCTTTCGCTGGGAAGTCTGGCTTACATAATATCCATATTTCGGGCGTGATTCTACCAGCGAACGGCTTTCCAGTTCCATATACGCCTGTTTTATGGTATTCAGACTTACATTGTATAATTTCTGGGCACTTCTCAATGAAGGCAGCCTGTCTCCAAACTGCAGGGTTTCACTTTTAATCTGCTCTGTGACAGAATTGGCTATTTTAAGGTACAGAACATCTTTAGACATAGAATCCGGGTTTTACGTAAATGTACAATTTTCTCCTGTTTTTATTCAGGGTTCAGCCAGCTGATCATGCTGTTGATACTACTTTTTAATTGTTCAGTATCCTTGAAATTGGGCGTATTATTATTTTTGCAATATCTTTCAGCACGGGAATAAAAATTCCTTTTTTCTGCTTCTGTCATTCTGTTTTTATCATAGATTTTAAAAGATATTTCATCCTTTTCATTGATGATAAGACTGGCAAAAGCAATGACTTCTCTGCCATTTTTAGCCAAAAGAAAAGGAAGTCCGAAATTCTGATCTGCTTTCTTCAGATTCTGTGTTTCCAGAAAAATGTTTCTCAGCACCAACATGTCTGATACATAGGCCTCAGCATATTGAAACTGTTTCTGATGTTGAATGATTGTTTCCATATTTTCTTCTTTAGCTAAACAAAATTATGGAGTATTTCATTTTGGATACAGATACAGAACTACAGAATATTATGGATACAGATTTTTTTATTTGATCTTTTTATTCTCGCAGATAAAGCAGATTTCGCAAATTTTCTCTTGAAGAAATCTAATTCATCGAATTGATAATAGCGTAGAAATACAAAACAGACTGATTCTATCTGAAACAGCCTGTCTGCAACTATTTAAAGTCTCATGGTTATTGTTCTGCTTTTTTCAGGGCTTCTTTGATTCCTTCCAATCCGTCACCAAATTGAGCGAGCAGCGCTACAATCTGTGACATTCTATCATTTTCACCCAATCCTTTTAAGGTTTTATTTTTAACAAAGGTTTTCTTTATTTCATTCCAGCGTGCTGTTTCTTCTTCTGAAAGAATTCCTATCAGCTCTTTCAATTTCAGCATATTGGCTTCTGCCCCGGTTGTGAGCGTCTGAGATTCATTTTGATAATGATTCAGCACAATCTGAGTAACTTCATTGTCTTTCAGAATCGGCTGTATCTGTGCAATCAGCTTATTCATATTACGGTAAGATCCCTGCAGCTTGAATGGCGGTTCATTTCTGTAATCGTCTGACATGGCTGCGGATGCAATATATTCTTTGTTCACCTTCAGTACCATATTTCTCACCCTGATTGTGTTTTTCAGTACTGCTCTGAAATCTGATATTTCACTGGAGCTGAAATTTCCTTTCAGGTTGTCGGCAGGATTATCTGTAATCACGCAATCATAGAGTTCATACAGGTTTTCCATTCCCGGATTTGTTAATCTGGTCAGATATTCGTTAGACATCAAAGCATTTTCAATAAGGCTCAGGTCAAAAAGATCTGTTTTCGATCCGGATATTTCTCCTAAGTTATAGGTATCTGAACGGTTAGCGAGCATATCCGGAATTTTAAACTTTTCTCCACTCTCCGTATAAGGGTTTCCTGCCATAACAAGGCAGAATCTCTTGGATCGGAGATCGTATGTTTTACTTTCTCCGTTATAAATTCCTTCAATTTTTCTCTGTCCATCGGCAAGAGAGATGAATTTCTGCAAAAACTCAGGATTACAATGCTGGATATCATCAAGATAAAGCATAACATTATCTCCCATTTCCAGGGCGAGATTCAGTTTTTCAAGTTCCTGTCTGGCACCTGCATTTTTGGCTTCGGATGGATCTGTTGATACAATATCATATCCTAAGGACGGTCCGTTGATCTTCATAAAAACCAACCCCATTCGTTCTGCCATATATTCCATCAGGGTTGTCTTTCCGTATCCCGGTGGCGATACAAGAAGGAGCATTCCCATTCTGTCTGTTCTTTTGTCTGATCCTGCTGTTCCCAATTGCTTGGCAAGATTAGCTCCGATGAGAGGAAAATAAACATCATTAATCAGTTTATTTCTTACGAATGAACTCAATACCTGAGGTTTGAAGGTATCCAGCTTCAATGCTTTTTTCTTTTCATCTACCCAGCTGTATTTCAATTCCTGAAGGCGTTTGTATGTAGGAACGGTAACGGTATTAAAATGACTCAGGCGTGATACAAACTCAAAGTAGTTAAGATGATATTCTGTATCTTTTTCAAGAGACTTCAGCTCTTTTATGGTTACTTCATAAGCAATGTGTTTGATATTTTTAGGATCAAACTTTTGAGTAATGATAAATGCTGCAGCTTCCTGGATAATATTTCGATCAGCTTGGGGATCAAATGCCTGTAACGCACTCTCCACAATGTAATAACATGCCGAAGGATACTGATACATAGCCTGTAACTGGGCAATAAACTCCATATCTTTACCTTTTTCCTTGAGTTCTTTCAGGAACCATTCATACAAAGCAGCTGCTTTTTCTGAGATCAGGAAGCTTTCTTTATCTTCTTTTTTCAGGTAGATGGCAGCATTGATACAATCCGTTTCTTTAAAAATACCATGCGCTGATGCAAAAAATTTCATTTCCTCTGAAAGTTCTTTGCTTAAGTATTCGAATCCCTCCTTTACAGTGAATGATTGAGCAATAATGGATGCTGCCTCAAACTGTTTGGCATAATATGCTTTTCTTTCACTTTCAAGGAAAAACCAGAAAAGCTGTGCTAATGACCTTTCCTCTGCTGTAAACCTCATCAGTCCCAGTTCATTGTGTATCTGCTGAAGTTTCAATACAATGGTTTCAGCATCTTTATCATGAATTCCTTTTACCAGTCCTTCCCCGAAATGCTCTGCCGTAAACTGCTGTACAGCCTTTTCGTTTTCAATCTCCGGGTTTATTTCCTTGTGAGCGGAAAATACATTCCAGGCAAGGTATTCAAATCTTTTTACCTTGTGGTTTTCTGAAACAAATTCCTGATTCCAGACTTCTTTAAATTCATCCGCTGTGAAGTTCAAAGGTTCATAAAAGCTTGTTCCGGTAAGGTGATAATAATATTGAGCATTTCTAAGCACCAGCGTAAGATCCAGCTTCTGCTGATTGACGGCAAATTTATAGTCTCCCAATGCAATAACGCTTTCTCCGTCTGCATAGATCTCTTTTTTATCTTTCAGTTTCCTTACTGCTTCCTGCTGCAATGTTTTTAGCAGTGTCTGAATCTCTTCCGACTTTGCTGAATCTTCCAGTTCTGCAAGCTGTCTGGAAAGGTCTCTCACTTTCTCCACCATCAGATCGGCTGCAAAATAGCCATTGATCTCATTTTCGGAGTTAAAAGATTCTGCTTTGGTCTGTACGGATTTCAGAATTCTCTGTGCGGCATCAAAAAGATTCTGAGTCCTTTTATTTCTTGCTTCGGTAAGCTGTACCCTTTTATTCTGGAAATGTCCGTAAACTTCTTCTCTTTTGGTTCCTATCTGCTGGATAAATTCTTCGAAATCAATAAATTTCGTTTCCATCTCTTCCAGCTGAATGGAAAGTTTGGTCAGATATTCATCACATTTTTCCGGAGTTTGTGAAAGTTCAAGAAAGTTGATCACAGACTGGTCAAATAAAGTAATCTGAGCCTGAAAATCTGAAGCCAGTTCTTTCCCTGAAATTTCTCTTTTTCTTTTGCTGAGTTCAAGCCTTTCCTGATTGAGTCTTGCAAAAATCAGAGAGATATTTTCAATAATCTGCGTAGACTGGGATGTGTCTTCAATTTTAAGGTTATTGACAATATCCACCAATAATTCCAGCTGCCCGGAAAGGGTATTGATATTTTCTTCAATTGTTTTGGCATCAATGGCTTTCTGTAGTCCAATGATATCTTCGGAAATCTGCTTTGCTCTTTCTTCATAAGGCAATAATGCTCCTTCCTGAAGCAAAAATTCTACACAGGCATTTGACAGTTCTGTATAACGGTCTGCAAGGGATTTTTCTAATGAGTTCAGCAAAGCTGTGTCTGCATATTTAAGCTCTCTTGCTCCTGTCACTTCTCCTCTTAAGGCTCTGATTTGAGAAAGGGCATCAATATATTCAGTAAGCTGTGAGTAATGAAGCCTTTTGGTATCATCCAGAATTTTCTCACAGGAGAGTCTTATTTTTTGTAAAACTTCCTCTGTGTTTTTCCTCTGCTCTACTACTTTTTCGTACTCATTGATGGCAGAATGCGCAATCGCTCTGATCTCTTTCAATGGCTGATCCAGTTTCTGAACTTCATCTTCACCAAGGAAATAGTAGGTATCCAGAATAAAAGTAGAGAGCTTTACAATATCATCATACAAGCCACTGTAAGAGTCTTTTTTGCTCAGAAGAGTGATCAGCTCCTGGCTCTCTGCCATGACGCGTACAATATCCTTATTTCCTATTTTGTAAAGTAAACTATCTGCTTTTTCAATATTGGGCAATTGTTCTTTAGAAAAAGGTGTCTGCCAGATCTGGGACAGATGATGTTTAGTGGTTTCGATGCTTTCTCTGAGATAAATCAGTTTTCCATCATTGAGAAGGGTAAATCCACTGCACCGGATCGGCGTTTCTATGGTTTGGGTGATGATATTGTAAGAAATAAGCTGATAGTTATTCGTTTTATCATCGTAGAAAACATATAAAAAATTCTCTCCGTTGGGTTCTACAACAGTTTTCAGATAATAAAGTCTGTTCTGATCCTGAGAAATCACTTTTAATCCTCCGGTCTGAAGCGCATATCCGTTTGAAAATAATACGCCCTGATTTTCTGGAAGCAAAAGTCCCGAATATTTAAGAGCATCTGCTCTTGAAACGGTTTTTTCTTTGTGATTATAAATGAAATAGCGTTCTGTTTCCTGATACGGTTTTATTTTAAACAAAACAAGATTATCCAGATCACAGAAATGAATCTCTGCATCATCCAGATTCTGGTCTTTGTGAATGACATCTTCGGAGTAAATCCCTTTTCCTGTATCTGTATTGTCTTCTACTTTGATGGTGATATCTCCACCGATGCTTTCTACAAAAACCTTATCGGCTAAAGAAATATGAGGATGCTTTCCGGATCTCTGCATGTCTCTTGTTGCCTTTGTCCATACAAAGCCATGCTGCTGAGGGTAAGACGTCTCGGAGGCACTTCTTGAATCTACATAGATCAGCTGGCCTTCTTTGATCAGCCATTTAAACGCTTTGATATCTGTAGTGCTTTCGGACAGCTGGAAAACCATATAAAGATAGTTTTCTGTGAACGTAAATCTGGCAAAGAAAGTATTTCTGTAATATTTGTAAAGGTTTTTGAACTCATCAATAAAAACCTCATCATTGATCAGGGTGTGATCCTGAGGTTCAAACCGGTCATTATTGATTGTATATATTGAAAAAACGTCCGAAATATTGATTTCCGTCTGAAGTCCCAGATGTGCATTAGACCCGAATATCAGGTAGTCACCCAGTGAATAGATATCCTTGGCAATACAGCTGTGATCCGTTGAAATTCTTTCATTGGCAACGAGAGAGAAATCTACTCCGCCAAATATATTTTTACGGCTTTCATTAAGCTGCTGAAGTCTCTGAATCAGATCATTCTTCTGCTCATTTAAACGGTTCTGAATAATTTCGTAAGTTCCGGAATTAAGTTGTTCTGACATCGTTTTTATTTAGGTTGTCATGACTGCTGCAGCACAGCAGAGCTTTGTATAACTTGTGGTACTTTGAAAATTTTTTTGATATAAACCTTATAGGTTTTGAAAACCTATAAGGTTTGAGATTTAGAATCTTTTAAAGCATCTAAAGCACTCTTTCTTTAAACATGATTATTGTTCACCGGCTTGTTTTCCACTCCCAGGTGTTTTGCCATGTCCATCGCTCTTTCCAGAATTCCTTTTTCCTGTTGATTGGCAACGCCGTTCAGTTTAAAGATCAAAGAAGCAATGCTCATATTTTTGATGTCATCTGAGGAAATTTTGTATTTATCTACCATTCTCATCACTTTTCCAATAATGTTTTCTCCATCGCCCAGAAGATTTTCCTTTACAAGCTGTGCGTTTTCGCTGTGGCTGATGAATTTATCCAGTCCTTTTCCTGCAGAAACCTGTCTGATAACGTTGTCGAAGAAAGTATTGTCTCCTCCTACGATATCAATTTTTGCAGATTTGAAGGCTTCTGCCAGAACCATAGACTGCGCTTCTGCAATATCTTTCTGAATAGCGATCTGAGCCAGTTCCACATCTTTTTCTTTTGCCAATTGAAGACGGAACTCTTCGTGGTCTTTTCCGGCATCGTTCAGCTTCTTCATGGCTTCTGCTTTCTCTGTGATTCCTGCTGCTTCTGCCAATGCTTTTTCTTTGATGACTTCTGCCTGGGCAATTCCTTCTTTTTTATTGGCATCGGCTTTTTTCTCAATCACTGTAGCTTCTGCAACCCCTTGTCTTTCTGCAGCGTCTGCTTTGGCATGCATCACCTGAGCTTCTGATAATCCTACGGTTGCTTCTTCTTTTGCTTTAGCATCTGCAATGATCTTACGGGCTTCCGCTTCTTTTTCTGCAGCATCTCTTTTCGCCTGTGCTTCAATGACATATTTCTGAGCATCTTTCTCGGCAGCCAATCTGCGGGATTCTGCAGCTCTTGTTTCCTCGATCAGCTTTTTCTCTGCTTCCTGAGTGGCTACGGTAATTTCTACCTGCTTGTTTCTTTCTGCTGTTTTGAAAGCTTCCAGATCTTTGATTCCCTGCTGTTCTTCCACTACGGTTTTCTCCATGGTTAAACGCTCGCGGATCGCATCCTGAATACTTTTCTTCTCCAATTCTATAGCTTTCTCTTTTTCAATCTGAGCAAGGGAAACAATTCTTTCTCTTTCTGTAGCTTCAAGGGCTTTATCTTTTAATACTCTTTCGGTTTCTACCAGATCTGCACGTTCTTTATTTTTAGCTGCAATCACTACCTGACGAAGCTTGTTTTCTTCAGCAATCTGAAGTTTTTCTTCTGTAGCAATACGAACGGTTTCGTATCTCAGGCGTTCTTCTTCTTCTACTTTCAGAATTTCTGCATTTTCACGGGCTTTGATATTGGCGACTTCTCTTTTTTGAGATTCTTCTTTTTCTGCCAGCTGCTTTTCAAGTTCCAGAATGGCTTCTCTGGCTTCTACATTCTGTTTTGTAATGGTTTTTTCTTCATCACGGCGAACCTGATTGGCTTTAATATTTTGGGTAGCTGTAAGTTCGGTAATTTTCTTAATCCCTTCAGAATCAAGGATATTATCTTTATCTAATTTATCAATTGAAGTCTGCTCAAGGTAGTCTATCGCACAGTCATCCAACACATACCCGTTAAGATCTGTTCCGATGATATCAAGGATTTCCTGACGGAATTCGCTTCTTGCTTCATATAATTCTGTGAAATCGAATTTCTTTCCTACTGTTTTAAGGGCTTCTGAAAATTTTGCTTCAAAGAGTTCTCTGAGTGTCTGCGCATCTGAAGCACGCTGACATCCGATTGTTTGGCCTACATTCACAATGTCATCTACTGATTTGTTGACACGGATAAAAAATGCTACCTGAATATCTGCTCTCATATTGTCTTTACAGATCAATCCTGCTCTTCCCTCTCTTGAAATCTCCAGTTTTTTTACGGAGATATCCATAGATTCCATACGATGGATAATGGGAATGACAATACCGGCATTAAAGAAGACTTTTGTACCTCCATAACCAGTTCTTAAAATAACGATTCCCTGAACGGTTTTTTTATACATCGATAAAATCCAGAAAATCAATCCGATTGATGCTACCACAGCAACAACAATTCCAGCAATTAAAGGTAAGTTCATAGTTTTATAAGTTTATAGTTTATATATAGATTGTGTTTTTTGTTTTATAAAAATTGGCAGATGATGTCCAGCATATAGTTCATCAGAATCAAAAAAATAGTTATCATGGTTATTAGTTCTTATTTTTAATATCTTATAGACTGCTGCACATAATAAATCCTTTTTTCGGGCTCTTCATCTACAATCATGACACGGCTTCCATGCTCCAGTCTGCTTCCGTCTTTACTTCTCACCATCAGCGTCATAGGGTCGCTTCCGATAAAGACTTCCATCATCCCTATTTTATCATCCTGAATGCTTGATTTCAGGCGGCCTTCTCTTCCCAAAAAGGCGTACGATAATTCACCTTTATGATTGATTTCCTTAAAAAAGGGATTCAGCGGTTTCAGAATTATTTTGGTTAATAGCATTCCTCCAATCATTAGCGGGAATATAATCAGTATTCCGGCCCATGTAGGAAGTGGAATGAAATAATTCAGATAAAATGAACCCAGCCAGGTAATCAGCAGCGAAAGGGTAAGAAAATACGTTATGGGAACGATATCCAGATTCAGAAATTTCAGGAAATGCATCCATGCCGAAGGATCATGGTCAGGTGTATGAACATGGCCATCCGGAACGTCTATATCTGCATCAGCATCCACGTCGGAATGAATACCCACATCTATATCCAGCCCTGTAAGAATGGTAAAGAGCCAATAGATCACTGAAAGCCCGAGCAGAACTGTCAGCACCGTATTTACCGGAGAAAATGCTACATTTAAAAATTCCTGAAAGGTCATATCAGCCTTTTTTTAGTGTTTCTTTTAATCTGTTTAAAGCTTCTTCAGCCTTTGTATCGCTATTGTTTACTATGGCATCTATCTCATCATCAATGCTTTTTCCTGATTTTGAAAGATCAGAATAAGCTTCTGCCAGGGCTTCCTGCTGTACAACACGATCCTTCAGTTTTTCCAGCATGCTTACCGTGCTTCCTGTATCCATCTGGGTCATCTTCTGATTGATATCTTTGGTGGCCTCACTTACCTGAACCCTTGCTTTCAGGGTTTTCAGTTCATTTTCCCACTTGGTTATACTTGATTTCAGATGATTGATATTGGTCTGCATCTTTTCGCATTCATCATATAGTTTTTCATGTTCTTTCTGAAGAATATTTGCATTCTCCTGAGAAGAAGTCTGTCTTTTCAGAGCTTCTTTAGCAAGGCGGTCCGCTTCTGCAGTTTCCACTTCTCCTTTTTCTGCTTTCTGAACAATGACTATGGCCTTATTATAATAATCTTTGGCTGTTTGCTCTTCTGTTTCTGCTTCATTCTTTTTCCGAATGGCAAGCGCTTTTAACTGCGCAAGTGCTTCTATGCTTTTTGCTAGCTGTTCTTTCATTTCACGGATACCCTCTTCCGTTAAATTGATTGGGTCTTCAAAGCTTTCGATCACAGAATGGATCTCTGCTTTTCCTATCGTTAACAATCTTTTGAAAATGTTCATTTTAAATATCTTTTGTGAATTACTTACTCATTTCCAGCATTTCTGTTGTAAATTCCCCCACAAGGATTCCGAGAGAATTGATGGAAGCCATCACTTCATTTTGCGCCATATTATCGGTAGGAAGCGTGTCTCTGAAAATCACACGCCTTCCGGTTCCGTCCAATGCGAATGCCCCGTGAACAATGTCTCTGTTTTTCTGAAGCAGTCTCAGGAATATTTTTTCTGATGGGTTTTTGATTTCAAAAAGAAACTGTTCCATAATCAGAATAGAGTCTGATATGATAAGGATCATGTTTTTTATCCCGTTGGATTCTTTTTCAATGATTAAGATTCTCTGAGCTTCATCCTCCAGCGTGATGTTAAACTCATAATCTAACAACCACTCTTTGACCGTTCTGAATATTTGATTTCTCATGATGGCTGGTTTAGTGTTTTATTTTTCGTCTACACAAATATAAAATAAAATTTTCAAAATGCAAATATTATTAGCAATTATTTATTCCAGATTCTCTATCTTTGCAAAAATGATTAGACAAAAATGAGCTTCTTTGGAACTAATATTAAGAAAATAAGACAGGTGAAAGGACTGAGCCAAAAGGCTTTTGCTGATTTATTTGATTTAAACAGAGGAGTCATAAGCTCTTATGAGGAAGGACGTGCAGAACCCAAGATTGAAACGATATTAAAGGTAGCCAATCATTTTAACCTTAATCTTGATAAATTACTGACTGAAATCATCCAGGTAAACCAATTGGTAAGCGTTTCTGATATCGACCAATTGATGCTTTTCCCGGAACTGGCTATTCAAAACAACAAGGAAAAACAGGCTGAAACGGAAGGTAATAATCCAAATTCGCCGATATTGCAAAAAATATTAGCATCCGTTGACCTGGTTTATGAATTTACTGCAGAAAAGCAATTGCTTCTTAATTATCATTACGGAGA
>Ga0209174_10003233_pt1 | contig 10402 bp, 10 predicted proteins | sample JI91814BDNA_FD_187505 | JGI IMG/M metagenome (GOLD analysis project Ga0209174, IMG submission 187505) | Wastewater effluent complex algal communities from Wisconsin, to seasonally profile nutrient transformation and Carbon sequestration -... | ecosystem: Engineered > WWTP > Effluent > Algae...
TTGGCGGGACGGGTATCGTCTTCGCGTGATCAACACGGTGGGTGAACGCAGCGACCTCGGCACCGGGCACGGGCTGCTGGGCATGGCCGAGCGGGCCGCTGTGGCGGGCGGGCGGGCGACCTCGCGCCGCGATGGCCACCACTGGATCGTCGACGTCGACATCCCGCGGGACCCATCGTGACCGGCGACGACAAGTCGGTCCGCGTCGTTCTCGTCGACGACCAGGCCCTCTTCCGCGCCGGCATCTCCATGGTGATCGACAGCCAGCCCGATCTGGCGGTCGTGGGCGAGGCCGGCGACGGCGCCGAAGCCGCAGAGCTGGTCGAGACGCTGCGCCCCGACGTCGTGCTGATGGATGTCCGTATGCCGCGGCTCGACGGCGTGTCCGCGACGCGCCGCATCACCCAGCGACTGGGCGACAAAGCGCCGCGCATCCTCGTGCTGACGACCTTCGACCAGGACGAGCTGGCCGCCGACGCCATCGAGGCCGGAGCCAGCGGCTTCGTGCTCAAGGAGGCACAACCGGAGTTCTTGCTGGCCGCGATCCGTGCCGTCGCCGACGGCAGCCAGGTCGTCGCGGCCGGCGCGACCCGGGCGATCTTCGAGCGCTTCCGGCGACGCTCGACCCGGGCCCCGGGCGCCGAATACGACCGGCTCACCGGACGTGAACGCGAGATCCTGCTCCGGGCCGCGCAGGGCCTGTCCAATGCCGAGATCGCCGAGGCGGAGTTCTTGTCGGAGGCGACGGTCAAGACGCACATCTCGCGCATTCTCACCAAACTCGCGCTCCGTGACCGGGTACAGCTCGTCGTCTATGCCTACGAGCACGACCTGATCTGACCGATGGTGCGCCACGGCATACATCGCCGGATGTAGGCGAGTTCAGACTCGCGCCGGATGTGCTGTGCGGCAGCGATTTCTAGCGTTGTGGGTATGCCTTCGATCCAGCACGCCCAGCCCGTCGTCAGTCTGCGCGAGGTCACCCGCACCTATGGTCAGGTGCACGCGCTCGACGGGGTCAGCCTCGATATCCACCGCGGCGCCTTCACCGCCATCATGGGGCCATCCGGCTCCGGCAAGTCGACCCTGATGAATGTCGCGGCCGGCCTCGACGACGCAACCTCCGGTCAGGCCTTCCTCGCCGGGGCCGATCTGCGCGCCCTCGATGACGACGGGCGCACGCGGGTGCGCCGGGAGCAGGTCGGCTTCGTCTTCCAGGCCTTCAATCTGGTCCCGACCCTGTCCGCGGCCGAGAACATCGCCCTGCCCTTCGACCTCGCCGCCCGCCGCATCGACGGCGAGACCCGCGCCTGGATCGATCACCTGGTCGCCGTCCTCGGCCTGACCGATCGGCTCTCCCACCGCCCTGGCGAACTCTCCGGTGGCCAGCAGCAACGCGTGGCGATCGCTCGGGCCCTGGCGTCGCGCCCAGCGATCATCTTCGCTGACGAGCCGACCGGCAATCTCGACTCGCGATCGTCGCGCGAGGTGCTCACCCTCCTGCGCACGGCCGCCCAGGAGTACGGCCAGACGATCGCGATGGTCAGTCACGACCCGGTGGCAGCGTCATACGCCGATCGCGTCCTGATCATCGCGGACGGTCGCGTTGTGGGCGATCACGGCCGGTTGAGCCCGCAGCAGATCTCCGATCTGCTCATCGGCTTCGAGGTCGGTGCGGCATGAGCCGGTCGAACCTCGTCCTCGGCTCGCTGCGCGAGCTCGGCACGGTCGCCCTGGTCGCCGGGCTGTGCGGGACGTATGCCGCGGTGCTGATGACGACCAGCAGCATCCTCGCCGCGACCAGCGCGCAGACCGGGGGGTCGGAGGGCTTCGTCTTGTCCATCGCCGCCGGGGTCTTCGTGCTCATCGCGCTCTATGTCGGCGTCGTGGTGATCATCAACTGCGTCGACACCGTCATCGCCGGCCGGCTGCGGCAGATCGCCCTCCTGCGCCTGCTCGGCTCGCGCGGCGCCGACCTGCGCCGTGCCGTGATGCGCGGCACCGCCGCGGTCGGGTCGCTCGGTGCGGCGATCGGCCTGGTGGTGGGCGTGGTCTTGACCCACGGCATACGGCTGGTTCTCGTGGCGCGCGGGACCTTGCCACACGCGCCCTATCCCCTGCTGTCCGGTGGTCTGCTCTGGGCGTTCGCCTCGATCGCGGCTGCGGCAACGCTCGCCGGATGGCTGGGGGCACGGCCCGTTCTGAGCGTCTCGCCGGCCGCGGCTCTGTCGGGCGCTGCGGTTGCCGCTCCGTGCCGGCGCCGGGCCTCGGTGCTGCGCGCGACCCTCGCTGCGCTCGGGATACTCGGTGGTGGCGTGATGCTCGGCGTTGCCGCCTGGCTCGGCGAGACCCACCCCGACATGGGCTTCCCGCTCGCCTTCGCCGGCTCGGTGGCCTCGGGGACGGGCCTGCTCATCGGCGCGCGGTTCGTCATCCCGGCGGCTGTTGCCGGACTGTCCCGGCTGCTGGGGCGCGATCCGGCGAGTGTGGTGGCTCGGCGCAATGCCGTCCTCGATCCGCTGCGCACCACGCGATCCACGATGGGTCTGGTCATCGGGGTGACGCTGGTGACGACTTTTGCCACGGGCATGGACGCACTGCGCCGGTCGGTGGCCTCGTGGGATCTGCCGGCGGACACTCAGGCGGAAGCCGAGCGGGTGCTCGCCATGACCTCGACGATCCTGATCTGCATCATCGTCATCTCCGCGATCATCGCCGCTGTGGGTTTCGTCAGCACCATGTCGCTCTCGGTCGTCCAGCGGCATCGCGAGATCGGCATGCTGCGCGCGCTCGGGTTCACCAGGAGCCAGGTCCGCACGATGATCACCAAGGAGTCGGTCGCGCTCTCGACCACGGCGGTGCTCCTCGGCCTGCTGCTCGGCCTGCTCTATGGCACGCTCGGCGCGCAGTCGCTCGTCGGCGGGATGTCGCCCGGCTTGATCTGGGGGGTGCCGCCCGAAGCCATTGCGGCGATCGGCGTCGGCGGCCTGGTGCTCGTGATCGTGGCCTCGCGCGGTCCGGCGCGCCGGGCGCTGCGGGTTGCTCCCATCGAGGCGCTGCGGATCGACTCCTGACCGGACTCGCGCGCTCCGTCCTGAGGAGTTGCCTCAGGACGGAGCGCGTGGGTGCGGGGCGCGCAGGCAGGACGATGACGTGTCGTCTGTCGGCCGGACTGATCCATGTGGGAATCGCCGCATCAAAGGTCCCGAGGACGGCGCCTTGCGCTGCCGCCAGCTTGGTCGAAGAGTTCTGTTCCCGGCCGGCGCCGGGTCGTATCCCGGCCAGGTTGGACTGCCTCACCGATAGGAAGCGCGAGGTCCTCATCCTGATCGCCCCGGGTGCCTCCAACCCCGAGAACGCCGAGCCCGTCCGCCACGCCATCTCCTGGAGGACGTCGGTGTTGCCGTCCGGATCGGCGAAACCCGCACTCTTGACGGCCCCGCCGTGATCCTGGATGTCGCTGACGTCGATGCCGAGGGCGATAGCGCGTCGCGTGGCTCAGGCGGGGTCTCTATCGCCTACCGGGATGACGGTCTGGTGCGAGGCCACATCCAGGCGGTTCGCACGATGAATGCCAACAGGGCCAGCTCCAGGGCCACGGCCAGGACGTGATAAGTCTTCCAGATGTCGCCCACCACATTGAAGGCGGTGAAAGGGACATAGAGCGCGGCCACGACGAGGTTCACCACCCGGCTCACCCGCGGCGGCAGCTTTGCCGTTGCCACGATCATCACGATGGGCACCGCGAGAATGCTCAGCACGCTCACGGCCCAGGTCTGGGTGATGTCGAAGGTGAAGACCCTGCCGTTGAGGATGTCATCAACCCGGCCGGGCGCATAGAAGCCGAGGATGTCGACGTAGGCGTAGAGGAAGACGAAGCTCGTCCACGCGGCAGCGAGCGTGGCTCGCACCGAGGTCGGCTGGTCATCGAGGGTGGCTGTGGGATGTGCAGTCATCAGGAACTCCCGTTTTTCGTTGTTGGGCATCGGATTTCCACGATGACTTGTGGGGCCCACCCGTCACATCGGCATTGCGGTCGGAGGTCCGCGCCCGATAGGACGGTGCTGGCCTCGTCCTTTCGGCCGTAGCCGCCGGTGCCCATTGACGTATGGCCGTCGAGCCCGGGTCAGTGCCCCACCCGGCCGGTGTCGTAGGCCCACATCGCGATCTCGACCCGGTTGCGGGCGCCGAGCTTGGTCAGCAGGCTCGCGACGTGGGTCTTGGCCGTCGTCAGGCTGATGAACAGCTCGCCGGCGATCTCGGCGTTCGTGCGGCCGAGTGCCACGAGTCTGAGCACCTCCTCCTCGCGTGGGGTCAGCGGGGCGATCGGTTGCGTATGCCGTTTCGGCGCCGCTCCCGCGGCGAGCGTCGCCAGCAGTCGACGAGTGACATTCGGCGCGATCAGGGCATCGCCGTCGGCGGCGGCGTGGACGGCCTGCACCAGGAGTTCGGGCCCGGCATCCTTCAGGAGGAACCCGCGCGCACCGGCGCGCAGCGCACCATGGACGTATTCGTCCAGGTCGAAGGTCGTGATCACCACGACGGCCATCGGGTCGGGGACGTCCCGCCCGGCGAGCAACGCCGTGACCTCGAGGCCGTCCAGACCCGGCATACGGATATCGACGAGGCACACGTCAGGGCGCAGCCGCCGCGCCAGCTCGACCGCTGCCGTTCCGTCCGCGGCTTGGCCGACGACCTCGATGTCGGGCTGGGCATCGAGGATCATCGACAAGCCGGTGCGCACCAGGTCCTGGTCATCGGCCACCAGCACCCGCACGGTCACCGGGGCAGCTCCATCGGTAGCTCGGCGTCGACCGCCCACCCGCCCTCGGGCCTCGGCCCGGCGCGCAGGGTCCCGCCGAGCAGATGCACCCGCTCGGTCATGCCCAACAGTCCGAAGCCAGTCGCCGCCGGGCGCGAGGGATCGATCCGGCCGTCGTCGCTCACGCGCAGCCGCAGCCGTCCTGCACTCGGGGTGACGTTGATCTGCACGCGTGAGGCGTGCCGGGCGTGCCGCAGCGCATTGGTGAGCGCCTCCTGCGCGATTCGGTATGTCGCAGTGTCGATTTGGGGCGGAATGTGGTCAAGGTTACCGGCCAATTCGACCTCGATAGCTGGGTCCGGAGCGGTTCGGGCGAGCCCCATCAGGTCGGCCACGCGAGGCCGCGGGCCGTATGCCGCCGGCGCGCCATCGCGGAGCACGCGCACCATCGCGCGCATCTCCGCAAGCGTCCGCGCTGCCTCGGACTCGATGATCGAAAGAGCCTGAACCGCGGCCTCCGGTCGCAGCGCGGCCACCGTCCGCCCGGCCTGCGCCTGCACGGTGATCGCCGAGATGTGGTGGGCGACCGCGTCGTGCAATTCGCGTGCGAGCGCGACTCGCTCCTGGCTGCGGGCCTGATCGATCGCGCGGCGTGCGCTCTCGGCGCGATACCGCAACGCGGCACCGATGGCCGCGGTCGCCGCGAGGACCGCGAACCCGCCATACACCTCGGCCGGTTCGTTGTCGTCGGCCGCGACGGCGATGGTCGCCGCGATCGCCACTACCGCCAGCCCGGTCACGATCTGGCGCCCGGAGCCCCACCGGACCAGTGCATAGGTGAGCACTAGGACGAAGCTCATCGTGGCCAAGCCGACGTTCGGCGTGCCACGCAGCAGGCTCGCCAACCCCAGCGCCATACCGGCCCCGAAGGCGACCACGACGCACACCAGGGGATGGGTCCGCCGCCAGAGCAGCACCGGCGCGAGGCCGAGGGCGACGAGTGTGGAGACCGGCCGCCAGGGGACGTCGGCGCGCAGAATTCCTTCGAGCAGGGCCGCCACCATCACCAGGGCGACGAGCACCCAGTCGCGCCATCCGCGTCCGGGTGGGTCGGCCACGCTGGGCTCGTCCCACAGCGGGCGCACGGCGGAAGCGAACACGCGCCCAGCGTAGGGAGCATCGGCGCCCCGGGCATCGGTCGAAAGGACGAGACGCGCCTCGTGCCGAGGACGGATGACGGTCCGGCCTCGATGGCGATGCGCCGGGATGGCGGTGGTGGCGAGGCTGTCGGTCATGATCAGAGTTGACCACCTCACCAAGAGTTATCGCGGCGTGACCGCCGTCGATGACGTCTCGTTCTGCGCCCGGGCCGGTCGCGTGACGGGTTTCCTCGGCCCCAACGGCGCCGGCAAATCCACCACCATGCGCATCATGGTCGGTCTGAGCACCGCGACCGCCGGCCACGTGGACGTCCTCGGCAGCCGATATGTCGACCTGCCCAACCCGGGTCGCGAGATCGGCGTGTTGCTGGATGCCTCGGCCCAGCACGCCGGGCGCACCGGCCGGGAGATCCTCGAACTCGCCGCGCGGACCATGGGGCTGCCGGTCAGCCGCGTGCCCGAGACGCTGCGCCGGGTGTCGTTGACGGAGAAGGAAGCCGATCGGCGGGTCCGCACCTACTCCCTCGGTATGCGGCAACGGCTCGGCATCGCGACCGCGCTCATCGGCGACCCGGGCGTACTCGTCCTCGATGAGCCCGCCAACGGCCTCGACCCAGCGGGCATCCGCTGGATGCGTGACGTGCTGCGCGAGTTCGCCGATCAGGGCGGCACGGTCCTGTTGTCTTCCCACCTGCTGCACGAGATCGAAGTCATCGCCGATGACCTCGTCGTCATCGGCAACGGCCGGGTCGTGGCCCAGGGGGCCAAGCACGATCTGCTGTCGACATCGGGAACGGTCGTTGCGTCGTCGGACAACGCCCGGCTCGCCGCCACCCTCGCCCGCGCCGGCGTCAAGGCCACACCCGAGGGTGCGGGCTCGCTCACCACCAGCGCGGACCCCGGTGAAGTGGGTCGTATCGCCCTCACCGCCGGCATTGCCCTCACCGAGTTGCGCCGCGCGGACAGCGCCGGCCTGGAAGAGATGTTCCTCTTACTCACCGCGCAGTCCCAGCGCGAAAGCCACAGCCGTCACGCAGGAGAAGCAGCATGACCACGCAGACCGCCGGCCGCGCCGACCTCGACACCGTCAGCACGGAGCGTGCCGACCGCGGCATATGCGCGACCCCGACCCGACACCTCGTCGATGTCGAGTTGCGCAAGATGTTCGACACCCGCTCGGGCTTCTGGCTGCTCATCAGCATCGGCGCCCTCGCCGTGGTGGCGACCGCGGCCGCGATCATCTTCGCGCCCGAGAGCGAGCTTAGCTACGACACCTTCGCCAAGGCGATTGGCTTCCCGATGACCCTCGTCCTGCCGATCATCGCGATCCTCGCGGTGACCAGCGAGTGGAGCCAGCGCAGCGGGCTGACGACGTTTACCCTCGTGCCCAGCCGCGGGCGGGTCATCGCGGCGAAGGCGGTCGCGGCGCTCATCGTCGGGATCGCGTCGATGCTGGTGGCCTTCGCGATCGGGGCGATCGGCACTGTTGCCGGCTCCGCGATCGCCGGGGTCGACCCGGTGTGGGACATCGGATTCGCCCACGCCGCCCACATCGTCTTGGGCAACCTCGTGGGGATGGCCATCGGCTTCGCACTGGGGGTTGTGCTGCGCAACTCGCCGGCCGCCATCGTCGGCTACTTCGTGCTCTCCTTCGTCCTCTCCGGCATCCTGGTGCTGCTGGCGCAGGTGCGGGAGTCGTTCACCGACCTGCAGCCCTGGGTCGACTGGAACTTCACTCAGGTCGCGCTGTTCGACGGCCGGACCTCATCGGCCCAGGAGTGGGCGCAGCTCGGTTCGACCAGCCTCATCTGGATCGTCATCCCGCTCGTTGTCGGCGTGGCCATGCTGCGCCGCTCCGAGGTCAAATAGCCGACCACGCACCCGGATCTCCCGAACCTGGTCTCTGCCCGGCACGTGACGGGCGATGTGCCGACCGCCGGCGCGGCAGGTGCCGAGAAGGCGGCCGAGCCACACGGCATACGTGCTCACTCAACGAAGGAAAGCATCATGACCCACCAGACCCAACTCGCCGACCCGGCTCGGCCCGAGGCCGCTCGACCCCAGCGGAGAAGGCCGGAGCGGCTCGCCGGGGCGATGGCGATCGCCTTGGCTGCGGCGCTGGCCGCCCAGAACGCGATCGTCGCCGTGACCGATCCACCCACCTACGCCGCCCCCATGGCACAGGTACTGGCCTTTCACGCGCAGCACCGCGTCGCCGTCGCGGCGGATGTCGCGCTGGAGGCGTTGAACCTACCGCTTCTGCTGGGCTTCCTTACCGGTCTCCACGGCCTGGCCGGGCGACGCCGCGGTGCGGGCGCTCACGCGTCGCGCCTCGCGGTTGCCGCCGCCGCGACGTTCGCGGCTGTCACCGCGTTGTATGCCGCGGCGTGGATCAGCGTCGTGCTTGTGGCCGCGGATGCCTCGGAACTGAGCCCGACGCTCGACCTCGCCTGGCGCCTGCACGCCGCCGCGTTCGCCCTCTCACTCCCGGCGCTCGGCACCGCGTTCATGGGCGCTGCGTGGGCAACCCATTCGAGACGGCTGACGCCGCGATGGCAGCTGTGGCTGGGCCTCGCCGGTGGCGGGCTGATGATGGTCGCCGGCGCGGGCGGCTTGGCGATCGCGGACGGGTCCGCTCTCGTGTTCGTCGGCGTCGTCGGCTTTGCTGCGTGGTTCGTCTGGCTGCTCGCGACCGGCATCCGTCTCGCGCTCGCTCGACCCGTCGCCGACCCCGGTGACGCGCCCCTCGACACCGCCGATCACGCCAATCTCGTGGCACGGTGACGGCCCGACCACGAAGCGGCTCAGTTGGAGGGTCAGCTTCATTGGTGACGGACGGCTCAGATTCGCCTCTGAGACGGATGGGTCTGGTGACTCGGGTCCCGTTCACGGGGTCGCCGACGACCCGGCAGGTTGACACGTGGGGCACCAGAAGATGCGCTGTTGACCCATCGGGGCCGCGCGGACGGGTGTGGCGCAAACGCGGCAGGGTTGGCTCGCGCGGCCATACACGGCATACACCTTCGGCCAACGGGGCACCCGCTCACCGCGGATGAGAAGCGCTCGGGCGGCGCGCAGCTGGGCATCGTCGGTGACGATCCAGCCCGCCCCCAGACCCAAATCGAGGAGTGTCGCTGCCTCGTTCCACAAGCGCTCGATCTGGTCGGTGTCGAGGTCGTTGCCCGGACGCCGGGGATCGATCCGCAGACGCCAGAGGATCTCCGCGCGATAGACATTGCCCACGCCGGCGATCACGGATTGGTCGAGGAGGAGTTGACCGATGGCTCGGCGTGACCGAGAAACCTTGCGGCGGAACGACTCCGGGTCGGCATCCGGCCGCAGCGGGTCAGGTCCGAGGCGCGCATGAAGGGCGGCGACCCCGCCCGCATCCAGCCATTCGCAAATGGTCGGCGCCGAGACGTCGGCGATGTGCTCGCTCGTGAGCAGACGCCAGCGTAGGCCCGCCGCTGCGGGCGGGTTGGTGCGCGGGAACCCGTCGGCGCCGAGGGCCCGGCGATGCCTGCGCACGGACACCCGCCCGACCATCCCTAGATGGAGGTGCGCGGTCACCGCCGCGTCGGGGAAGGGCACGAGCAGGTGTTTGCCGTGGGCCTCCGGTTGGCCCACGACCGCTCTATCCGCGATGGACGCGTCGAAGTCGAGGGGGGCCGTGGGGTAGCTACACGAGCGCACGGGTGACCCTGTCAGTTGGGAGAGTCGCTGGGCCATCCCATGCACGGCATGACCCTCAGCCACGTCGCTGCGTCCCAGTCGTTCGTTGGTGCGACGCGCGGAATGGGCGCCGAGGACCATCAGGGCATCCGGTCCGCAGGATGACTCGACGCATGCTGACTCCTCATTTGGTGCGCTGACCTGCGTCAGCCCAGCGGGTCGAGCCCAGTCGCTGCGACAGATACAGCCCAGAGGCGCTCGGCGGCATCGACATCGATGGCCCAGGCCTTGACGCCTCCGGTGCTGAGGTCGGCGTGGTCGTCGGGAACGACGCCCTTGACCGAGCAATCCTCGCAGTAGACACCGCCTCGGTCCAGCAGCGCTAGCGCCGTTGCGGCCCACAGACCGGTGGCCGCCCCCTGCTCGGCGGTCTTGAAAAGGGGGTTCGGGTTGCCGTGCTCATCGACCCAGCCCCGGGCACGCAGGTCGGCCGGATCCATGTGGCGTTGCAGGTCGGTCAGGATGCCGCCGGGGTGGAGGGAAAAGGCATGGATGCCGCGGCCGGCTCCGCGGGCGTCGAGGGCGACGGCGAAGAGCGCATTGGCCGTCTTGGACTGGCCATACGCGACCCACGGGTCATACGGCTCCTTCTCGAAGCTGAGATCGTCGAACCGAACCGGTGAACGGTAGTGCGCCACAGACGAATACGAGATGATCCGGGCTCCGTCGGCAAGGAGGCCGGCGATGCCGCCGACGAGGGCGAAGTGCCCGAGGTGGTTGGTCCCGAACTGCGACTCCCAGCCCTGTG
>Ga0209174_10003234_pt1 | contig 10399 bp, 5 predicted proteins | sample JI91814BDNA_FD_187505 | JGI IMG/M metagenome (GOLD analysis project Ga0209174, IMG submission 187505) | Wastewater effluent complex algal communities from Wisconsin, to seasonally profile nutrient transformation and Carbon sequestration -... | ecosystem: Engineered > WWTP > Effluent > Algae...
TAGCAGAGATTGTCCGATGGATACAGATCGTCCGCGTTTCCGAACACACCATCTGGACCCGCAGAATAGAGCACCCCTTTGGACTTCAGAGGGCCAATCTTGTGCACCTTCTTGCGAGTCTGAAGACGCATCAAGCTACCCCACGGATCGAGCAGCATGGCATCCCCTAACTGCTTCACATCTTCCTCGGTAATCAGGAAGCTACCATCACGCTCTTTCGCTCGCTTCCCACTCAGCAGCTCTGGCTCAATCTGTTTCCACAGCGCACGATATAGCGTGGTCAACTTCTCATCGAGAAGACCTTCCGCGAAGTGCTCAAACGTGGACAGATTGGCCGCCGTGATGAGCATGGAAGTAGTCAGTTTCCGACGCCACGGATCGCGGAGTTCAGCGACCGTTAGGAGCCCAGCCCCTCGCAGCAAACCAGGCAGAGCTTCACGGAATCGCCACTTGGTGCGATCTCCTGGAAGCCGCTCTCCAATGGAGTTTCCTTTGGCGTAGTGAACCAGCGCCTGTTCCCACTTTTTCTCTAGCTTCGCAAGCGCTTCTTTTCTTTCGGCCCATGGATCGGTTTCCCAACCCGATGCCCAGGGCGGACTCGCGCCACTCAGCAGGAACTGCGCGGCAGTCTGCTCCAAGTCAGACAGCCCTCCTTTTTCGACCAGCGCATCCATGCCGACGCCGCCAGGAACGAACCGTCGTAACGCAGCCGCTTTGCGCGCAGACTCCCCGATTGTAAAGTAAGCGCGCAGCAGTCCCGGTCTGAGCGGTCGCAGCGCCAGCAGTGCTTCGTCGATCATCACGAGTCCAACTGCGGACTGAACCCCTGCCCCGCTATCGGCATCCACCACCTTGAGACGTAACCGAGCCTCGTCACCAGGCCGCAATGGGCGACCCTTCTCCCCATTCGCCAGTTCTGTTTCGGCCAACACTCGCAACGCAGAAGGACGCTCGACATAGACCAACCGACCATCTCGCACTTGCTTTCCATCTGGCGCAACCACGTACGCCATCAGCGCAACCGTCCCCGCCATCCTCTCACTCGGTCGAATCGTTGCCGCACCTTTACCGTTGTGAATGGGAACGATTAGCGTGTCTTGTAGCTGCTCATCTCGAACCACATCCACAAAGCAGAATCCGTCCTTGACCGCTGGCGCGGATACGGACAGAGAGATCGCATCACCTCTCTGATAGACGGCGCGATCGGCACGAAGCAGCAGCCCCCCTTCTGCACGCACCTTCATACAGCTCTGCTCGCGAATCGGAGTCCGACCCGGAGGCGTCACCTGTGCCTTGACCAGCAGCTCGCCCTTGCTGCAAGCCGGGTCATGGACCGCACCGGGCTCAAGCTTGGCTACGCGGTGCTCCACGGTGGCGATTCCGATGGCACTACTGCGGGCTCGAACCACCGTTGTGGAAGATCCAAACGTGACTTCGACCGGCGCGTCAGGAAACGGCGAGCCATCGGGACGAACCGTCAGTACATAGACTCTGTTCGCAATCTCTGGAATCAACTGATCCGCTTCTGCAACGATGTCGAGCTGCACGGGAGTTTGAGCAATCAGGATCTCGCTGTGCGTACGTGCCCGCTGAGTGGCTTCATCCTCGACCGTCGCATCGAGCGAGAGCTTCAGGCCATCCCCCTTGGCATCGGATGGAATCTGGAGCTTCATCGCCAGGCTACCGCGCTCATCCAATCGACCGCTCAAGGTCGGCAGTGGCGTATAGACCCCACCGCCTTGTAGGTGGGCATTCACAGTCACAGCCCCGCCCTGGACCGGCTTCCCTTGAAAGTACTGTGCGCCCACCGTAACGCGAACCTCTGCGCCTGGTTCATAGAAGTTGAGGTCGGTGGACAGAGCGACCTTCAGCTTGGGAAGAACATAGCGCGACACTTCGATCGCAAGCTCTGCGGGCTTGGCCGGTGGCGTGCTGATGTTCGACTTCAACTCTGCACGGACCACATAGCGCCCGAGCAGCAGCTCTTCGGCGAGCGGTAGATCCACCGAAGCAATTCCAAACGCGGACAGTGGTTGGTCCTTCTGCAAGACGATGTTCTTGCGCGGATCTTCCACGACAAATCGCATCATTCCGGCTTGGAGCGGACGCCCATCTTGAGAGCGAAGGGTCAGCGACCGCAGATGAACTACTTGTCCCGGCTGATACAGTGGCTTGTCGCTCTGCACCAGCGTGCGTGAGGAAGGCATCAGCTCCACCGAATGCTCGTGAGCGCTTTCCTGATCGGCGACCCGGCTGCGAATCGACAGCTTGTACTTACCGGCTGGCCAGTTCGGAACCACAAACCGTGCATCAAAAGTTCCGCTGCTATCGGTGACGCCTTCGGTCAGTTTCACGATTTTGCCGCCGCCCGCCATGCTCACGGTGACCGACACTCCTGATAGCGGTCTACTCTCGCGCTCTGCTGGTGCAGCGTGGGTGGCAATTCGCAGCGCAGCCTCTGTGCCGGGCGTCAAGGCGTTACTACCACGAACATATACACCCAGCGCACCAGGTACTTCCGTAGTGGTAGATGTTTCGGAGATCGCAGGAGCGGAGCAGAGGATGAGCATCAAAGAACCCAAGACACCAAGAAGAAACGAAAACGAGTGATGCCTGGAACGAACGGACCGCACTGGGTTGGACATGCCGGAATCAGACAATCATTGGCACGATGGGTTCCGGCAAAAGTAGTCCGTCACCTAAGTCTGCGGAATCAGCAGGCGCAGCGGTTGCCACATCCTTCTGAGCAGCTCGTACCGCATCTAACGATCCAATCGCGGTCGGCTCACACACGACCCGTCGGAGCGTAAGGACAGCTCATCTTGTCATCATCCCTTCATTCTGGATGAAAGCGGTGCGACTCTGGATATCGAGCTGGCAGACAGCGGGGAACCGGTCGTCATGCGCTGACCACCGTCTCACTCGTCCACTTCTAGCCAAGACGCCTAGCGCCAAGTACTGGCGACAATCAGCACCAACAACAGCAGCCCCCCGATCAGCATCAGCCAGCCAAACCAGTCCGGCCGAAAGCGGGCGCGTAGCTCCGAAAGCCGGGCCGCATCCTCCTTGGTCATCGCAGCATCCATGCTGTCCGTCGGGATGGCAGCGAGCAGCTTGCGAGCGACACCAAAGTGCCCGGCGCGATGCTCAACCAGCACACGGTCGAGCTGTTCCGACAACGAGGAACCAACTTGCGAAGACATCCTGTCTGTGTAAAGGACTCGCGCCGACACGTCAATGACCGTCTCTAGGGTGCGGACACTCACCCCAGTCTGGTTATCTCATTGACTTTTACCACGAATATCCATATCTGCGGTTTGTCGCAAGAATTGTGTTACTATGTCTCAAATCGTCACATGGGAGCCTATGCTCTCTTTGAGCGGAAACTTGCCGTCGAAGGGTCGATCTTTGCAATATTGTTTAGCATTTCGACCGCCGTGCCGCTGACTGCTTAATGTCGGTTTCTGTTGCGATATTCACATGATGCAATGTAGGCGCAAAACAGGGGAATGATGACCGGCGTAGCACTTGAGGTAGACGTCATTGCTCGTCGACTGTGGCAGGCGGCGGAGCAGGATCCCCTGTCCGGTCCGCTCGCCTTGGAGCCCTGGCTGGTCGCGAGCTGGAAGGACGGCAAGGCACTCACAGCGCTGCTCGCAGCCACCCATCAAAAAGCGCAGCCACCGACGAAAAGCTTGCTCACCCACGGGGTCGATTTCTACTACGATGCGGTCGCTCGGCACGCAGCGGCGGCCCGTGATCGTTCAGCGCTGCGGTTCTTTGATGCCCAGCGGGGCTGGCAAAGCCTCACGTACGGCGATCTCCACAGTCAATCGAATCGCTTGGTGGTGGGCTGGCAGCGCAAGGGTGTGGCCCCTGGCTGCAAGCTGGTCGTGCTCGGTGATATTGGGCCGCGCTGGCTGCTATCAGTGATGTCCGCGCTGCGGCTCGGGGCCACCTTGTCTCTTCTGCCGTCATCAGGAATTGAGTTTGCCCTGACCCGACTGCAACTGCTGCAACCCGACCACATCGTCTGCGAGCCGGTGATGCTGCCGCTACTGCGCTCTCGACTCGACAAGGCGCTCGCGGCCAAACTGCTGTGTGAGGAGCCAATCGCCGGAATTCATCACAGTGGCTCCCATACCTATCCACCGGAAGATCCGGCGCTGCTCGTGTACAGCTCGGTGCGTGAGTTTGCCGGCAAGCCCATCCCAGTGATGGCCCAAACGGCGCTTGTTGGCGCACTACGCGACGGTCTGATTCTGGCACTGCGCCCCGGTGATCATGTTGCCTATCCGATGGTCGATCTGCTCCAGCATCAACCCGCGCTGATCTTGACAACGCTCATGGCCGGCGGAACCTGGGTTCACATACCCAGCGATGAGCTGCACAAGAATCCCAGGTTGCTTGGACAGAATCCACTCCGCATTCTGGGGATCGTCGACACGGTTCGCGATCTGCTGCTTAAGACGCCGACCGGACTCCTGTCTGAGCTGAAACTCTGGCTGCGCAGTCCCGAAGAACCGCAGCAGTTTGCTGCTTGGGATCGACTCCTAAAGCTCGCACCGTTTGCAACTGTGCATCACCTCAATATGGTGTTTGATAGCGCAGCGGGTGGCAGTGTGCTGTTCTCGGAGCGCTCACTCAAGCGCGTTCATGGCTGTGTCTTGCCCGCGTTAGGAGTCCCATTCGAGCTGAAGTTGACGACTCCTTCCGGTCCGCGCTCACTATCTGGAAGCGGTGTCTTTGCACCAGTGACTCAGCAGCCCGGATACATGCTGCTCGCACGAACACCGGATTCCTTTCAATACGGTGGAACGCTCGGACCACGACGCGCCGGACGGGTCTATCAGTCTCCTGACGTCTGTGCCCAAGCACGAACGCTGCCACACGTAGAGGAAGCTGCGGTGATCGCGATTCCCTCGGCGGAACAGGCTGGTAGGTGGCTGTTTGTCTTGGTGCTGTTCTGCGGTGGTCTGCAAGCGATGGATGCGAGTCCTGAGTTGGCTACTCAGCTTCGGGATGCCATCGAAAAGAAGATTCGCTCGAACCTGGGAGCCGAACACTTACCCGACAACATCGAAGTCTATCCCCTCTCCGTTCGTCGCCAGGTGACGGCAAGTGGACCGGCGGACGTGGAATGGGTACAGAGTCAATTTGCCAGCGGGCTGTTACAGCGGAAGGCCGAGCTTGCGCCATTCCGCACACTCAGCACCCTCCGTGCGGCGGCGCAGCGGACCGCCATTGGGAGACTCTCTGGACAAGACGATCCAGGGGCTCCGATCCTACATGATGACAAGGACGATACCGATGCTTGATCTCTCCATGATCGACCGTGATCTCACGGAACCGAGCGCCAGCGATTTAGAAACCACTGATGAGCGGCTCGCCAAAATCATGAGCCTTACTGCATCTGATCATTTTTCAGAGGCGGCAGAGGCCGCACAGTCCTTGTTTGAAGGAGGCACGTACGATCTACGCATCCTCGGGCCCTTCCTCTTCGGTGTGTATCTGGAACGCGGAATGGAGATCGTTCCCGAAATCTTGGGATCGCTGGTGCGGATGCTGTCGAGCAGTTTTGCGTTCTGGGGACCGCAGAACAAAAAGCAACTACACGCTGACAACATGCTCAAGTGGCTGTTGGCCACCATGCTGCGTGACTTCCGGCTGCATGAGACCGGACAGGACGATACCTGGAAGCAGTGGAACAGCGGCTCGGAGTTTACGATTTCCGAGCGGCAGGGACTCAAGCTGATCCCAGAACTGCACGAACGGATTGTCAACCAACTTGGGAATGCCAAAGCACTGCCCTACCTGTTGCAGCTCGAGTCCATGCTTCACAAGATGGAGCTATCGGCACAGAGTGCCCGCCCTCGTGTCGGTCGCGGTCGCGATGACTTCCTCAGCGTCAAGCTGGGCGGTGTCGAAGCAGCGACCAGTGAGGAGCCTTCCTCTAAATCAAATGCGAGCGACGAAAACGGCAGCGGAGAAGATTCTTCTGAGTCCTCTTCCTCCGAGTCCTCCACTGACAATTCGTCATCGTCCGATTCAAGTTCTGCACCGTCCAATTCCTCGTCACCATCCACTTCGTCCACGCCTTCGGCGACGTCCTCATCAAGTTCGTCACCTTCTTCCACTTCCTCATCGAGTTCGCACGGAAGCGGCGATGACAGCGATTCGAACAAATCGACACCTTCCAGCGATTCAAGCCCAAGCAGCGATGACGATGATTCGGAAAAGCGAGAAGAGGATGAGAAGCGTCGCGCCGAGGAATCGGAGCGTGAAGCCAAAGAACGGGAAGAAGCAGAGCGAGCTGCCCGAGATGCCGAGGTCGCAGCCGTGCAGGCTGAAGAGAGTCCAGCCGAAGCGGAACCGAGTGGCAAAGGCGTTCGTTCGATCAGTGTCCCAGAAAACGAGCCTTTCCGTCTGCTACGAAGAAAGATGGCCGCCTTCCAAAAGTTGGTCTCTGCCGGAGAGCATCAGCGAGCTGCAATTGTCGCCGCAGACCTCCTCCAGATCATGGATCACTTCGATCCACGACTGTATTTGCCGTCCTTGTTCCGCAAGTTCTTCCGCGTGCTGAGTCTGGTTGGAAACGACTTGACCCCACATATGACCGAGCGAACGGACTTGTCCTACAAGGCACTCCTTCAACTCTATCAAGTCGACCTTGACTACTTCGTTCGCAGCGCATCGAGTAAGAAAAAGTAGTCCCATCGACATGGTGCCAAAGAACTAGTCTATGGCTGAGCTTCCTCGCGATAAGAAGCCACCGCCGAATCCCAAGCCGGCGAACCCACCGAGCGCAGCCAAACCGGCGGTGCCACCAGTCGGCGGCAAGTCGGGTCAGGCCCACGTCGGACTACCATCTCTGGGAGAGCAGAGTACGGAAGGCTTGCCCTTGGTAATGGTCGATCTGGGGTCGTCCAGTCTGCCCAAGCTAAGCGAAGAACAGACGCTGATTCTGCCCGCCAAGCTGGCGGGGCCACGACCAGACAAGCCGGTCCGGCAAATGGGAACAGCACCAGTGCTCCCAGCCAAACCTGGGGCACCACCTGTCGACTTGGGCGAAGCCACGCTGATCTTGGAACGTGAAGACAAGCGCAAACAGAGTGTGCCCGCAGCCACACCAGCACGTCCCACAGCCGCAGTCAAAGCAACTGCCTCCCCCCGGATTCCCATTCCTTCTGCGGCGACGATCCCAGCTCCTATACCAGCCCCTGGCATCGCTGCGATGAAGGCCCCCATTCCAGCTCCACCGCTGGCTGCTTCTTCGGCTGTGATTGTGGCTCCAAATCTGGCGCCCAATCCTGTGCCAGCTCTGCCTTCCCTTCCGGCACCAGCTCCCGCTGCCAAGACTCTACCTGCTGTCAAAGCGCCGCCAGCCGCCAGTACCCAACCGGCTCTGGTCGAAACGGCGGCACTCACAAAGCCCACGGTCCATCCGGAGAAGCCGTCGCTTGAGCCGCGCAAGATCGTACTTCCACAGCCGCCGTCTAAGTCGCCCCCAAAGGTGCCCGTAGGGGTTGTAGCGCCTCCTCAGCCACCCTCGAGAAAGCCCGCTCAACAGCGGATTCGCGAGCTGATTCATCGCTTCGATGTTCCCGCGCTGCTCGACGCACTGCGCAACCTGGGCTACCGCGATGAACAGATCGAGTTCATGAGCAATCCCGTCCTATCTCATCAGGCGGCACTGCTGGACGATATCGAATTTCTCGAAGATCCGCCGCGTGTTCTCATCCTGACCAACCTCGGATTACTGAGCGGGCAAGGACCGATTCCCTCGTACTTCTATCAACTGCTGTCCGAGCAGCGTGACACCTCGATGACAGAGTTTTTGTGGTTCTTCGATAACGCACTGCTCAGGCAGCGCTTCAGCGGTCTATTTCCAGAACGGGATACGGTGATCGTTCCCGACTGGGGAGAAGTCAAGCGGCTGCAGCTTGCTCTGTTACAACTGGGCGCACCGGTGGGAATGCACTGGCTTTTTCGCCAGGTTTATCCTGAGCTCCCGATCTCGGTCCAACGATCGGTGCAGAAGCGGCGAGTACGAACCGAAGGCGTATTGATGGGCGCAGCAGAGCTAGGCAGCGGCTGTGCGTTCGGTGGATTCACCCAAGTGCCAGTGGGAGGCATCGATGTCCGGCTGCTCTGTGAAGAGTGGAATACGCCGACCGGAAAGCCCTGGGCTCACGAGGCAGAGCAACGACTGAAACGACTGGTCATGCCCGCCCTGGAAAGCGGCGATCTGTTCCTCACGGTAACCTTGGTCTTCCTGGATCGTCAGTCCTTTGCCAAACTCGCTCCGCAACATTTCCTGGGCTATGAACCGATCGCTGTGCCTCCTAGTGAAGACCTGCCCCCTCCCGCGCAGCAGGTGATTCTGTTCCAGGGAGAGGTCGGTCACAATCCTCACTAGAGGATTCCCATCATGTTCCAACGACTTACCCATCGAACTGCCCACCGTCGAAAACGGTCCGCCTGGCATTGGCATTCCCAGAATCCGCAAGAGGTTGCCGTAGATAGCCCTGCGATCCGTTGTAGGAGCAGAAATTTCAGCATCTGGAACACACCTTTGGCCTCTTGTACGGAAATTCCCAATCAGATTCAGTGCTCCACGCAGACCATTGACGAATGAGACAAAAGCTGACACTTACAAGAGGAGTGTGGTTGGCGCGTCGCAGCGGCGCGTCGATGTAAGAGATAGAGCGTGCAGTTTTTTGTAGCGCTGCCAGCAACGCATGCTCGCAGTTTGTCATAAGGAGTTGTGCATCGTGGCGATTCAAGATGAGATTCCCAAGTCCCGGCTTACGCTCACGTATCGGACGACGATCAACGGCGCGATGCAGGATGTTTCGCTGCCATTTCGAATCCTCGTGCTTGCCGATTTTTCTCTGGGTACCTCGACCGATCGCAAACTCGATCTGGCCGAACGCAAGCTGCGTCCGCTGACCGGTCGCAACCTTGATCCGCTGATCAAGGATATGAAGATGCGGCTGCGAACGACTGTGCAAAACTGCATCGACCCAGACAACGCTGAGTCAGTCGATGTGGACATTCCGATCGAAGGGATGAAGTCATTTTCTCCGGATCAGATCGCGTACAATATCGTTGCCGTTGCGAGACCTGAGATCACTTCCCTTCTTCCGATGGATAGCGCCAGGGAATGGTCCCGACCGCGCCTCCTGATCTAGCAAATGCCCCTACCGCGCTCCTCATCGTCGCGGGTCCAGCAACCTGCGCAACCCAACCTCGGATTCTGATCAGCCCATCCGCTGCGACGGCCAAATCTGGAACTCATCTGTCCATGATGCCCGATACCGATTGGGAACAGAGAGTCTGAGAGCTGAGTCCCAAGAACTCCTGGAACAAGGATAGCTCCTGCTCCAATCCTCGGCGAAAAGCTGCTTCGCGGGGACGATTCCCAACAAAGCGAAGGTCTACGTCCAGAGTTCCCTCGCGGACAGAGAGGTTGGCCGCACCGATGACCTGGTCACGAAACAGCAGCGGTAGCGCGTAGTAGCCAAGTTTACGCTTTGCAACCGGAGTGTACGCTTCAAAGCGATACTCCCAGTTCCAGAGCAGCGCGAATCGTCGTCGATCCCATACCACCGGATCAAACGGTGCCAGCAACCGCACACGAGCATCGCCATCATCAGAAGCCAGCAGAGCAGAAGTCTCGTTGTCCGGCCAGATCCAGTCCTCCGAATCAATACGCTCCCGACGCAGCTCACCACTCACCACAAGTCGCTCGAGCGCATCCTTCGTGGTCACAGTCACAGGCCCACGCACCGCCCCCAACACCTGACGCAAGCTCTTTAGCGGCATCGGCGCATACAGGGCAATCAGCAACCGACAAAGTCCTTCGGCTCGCGTGTGATCCGGCAGCGGTCGCTGTCGACCGTCTTCAGCGGCGCATTCGTATACTCTTTGTCCGGACTCACGCCGCGCAATACGCAGCAAACCTTGCAAGTGGAGCGCTTCAAGCATCATGGTTGTCTGGGAAGACTGACCACCCCAGCCGTTCTCACAGGTGTCGCTGCCGAGTTCCCTTTCTACCGCACGCGGATGGACCATTCCCTGCTTCCGAACGAACCGGAGCACCGACTTTCGCAGCGATACATGGCCATCTAGAAACTGCTGCCAGTGTCCGCTAAGCGGTCGAGGATGCAGAAGACGAAGGTGCTGGCTCGGTAGAAATCCGTAAACGTGCAGGACGTCTTCACACAGTGGAAGTTGAGGATACTGCTGCTCCAACTCTCCGGCCCGATACCCCTGGACCCGCTGGCGTAAAATCAGATCCTGGGCTCGCGCAGGGGCCCGAATCGGATCGGCTTGCACAAATCCGATTCCGGACACCGCATCAAGGATGGAAGGGAAGGACTTCAGCGAGCGCGTC
>Ga0209174_10003238_pt1 | contig 10392 bp, 7 predicted proteins | sample JI91814BDNA_FD_187505 | JGI IMG/M metagenome (GOLD analysis project Ga0209174, IMG submission 187505) | Wastewater effluent complex algal communities from Wisconsin, to seasonally profile nutrient transformation and Carbon sequestration -... | ecosystem: Engineered > WWTP > Effluent > Algae...
CTTAATATACGGCACGAATATCGCTAGAGTTTCTGCTTCCTCTACAAATTTTAATACTGATTCTTTGAGGTTGCGCCCGTTGTGGTTCATTGGTGTTAATCGGGGGAACTATGAAAGATCATCACCATTCCAACAAAGAACAAAGGCTGAATACGGAGCTTCCTCTACTACCTCTTCTCTATTTGTCATTTCTTTATAATTTTGAACATGTAAATAAAGAATTTCGAGCGGGGTAACTCCATTATCCTGTAAAGTAGTTAGCTTATTTCTTTTTTCTGGAATAGTCGAAGACTGTCCTTCTGAGCTAATTAAATCAAATAACTCACGAGTTACATTCATGCGTAGAGTATGAATGATATCCCTACACTCGCGTGTCCGTCTTTGCCTTCCATCTTTTAATCGATTTACATCCATTAAAATTGCTTTGACATCGTTTATTGATTTCGGAAACTCGAAGGCTTTATATACGCTTTTCGTTAAATATAAACCAACGGATAAAAGAAGCGATTCAGGCGATACTTCTGATTCAAAACTGTATTGTTCAGAATCGACAGTGCTAGTGTTTCCTTCCCTTTCAATGTTCTCTAAAGCATGTCTTTTCCTTGGAGAAAGAAATATTTTTAATCTATGATTTTTAAACTTACTACCTTTGAACGTTTCCTCTAATAATTTCTTTTTCTCTGCATAATCTGTTTTTTCCCATTCTGTGGATAATGGATCGAATAATGTTTTAACTTCAAAACTGCTTCCGTGTTTCATGCATTCCTCGCTTTGTTTACAATATTTATTTACTCTTTTAAAAAATCGTCCCCATTCCAACAAATAGCAAATGCCGAAAGGGGAGCTTCTAAAACTACATGTCTATAATTTCCCATTGATTCATAATCAAAAGCATGAAGATATAAAATTTTTAAAGGTTGAATTCCAGCTTGATTTAACTTTTTTAATTTTTGAATATTGACTGGAATTTTCTGTCTATGTCCTGATGATTCTTCCAAATCAAAGAACTCACGTGTATTTCCGTTGAAGTTTTTTATGATTGCTTCCCTAATTTCTTTTGTTTCTTTTTTTCTATTGTCCTTTAAGGATTTTAAATCACTCGCAATTTTTTTTACTTCACTCACCTTCATTGGAAAATTATAACTTGCATCTATATATTTATTCAAATAAAAACCAACTGCTAGTAGCAAATTACTGTAAGCCACTAGTGGTTTATCCATTGCCTCCCACTCTGCATCTTCAATTGGTTTGTCTTTTGCAGTTACAATTGAAAATCCCGAAATGTAATGGTCTATTGCCATGTTTTGAAATTGTTCTTTTTCAAATTTCGTTTGTATTTCCTTTCTCTTTTCTTCAAAGCTTGTTTCTTCCCATTCTTTCGATAAGGGATCGAATAATGTTTTTAATGTTGTTAGGTATTTTTTGTTTTTCATAGGGGTTTTGGTTTATATTTATAACGGATAATTTACATTATCCCGATGTATTAAAATAATCTCGTAGGCATTCTTCCACTTTAACTTTCCATTTATACAAAACTTTTTTAAACATATCTCTGTTTGTACTTGATACATCTATACATCGTGCATAGGATAATAATAACAATTCAACCCCTCTTAAAATTTGATCTGCGTTTTCTACATCAGAATTTTCTAAAGGAGAAATAATATTTTGATAAAATGTCGATAGAGTATTTATTTGAAGTAGGCAAACTCCAGAAAAAATATCAATTTCGATAAAGCCTGAATCCTCTGTTTTTGCGGTGTATTGTAACACTACTTTATGTTTAATAAATCGTTCAATTAAGGCTGGCGTGGGCACAAGCCCTACTAATTCGATAGCTCGCTTAGCATTTTCCACTTTTTCAGGTTCAAATTCTCTTGAACCTGACAAGCTGTCTTCTTCATCTTCGCTATCAGGATCATCAATTAAATCACCACCCCCACCTACGGGATCTTCGCCACCCTCCGGAGGAGGATCTATAATAATATCAGGCCTTCTAATCTCTTTGTAAAAATTGGTTAATGTTTCTTTAAGTTTAAATGCTCGATCAAGTGCTAACCAAACAGGCATATCTTCAGCCGGCGTGTCTTCAGGATAAATTACATCATCATCGCCTTCCATTTTATCATATTTTTTTAACTGATCCACATGTTGTTTATTTGCCGGTACACCAAAAAAATCATCTGCTTCTTTGCTGAATAATATTTCACATCCCCACCAACGGTGTCTTTCTTCCGTCGATGTAAAAAAGTTAAAATGATCTAAATCAAGTTCTCTTCCTTCTCTAATAATTGAGATACCGGTATTCGGACCAATATTCTTAGTGTTCTCGGGAGCAGTCCTCCCAAAGTCTTCTTTGACTTTAGAAGGTGCTAAGCTGAATCTAATTTCGATTTCTGAGCCTTTATAAGAAAATTTATTTTTAAGCTGTGGCTTCTCCTTAAATGAAAATTGACTACTTAATGCATGATCTTTCATTATAAATAATGGATCGTTTGGTTTCAAAGCATACACAGTTGGCTCTAAACCATCCTTCAAATTATGGATGATTGAAATATTTACTTTAGGAAATTTTCTATCTCGCGACCATTGATCGTCAGTTAAAAAATGACGGAACATCCGACTTAAATTAAAAGTCAAATGATTTGCTATTAACGATTTAGAAACTTTTGGATATACTCTTTCACAACCTTTCCATAAAACCAAAGTCCCCTGTTTGAAAAAGTTTACCGGACCATATTTTGTTACCTGTCCCCACTTCACTACAGCTTTTTTTTGTTTAAAATCTTTATATGGTGAAGGCAATGTAACCCCTTTAGGACTTACTATACCAGAATTGATATTATCCAAGTTTAAGGAAACCATCTTTACTTCATCAGAATTACTTTGACTCCATGTATAAACCTCAACAGTATCTGAAAAAGCGAAGCTTGCTCCAGGTAAGCCAAATCCGTATTTACCCCTTTTTTTCCCAATTCCGCCAAAATGAGATCCCACTTTAAGACATTTGTGCAATATCTCTTGACTCATACCTACACCATTATCCATAAAACCAATATTTTGAACTCTGCCATCCTTATCCGAATCAACAATTATCATAATGTCTGTAGCATCTGCGTCTATAGAATTATCTAATATTTCAGCTATTCCGAAAGCGATTGTTTTATATCCAGATTTTCTTAAAATGTCTTTAAAAAAACCTAAATCTCCGAATATTGATTCAACATTATTTTTGCTATCTGCCATTCTACTTCTCCCAATATATATCAAAATATTTATAAACCTGATGTTCATCCGAAAAGGCGGGATTAGAAATACTAATAATTGTATTTTCTTCATGTCCTCCATTTCTTTTACCTCGTAATCCTCTTCCTAGTATTTGAGAAAATTCAATTGGAGAGTTTATTGGTCTCGTAATTAGTATTGCGTCAACTTCTGGCGCATCAAACCCAGTAGTAAGTACTTCTAAATTGATTAATACATTCAATTCTTTCGATTTGCGAAATTTTTCAATATACTCCAGACGGGTGTAATCGGGAGTATCTGCTAATATCAAACCTACATTGATATTTTTAATTTTAAGAATCTGTCCAAGAATTTTCGCATGTTCGACAGAGCATGCAAACACTATTATTTTCTTACTCTGAAATACATATTCCATAATTTTATCAATTATTAACTTATTCCTTTCTGGAATTAGTCCCAAGTCCTTATTTTTTTTATTGCTATCAAAGGAAATAATTTCATGCTTAAGCTTTGCTAAAACCCCAACATCTTGAAGATATTTAATTGCAGTTTTATCATCATCCTCTGTTGCTAACAAATCTTCATCGACTATAGATAAACCATAATTAGGAACTTTAATTTTAACTTTAGTATCAAAGAAATTTACAAACGTTCTAATCTCTCTTGGAATTCCACTTCCTCTTCCGGGTGTTGCCGTTAATCCAAGAATTTTAATGTTAGGATTATTAAAATTGAGTTTTTTAATCAATTCGATAGCTAAATTCGCGATACTTTGATGTGCCTCATCGAAAATTACAAATGAAAAACTTTTACTTAACTTACTAAGTTCTAATTTATCCTTCGGTAATTGATTACTCAAAGTTATTATTGATGAAAATAAAATTGATTTTTCATTACTGAAATAATTCGGTAAGTAATCCATTAAATTATGGTAGGCATACAGGTCATTATCTCCTAGCACTGGCCAAATTTCTTTAAATGTTCCTTCGGCTTGATTTAGTAACAAGGGGCTATATGATAACCACAAAATATTTCCCTGTACGTTGAACAATTTGAGATATTGAATGACTGTGTGAATTGCTGTTCGTGTTTTACCAGCTCCAGTTGGTAATTGTAATAAAACTTTACTGTCTCGATATTTTGCAAATCTTTCAATTACTTCATCTCGAACCGTATATTGAAATGAATGTAATTCAAAAAAATTTTTAATATCATAATTTTTTTTAATAATTGAGTCTTTTATTTCTGAGTCAGCCGGTAGAATCGCATTATCGTGTTCAAAAAAGATATCAGAAATTTTTAAAATTTCTGCTATCTTTTTACATTTTAAATCATTCCATTTCCACCTAATAGAAGAAATTAATTCTATAAGACTGTTCATATTTTCAGTATTTGATATTTCAATACTTTCCGATAAATGCATCAATTCAGTTTTAGAAAGAGATTTGATCAATATTTTCCTAATTTCGTTATTTTCAATAATTCGAAAGCCAGCAAGTTGAAGAATGCTTTGAATTATCTTATAGGGATCAAAATTTGATTCAGATTCATAAAGTTCTAAATAATTAATCATAGGTTTAGATATTTCTAATTCACTTAAAGCCTTAAATTGATTAGTATTGACTAACCTTGTAGAAATTTCTTCTATCCAACTCATTTAGAATTATCCTCTATAAACTTTTCCGCATCATGAGAAATCTGTTTGATTGATCTCAAATGTAGCTTTGGTTTCTTAAACTTGGAATGATAAGGCTGTAATTTAAAAAGCTTCGCATATTCGTTTGTGATTGTAACTTGCTTTGTCAATGGATAATACTTATTATCCAATGGAAGCACTTTAAAGTTTCTATTCCCTACTTTATTGACTTGTCCAACTATAATATATCCAATGATATGAATTTGTTTTTCTGATTCAGATACTTGAGCAAAGTAAATTTTTTTGCCAATAGTTGGTTCATAGAGAAAAAGTCTTGTATAGTCTTTCTCGATTTGTTCTGGAGTATACTCACCTAATAGAGTGATGTAGCCTGCTTGCTCACGGCTTGCAATAGCAGTGAATATATCGTATGCTCTAATATTTCTGTCGTTTACATTCGGGGCTATAGCTTGAACCAATAAATCAATAAGCCACTTCTTTTCGTCACCAAGAAATGCAAGGTTAGAAGGGATGGTATTACACAGAGTAGCCGCTACTTCAAAGGGACTTATTTCATGATAATTGGTTGGATAAAAACTTTGAATTTCTTTGCAAGAAAATAATTCGATTCCTAAAATTCCTAGAGCGTAAACATCTGACTTTAATGTTTTTTGTCCCGCCATCACTTCTGGAGCTGCATAACCTTCTGTACCGCCTATCGTAAAGGTTTGCCTTCCTTCATTCTCTCTTGTTAAGCCAAAATCTGCAAGCTTAGGTTTCAAATCTTTTGTAAGCAGAATATTTTGAGGTTTAATATCACGATGAACAGTTTGATTACTATGAAGATGAGCAATGATTCTACAAATCTCTTTATATATACTTAGCTTTTCGCTGTAAGTTAGCTTTTCAAAATTATCTTTAAGAGAACCCAATTCTAAATATTCCATTCTTAGAATTGGGTAATTCTCTATTAGATGCCCACCAAATATCTTAACGATTCCATCTAGACCTCGATTCTCTAATTTTCTCATTACATCATAATGAATCTTACCTTCCTTATGAGCATCCGATAGAATTTTCATTCCATTTTTTTTCTCGAAATTTAAAACTTTTATAACACAATGCTCTTCTTCTTCACTAAAAGCAAATTTATCTCTAATCTTAAAGACAAGACTGTATCCGCCACCACCTATGTAATTAAAATCAGTCCACTGCGGATAACTTCGCTTGATTTCATAAGTTACAATTTCTATTAATTCTACTATATTCATTTTATATTCCCTACGCCTTATAATCAGTCTTTAAATACTGCCTGATTTTCTTTCCCCATGCTTCTCTAACTTCTAGATAGCTTTCTTTCTTTTTAGGATCAACGGAGGCTTCATCTTCTGCGCTTGCGAAAGCTGAGAGCATTAAATTAAATGCGCGTAATATTGATTTGTCTGGATTTTCTTGAATTGCATGGTATAGATCGAGAAAGAAAATCGAAGATGTATTAATGGTAAGAATGCAAGTTCCCATTCTAGTTGAGATGTCTATAAAATTAGAGCCATCACCCAAATCTCTTTGTTCAAGATTCACACGATTCTTTTTTATAGATTCTATTATTTCTTTAGAAGGTTCAGGATTTCCAGCTTCAATAAAACGTTCTTTTATCAATTGATCAACTTGGTCTTCGCCTAGTTTTTTTCTATTGATTTGTGATTCTGTCGGCAAAACGTTGTTTTGCTCTACTCTGTTTATTACTACTTCTTCGATTGTAACTGAATGTTCTTTTTTCTTACTTCTTGATCCTGCTGTTCTTGATTTTAATTTTTTATAAATGGCACGAATCTCAGGTCCTATAACTTTATTCAATAAAGTCCAGACTCCAACTTCACTATCTTCTCCTGCTGAATCAGGTTCAAACAATTGTATTTGCTGTTTATTATTCGCAACTTTAAACACTTCATCTAATTCAGTAGGAAAGGAAACTTCACAGCCCCACCATCTATGCTGCGGCTCATTTACATCAGAGAAGAAATCAAATTTACCAAAATCAATTTCTCGATTAGAGCGGATAATAGATATACCAACGTTTCGCTTCGCATGTTTGCCGATATCGCTGTCTCCGCCTTCTTTCTGGAATTCTTCTTTAGCAATAGAAAATTTAATTCTAACATCTGCTTCTAATCGTTTCTTATTCTTAATATATGGAATCGAAATAGTGGTTTCACCCAGTATGCCTTCATTCTCCCAAGGTTCAAAGATTGACTCTCCTGAGTTACTCGCCTGACGTGTTGATAGGTCTCCTTTGATTTGATTTTCCTCCATCAAATATAAAGGATCATTCGGTTTAATAATAGTATCCTTAGCATTGGAGTTACGTATTGTTAGCCCAATCTTCCTACCTTCTTGTAAAAAGTATCTAAACTTTCTCCCTAAGTAAAATTCAAATCGACTGAATAATGAATTGGGCGATTTTGGATATAATTTATCACAGTCCCTCCACAATACAAGTGTGCCATGTTCTTTAAACTGCATCTTACCCAACACAGATGATCCAGTAGAACTCATTGCTTTTATGAGGTTTAAATATTCTGATGGTATAGATTTCTTAATAGCATCTTGAATTGTTTTTTGCTTTCCTTCCTTTATTTCATTTATATCCAGATACACATAATAGGAATTATCAATACCATTCTGCCAGGAATAGACTTCCACTTTAGGAGCAATGAATAAAGAAGCTTGTGGTAAACCAACACCGAATCGACCAATGCCTTTTCTATCACGTCTAGTGCTATCTCCTAAACTCAAAGAAATATTCAATGTAGCTAAATCCATTCCAGTTCCATTATCTAAAATTGCTATGTCGTTGATTTCTTTGCTTGCAGAATCTGAAACTGAATATGTATCACAGATTACTAATACATCTTTTGCATCTGCCTCTAAACTATTATCTATAATTTCTGCAATTGCACTATCTACATTTTTATAACCAGTGTTTCGAAGGGCATCCGCATAATGCGCCAAATTAATAATATCCGCCATTTTTATTCTCCTATATTTTCCAATAATGTTTCATTTGTTGCCAAATCCATCGTTCACTTTCATGTATTATATTATCCGCTTTAATAATCTTCATTGCTTGTTCTTGAATGATCTTTAACATTCGAGTTTCTTCGTGTGCGTTTAAATATTGAAGGCATTCCAATAAACTAGTTCTTTCATAATCACTGAGGGTAATTTCATTTTTAAATGTATGTAATATGCTTGGAGCAGAATACATATGCATGTAAAAATCAAAATAATACAAAATCAATCGTGCAGTATTCGATGTCCAAATACGCAAATCCTGTCTTAGTGCGCTTAATTCAATTTTTTTAATAGACTCATCTACAAGTAGAGCCATGCTGTATAAATAACCGATTGCATGTTTAGTTGAACGAAATTCTATTTTTTCTAAATAAAGATGATGCAGCAAATCAAAATAATCCCCTTTGAATATTTCTTTTAACTTTGAATAATTTCGAGTAAATACTTCATGCTCAGATACAGGAATTTCTTTTCTTCCATTTACAGTATCTATTAGTGTTTCAATATCTTTTAATATAACTCCAAGTAATTCAGGATTAAATTCTTGCTTTATATCCTTTAGAATTGAATCAATATTACTATTATTCGATTCATATTTTTTGAATTCATCTAATGAAAAATCTTCTTTTCCTAAATTCCAGATTTGAATTGTATCATCATAAATGCCTGAAAGCAAAATCATCTTTGTTTTACTTTCAAAAACAAAATACAGTAATTGATTTAATAATTCATTTCTTCGTTGCATCTATTTATACCATCAAAGGCAATTCCTGAATTGCCTCTACATCACAAACCAAACCCTTCCCACAACAGGGCTGAATGTATTCAGCCCCTACGCGAAACAACGCTTCATTGATAATTAATAATTCACAATTAATCATTATTACCCCCACCTTCGCGTCTTTGCGGCTTTGCGTGAAACTCCTTCCTCTGTGTCTCTGTGACGGCGCCTGTGGTGAGCAAGCGAAGCGCGTCGAATCCATGGCAAACAATCTTCATCTTTCACTCTCCAATCGCTTAATCAGTATTTCCCGCTCTTCTTTCCTAAGCGAACGGTATTCCGTGAGTATCCGCTCGATCTTTAAGTGAGACGATTCCCCAGGAGAAGACATTAACGTTGCTATATGTAACTTGGAAAGCTCGGATGTGAGTTTGAATTCGTATTCTAGAATGGTATTGTCTTTCCAATAGCGGGGGTGGAGGTCGCATAGAAGAGAGGCAAGGGATTCTAGGAGTGCGGTTTCGGAATCGTATTTAAAAGAGAGACGCTCGAATAGTTTTAAGAAACTGGCATCGTGGGTTTTTAGAAGACCTAGTTTGTATTCGTTTTCCGAGCGAAATTGAGCGAGAGAGGATAACAAGTCTTTATGCGCTAGTGGGGAAGAGATGTAGGCGCTTAGGAGTTTTATCGTGTCGGCGGACATACGAGAGAGAAGAGATTCGTAGTGGCTTGCAATTTCTTGTTTGGCTCGGCTTAGTTTGGTGATGAATTGGATTAGACCTTTTTCATTTAGAGTGTTTAAGTCGTAGCCGAAGAGTTCGGGGATTTCTTCTAGGAGAAGAATTTCTGGATTCACCGAATGAGAGATTGCTTGGAGAAAACGGGAATTAATCTCCGAAAGCTCTTTCGTCTGACGTGTGCATTCTGGAAGTTTGGTATACCAGTAGAGAAGGGAAATCACAGAGCGATAGATTTTATTTTCATTGATCTTACGTGTTTCTAGAATGCGTGCTTCTTCTTGGCTCGATAGACGAGCCGATTCTCCGGGGGTAAATATCTTTGGAATTTCTAAAAGGTATTTTTCTAAGACTGCATTCGAGCGGATAATACGGATTTTGAAATTCTTTGGATTAGAATGTAGCTTTTCGAGTATATCGGAATTGATTTCCTTTTCGTATCTATCATCTTCGTAGAGAGAAAAAGAATACGACCTTTCGAGTAGAGCCGCGAGAAAGTAAAAGGGAATCATCTCTGAATACATTCCATAAGGCTCGGAGGTGAGGATTTCGTAGAGCCTGTCTAGATTGCGAGTTTCGGATTCTTCTAGTAGATACTTATGAATAGCCTCAAATACTTTTTTCAAACCTTCGTCTTTTCTGCCTAGATAGTCTTCGGGAGAAGTAAACTTGAATTCGATTCGTTTGTCTTCTTTTCTAAAAACATTTTTTACACTGAATAGACTGCGAAAGATAGCTACATCGGGACCGTAACCTTTGTCGCGTAGACCTAGACTTGTATCTCCTGAGATCATATCCCGTAGGATTTTTTTTCTAGTATTGCGGATAATCGGGGATATCTGCTCACGGTTGATGAACTCGGAGTTTATCTTAGGACATAGAGGAAATCGTTTGGTTAGAATCTCAGAGACTATTTTTTGGAGAGAGTCTTGTTTTTCATAACCTATGGGAGCGACTAATTTAGATTCGTCTCTTCT
>Ga0209174_10003239_pt1 | contig 10382 bp, 8 predicted proteins | sample JI91814BDNA_FD_187505 | JGI IMG/M metagenome (GOLD analysis project Ga0209174, IMG submission 187505) | Wastewater effluent complex algal communities from Wisconsin, to seasonally profile nutrient transformation and Carbon sequestration -... | ecosystem: Engineered > WWTP > Effluent > Algae...
GATTTGTTATCGCCAACTTTTTTTGGGCGATGGTTACGGCAACTTGTAACGCAGCCCCAAAAATCCACGGATTCCCTGGTTGGGTGCATAAATATACGTCGTGTCGAAAGTAAGTCCAAAAGGATTCAGAGGTGTTGCCAATACCTGGCCGTTTGCGCCGTAAGCAACGTTTTTGTCAAATGGGTCCTGGCTGCGCGCAATCAGGAATGGGTTGTTTTTCATGGGTGTAAAGTCGAGCAGGTTCTTCACGCCGGTAAACAGCTCGAAATCTCTAAAACCGTGATAGGTGAACTGTATGTTTTGCAGGCTGTACCATGGCGAATCCGGGCTGCGCGGATCAAGCGCTCCCAAAAGTGGCAACTTCATTGGGCTGTAGAGGTTTCCGGTGTAATCGATACTCAATTTGATGGCATCGATTTTATAGGAAACAGACCAGGTTCCGGTGAATTTTTCGGTGAGCAGTTGGCGTTCGCGGCGGCCGTTTTCTACGGTATAAACATCCATATAGGTGGCGCCTGCAATAACTTTAATACCATTGCGGAAGTTGACATCTAAGTTTGCAGTAATGCCCTGACTGATTGAATAGCCATCGAGGTTGTCGTAAATAATCTTATTGGGATCGCGGGTGTAATCGGCAATGATCTTGTTGCTGAAACGCGTATAAAAAAGCGAGGTCTCGAGATTGACGATTGTGCCGTTGCCTACATACATCTTGTTCAGGTAATTCAGGTTGGCATTTATCGTTTTTTCTGGCCGCAGCGCACTTTGGATCACCACTTCGCGCGATCCGGTGAGCGCCGCATGGTCTTCGGTAAAAAGATTCACCACACGAAAGCCCGTTCCCGCATTGAGCCGCAGGATATTGTTGTCATTAATTTTGTATTTGTGCGCGAGGCGAGGCGTAAGAATATTCCCGTGGATCGAATTGTAATCATACCGCAAACCCAAAAGCAGCAGGTGTTTTTTCCCCAGTCCGATTTCATCCTGGATGAAAATTCCGGGCAACCAAGTTTTTTTGGCGTGGTTGCGGTTTCCCGATGCAGTTGCGGGTGTATTGTCATCGTAATAAGTGTAACGCGACGCGAAGCCAGAAAGCAAATCGTGGCGTTTGATTTTTTTGTCCCAGGTAAGTTGCACGAAACCCACTTTTTGGTTGGCGAGGTAAGCCGTTGTGCCGTATCGGCTGTCCTGGAAATGGAGGTTGCCCGAAAACGACAGCATTAATTTTTCGTAGGTCGGCATTTGGTAATTCCCGAATATTTCGCCGCGTTTGGTGTAAATACTTTCCCCGTAAATGACATCGCCGCCGCGGTATTTTTTTCCCCAACGGATATCGCCGCCCCAACGGTCTTCGTACATGCCGCGCAGGCCGATGTTAAAAACCCTGTTGTTTTTCCTGTTGAAGCTCACTTTGTGGAAGATTGAAATCCGATCCTGTAAGCTAAGGTCGGTAAACCCATCCTTGTCATTATCGATGACCTCACTGTTCCTGAAATAGTTGACACCAATCAAGGCATCTCCGATTTTTCCCAAATGGTATTTCAGCCCCAAATCGGTGTTGGTCTCGAGCCAACTCGTCATAAGAAATTCGGCCGAAAGTTGTGGTGCGGTAAACGGCGTTTTGGTGATGATGTTGATGAGTCCGCCCATGGCTTCACTTCCGTATAAAGAAGACGCAGGGCCTTTTACGATTTCTATTCTTTCTACGAGCGAATTGGGTATGCCCGAAAGCCCGTAAACCGTAGAAAGACTACTCACTATGGGCATGCCGTCAATAAGCACAGCGGTATAAGGGCCTTCGAGCCCGTTGATGTGGATGTCACCCGTGTTGCATACGCCACAATTGAGTTGCGGCCTTACGCCGTTGACATTTTGCAGCGCATCGAAAATATTGGGAACCGGATTTTTTTTAAAGAATGTGGGGCTGTACACTTCTACCGGGACCGGACTTTCCATTCGCCTAACCGATTTTAAGGTTCCCGAAACCACGATTTCGTTGAGTGTGTTTGCGTTGGATTGAAGTTTCAGGTCGAGTACCACTGGGGTGTTTGCGATTCGTATGGTTCTTTCAATATTTTCGTATCCGGGCGCGTTGACAGCTAGTTGGTGGTTGCCCGTCGTTAAACTCGAAAAGGTATAATAGCCCAGGCTGTCTGTTTGGGTTTTGTATAGTCGGTCTATGACCACGAGGATTTGGCTTGTCGGCCGACCATCGTGGGATATGATTCCTGAAAGCGAGATTTGGTTTTGCGAAAATCCCGTAGAGGACAGCATCATAAAATAAAAAACAAAACGATTTTTCATTAGAGTAAATAAAATTTTAGACAAAACTAAATTTTTTATTTCATTAATCAAATTTCAAATTTTATATTTGTTTAAAATTGGGACTATGAGCAAATCTTTAGAAGAGGTACACGAGTCGGTTGCTACCCAGAATAAAACCACGGTGTTCAGGAAAATTCTCGCCTTTTTTGGTCCGGCTTATCTGGTGAGCGTGGGCTATATGGACCCTGGAAACTGGGCCACCGATATCGCTGGCGGAAGCCAATTCGGTTACGCCTTATTGTGGGTGCTTTTGATGAGCAATATGATGGCGCTGCTGCTGCAAAGCCTCAGTGCGCGCTTGGGCATCGTTACGCAGCGTGATTTGGCGCAGGCTTCGCGCGAAACGTATTCTAAATTCATCAACTACATTTTGTATTTCCTGGCCGAAATTGCCATCGCCGCCTGTGACCTGGCCGAAGTCCTGGGAATGGCGATTGGGATCAACCTGTTGTTTGACATCCCGCTTATTGAAGGCGTGATGATTACCGTACTCGACACTTTTCTTTTATTGTTCCTGATCAACAAAGGCATCCGTAAGATGGAAGCTTTCATCATCACTTTAGTGAGCATCATTGGGATCTCCTTTATTTTCGAGATGATTTTTGCCGAACCCGAAATGGGCAAAGTCGTTGCCGGACTCATCCCGTCTATGCCCAACAGCGCGGCACTGTACATCGCCATCGGAATCATCGGCGCCACGGTGATGCCACACAATTTATACCTGCATTCGTCGCTGGTGCAGACGCGCAAATTCGACCGCAGCAAAGCGGGTATCAAACAAGCGCTCAAATACAACCTCATTGACAGCACCATCGCCCTGAATCTCGCTTTTTTTGTCAACGCCGCCATCCTGATTTTGGCCGCCGCCACCTTTTACAAAAACGGAATGTTTGAAGTGGCCGAAATTCAGGATGCGCACCAGTTCCTACAACCGTTGCTGGGCACCAAATGGGCGCCCATACTATTTGCCGTGGCGCTGATTGCCGCAGGGCAAAGCTCTACAGTGACCGGTACGCTTGCCGGACAGATCATCATGGAAGGTTATCTCAACCTGCGCATCCAACCTTGGGTAAGGAGAATCTTAACCCGATTGATTGCGATTGTCCCTGCCGTGATCGTGATATCGTATTTCGGAGAAAGCGTCACGGGAAAACTCTTGATTTTGAGCCAGGTGATCCTTTCGCTGCAACTGGGTTTTGCCATTATCCCGCTAATCCACTTTGTGAGCGACAAATCCAAAATGGACGGGTTCGAGATTGGACGCCTTACCAGAATAGCGGCCTGGACCATCGCCTCGATTATCGTTACGCTCAATGCCAAGTTGGTTTTTGATGAAATCAACGGCTGGCTCGACACTTCAGAAAACCCGATGGTATTGTGGTTGACGGTCGTTCCGCTTGCGGTGGGATTCTTGATTTTATTGTTGTACATCGTATTCAAGCCATTTTTCACAAAGGAAAAACCATCCATAGCGAACCATTCACCACACCACTTTGCGCTCAAATTTTCAACCGGAAATTACCACAAGAAACACATTGCCGTCACGGTAGATTTTTCTGAGGCCGATGAAAAAGCGCTGCAACACGCCATCGATTTGGGAGGGAAAGACGCCCACTACACCCTGATTCATGTCGTGGAAACCGTGGGCGCGATTGTGTACGGCAGCAGCATCAAAGACCATGAAACCACGGTAGACGAGCAATTGCTTTATGAATATACCCGTTTGTTGTCAGACAAAGGCTTTTCGGTACAAACCCAACTCGGTTTTGGCAAACCCGGAAAGGCCATCGCAAAAATCATCAATGAAGGCCAGTTCGATCTGCTCATTATGGGCACACACGGTCACGGCAATTTCAAGGATTTGATTTTCGGAACCACTGTTGGCAGCGTACGTCACGCGGTTTCTATACCTTTGTTTATTATTAAGAATTAATTTTTAGGAGCTAATCCCGCTATACGTTGCAATCTTTTTTGCTCACATTCCCTTCCAGCACTTTTTGTCATTGCTTCGCCAGTTCGGCTAACGCCTCGGGTCCGACGCAGGAGGAATCTCATAGGGCAACAGCAAAAAAGGATTTCCACTGCTATCGGGGCTAGCTTTCACCCTGAACCTTTCACCCTTAAACCCTGTAACCTTTAAAATGACCCTCTCAGAAGAAAATTACCTCAAAACCGTCTACCATCTCACCGGCGTATCCGACGGCGAAGTGAGCACCAACGCCATTGCCGAGATGATCGAGACCAAAGCCTCGTCGGTGACCGATATGCTCAAGAAACTTGCCGAGAAAGGCCTGGTCAACTACAAGAAATACCAAGGCGTTTCACTCACCGATAGCGGCAGGTTGTCGGCCAAGATGATTGTGCGCAAACACCGGTTGTGGGAAGTGTTTCTTGTGGAGAAGCTCGATTTTGCCTGGGATGAGGTACATGACATCGCCGAGCAGCTCGAGCACATCAAATCAGAACAGCTCATCAACAAACTCGATGATTTCCTGGGAAATCCTACCCAGGATCCGCACGGAGACCCGATTCCCGACCGTCATGGCAAGATTGCCAAAACCGAGAAAATGCTGTTATCAGAACTCCTGAAGGACCAAAGCGGTTTGTGTGTGGGCGTCAAGGATTCGTCTGCCGAATTTTTAAAATACCTCGACAAGAACCAGATTGCGTTGGGCTCGCGGATTGAAGTGGTGTTAAAAGAAGATTTTGATGCGTCGATGAAAATCAGGGTAGGGACAAACGAGATTGTGATTTCGAGTAAAATCGCGGGCAATCTTTTTGTGAAGAAGGTTTGAGATGCGTAACTTTCGCTATGAAAAAATTATTCCCACTACTATTTTTGCTGCTAAGCCTGACGATTTCGGCACAAACTACGGCAGAAAAAATCCACTACAAAACCATCACCCAAACCGAATGTGTCAAAAAGAAAGGCTACCGTTTGGTCTTGAAACAAGTGGTTTCGGACTCGCGTTGCCCAGAAGGCGTGACTTGCGTTTGGGCAGGCGAAGTCAGTTTTGTAGTATCGGTATACAAGGATAAAAAATTTGTGGAAGATGTTACTTTCTCGTCTGCAAACCGCGAGCAAAACCTCGAACTGTTTTCAAAATATCTGGGAAAGAAAGTGACCTCAGTCGGTGTTTTACCTTACCCGAAACAGGGCGTTAGTGTAGACCCGAAAAGTTATGTTTTAAAAATCGGTTACACCCGATAGTTGGCAATCCCACTGATCAGTGGCAACCGCAATCGCCTTCTCCACAATTTTTTTCGTTCTTCTTTTTCCAAAGAAATTTGCGTACCAAAAAGAAAATGGCGGCCGCTAAAATAATATAAGCGAGAATTTCCTGTACCATTATTTTAGGATTTGGTAAGTGACCAGCGCCACGAGATACGCCAAGCCGCTCATCAAAACCAACTGGGTGGCAGGCCATTTCCAGCTGTTGGTTTCTTTTTTGGTGATGGCCAAAGTACTGGCGCATTGCATCGCGAAAGCATAAAACAGCAAAAGGGAAATTCCGGTGGCGAAATTGAATACCTTTTGCCCGGTGTCGGGATGTATTTCTGTTTGCATCTTATTTTTGATGGTGTTTTCGTTGTCGGTATCGCCCACGCTGTAAATGGTAGCCAGAGTTCCTACAAATACTTCGCGCGCCGCAAACGAACTGATCAGCGCAATACCGATTTTCCAGTCGTAACCCAAAGGTGCAATCGCGGGCTCAATGGCTTTTCCCATGATTCCGATATAAGAGTTTTCTAGCTTTTGCGAGGCGACGGCATTTTCAAAATCGGTGGCCGACAAAGGCTCCGAAAGGTGCTGCGCAGCTACGATCTGATCGGCATGATGGAACGCATTTCCGGGGCCGCTCGACGCCAGAAACCACAATACGATCGAGATGGCAAGGATGATTTTACCCGCGCCCCAAACAAAGGCCTTTGTTTTCTCGAGCACATTGAGCGATACGTTCTTGAACATCGGCAATTTATAACCCGGCATTTCCACGACAAAATACGTCTTGCCATTGATTTTTAGGATTTTGTTGAGGAGGTAAGCCGCCACAATCGCCGTCCCAAAACCGATGAGGTAGAGCAGCATCAAGGTCAAACCCTGCAGGTTCAGGATGCCCAACACGCGTTTTTCGGGAATAACCAAGGCAATGATGATGGCGTACACGGGCAATCGGGCAGAGCAGGTCGTGAATGGCGTAACCAGTATGGTAATGAGACGCTCTTTCCAGTTTTCAATGTTTCGGGTGGCCATGATGGCCGGAATGGCGCAGGCCGTACCCGAAATCAGCGGCACCACACTTTTGCCTGACAGCCCAAAACGGCGCATGATTTTGTCCATGAGGAAAACCACGCGGCTCATGTAACCGCTTTCTTCGAGCATAGAAATGAACAGGAATAAAAACGCAATCTGCGGGATGAAAATGACAATACCTCCAATTCCCGGAATGATGCCCTGCGCAATCAAATCGGTGAGTACGCCGGCCGGCAAATGTTGTGCGGCCAGCGTACTCAGGGAAGCAAACGTACTGTCTATAAAATCCATGGGTACGGCAGACCATGAAAAGATCGATTGAAAAATCACAAACAGTATCGCAAAGAAAATGGCGTAGCCCCAAACTTTATGCGTGAGGATTCGGTCGAGTTGTATCCTAAAATCTTTGGCTGTCGCAAGGTTTATTTTTTGTCCGTCTTTCAAGACCTCATTGATGAATTGATACCGTTTGATGGTTTCCTTTTGCTGGATTTTTTTGAGTTCGGTCTGTGATCTGGTGTAGGAGTTCCTTATTTCGTTTCGGTCTAGTTGCGCGAAATTGACATCCTGGGTGATGACCAGCCAAAGTTTGTAGAGCAATTGGTTGGGAAAGGTTTTGCGAAGGCGGTTGAAATATTCGGGATCTATAATCGATGCGTTAAGACAGGGTTCGGTAGGTAGCGATTGATACGCGACAATAAGTTTCTTCAATTCGTCAATGCCGGTTCCCTTGCGCGAGCTAATTACCGCAATTTTGGTTTTGAGCTGCGCTTCGAGGTAAGGCACATCGAGCGAAATACCTTTGGCGCCCATACGGTCGGCCATATTGATGACCAATATCGTTGGGATCTCGAGGTCTTTGATTTGCGTGAAAAGCAATAAGTTGCGCTTGAGGTTTTCTACGTCGGCGACAACGAGAACGACATCGGGATAGAGTTTGTCGTTTTTATTGAGCAGCATTTCAATCACGACATTTTCATCGATTGAACTCGCATTGAGGCTGTAAGTTCCGGGTAAATCCAGGATGTTGGCCTTAATGTTATAGGGCAGTTTGCAAAATCCGATTTTTTTCTCGACGGTAATTCCCGGATAATTGCCCACCTGTTGGTTGAGCCCGGTCAATTGATTGAAAACAGAGGTCTTTCCCGTATTCGGGTTGCCAATCAATGCCACATTGATGTTCTTGGTGCTGGTCATTGAAGCGTGATGGTTAAGGGATCGATTGCTATTTCACGCGCGGTTTCTAAACGGATGGCCAAATGCGAGCCATTGATGTTGAGGTAAAGCGGATCGCCCAAAGGCGCAACCTGCAAGACTTCTACGAGGTTTCCCGGCAAACAACCCATCTCAAGCAATTTGAGTGGAATGGCCTCGACGTCAAAATCCCTGATGACGGCTTTCTCCCCTTTTTTTAAACTGGCAATGGTTTGGCGCAACGCTTATTTAGATTGAATTAACATTACAAATCTAAGGATAAAAAAGCAATCTTACCGCGATTTATTGGTCTTCTTTACAAAGGAATTCAATATCGGCGATTAGCTTTTCAATTTCTTCTTTTTTGGTGCCGTCGTAAAATCCGCGCACGCGCCTTTTGGCATCTACAAGAACGAAATTTTCGGTGTGTACCATGTCGTACAATTCAGACGGTTTACCCATTTTTACGGCAAGGTAAGACTTTCTGGCAAGCGCGTAAATTTGTTTTTTATCACCGGTCACGAGGTTCCATTTGGCGTCATTTACGCCGTGTTTCAGGGCATAAGCTTTGAGTACCGGAACGCTGTCTATTTCTGGTGTCACCGAATGTGAAAGCAGCATTACCTTTGGATTGTTCACGATTGCCTTTTGCACCTCGACTAAATTCTTCGTCATTTTTGGGCAGATCGAGCCGCAGGTGGTAAAGAAAAAATCGGCCACATAAATTTTGCCTTCGTAATCTTTTTGCGTGATGGTTTTGCCGTTTTGGTTGACCAGTGAAAAGTTAGCAATTGTGTGGTATTTGCGCACGTATTGTACGGTGCTGTCTACGAGTTCGGGATTCACATCGGCAGGGTTAAAAATCGGAAGCGTCTTTTTTGGCTTGAGTACCGTATAAAACAGTGAAATGGCAACCGCAGCAATCACACCCATCGTAAGAAAGAAAATCCGGTATTTTTTAAAAAAGTGTAGCATTGTGTTGGCCTCTTTAGGCGCTGCAAAAATACGAAACCAGTCTGTTTTATTTTCTGTTTTACACAACTTTAATTGGCGCGAAAGTGTAACAAGTTTTAAAAGTATTTGTCTTAGTTTTGTCGCATCACCAAAAAAACTAAAAATGAAAATCGTAAAGAGAGAATGGCTCTTCGTGCTTGTGTTGCTCGTTGGATTCAACATGCAGGCGCAAGACATCAAAAAAGAACCGGGCATCAACATTGCCAATATGGATAAAAGCGCGAGCCCGAGGAATGACTTCTACAAGTTTGTCAACGGAAGCTGGCTCAACGAAACCAAAATCCCCGACGACAAAACCTCATGGGGAAGCGGCATGGAGCTCTTCGAGAAAACCAATAAGGACGTGATGGCTATCCTAAAAGACGCCGCACAAAAGCAAACCTACAAGCCAGGAACCGACCAAAGCAAAGCCATAAACCTGTTCAAGTCGGTGATCGATACCGTAGCGCGTGACCAACAAGGCATGCAGCCGCTAAAACCCTACCTCGCCAAAATAGACGCGGTAAAAAACACCCAAGACCTGCAAAAACTACTTGTTGAAATGGAGCCCATCGGAGGCGTTGGCTTCATCGGTTTTTACATCGGTGCCGACGATAAGGACAGTAATAAGAACTCGGTCAACATCGGTCCGGGAAGGCTCGGTTTGCCCGATCGCGACTATTATGTAGCTGCCGACAAAGATTCGCAGGAAAAGCGTGAGAAATATGCGGCGCATGTCGCCAAAATGTTCCAACTCCTTGGCGAAACTCCGGCGCAGGCCAAAACCAACGCCGACAAAGTCCTCGCATTCGAAATCAGGATGTCTGAACCCAGGTTAGAGCGTTCTGAAATGCGCGACAGCAAAAGACTCTACAATCCCATGAGCGTGGCAGAGTTGCAAAAACTCATGCCTGCAATGCAATGGGATGCCTATTTTAAAGGACTTGGAATCGCCGACCTAAAAGAAGTCATCGTGAGTCAGCCCAAATACATGACAGCCTTGAACACCTTGCTCACAGAAAATAAAATCGACGATTGGAAAGCTTACATGAGATGGTCACTACTCAGCCGCAGCGCGTCGCAGTTGTCTAAAACCATCGGTGACACCAACTTTGAGTTCTACGGAAAAGCCTTGGGAGGCGTTTCTAAAAGAAGACCGCTTGACGAACGCGCGTTGTTTGCCGTAAATGGCAGTATCGGTGAAGCTTTGGGTAAATTGTATGTGGATAAGAAGTTTCCGGCCGAGGCCAAAGCCAAAGCCGAGAAAATGATCCGCAACATCATTTTGGCCTACGAGATCCGCATCAATAACCTAACTTGGATGTCGGCGCCCACCAAACAAAAAGCTATCGAAAAGCTTAAGAAAATGACCATCAAGATTGGCTATCCCGATAAGTGGAAAGATTATTCCACGGTTGTCGTAAAAAGCCCGCAGGAAGGCGGAACCTACTTTGATAACATGAACAATGTATCGGTCTGGAATTTCAAAAAAGACATAGACAAGCTCACCAAACCCGTAGACAAGACCGAATGGTTGATGGCACCTCAGGAAGTGAATGCCTATTACAATCCTTCGTACAACGAAATCGTGTTTCCGGCGGCCATTTTACAGCCA
>Ga0209174_10003243_pt1 | contig 10380 bp, 15 predicted proteins | sample JI91814BDNA_FD_187505 | JGI IMG/M metagenome (GOLD analysis project Ga0209174, IMG submission 187505) | Wastewater effluent complex algal communities from Wisconsin, to seasonally profile nutrient transformation and Carbon sequestration -... | ecosystem: Engineered > WWTP > Effluent > Algae...
TCGATCGCACGCCCGGTGAAATCAATGGCGAGGCCTATGACGCGGTGCAAACCAACATCGTGGTCAACCACGTGGCTCTAGGGCCTAAGGGCTGGGGCCGAGCGGGGCCCGATTGTGCCATTCACACCGATTCTAAAACTCCCAACACAGGAACAACTATGAGCGAAACCATACGCCTCGATGGCGTCGATGTGGCGCTAAATAGCGCTAATATTACTAATTTATTCAGCGAAAAACAGCGTTAATATCAAGAGCTAGCAGGCCGTTTTGATGCTTTGAGCCAAGAGCTCGAAAAAACCCAAGCCGCCAAAGCTGAGCTCGAAAACCCTAAAGTGGTTGAAGCTAAAGTGCAGTCACGGCTCAAGCTGGTCGAGCAATGCCGGTCTTTGCTGGGCCCTGATTTTAGGCCCGATGGCAAGACAGACGAGGAGTTTAAGCTCGAGCTTATTAAACACTTTTCGCCTGACTTAGATTTATCGAGCAAAGACCAGAGCTATATAGAAGGCATGTTTGAAGCGATCTGTGGCCTCAAAACTAGTCGTAACGATTCTTTAGCCAACACCCAAAAAGCCATTCACCACGACAGCCAAACTCAAGCCAACCGCGCCTATGAAAAATGGGTTGAGCACAGCGCCAAGATGTGGACTTTACCTCTGGCTGGCACCATTTAAGGAGTATTAATAATATGCAAATCGAATTTTTAAGAGACCGCGAGCGTGCGGTAGTGGGCCAAAAAGTAGATTCACTGCCATCGATGCAGGTATCGACGACTTCAATTCAGCCTAAACCGATCGCTTTTGGTAGCTTGGTAGTTTTTGACGACAGTGATGCTTTTTTATGCAAGCCGCCGACTACACCGGCCCATCTAGAAAAGCCGCTTGGCATCACGGTGCGGCAGCTGCACGGTGAAGACTATCAGCCTAAGAGCTCGATTTTAGCTATGCGCAAAGGCCGCATTTGGATCGAGGCCGATAAGGTAGAAGCCCCGGGTGATGCGGTTTATATCAAGCTTAACGTTGATGGCAGCCATGCTTTTACTGGCTCGAAAACCGATACAACACCGCTTCGAGGCGCCATATTCTTAGAGAAATCTGAGGGCGGCAAAGTGCCCATTGAAGTTAATTTCTTTGGCGGTGTGGCATGAGCTTTAATTCCCAATCGGTCTTTCTAAAGCAACAACTTAACCACATCTTAAATTTAGCCTTCGAAGAGAGCTTCCCAGCCCTCAAGGCGCGTTCTTTTGTGCCGGTTAACCGTGGGATACCCCAAGCGGCCGAAACCGTCTCTACGCGCATCTGGGACGCTTATGGAGAGGCTAAGGTTTTAAACGCCGGTGCGGATGATTTTCCTTCGGTTAGTATCGGCCAACGCGAAGCTTTTGCAGCGATCAAGAGTTTGGGCTGCTATTTTGAGTACTCAGTGTTGGATCTACGCCGCAGCGAGCTCGCAGGTACGGGCTTAGACGCCAAGCTAGCTGTCGCAGCTCGCCAAACCATTGAGTCCAAGATCGATAAGCTAGCTGTTAACGGCGATGAGCGCTTTGGTATTAAGGGTGTGTGTAACCATGAAGGGATTGAGAAGCACAGCCTGACCAAATGGTTCGATGACAAAGGCAAAGCGCTTAAAACCGCTGAGCAGATATTGGCTGATATTAACCAGATGATTTCGGTCATTGCTGAAAACACCAATAACGTGCTGTTGCCTGATACGCTGTTATTGCCGGTTAAGCACTACTCATATCTAGCCCAAACGCCGTTTTCTTCGTTGAGCCAAGTGACGATTTTAAATTATTTGCTGAGTAATAATCCCTATCTCAAAAACATCGATTGGTGGGTGCACTTAAAAGACCGCTGCATAGTTTATCCACGTACACCACAAGCGCTGGAGATGTACATACCGCTTGAGTTTGAGATGCTTGAGCCTCAATCGGTGGGCATGAACATACGTATCCATTGCCACGCTCGTTTTGGCGGGGTGCAGGTCTATACACCCAAAGCTTGTGCTTACGGAGTGGGTTTATGAGCCATATAAACTTCACCCAACGCTTTCCTGAGTTTGCCAATACTGAACCGAGCTTGATCGAAATGGCATTGGCAGAGGCTAAAAGCGAAATAAATTCTAAACATTTTGGCGATCTTTTTCACGTGGTTGTGCAGTATTTAGCTGCCCACAAACTAGCGATTTCTCCTATGGGTGAGCCATGTCGCTTGGCGGGCTCTCAGGAAAAAACTACCTACCATCTTGAATATGAGCGCTTGTGCAAAGCCGCATATCTTGGAGCCCAAGTAATATGAAATACGTCAAAGATGATAAACGCGAGCAAATTAAGCTGGAAAAACGCTTGCGACAACTACAAAAATCGCCGCACGTAGCGGTAGGGATTTTGCAAGATGAGCCGGTGGCTAATAGTTTTAGTATGGTCGATTTGGCAACCGTACACGAGTTTGGTTCAGCCGATGGTTGTATACCTCAGCGCTCGTTTTTTCGCTCGACACTCCAGAGCCAAAAGCAAAAACACCTGAGATTAATCACTCAGCTGCAAAATCTTTATATCGTTGGCAAGCTCAGCTTAAAGCAGGCGCTCACTCAACTTGGTGAAGCCGTTCGTGGCGATATTATCGAGACGATTTCCCACGGTGTTGACCCCAAACTCGCAGCCAACACGATTAAACGTAAACAAAGCTCCCAGCCTCTGATCGATACTGGCCGCTTAAAAGGCTCGATTACCCACCAAGTGCGAGGCCTACAATGAGTTCATGGCCACTCATCCAAACCGCGCTAGAAAACGTTTTTATGCGCGCTACAGGCTTAAGTTTTGTGTGGGATAACGAACCACGCAAGCTTTTGCCTAAACCCTTCGGCGTATTGGCTTTAGGGGAAAGCATCTCAGTTGGCCGTGACCACAGCGCTTATACTTTTAGAAACAGCGATATCTCCATAAATTTGTCTGGCTATCGCGAAATCACCATCACCGTACAAATAATCTCGCGCCAAGCCCGCGGTGAGCAGTCTTCGAGAGCCATGATTGAGCGCGCCCGCTTAGCTTTGGCCAATCCAGTTTATCGCGATGAGTTAAGAAGCGCTGGTTTAGTCTTCGTGGAGAACCACCCGGTTTTGGATATTTCAAATAGCTTTGACCAACGCCAAGAGTCGCGCGCGGCTTTTGATGTGGTGTTTAGGCTGATGCTCAACGAAGAGCACAGCTGGCCCCAAGGCGGTTATTTCGAATCGGTTGATATCAGCGAGCACATGATATGAGTTTAGACAGTATTGTTAAAATCACCATTTCGACCAATAGCCTACAAATGGCGCAGACTGGCTTTGGTGTGCCGTTAATAATAGCTAAAACCACGTGGCCCGAGCGGGTTAAAACTTTTAGCTATTTGTCGGATTTACCCAAAGAGCTAGCTCAGCCAGAGCTCTATGGCACGGCCAAAGCCTTAGTGTCACAAAACCCCAAAGTGCCCAAGTTTAAGATTGGTAAGCGTCACGGTGAAGAAACGATTGCCCAATCTCTGCAGGCGATCATTGACGCCGATCCTGATTTTTATGGCGTATTATGGGTCAGTGAGCACAACAGCGCTAGCGTTGAATATGTTAACGAGGTTAAAGAGCTGGTAGCAGCCGTTTCAGAAAGACGGCTGTTAGCTGGCGTTGATTTTACTCCAAGCGAAAACAACGCCAACCTAGCAGATTTTACTAAAGCTTTAGCTGAAACTAAGCGCGTCTTTGCTTTGCATAAAGCCACCAGTACCGATTACCCGGCGGCCGCCTGGATGGGCAAGATGCTGCCACAAGCTCCCGGCTCTGCCTCATGGGCTTATCAAGAGCTCGAAGGCGTGAGCAAAGTTCAGTTAAGTACCGATACCAGCAAACAGCTCAAAACCGCCCATATCAATCGCTATCTCAACATCAAAAACGTGGGCGTGACGCTCGATGGCCAGGTAGCTCAGGGCGAGTATATCGATATTATCCACGGTATCGATTGGCTGCATGTACGCATCCAAGAGCGTTTATTTCGGCTCTTAATGGTCAACCCCAAAATCCCCTTCACCCTGCAAGGTGTAGATTTGGTGCGCTCAGAAATCATGGCCCAGCTCAAAGAGGCGGTCTATCGCGGTTTATTAGCCGACGATCCTGAGCCCCAAGTAAGCATTCCCAATATTGAAGACATCGATCCAATCACTCGCGGTAAGCGCATCCTGCCTGACGTCAAGTTCAGCGGACGCTTGGCTGGCGCCATTCACCACATCGAAATCCACGGCACGGTAACCCCCTAAGGAGGGCCAACTTATGCACGCATTTGAGCAATACGACCCAGAAAGTTATTCGGTAATTTTTAACGCTATCCCCATCTCAGGCTTCGCCGAAGACGATTTTATCGATATCGAGTTTGACAGTGAAGGCTATCAAGATCAAGTCGGCGCCGATGGCCACGTGGAGCGATATAAATCCTGCGACCAACGCGCGACGATTACTTTTACGCTGATGGCCAGCTCACCCTGTAATATCCTGCTCTCAGCCATGTACAACGCCGATATCAAGACGCCTAACGGCCTAGGAGTAGGCCCGCTGTTGATTCGCGATACGCGAGGTGTGACGGTTTTTGCCGGCACCCAGGCGTGGATCCAAAAACAGCCCAAAGCGACGCTGGGCGCCAAGATTGGCAATAAAGAATGGAAGATTAGAGTGGCTAAATTAGAAGCCTTAATTGGCTAGGAGTTATTATGCGCAAAGAACAAGAACAAACAATTAACGGCACGAAATTCAAAGTCACCCAACTCGGCTTTGCCGATGGCATGGAGCTCCTAACCAGGCTTGGTCGTCTCATTGGCCCGAGCCTAAAAGACTCTCATCACCAATCGAGCCCGACCGCAATGATTGGCGATATCATCAGCCGCTTAAGTTTTAGCGAGCTCTTTCATGCCATCGAATTGCTAGCCAAACACACCCGTATCGAGCGCGAACCTGGCCGATGGCCGGTGCTTGAGCCTGAAGTTGACCTAGCTGGCCGTTACGATTTAGCGACCCGCTGGTTAGCCTTTGCTTTGGAGGTTAATTATGGCGATTTTTTCGGCGAGGGGGCTTTGCTGAGCGGCGTTATCAGTCGGGCCGCGCTGAGCAAAGAGTAAAACCACCAGACATCCCTTGGGTGGTACACCGTATTGCTACATCTAAGCACTATCGTGCGTCGCTGATTGAGTTGCAGCGGGATTGGTCAATCGATGACGTAGCCGATGCCCATCAGGTTTTGGATTATTTTGGGCATTTGGAATATGTGGAGCTGAGGGCGTTAAAGAGTAGAGCCGAGTATTCCCCCCAGCGCCCCCAAAGGCCTTAGAAGCGAGCTCTACACCCGTATTCAACCAGTATTCTCTTGCTTAACTACTGATGATAGTGCCCAGTTAGCCGTGAAAATAGCCCCTTTGGGGGTAACGATTTACCTGGGGTAGATTGGGAATTAACAAAAAGGGCGTTTAAATTACTTAGACTCTCGTGTTATTCATACACCGTCATAGTGCTATTAAAAGATCCGCTAATATCTTCGATAAAATTATTTATATCGTTAGAACTAACAAAAGGGTAATTATTATCATGACGATGCCAATTATTATTAGCAAGTCTTAACTCAGAAATACTATGATAAATCCCTCTTTTTGAGGTACCATCTTTTATCGTAGCAATAGGGACACCAAAACTCGGATGAAGGAACTCTTCCAATGCAATATAAGAACAGGTAGAAGCACAGATTCTATAGGCATAAGATGGTTTAGCTGGTTTGAGAGTTATAAAATTAGCGCGATATTCTGCCTGATAAGAAGCTAGAGAGTTATCGATTTCAGATGCCATAAACTTAATAAAAACCATTTTTTTATCTTGCACAGGCACTAAAGTTCCCTTGCTAAAAACGCTAATGGATTTTTTGAAACCAATATCGGGACTAGCGCTTAGCGGATCCAAGAGATTTATACTGTCTTTGCTATTTAGTTCAAAAAAATTGGCATATCTAGCATAAATACCAAATGGGTCTGTTATAGCTAAAAAACTGGCCAAGTATTGATAGCTTTGTCCACCAGATCTAGCTTTCAGATGATATGCAACTGTTGATATTGGATCATGGGATAAAATAATCCTTCTTTGCTTTAACACCGCATCAAGAACTTTATCCCAAGATGGCGCTGTGGGTTTGCTTAAATAAGCATTAAAATTCAAATCGCCATCCACACTATAATAACCTCTGAAATCATAAAGATTAAATATATCATAATATAATCCAGCTAAAACTTCTTCATCCATCTGTTCATAGGCTTTTTCATGGCGATTAAGAAAGTAAGCCAGATTCTCTTTTGAAGCTTTTTCTCCCAACCTAATTTCGTAAATTAAATGCCTCATAGTTTTAATAATATTACTGGAAAATTCTTGTGATTTTTTATGTCTTTTATTTTGTAAATCAGTGTTTAGATCTAGTTTTAATATTTCATCCAAGCCTTTCATTCTAGACATCATCATAATGGAACTAATAAACCAACAAGTATCACCACGATTAGCTAAACCTAAAAAAGGCTGATTGTTTTCTTTCGGTAAAAAAAGCTGACTGTTTTTCGTATCTATCGCATTTAAATCAAGCAACACACCGTAATTAGGTAAGCTTTTCCCCTGTTTAAGCCGTTCCTCAAACAATCCTTTCATTTCTTTGTGGCTAAAATTTTTAGCCAAAGAAAAAGCCAAATCAAAGTCTTTTAGATCTAAGGCTTTAATTAAAGGTTCATATTTTACTTCCTCAAAACTAGTTTTAGCAAAACAATGTTCTATCTGATGGTTACAACCAATAAATAATAATATAAAAATAATTAACAAATTAACCATAATAATATGTTACATATTTATTTTATTTTTACAATACGGTGTCTAGGATTATGACATACAGTCTTTTCCCCACAACTAGAGCAACGAATTGATTTTGGTGCCGAAACCCAAGATTATGCCAAAACCAATATCTACAGATTTTCGTCGTCGTGTTGTTGATGCCTACCTAGCAGGAGAAGGAGGTTATAAAAAATTAGCGTCACGATTTTCCCTAAGTTGGAATTCAGTACGCCGTTGGGTCTATCTGGAAAGAACCACTAACAACGTCGCTCCTAGGCCTAAAAAACCTTTTGTTTCGCCCAAGATTAGCAAGTCTCAATATCCTGATTTAGCACAACTAGTGCAAGAAAAACCTGACCGTACCATGCGAGAGTTGGTGTCAGAATGGCACCATAAATATGGAGTAAAGATGCGCACATTTCGTCGATGAATCGGGCCTTAAGTAAGGCTAAGATCAGCTTAAAAAAAACCTTCAGAGCGGCAGAGCGTGATCGTGCTGATGTATTAGCCAAAGAGGCTATCTTTTTAGAAGAGATTTCTAAGGTTAAGGTTAGCGATTTGGTCTTTATCGACGAAACAAGCACTTATTTAGAGATGACACGGAGCCATGCTAGATCAGCCATCGGGCAGCAGGCTATTTGCAAGCGATCAGCTGGACGAAAAAGCAACATATCTTTAGTCGGAGCTATCTCTGCGCAGGGAATGCGTGAGCTCTACCGAGAAAGAATCTGATTCGCTACCATGGTTTTTTTGCTCCCAATGCGAAAATCAGGGGGGAGTTGGTACCGAGTACTCAAGCTAACCTCAATGAAAGCACGAGCCTAAAAATTTCTAGGCCGGGGTTTGCTAAATTGATGTCTCGGGTTTTTGATATTGATGTCTTGGAATGCCCCCGCTGTCATTCGAGAATGCAGATAATTTCTTTTGTTCACGATCCTAAAGTAATAAAAGATATTTTAACCTCACTTAAAATGGCTACGGCCCCACCAGTAGTATCTATCCCTTGTGAATATTCAGTGGTTTATGACCAGCCTGATTTATTTATGGACGACTCCATCTAGTCACATTTTCCACGGCTGAGGCCTTTTATGCTTCACCGAGGCAGCTAAAGATTTATCAAATATCTGCCCCCAGCGCCCCCAAAGGCCTTAGAAGCGAGCCCTACTCATATTCAACCTTGATTCTCTTGCTTAACTACTGATGATAGGGGCTAGTTAGCCTTAAAAAGAGCCCCTTTGGGGATAACGATTTACCTGGGGTAGATTGGGAATTAACAAAAATGGCGTTTAAATTACTTAGACTCAAGAAAGCTAATCTACTACGTCAAACTAAAAAAACTTGAAGATCGAGTTGAATATGAGTAGGGCCCGCTTCTAAGACCTTTAGGGGCGCTGGGGGCTACACCAGGATCGATAGCTCCAAAACGAAAAGCCTTTAAAGCTAAATCGCGTCTGTACGCCAAATAATCCAGGAATCTGTTCGAAAAATTAAAGAAATGTTGCAAATAATGGCGTTCGTATGCGCTAAAAGCAATTAATTTTCGGAATTCCAGCAATCTGTTCGGAAATTTTGCTTTCATCTGCAAATTAAGGCGTTAGTATGGGCTAGAAGCAATGAATTGAGGAAAATCCAGGAATCTGTACGGAAAAAGTAAAAACCCAGCATTTATGCGGTTATCAGCAAAAAAACCTTAACGGAACGGAATGGAACGTAGCGTTTTTGCTTTTCTTCACTTCGTTACATTAAAACCAAAAAGCGCTGAAAAAAAAGAAGAATTTAGAAAGCCCAAAAAGAGAAAAACTCCTATGAACCGAGCTATTTAAATTGCCAAAAAGTCGCGCAACCTGCGCCACAAATATCTATAGGCTCTATCCCTTGGAATACTGACTATTCCTTCAGATTGAAGCCATTTAAACTAAGAATTTTTGAAGATCAAGCTTGCATTTTTGTATCTATAGGGATACACTCTATTGTAAGATGCAGGCATACCAAATTGAACTATATGAAACAGCAGATGGAAAGTGTCCATATTCTGATTGGTTAGACAATCTCAAGGACAATGCGGCAAAGTCTAAAATAATGGTGCGAATGGAGAGAGCTTCATTAGGTAATATGAGCAAAGTTGAGAGTGTGGGTGCTGGGGTTTTTGAGTTTAAGATCGATTTTGGGCCAGGATATCGTGTTTATTTTGGTCTTGATGAAAAAGAGCAAAAGATAATCCTGCTTCTTTGTGGTGGCACTAAAAAGAAACAGCAAAAAGATGTTGATCAGGCTCAATTGTACTGGAAAGAAGCAAAAGCAGAAAAAAGAGCTGAAAGGAGAGGTAACAATGCCAAGAAGAAATTACCACGATGAATTAATCAAATCGTTAAAAGACCATGATATGGCTGTAGCATACCTAAATGCCGCTGTTGAAGAGGCTGAGAGCGGCGAAGAAGATGCACAGCAAGTCCTTCTTTTGGCCTTGCGTAATATTGTAGAGGCTAATGGTGGTTTTACTGTTGTTGCCCAAAAAGCTGAACTAGGTCGTGAAAGCTTATACAAAACATTATCCGTTAAAGGAAATCCTCATTTGAGAACTCTAACGGCATTATTTAATTCACTTGGTATAGGCATGCGCTTTTGTTAGTTTACTAGTGGCTACACCACACAGATTTATTGACAAACTAATCAGCTAAGAAAACAAGCTAACAGATTCTTCACTAGCCCTGATCAGAACGCTACCGATCTCATCGCAAGGCAGATGATGTTAGTTCGATTAATTTGCCAATGCGGAACTTATTTAGAAGAGGCAGCCCTATGGGCCTTAAAAAGAACCTAGTGCTAGCTCATACTATTTTAGCTAATCCTCATTCAGAGGCAGTATCAGCCAAGCTTGAGCTTAAAAAATCACTTGATTTAGACCTTAGTTGTGGCAAATATCACATACCTGAGAAAACCATCGAGATCAGGTATTTTTCCTATGATTTAGCTAAAGACGAAGTGGGGCCTGAGAAAACCCTCAATGACTTATCAGTAATCCTAAACGCCAAAGAAAGCGTGGTGGCTAAGTTTATTCTCACCAAAGATATGGCCATTAGTGGCGTGCCTTATCCTGAGGATGCTTTTTGGAAAAGTTTTAGTCTGCAGGTCGGATTTGCTAAACTTGGCAGCGATAAGCCCATGGTAGATGGCCTGCGCTTGATTACGCGAGATCCACTCACGGGCATGATTTCTAATGATTTTTCAGTGCCTTGGGGCAATAATCATGATATCAGGCGACGCATTCCATCAAGGATTGGGACCTAGTGCTTGGAGGGCAATTGGGGGTCAGCTCACGAAAAGGAAAAAATCGTACGCTAAGGTTTTCGTTTAACCAGAAGTGGTCGTGTTTTGCCTTGCTCAGGCAGTCTTGGCCAAATATAATCGCCTGTTAGATTTATGTGCTCCCAACCAAGCGGAGAAACATGTTTTAGTAACCGGTCATCGAAGAATCTTCCTGATTGTTTTAGAGAATTAATACTCTTTTCTAGA
>Ga0209174_10003246_pt1 | contig 10372 bp, 7 predicted proteins | sample JI91814BDNA_FD_187505 | JGI IMG/M metagenome (GOLD analysis project Ga0209174, IMG submission 187505) | Wastewater effluent complex algal communities from Wisconsin, to seasonally profile nutrient transformation and Carbon sequestration -... | ecosystem: Engineered > WWTP > Effluent > Algae...
GAGCCATACAAAAGTAATATTCGTTACGGCCTATTCTGAGCATGCGGTAGAAGCTTTTGAGCTTAATGTTTTGGACTATTTGTTGAAGCCGGTTTCATTCGAGCGTTTTTTGAAGGCCATTCAGAAGCTACATCTTACAGAAAATACTGCAAATGAGTCTACACCATCACCCGATAACAAAAGGTTTATTTCTCTGAAACAAGGAAAGCGAGTGATAAAAGTGAAATTAGAGGATATTCATTATTGTGAAGCAAAGGGAAATAACACGTTTATTTATTTAGCTGATAAAACACACATTGATATTTACTCTCCACTTACAAAACTACTCGAAGACTTGCCTAACAAGATGTTTACAAGAGTACATCGCTCGTTTATAGTAAACAACACAAAGGTTAAAGCTGTTGATCCTATTCAAGTTCACCTCATCAACGATGCTGCTGTTCCTGTTGGTGCGAGTTACAAAAGCGAATTGAAAAATTTTGAGATGTAGTCGCAACGAAATAATTGTATTTTTAGTAAACCGCTAACAGTACAACTATGCTCCAAATCCCAAATCAAAAAATTAAACAAGCCTACTTTTTGTTTTTCCTTACCATCATGGGTGCATTGCTTTTTTATTGGATGAAGGATTTTATCAGTTCGTTCTTAGGGGCACTTACCATGTATATTTTAATGCGTAAACCACTGCTTTACTTGCAGGAACAAAAACGTTGGAATAAAACATTGGTGGTTGTTCTGTTGATGTTGGCATCTATACTATTATTAATTTTACCCGTTGGGCTTACCACCATGATGCTGTCTTCCAAAGTGGGTTATTTGGTAGAGCACTATAAAGAATTTCTAACCATTCTTCAGCGATATAGTGCTGAGATAAGTCAACGTTTTGGAATAGATATATTGTCTAACGATACCATTCAAAAACTTACAGAAACCGGTGCAAGAATTATTCCTACTATTCTATCAGGCGCATTGAATTCGGTAACACAAGTGGCTGTTCTTTATTTTGTGTTGTATTTTATGTTGATGGAAGGCAAGGTGATGGAGAAAATTGTGATGGAGAATTCTCCTTTTCATAACGACAATACGCTTCTTCTTGCCAAAGAGCTCAATACACAAACCGTTTCTAATGCAGTAGGTATACCAGTGTTAGCTACGCTACAAGCTATTTTCGCGTGTATCGGCTATTTGATTTTTGGGATGGATCAAGTTTTGTTTTGGGCGGTAATCACCGGTTTGTTTTCTATTCTACCATTGGTTGGAACACTGATTATATGGGTGCCACTAAGTTTGTACTTATATTTCAATGATATGCAATGGCAAGGAATCGGCCTCTTCTTATATGGGGCAATTGTGATTACCAATGTCGATAATGTGTTTCGTTTTGTAGTACAGAAAAAATTGGGAGATACCCATCCGCTCATCACTTTTTTCGGTGTGATAGTGGGTTTAGATTTGTTCGGCTTTATCGGAATCATTTTCGGTCCACTTTTAATTTCATACTTTTTGATTTTGTTGGAGATTTATAAAAAAGAGTATGCCGGCAAATAAAACCCGACAACATAACTTCAAGAAAATTGGCGGCTTGTTCTTCCCCCATAAAGCCAAATTGTTTTGCGTAAAATTCCCTACTATTACGAACCAGCGATAACAATATGAGATTTTTACGTTTTATTATTTCCGTTTACTTGTTGGCATTCTTGTTTATCCTCTATTATAAATTCAGGTATTGGTTTTACTATAAAATTATCATCTATCACCTGATGGTAATCTCATCGGGGATGTTTGTTTTACTGGTGCTCGGTTTGGCCACATCTTATCTTTCGTCAAATAAACTTAAATCTCTTTTTAATGCGCTCTATGCCTTGCTTTGGTCGTTTTTTGTTTTCTTATTGAGTTTTTTTTATTGCATAGTGCTAATGGGAAAGAAACAAGGTGTGGGAGTCTTGCCTTTTAAAGTATTGTATAGCCATTTAAAAAGCTTTAATGCCGTCTTAGCACTCGCAGGTATTCCTCAAAATGTTGCTTGGGGTGTAGGCATAGGCTTGTTAGTACTAATGCTTGTATTGGCCCGCTTTATCTATACCCTATTGCCACATAGCCATGCTGCTATGAAAGAATATATACGAAAATCAGTACGTGTATATAGTGTAACCGATAAAGAAAGTAAACGAACAGATATCCTATTGTTTGCTGTGTTTTTAATAGCGCTCGTTGTGATGTATATCCGGGCAACACCATTACAGCGCTTGCAAGGGGCGCACGAACCTATTGCCACCATGATATTTGGTGAGACACAATACATGGGCATGTTTCATTTTGCTAACTATAAAGAACCAGTTGCTGTTCGAGCGAATTACCCCAAACAGGTACAATTCAACAAAAAGAATGTTATTCTGATTATTGTGGATGCCTTGCGGGCAGACGAGTTGAGTCTATACGGTTATTCTCGTAATACCTCTCCGTTCTTACAACAACTCTACGATGAAAAGAAATTGCAAAAGATAGATTATGCCTTTTCTACTTCATCTGCTTCGTTTCCGGGAATATTGAGTATTCTGCGCGGTAAGCCTGCTTACAATTTAGCCTATCACAATTATTCGCTTTCCGAAGTGTTGAAAGATCAGGACTATCAAGTCAATTACATTCTTTCAGGTGATCATGCCAATTGGTACGACATGCAGTATTTTTATGGAAAGGATATCGATTTATATTTCGATGGAAGATATTCGGAAAAATATGTGTGCGATGATAACTTGTTGTTCGAAGGTTTGAATAAAGTGGAACCTTTTAAAGACAAGCCTGCATTTTTCTATTTGCATTTAATGTCGGTACATTATGCTGGAATAAAACATCCAGAATTTATTAAATGGAAACCCACTTCTATAGAATGGGAGCCCGTTCCATATCGAAATAATTACGATAATGGAGTGTATGCTGCCGATTATACTATCGAGAAGATATTTCAGGAACTAAAAGCAAAGGGTTACTTAGAAAATAGCATTGTGGTGATTACTGCCGATCATGGAGAGTCTTTAGGGGAGAGGAACACCTATGGACATGTAAAAAATGTATATGCTGAAGAAATTCGTATTCCAATTTTAATTTACGATACAGATACTTCTGTTCACTACAATAAACGTGATGTTGCTGAGCAGTCTGATATTGCGCCTACAGTTATTGATCGCTTAGGATTGCCGATACCAAGTACTTGGGAAGGAACATCATTGCTACGTGATTCGTTTCCGGAATTTACGTTTCACTCAGTAAGTAATGATTATGCAATGACACATCATTATGGCAATAAGCTTTTCATCTATTACTTTAATACGGTGAGTAGAAAAGAAGAGTTGTTTGATGTGCGCAAAGATCCAAACGAGGAAAACAATTTGTTGGATCAAACGGATGTCAATTATGTGGAGATATTGCGAAAAAAGATGAAGCAGTATCTGACGTTACACCAAAATTATTAAATGCTCTGGCGCTCCTATTCAGGCTCTTTCATTACTCTGTCCATCCACCAAAACACCATCCATAAAATAGCACCATAAGTAATGACTAAGAATACGTAACGATGGTAAACTTGGTAAGTGGTTTCCGATAATTGAGTCATCAATATGGAGAGGGAAACCAACCGAAAAAGATTTAATAGAAAAATAACGAATATGCCTAATGGAATAAACCAAGCTTTATCTTTTGCTTTGCCCTTAAACAACAACATCGAAAATCCGAAAACAAACATTGCAGGTATCGCTAAACAATGTTCTGCAACCCAGGTGCTGTGTAGTGGAGTGATGTTAATGGTTGTGCCAACGGCATAGGCCGGAAAGCCCAATAGCTTTAGAATAGTACAAGTAAGAGTCGCATAAAGCCCACCATAACCTTCCAATTGGGCTTGCCATGCATACATGCTTTCTGTGGTTCTCCAAAGGTAAGCGTGTAGTGCTTTCCAGCATCCATAAACAAAAAACACCTTTAAAAAAAAAGACAATTCCTCAATGGAAAACAGATGTTTTCTTGCAGGCATTTGAAACTAAATTGTGCGAAAAATAAAAGGAATTAAACTTCTTTTTGTGCAGTTACTTTTTTGTGATTGTCTCTTAGTTTTTTCACTCCATAGCCGGCAATACCACCCACTAAAAGGGTAATGCCTCCATCGATTGGGGCACCGCCACCACCACTACTAGTAGAAGATAATGTTCCTTGTGCAACTGCAAAAGCAGAAACCCCTAAAGTCATAAGAACAGAAAGCGAGTATTTTAAAATTTTCATAAGTGTTGATTAAATTATTGATAGTTAGCAACAAAACAAACAGATTAAAGATATAATGTTTGTTTTATATTCAAAAAAAGCAAAGACGAATTAATTGTGATTGTAATATTTTTAAAAAAATAGCACTACTTTCTTTTTGGAAAATTTGCCGATGATTTTTATTGAACTTAAAATAGTTGGACGAATACTCTATTTTAAAGACTTGATTTTTCAATTATAACTATGGAAAAAGTAGCCGGTTTTTTTACACCACTTGTCGTGTATCTTTTTGTTTTTGTTCTTAATGCTGCTATGCCCGGCAGATGGGTCGTAGGTTATGCTACAAAGCCCAATTCTACTGAAAAATTGAACTATCGCCTCAATGGGATTTTTGTGTTGTTTACAGTAGTATTATCATGGTTATTGCTGTGTTATTTTAATGTTTTGCCATGGAATTGGCTCTACGAAACACGATGGTATGGTTTGGCTGGGGCTATTACTTTTGGACTCGTTTTTTCATTGGTTTTAGTGTTGCCTAGTCCTCCGGTAAAATCTTCTTTTTTTGCTGATTTTTATTTAGGAAGATTAGAAAATCCTCAGCTTTGGGGCGGAAGAATTGATGCTAAAATGTGGCTGTATCTTATTGGAGCCATTATGTTACAGCTGAATATTTTAAGCTTTGCAGCGCATCACTATTTATTATATGGTGCAGAAGCGTCAACCGGAATATTCTTATCAACTGCGCTGCTTACATATTTCTTGATCGATTATCTCACGTTTGAAGAGGTGCATCTTTATACCTACGATTTATTTGCTGAACGGGTTGGCTTCAAATTAGGATGGGGTTGCATTGCCTTCTATCCTTACTTTTATGCGATTCAACTTTGGTCAACAGTAGATCTGCCGAGCACTCAAACGCCTTTGTATATGTTGGTGCTATATGCTTTGATTTTTTTCTGCGGATGGGGATTATCTCGAGGGGCAAATTTGCAGAAATATTTTTTTAAGAAAGACCCAACGAAAACTTATCTGGGCATAGTTCCTGAAACTATTACTGATGGCAACAGAACACTTTTGGTCAATGGCTTTTGGGGCTTGAGTCGACACATTAACTACTTAGGCGAAATACTCATGGCAACCGGTATCATTCTTTGTGTAGGCCATCCAACCATGCTTTGGCCTTGGTTGTATCCTTTGTATTATGTTGTGTTGCTGTTCCCCCGACAAATCGATGACGACAAACGTTGTGCAGCAAAATACGGTGCTCTGTGGCAACAATATCTTACAAAAGTGCCCTATCGTATTATCCCGGGTATTTATTAGTACTATTTACAAACGATACATTTGTCGAGTAGTATCGCCCATGATAGTAATGGCGAGTCTTCGTGGCATTAAACGCTGCATAATGAAACTAGCTATTTTATTGCCGTTTCCCGTAATGAAAGAGGGAGTGGTACCCAGTTTAGCTAAACATTCTTTTACTACCTCATCGGGATGTTGAATGCGTGGCGCAAAAAAACTTGTTTTCTCTGGTTTGGTTTTAATGAAGTTGGGTGTAGCGGTTGCTCCTGCACAACAAGCGATTACGTCCACTCCTCGGTTTTTCCATTCATACCATAGGCTTTCAGCAAATACTCTATTAAAGGCTTTTGTTGCGGCATAAGCCGATAAAAAACCGCTGCCTTGAAAACCGGCCAATGATGCCATCAGAATAATTGCGCCTTTCATTTCTTGCAACATCTGTGTGCCTAATAGCTGTGTAAGTTGCATAGGCGTTACCATATTCGCTTGTGCAATTTGATGGTGATGCTCAATGCTGTTTTTCTCAAAAGGTCCTATGTAGGATAGTGCTGCGTTATACACAAACAGATTGATGGTTCTGCCTTGTAGCGCATTTTGTATTTGTTCAGCTGCAGATGTTAGCGCAAGATCGCAACAAATTATATCTACCGCTACGCCATACTGTTGAATAAGTTCGTTTGCAAGTTGTTCTAATGGTTCTTTTCGTCTGGCTACTAACACTAAGTCCATTCCTGCAGCAGCTAATTGTGTAGCAAATGCGGCCCCAATTCCCTCTGAGGCTCCTGCTATCAAAGCACATGAACCGTATTTTTGTTTTAAAGACATGTGTTAATTTTTAGATCAAACGTAAGCGTGTTCATTACAAAATGAATATGTTGAACCCCAAAATAGTTATTGACCTATGCTTGTTGTAGGTACTTCTGAATTTCCACTCCCCCAGTTTTTATTGGGTTCGCTTCCCATCGTAAATTCGATTACTCCCCCACTATTAATATCACTATATTCAAGATAACTTTTATTATATGGCTTCCCATTCAATTGTGCCGATTGGATATAAGCTCCACTACCATTGGTTTTCACAGTGAACTGTTTCTGGTTTTCCAATCGAATGGTAGCAGTCGAAAAAATCGGAGAACCAATGGCATATTGACTTCCACCCGGACAAACGGCATAAAACCCCAATGCGCTCATCACATACCAAGCACTCATTTGTCCGCAATCTTCGTTGCCGGCTAAACCATCAGGTGCAGCATGATACATTTCATCCATTATTCTACGCGTCATGGCTTGTGTTTTCCAAGGCTGTCCTGCATAGTTATATTCATAGGCGATTTGATGACTTGGCTCATTGCCATGCACGTATTGTCCAATCATTCCGGTGATATCGGGTTGTTTATGACCTGTTAGTTTAGATGAAGTGGTGAACAACGAATCTAAAAACGTAACTAACTTTTCTTTTCCTCCTAATAAGTTCATCTGTCCACTCAAGTCTTGTGGTACATAAAACGAATATTGCCAAGCATTTCCCTCAGTGTAATTGTGATCTACGCGGTAGGGGTCGAAAGGCGACATAAATACATCTTGTTTCGGTCGCATAAAACCGGTAGAAGGGTCAAACAAATTTTTATAGTTCAATGCTCGTTTAATGAAGTAATTATAATCTTCTGTTTTACCCATTTTCTTTGCAACCATCGCTATACACCAATCATCAAAGGCGTATTCCAGTGTTCGCGAAACATTTTCCCCTTCTCCCATAAATTTGATGTAGCCATTTTCTTTGTAACTGCGTAAGCCGTTGCGATCTTCCATGGCACTATTTTTCATGGCCGCAAAAGCCTTTTCTTGATCGAAGTTCTTTACATCTTTCATAAATGCTTCTGCTATTACCGGAACGGCATGATAACCAATCATGCAGTTCGTTTCGCAGCTCGACAGTTCCCACACCGGTAATCGTCCGCCCTGTTCAAATTGAGTAATAAACGTATTGATGAAATCTGATGATCTTTCTTTGTCAATCAAAGTAAGTAATGGATGCAATGCTCTATACGTATCCCACAACGAAAACACAGTGTAGTAATTGAACGATGGCGTTTGATGTACCTGAAAGTCTCGCCCACGGTAACTTCCATCTACATCCATATACATATTTGGAGAAACCATACAATGGTATAATGCAGTGTAAAATTTTTGTTTTGATGCTTCGTCAGTCGATTCAATGTCAATTTTATTTAACTCATTATTCCATGCATAAACAGCATTGCTTTTTACTTTTTCAAAATTGAAATCAGGTTGTTCTTGTTCAAGATTTTTTCTTGCATTTTCAATACTCACAGCCGATATACCTACGCGTGCATAAATTACCTCACCTTCTTCTGTATTAAAGCTCACAAAGGCTTTCAGTAAACTACCGGTATCGTGTTTCAAACTTTCATTCGCCACATTGGCCTTTACAATACCCGACCGTACAAAGGGTTTTGAAAATTGTATCACATAAAACAACATTTGATTGTTGGCCCAAGCTGTACTGATTCGTTTACCATTGATTTCATTATTGCCAACAATATTCACCTCACCGTGCTTCACCATATCGCGGTGTGTAAGATCAAGAATGATATTGGCAGATGAAGATTTCGGAAAGGTGTATTTGTGCAATCCGGTGCGGGTTGTGGCCGTGAGCTCTGCTTTAACTTTCGGTTTTTCTAAAAACACAGAGTAGTATCCTGCACTTGATTTTTCATTTTCTTTTTTGAAGGCAGAAGAATAATTTTTATGTCCGAATTTTGGTTTACCAACAGTGGGCATCAACAAGATATCGCCATAGTCGCTGCAACCGGTTCCGCTCAAATGGGTATGCGAAAAGCCATAAATCACTTTGTCGGAGTAATGATATCCTGAGCAACCATCCCAGCCTTTTAATCGTGTATCCGGACTTAGTTGCACCATTCCAAACGGAACCGTTGGGCCGGGAAAAGTATGCCCGTGTCCTCCAGTACCAATGAAGGGATTTACATATTTGGCAAAGTCTTTTTGCCCGTATGTGATCACTGACAAAAAAGTACAAATACAAAAGAGAATTTTGTTTTTCATAACAATGGTTCTGGTTGTGAAAATTGAAGTGTTAAATCGAACTTACAATTTTTATTGGAAACAAATGGACGTTAACCATTTTGTCGTCTAATAAGGGAAACCAATTGTTTTTATTATTTATATTGAATTCAAAATCAACCATTATCATGCGTATGTCTACCCAACAGCTCTCATTGAGCTTATTGTTCTTCGTTTCGATGTTTTCGTTTTCATCTTTTGCGAATAATCCCGTTTACGAACAACGCAGAACCGATTACATTAATCATTCGTTGTCTAATTTTTCACGGCATACAATTACCATTCAGGCTTATATGGGCGTTCCGGTTGACTCAGCAACATTGCACCAAATGGTTGGCGATATCAGAAGGACAGGCACAGTTGACTTCGACATTGTACAGCTAGTGCGTATTTTATGTTTGAGTACGGGACAATACAATAGTTTGATTTTACCGGCTTTGGATTCCATTCCATTTTGGATGACCAAAGGCGATACATTGCATGGTTATTGGTCGGAAAACCATATGATTCAATGGATGTCATCGGATTGGATTTTGCATGAGAAGTATGGTAAAGCAATTGATGCCAATCTCGACAACCGTTTGCGACACTATTTACGTCTCAAAGTTAACTATGGTTTTTACGAATTTTTTAGCTCTGTTTATTCCCCATATTGCTTAAGCGGATTATTGAACCTTGCTGATTTTGCACAAGACACAGAAATTAAAGCATTAGCTACACTTGCATCTCAACGTTTACTGAAAGAATTATTAATGATCACTAACGATCAAGGTGTGTTCTTTCCAACAGCCGGAAGAAACTACTTCGGAAAGTATGAAAATGCGTACGATCAAAATCATAATAATCTTATCTATTTGTTAACCGGTTTCGGGTTAGCCCCAACAGGTGCTTCACATGCAGGGGGCTTTTTAGCCTCATCGTCACTCCCTGTAGATTCAATTATAGATTCATGGAAATCGGAACTGGATATTACATACCATATTGGCCATACCCTCGACACTAGTTTTGTGTTGAATAGCGGCCAATCGTATTTAGATAGAACAATTTTTCAATGGAGCTTTGGCGGTTATTTTGATCCTCGTGTGGCAGGAACAACAGGCCAATTGCTCATCGATTCCAATCTTTGGAAGCATGTAGATTTCGCTCCTTTTGCAGCGTTTTCGCAGTTCGATTCTTCTACCATTTCGTCATTGGCACAACAACTTACGGTTGCCTCAAAGAGTACAGTAATTTGTAATGAAGATGCCGTGATTTTCAAACACAAATCCATAACACTTTCGTCCGTTAAAGATTTTTGGAAAGGGAAGTTAGGCTATCAGCAATTTCCGTGTGTTGCCAATATAGGCACTACGGCTGTGTTCACGGCAAGCGGACAGGTTAAACAAAACTGGGATGCACGGTCGGCTTCCAATTTAAATGATAATCTTCCTTACGTTGGACAAAAACACAATGTGGCCTTACTCATGTATCGCCCTGAGTTTAAATCGCCCATACTTCCTTCAAAAAATCCGGAGGTGGCATTGCATTTCAATACAGCCGATTTTGATGAAGTTAAACAAGACAGTATGTGGTTGTTAGGTCGCCAAGCCAATCAGTATGTGGCAGTTCGCAGACATTGTTTAGATAGTATTAATAATGTTGCGGCATGTTATATGGATAAAGGTCAAACATGGGTGATTATTGTGGGTGACTCGGCTATGTATGGCACATTTACCCA
>Ga0209174_10003247_pt1 | contig 10370 bp, 10 predicted proteins | sample JI91814BDNA_FD_187505 | JGI IMG/M metagenome (GOLD analysis project Ga0209174, IMG submission 187505) | Wastewater effluent complex algal communities from Wisconsin, to seasonally profile nutrient transformation and Carbon sequestration -... | ecosystem: Engineered > WWTP > Effluent > Algae...
TTTAGGAATGGGAGTTTTATAGGCTACTGGCTCAAAGAATTTTGTTGAATATACATAGCCTTGTTCTAAGCTGCAATGAAGAAGGAATAAATGAAAAATGATTAATAGAAGTATAAGCATTTTTTTTATGTGGTTAATTTTGTTACTCTCCAATTGTGTTGCTCCTATTACCACTGAACTCCCAACTGCAACGGGGAAACTTTGTATTTACCCCGAAAGAATAAATGGGACTCTTCCAGAATCCCAAACCTATTTTCATACTGTATATGTTAAATCAGGAGACATTCTAATACAGTTTGACGAACAGGAAAAAGATTGCTACTACTTTACTCGTTTGCCAGTCGGAAAAGTATTTCAATTTCATTCAGTGAGCAATTTTAACATCAGTGAATATCGTTATAAGTGGAAAAACGATGGATCATTATCAAGAGGAATTTATGGAAAATACAATCCTAAAGTTCCTGATAAGTTAGAAATTATAGCGAACCAATTAAACTTCTTTGGAAATTTTAAACTTGTTGTTGATTATTCGGAAGATAAAAAATTCTCTAGTCCTAATTGGAATGTTGCCGGTGGAAGAGGTGGAGGTGCTGCTACACTACTGGATGCTCAGTATGAAATAATAAAGTTAAAGTAGTTTTTATCAAGCTATATAAGGTAGGTTTATAGCTTTAGTAACTATTGTCCATTTTTTCTGAGGCTAATTTGGCTTATCTGCCAGAAAGTGTTTTTTGTTTTTGTAGGAGAGAAGGTGGTGGGTGGGAAAAAAAGCTAACCCTTGCTCGACAAGGTTAGGGAGAGAGCAAGAGTTAGTAAAGATGTATGAGATGTTATTATTCTTCTAATTTAGCTAGTTTTTGGTATTCTGTTACGGAGTAGTTTGTTGCTAAACTTTCGTAGCTTGCTGCTAAATTGTCCAAAGCTTTTGCGAGGTCTAAGAGTTTTTTAGTTCTTAGGTCTTGAGTAAGAGCTTTTCCACCGTAACTAACTGTTGCCATTTCTCTGTAAGAATCAGCCAATTTTTTCTTTTCAGAAGCAACGGAAGCTAGGTAATGTTTTACAGCAGATTTTTGTTCTTGAGTAATAGCGCCTTCGATAAGTGCTTTTTCTAGGAGCTTGCTTTCTAAGTCATTGCTGACTGAAAAAATCGGGCTTGTCATTAGGCTGAGAGCTGCTGCTGTTAAGGTAATTGCTGTAATTCTTTTCATGGTATGTATCCTCTTGTCTATCATTTCTTTGTTTTCAGCGTTTTGCTGTTTTCATTTATAATATTGCATGAACCGTGCCAAGTTTTAAAAACTTAATTTTAATCTAAAATTATTAAATCTTCAATTATATCCTGCCTCTCTTATTATGTCTATAATGCCTAGAAATGTATAATTCGATAGAGAATATTAATAGTTTAGTAATAATGGGCTTACTGCAATAAGTTTTAACTGTATCTAATCGGGATTATTATTACTAGAATTATTCTTAGATTTAATCTAAAAAGATTAAAATTAATCGCTTAAAAATTGAATATCTGGATTATTTTTAATCTTATATTGTAAAGAACCCCTGCTAATACCTAAAAGCTTTGCTGCATTGTCCTGGGTCCTTCCGATTTTTAAGGCTTCTTGAATCAATTTGGTTTCTACTTTAGAAAGAGCCTTCTCTAGGTTCAAATCAGAATAATCAATGGCAGTCAATTCATCTAAAGGATTCACCTTTGATTTAGCGGTCGTTTTTTCTTCTTTTAAGCGATCAAATCCGCGAATGGCATTATCCGGTAAAAAGTCAGGAGTGATTTTATCATTTGGACATAGAATGGCTGCATACTGAATTGCATTTTCGAGTTCTCGCACATTGCCAGGCCAGGTATGCTGTGTTAAGAGTTCGAGTGTTGCCATGTCAAAGTATTTATTTTTGCCGTATCGTTTATTGAATTCTAAAAGGAAGTGGTGAACTAGTAAAGGGATGTCTCCTCTTCTTTCTCGAAGAGGTGGGAGGCGAAGAGGAATTACTCCCAGACGAAAGTATAAGTCTAATCGGAAGTTTCCCTTTTCTACTTCTTGCGCGAGATCTTTGTGGGTAGCACTGATTACCCGCACGCTTACTTTTATTTTTTTAAAGTCACCTACTCGCTCTATTTCTCCCTCTTGTAAAACTCTCAATAGCTTTACCTGTAAAGAAGGTGGCATTTCGGCAACTTCATCTAAGAAGATAGTTCCCCCGTTAGCCGCTTCAAATCTTCCAATTACATTTCTATCCGCTCCGGTAAAAGCTCCCTTTACATGACCGAATAATTCTGTCTCGAGTAAGTTTTCATTTAATGCTCCACAGTTTAGACTAATAAACGGATTTGCTTTGCGAGCAGATAAATGATGTAAGCTCTTAGCGACTAATTCTTTTCCTGTTCCTGACTCGCCGTTGATCAAGATGGATGCATCAGAGGGAGCTACTGTCCGAATTCTTGTTTTTAAAAATAAAATCTGCGCATCATAACCGAGAATAGAATTTAAAAAATCTTGTTCGTTCTTACTTCTTTCAATTGCTTCTCTATAGAATGTATTTTGAATAAGCGCCTTACAAAGTTCATCCGCGATTTTTTCTGCCCATGAAATTTGCTTTTTTGTAAAGTGATCTAGATAATGGGATTCTAAGTTTAGAATCCCAATTACTTCGTTGTCCGAAATCATAGGCACAGCAAGCTCAGATGCAACAGAATCAATTAGCTTTACATAGCGTTTTTCCTTTGTTACGTCAGGCGCGTAAACTGTTTTCATGCTTGCTGCTGACGCTCCAGTAATCCCAACGGCAAATGGGAATTTGGCGGCAATTTTTTTTTCTTTATCAATGCCTTTTGCACAGGCAATGGTAAGAATTTTTTCTTGTGGGTCAGAAAGAGAAATACTTCCTGTGCTTGCTTCAAAAATATTTAGAATTTCTTCTAGAATATGATCTAAAATATCAAAAATATTTTTCCCTAATCGTATTTCAATTTGCAAGCTATTAATTAAATCATAATACTTCTTGTCTTCCGCCGGTATTTTTGTTTTTATCATACATCTTCATCTCATACATCTCAATTTTTATATTTGTAACATACATGATAAAAGGAAAACTATAATAGTAAACGAAAAAAATTAGGAAAATTCTTTAGAATTTATCTATTGATAAGCCACATAATAAAAGAAAGCAATATACTTAGAAGAATAGAAGTTGTGAGAGGAAAATAAAAACTGAAATTATCGCGTTTGATACTGATGTCACCCGGTAGATTACCGATAAATGGCAATTTGCCGCTAAGCATAAATAAACCTCCAACGATAAGAAGGATGATTCCTAAAAAGAATAAATTTTTTCCAATTGATTCCATCGACTTTTTTAAATCCCCCTTGCCCCCTTTTCGAAAGGGGGTTTACAACGTCTCCTTTTACTAAGGGGATAAAGGGGATTTCCTTACGCCGTAATCTTCTTGCGTTTCATGAACATGGTTAAACCGGTATTAGCCTCATTTCTAATTTGGTTTTGGATAAATGGCATAAAACCCATTAGATAACCAGTTGTTCCAAGTGCCATGCCAGCCCATTTCCATAAACTGAATTGATCTTTGTGGTTTACAATCTTTCCGTCTTTGAATTGGAACTTTGCGTGAATACGATTGGTGACTATTTTTCCGGTTTTACTAAATGGATAGACGGCAACCCAATCAGCGCTTCCTTCTGTGTCGTTTGCTTTGATGTTGCTATAAGTTAATTTGAGTTCTGCGCCGCGCTCAATTAGCATTTGCCACATAGCTCTTGCTGCATTTCCTTTGAGTCCTTTAAAAACAGGATCGTTGAATTCTACTGTATCGGCGTAGCATTCTCCCATAGTTTTAAAATCTTTCTTTTGAAAGGCGCTATAAAATTTATCTATTAGTTCTTCGTTTGGGTGCATTGGCATTCCTTTTTTTATTTTTTGAGAATATTTCCTTTTTCAAATTTCGGATACTTCTGATTAATTTGTCAAATGAATATTGGTCTCGATTGGAAAATTGTTTAAGGTGACACTCTTTTAAAGTATCCACCACCAATATTTTGGAAAAGTCCCTCGTTTTCGAGTTGGCTGAGAGAAGAAAACAAAGAAGGCATTTCCTTAAAGTTCTGGGGAATGATCTCGGAGATATGAAAGAAGGAATCGGGGGATTTTTTTAGATCAGACATTGTAAGTCTAGAAGCGCCATCTTCTAGAAGTTTACGTCCTCCTTCGTTGTAGAGAAGTTCGGGGTCATCAAAGACCATTACTTCTCTTCCCTGTTCAAGTGCATGTGCAACGGAGGACATGGCTCCGCTTTTAAGAGGAGCTTCCATTAAAATAAGAAGCTTTGCGATGCCGGAGATAATTCTATTTCGCCGCGGAAACGACCATTTGCCAATAGCCTCACCAATTCTCATTTCTGTGATGAGTAAACCATTTGCTGAATTTTTTAATCTGGTATATAAGTCTTTGTTTTGATACGGATATTCTTTTTCCATTCCAGTTCCCATTACACCTATCGTAGGAATGTTTGCTTCGAGAGCGGCTAACATCGCTGTTCTGTCAATTCCTGTTGCAACACCAGATACAATTCCTAGATTGGGTGATTTTGCTAGCATATTCGGTAAAAGACTAGTCGCCAAATTAGAAATCGGTGTTGGTTTTCTAGTTCCAACTACAGAGACTAATTCACACTGGAGCAAATCAAGATTACCCTTACAAAAAAGTAAAATAGGAGGTTTATCAATTTCTTTTAAAAGATTCGGATAGCGAGGATGAAAGAAGTCGATAACTTTGACTCCTCTTTTTTCTGTTTCGATTTTTAGTTTTTCTGCGGCTGCTTGAATTTTAACTATCTCATCTGATCTTAGAATGGGAGAAATTTTTTTCTCTAACTCAGATAGATTAGATACCTGTGATAATAATTTGTATCTATGCGCAATAGAAGAAAAACTCGAAAAAGAAAAATAATAAGGAATCAAGTCCTGCATAGTTTTATTTTGCGGCGCCTAGTTTTTTTAGATTACGCACAACGTTTATATAAGAAGTATTTTTTTCTAAGTTCTCTTTGATTGCACCTGCTTTTTTCATAGCTTCTAGTTTTGATTTAATTGTGAGATATTCTTCTGTTGCTTGCTCCGGTGAGCCTCCTCTATATAGAAAATTCGCACGAGCAAATCTTGCGGGAATATTATTTGGCTCTTTTTGAATGATTGCGTTCATAATCTTCATCGCTTTCTCTGCATCATTGTAGCCAGAAGGATCGACTCCATCAATGAGTCCATCTGTAACGGAAGAATCAAAATAAATCAAAGCAAGCTCATACGGATAACGGAGATCAGCCGGATCTTTACGAATGAGACCTTTAAAGATTGTAACTGCAATATCACGACGCTCTTTGTCCCAACCTCTATCACGAGAAGCATTTGCATAAGCAAGCCCAGCTTCGAAAAGCAAATCATCAGTAAGCTCTCGATAGAGTAATGCTTTTTCAAAAAAAGGAATTGCACCTTCAAAGAAATGAACTTCGGAGCCCACAACATCTACTTTGTTATCCATATTCTGCTGAATCGCTTGCGTATAATAGCGACTACTCAGTTCATAGTTTCCGACACGCATATAGCCCTGCGCAATTTTCCAGGAAAGGACTCCTGCTTCTTTTGTCTTACGAACCATCTTGCGAATTTTTTCGTCTAGCTCTTTGATCTCTGCTTCTTCGAGTGCGAGTTTTTGTTTCCATTTTTCTAACTCTACTTCGGAAGGTGTTTTGGGTGTAACATTCTTCTTAAAATTTTCCTGCCCCATCTCTTGCAACTTCTCGCAGGAAGAAAAAGTAAAAACTAATAACAATAAAATAAATTTCATAGCTGGATTCCTTTTTTTACCACGGATGAACACAGATGAACACGGATAAAAAGAAAGATTCGCTTCGTTTGCTCACGAAACAGGCAAGACCACTCGGACGGAATTATAAAACACATCCGTGTCTATCCGTGTTCATCCGTGGTAATCTTAAATAATTTTCGTTATCGTTAAATCTGACAATTCAATTATTTTATTTCCAATTACGCGGTTTCGACAAAAACGGTAGGTAAGGCGTAATATTTGATAAAAAAAACTTCTACAGAGGATATGAAGTCCTTAGAAAATTTAGAGAGACTCTGCTTTCCATCGGAGAATTGGAATTTTGCTCAAATTGTATCGCATCATGAAATGCATTCCTCTCTTCTCTATTTCCCTGATGATTTAAAGAGTCCTATTGCATATTTACTCTATTCGGAAACTTCTTTTGAATTAGAAATCTTAAGGCTTGGAGTCTTAAATGATTTTCGTAGAAGAGGAATTGCCGAGAAACTCCTAGATTCTCTCATAGAGTTAGTAGACATGCGAGATATTATACTCGAAGTCAACTGTGAAAATTCTCCCGCTATAGAACTCTATAAAAAAAAAGGCTTTATAAATTATGCAGTCCGTAAAAGATACTACCCCGATGGAAAAGATGCCATATTAATGAAAAGGGAACACAAATGATTGATAAAGGAAGATTTTTATTTAAAGCAAATCGTTACAAAGATTACTATGTTAGTTTTGAATACATGGGCAAACATATGCTCGGTATTTTAGGATATGCAAGTGAGTTAGAAGTTTGCATTGTTCATAAAGGTATGCAAGTTGCAAAGACTACCGAAGCAATAAAGGGCTACATCAAGAAGCGCGGTGAACAAGAAAAATATGAATTCAATGGAAAGACAACGTCTATTGAAAACCAAACTCATAAAGGTAGGAGTTATACTTTCATCTGGTTGCATTTTGACCCTCCAATTAATTTGAGCGAAACTTTAATTGCACTTGAGATTGCTAGTTTTAGCGAAGTATAAATCGAATTTAGTAGATTCTTTTTCTTTGTGGTAAATAAGGAGTAACCAGTGAAATCAATTTTAAAAGTTTTAGTATTATTTCTCCTAATAAGCTTACAGGAATGCAATGTCACTAGTCCCTGTAATCAATTGGATTCAACTTGCAATCCAATTTCCTCGCTTGTTTTAGAAAGACAGATTCGAAGTTCACGTAATCCTCTCACATTTTTACCAGTCGGTGGAACGTATCGGTTTGACCAATTTGTAAGTATCGTATCTGGAACACAAGCAAGTGTTATCCGCTATACTACGGATGGATCCGAGCCTTCTTGCTGGAATGGAACTGTATACACCGATCCAGTTCCATTGTTAGGGGCTAAGACGCATTTGCTCAAAGCAGCCGTTTGTGTTGATTCGATGGTTGCAAATACGAAAACAGATCAGTATATAGTTTCACAAAGTCCACTCTCCGCACAGAATTTACGTTTTTGGTATTCGGCAGATTCTATTGGAATACAAAATGGAATGGAAGTCAAAGTATGGAATGATTTTAGCGGAAGTGGAAATCATCTCTATCCTAGTTCTATTAGTTCATCCAATCCAACTCTTGTTGCAAATGCGTTAAACGGCAAACCATCTGTGCGTTTTAATTCTATCCAAAAACAATTTATGAATACCAGAACAATGAATGGCTATACAGGGGCAAAGGCAGGCACAGGAGTCATGGTATTAAAAAAATATTCTTCTCAATCAGAAGAAGTATTTTTTAGCATTGGCTTTTTAGGAAACGCGGTGAATGCGAGAAATTGGAGATCAAACATTTCCAATCCAAGCATTTGCTCCACTCTTTCTCCTTCCCCTGTTAATTGTGCAGCTGCGGCTAATACGGCAATATCCACTACTGCTTATACTGTAATCTTATTTACCATTGATTCTGCCGGTGCTGTTACTTACTATTATAATGGCGTCACAGATGGAACATCTACTCTTGCAACACCAACTAGTTTTTCTGCTGCGAATACAATGTTTCTTGGCTCTGGCTTAAATGTATCCACTTTCCTAGATGCGGAAATTCTAGAAGTCCTTTTCTTTGAACAAGGTTTTGACGCAACAGGACTAAATGTCGTCCACTGCTACATTCAAAGCAAATATGGATTAGCCGTCGGAACCAATTGTCAATAATTTAGGTTAACCTTACACCTCATTGCAGTTCATGTTGCGGTTTAGGTTGCAGTCCATCTTTAGTCTGTGAGTTTTGGGAGTATAGTTGAACTGATACATGAACTGCAAGGAGAACTGCAACTTGGTGTAACCTAGTCTTTAAATTAAAAGCACGAGACTAAAACCTCGTGCTTTCTTAAAACCTAACAATCAATCAATTTCATTTTCCTCTTTCTTAATCTGATACATTCGCTGGTCGGCATGATGAATTAGATCATTCAATTCGGTGGCATCATCAGGATACATACTAATGCCAATGCTTGTAGTGATATGAATACTAACGTTTTTAATATTGCAAGTCTGAGAAATAAGTTCCTTTAACTTTTTGGCTACTAGGTTTGCATTTGCAAAAGTTTCTATGTCGGTTAGAATCACAAGAAATTCGTCCCCACCCAATCGTCCTACATAATCGCTTTCTCGAATTCCCAGTTTTAAACGGTCAGCTATCGTCTTTAGTAAAACATCTCCTGCCTCATGCCCTAGGCTATCATTGACATCTTTAAATCCATTTAAGTCTAGAAACAAAACGGCAAGTTTACTTTTTCTTCGAGCAGCGATTGCGATTGATTTTTTTAAATGCTCTAGAATCAAAGCACGGTTTGGTAGGGAAGTAAGACTATCGTAATGAGCGGCATGTTCTAACTCCTGTTGTAATCGCTTCTTTTCTGTTATATCGCGAGCCATGCAGATTACAAAATTAGAGTTATCGTATTTTCCCTTAAAGGGTGCATTCATCCATTCGCATAAAATCTCTTTGCCGTCTTTGCGAATATTTGCATTCTGATGATGGGAAACAGTAAAATTTTTATGAACATCTGAAAGAACCTGTTCTACTTCTTCTTGTTCCCTTGAAGGAACTATTTTTAAAATATTCTGTCCTAGCATATCTTTTGAATTCCAAAGAAAAGTATTTTCTGCTTCAGTGTTCCAAGTTTGCACTTGGTTTTTATCGTTTAGGACAATGATACTTACAGGAGCATTGTCTAACATAATCTTAAGTCTTGATTCACTAATGCGGGCAGTCCGATAAAATCGAAATAGCATGACTGATATTAAGGTTAATAACGATAATCCGAAAGCGGCATAATAAAGCTTTTCCCTTAATTTTTTTAAGTCTGCTATAGAGTCAGGAACATAGAGCATTGCATCTACATTGAATTTTTCTGGTAAGAGTCCTAGCTTATGATAGGTCTGACTGATATGTTGCCAACGTCCCGGATTCATATAACCAGGATCAATCAGTTCAGGCTGCATTAAGTCATACATTGTATTAGCCTCAAAGCGTAAATGTTCGATGCTATGACGCTTGGAATATTTCTCATAGATTAACTGAATTATCTCTTCTCGATTATGCATGGCGTAGCGCCAACCTTTCTCTGTCGCTTCCTTAAATGCTGCAACGGTCTTTGGATTTTCTTTTACTTCTTTTTCCATTGTGAAAAAATTATCACCGTAAAAGTCAACGCCTCCCATTCTCGGAGTAAAATGATTGTATTTTAAATTTCTTCTCTTTGCTTCATACAATTCATCTGTCACGTAAACAGAGATCGCCTCAGTTTTTCCTGTTAATAAATCATTGAAATCAAAACTATGATGTTGTAGTGTAAATTTATTTTGACCTAGTCCTTCCTGAGAGAGGTAAGCAAACAATTCCGCAGAGCTAAGCTCGATCATTATTTTACGACCAGCTAGTTTATGAACATTGTCAATACCTGATTCAAAGAGAGTAATTAGACTGAGAGGAGAGTGCTGAAAAATGACTCCTAACACAATCACGGACGATCCATGATAGCGATTTAAAATTAACTCGCTCGTTCCTACGCCAAATTGAGCGTTGCCTACAATCACTTCTACTACAGGATCCACACCGGGAACAGCTTCTAGAATTTTTACATCTAGACCTGCTTCTTCATAAAAGCCCTTTTCCTTTGCTGCATAATAGCCTGCAAATTGAAATTGATGTTTCCATTTCAGTTGAAGCTTAACCCGTGCTGTCTCCGCCTTCAAATCAAAGGTGAATAGCATACTAGTTAGAAATAAACAAATTAAATAAAAAAGTCGAATCACGATTACCTAGTTTAGAAAATTATTCCTATTTGCATTCACCAATATCTTCAAACCAGATATCTGGAGATTTTTCGATAAACCGCTTCATTAGATCAATGCAGTGCGCATTATTTAGTTCAATCACTTTTACCCCTGCCTCTTTTAACCAACCTAGGTGACCATCAAAATTTACAGACTCACCTACAATAACAGTCCCAATATTAAATTGACGAATTAAGCCAGAAC
>Ga0209174_10003249_pt1 | contig 10368 bp, 9 predicted proteins | sample JI91814BDNA_FD_187505 | JGI IMG/M metagenome (GOLD analysis project Ga0209174, IMG submission 187505) | Wastewater effluent complex algal communities from Wisconsin, to seasonally profile nutrient transformation and Carbon sequestration -... | ecosystem: Engineered > WWTP > Effluent > Algae...
GTGTTTCGAGAAAAGTGATCGCACGCCGGGCGGCGGTGAGCACGATGAACCAGTTGCTGTTCCGTGGCGACTCCACGGCATCGAGCGTGAACTCATCCGGCGTGAGCGCTCCCGCGAAATGGTTCGCCTTGTTGCGCTGCGGTGGATGGGTGGCGTCGAGTTTCCCCCAGTCCGTCTGCGGGCCGCTCCACGTCTCACCTCCAATGCCCATCTTGTTGCCGCCCCAGTTCAGCGAGAGACTCGCGTAGCCGCGCTTCGCGTGGGTCACGACACTGTCGAGGTTGGCCGATTGCCCGCCGCCGTGCAGGTGCAGCATGGTCGGCAGCTTCGCGGCTCCCTTTGGAAACGCATAGAACGCGGCGACTCGCGATGGCGCTCCTTTGAAAACACCGACCTGATAGCGCACGATGCGGCAGACGATGCCTTCCTTCTCCCATTCCTTCAAAACCTCGGCCTCCAGCGGTGTCTCGCGGTCGAGCTGCGCATAGTCCGCCCAGAGTTCATCGAGTGTGCTCGGGACATCGACTGCATGGGTGCCCGTGATGGGCAGGAGCAACGCGAGCGACGCGAGGCTGGAGTGGAGGAAGTGGGAGCGTGTTTTCATGGTGTGGCCAGCTTGCCGCGCGGCGAGCGGTGCGAGCAGCAGGATTTGAACGAGGGCAGCCTTTGACATGCTTCACCGTTGGACCAGACGAATGGGCAGCTGTGGCGAGGTCTTCAAAGTGAGGCTGACGTCATCGGCAGAGATGCCGTCCAGGGGGGCGGGGCGGGCATCGGGGCGAGCGGAGATCTGGATGACGGCGAAGTCTGCGGATGTGGGCACGAGGCACTTCGCGGTGAGCCTGCGCTCGCCTTTCCCATCCATGCCGCGCATGACCACCTGGGCGCTGCCGCTGGCGACGGCTTGGGGCCAGTGCGGGCCTATCGCGGCCAGATCACCGCTGAAGAGGAAGAGCTTGCAGGATGAGGTGACGGAGGGCGTGGCATGGGCTGGCCGCGTGTCTTGAAAGCTGGCGCTGAGTTCGAGCAGCGACTCGCCCTGATCGCTCAGTTCCTCACGCAGCGGGCGGAGATCCACGAGCTGGAAAACGTCACAGGAAATCCCGATGCCGTAAGGATCGCCGGTATCGCTGCCGGGGGCGATGAAGTGCAGCCGGCCATCACGGATCGCGGTCTCATCGCCGCTCCAGATCCCGGTCCGCCTGGGAAAATCACGCTCGAGGCGATTCTCACTGAACGAGCCATTCAAGAGCGAGAAGAGCTGCTCTGTTACCATTTTGGGCGTGGAGATGGCCCAGGCGACCGAGGCGCAAAACAGGCCAATGACCAGCCCGGCAGCCATGGCGGCGATGGGGCGGGTGATCCAGGTGAAGCGCTTGGCGGCGGGAATGCTGACGGGAGGGGCTGTCACACGCTGGAAGGCCTGCTGCCGAAAACGATCATGCAGCGCCATGGAGCGGAGCTGGGTATCGGCGAAGAGTTGGCGTTTGGACGGATCATCGCGCATGGCGGCCTCAAACACGGCGAGTTCATCCGGTGTGAGGACGCCATCCTGGTAGCGCATGGCTTGAGCGATAAAGTCGATGTCATTCATGAGGCAGAGTCAGGTTGAAGGCGGGCGCGGATGCAGTCGCCGAGGGTTTTGTGCAGTCGGGCGAGGGCTTGATAGACGGTCTCGATCTTGCGGCCCATGATCCTGGCCACCTCGGTGCAGTCGCGACGCTCAAAGTAGCGCAGACGCAGCAGCTCGCGGTTGTTCGGCGTGATCTGCGCGATGCAGTGATCCAGGGCCTCCTGCATGGCGTCCGCCTTGGATTCATCCGGCCACTCCGCAGCCAGCAGAGCCAGCATTTCATCGCTGAGGCCGAGGTAGCGCCCATCACGCGCCCGCAGGATGTCGATGGCGCGATTCTTGCCCGTGAGCCGCGTCCAGTTCATGAGATGGGCCGTCGTTTCAAAGCTGTCCGCCCGTGCCACGGCCTTCACGCACACTTCCTGAAACACATCCTCCGCCAGATGAAAATCCCGCGTCACGCTGGCAAAGAAAGCCGTGAGCGGCAGGCGCTCGGCGAGCAACGTGGCGGCGGTGGTTTCTGGGAGCAGCATCGGGGGTGATTCTCTACGGTGAACGCGTCACACTGACCCGCATGAAGCGACGGGTCTGGCCTGAAAGCGGATCGCGATACGTCATCGTCTCCGTGCCGTCGCCATTGGCCACGGGCAGGCCCACCTGCACCGCATTGCTCGACCACGGACCCGTGAGGGAATCCGCCGTCTGCACTTCGTAGCTCAAACCGATGGCGGGCACAGGCCTGCGAAATCCAACGGTGAGATAACTGCTCCCGCTCGCCGACTGCACCGCAGGCGCTGGCAGCCCCGGCAGCGATAGCGTGGGCGATCTCGGATTCGTGCCAAAAGCCAGCTCCACCAGGTTGCTGATGCCATCGCCATCCGGGTCCGCCGCATCACCACTCACCGCTTGATTGGTGAGTTCCAAAGCGGTGAACGCCGAGGTCGGGAAGGCCGGGTAGTCAGCAAACAACGACATGGAAGTCAGCGCCTTCCCGGTGAAGTCAAACAGCGCCTGATTTTCCCAGCTATTGCCGCTGGCCGGGTCGGTGTTGTCCCAGCCATTGCCGGTCACAGGAGTCCAGGTGCCTTCCCAGTAAAAGAGGCCCGCTCCCCGCCCATTCGGCACCGCATTCAGGATGTTCATGATCGCTTTGATCATGGCTCGCTGGCCGGCCTCGGTCGCCGGGTAGCCAGCAGTCAGTGAAGTGGAACCGGCGAGGTTTGGCTGGCTGTCAGCGAAACCGAGTGTGAAGGGATAGGCTGTCTCGCAAACCACCACCGGCTTCGAGTAAGTGGTGGCGGCATTGTTGATCGTCGTCTGAAACGCACTGAGCGAGCCATGCCAGTAGGGATAGTAGGATAGACCCGTGTAGTCCCAGGTCACGCCCTGTGCCACGGCTTTATTGAACCACGATCTCACCGTGGTCCATGTGCCGCCTTCCGCGATGTGCAGAATCACCGCCGTCTGTGGTGATGCGGCTCTGACCGCAGCGATGCCCTCTTTCAAAAGCTGGCCCAGGTTCGTAAAATTGCCGCCATTGGTGGTCAGCCTTCCTTCCGGCCAGAGCATGCCGTCATTGATTTCATTGCCCACCTGCACGTATTCGGGCGGCGTTCCCTGAGCTACGAGTGCGGTGCAGAGACTGTGCGTTGAATTGTAAACGGCGGTCTTGAGCTGGGCGAGATTGTATCCGCTCCACGCCGCCGGTTTGGTCTGGTGGCCTGGATCAGCCCAGACATCGGAATAGTGAAAATCCACCAGCACGCCCAGCCCCAGCGCTTTCGCTCGTGCGGCCATCGCCAGCGTCGTGGCGTGGTTGTTGTAGCCATCTGCCGGATTCACCCACACCCGCAGCCGGATGGTATTGACCCCATTGGCCTTCAGGATCGCCAGCGCATCTCCAGGCACATTTTCGGTCGTCTTATAGATCCCGCCCAGATCCTCACTCTTCTTCAGCGACGACACATCCACCCCCTTGATCCAAACCGCCGCCTCCAGCGGCACCGTCAGCGAGAGCATGGCCGCGACACAGGCCACAGCCAGCCGAGGAGTCTTCATACCGATGCCTTCACCCGGCGACCGGGCGTGCTGGAGGAGCGGAGCGTCGTTCATGAAAAAGGGTTGGTTCAAAGTCATGCGCTGATGCCAGCGCATGAAGACTACGGCGAGGGGTGCGAAATCTCGACATGGCGTGATTCCCCCCATCGCCGCGTGGGCTAGTGTGCGGCGAGGGCTAGGAGACGATTTGCGTGACGACGAAATCAATCGCTCGCAGTTTACCATCGGCATCGGTGATGATGGCGTTGCGGGGCAAGACGTCGGTCACAGCATAGCCTTCCCGCCACCAGGTGTGAGTGGCGACCGTGGCGTCACTGCTCAAGCATTTCCTGAGTTTCTTCCATCATGGCTTGAGTGGCGTGACTTCATTCCTCTTGCCGAGGTTCTGCTGGATCGGCCCCGTGGTGAAGATCTTGCACTGCTCAGCCTTGGCCCCTAGCACCACGGGCATGAGGGTTTGATTGCGCAGCGTGACGCCGCGCGCTGGTCGCTCATTGGGGGTGCCTGCGTTCTCACCCATCGGCGGTGGTGTGAAGCCCAGGAGCACTGGTAGAGGACGCTTGCGCCCGCCGGTGAGAGTCACTGCGGTAGGCGTATAAAGCAGCGAGCGCGGGGTCGGGCTGGTAGCCGTGCTTCTTTGCGAGCTGGCGGATGTGCTCGCGGCGCTCGGCGGAGATGGACGGATGATCACGCAAGGCCAGTGAGACGGTCATCGGCGATACGCCGGCGAGCTTGGCGAGGTCGCGCTGGGAGATGCGGTTGGTCATGTGGAAGGTGTGAACGTGAGCGGTGAGCGGTGAGGGGCCCTTTACAGGAATAACAACCGACCAGTCGTCTGCGCACTCCGACAGGCTCAAGATGGCGGTCTCATGACTCAAAGCTCCAGCCCCTCTTTTAATGTGATCGTTTCCGGCGGCCGTGGCGGCCTGAGCAGCGGGGCTTGTTCCTCATCGATTTCATTGCTCGGTTCGGCGACTACCGTCCTGCGCTCGCCGCACCCGTGCAAGCCGAACTCAAACCTCCGCTGCCCGCGGGTAATTCGTCCCCAAGTCATGCCTGCGTTCTCTTGCTCTGCGAGGCTTTCAACTGGAGCTTACCGAGCGTCGTCACCGTCCTCAGTTGCAGCAACGCGTAATACCTACAACAAGCAATCCCGTCATCTGCGCCCGTGAAATGAACTTCATTCCGTTCCTCCTGCTCGCGACCACAACCGTGCTTCACGCGCAAACCATCGCGCCCGGCGATCACGCGGAGTTTCCGCTGCGCGAACCACCTGCCAAGGCCGTGAAAGGCGAACCGGCACCGGACGCCGAGAGAATCATCTTCCGCACCGGCAACTACGACGAACTCGGCCTCAACCGCACCATCGAGAACATCCAAACGCCCACGCTCACTGTCTATCGACCTACCAAACCCGCGCATGGCAACTCAGCGATGGTCGTCTGCCCCGGCGGCGGCTACGCGATGGAGGTCATTGATCGTGAAGGCCACGCCATCGCACGATTCTTCGCCGCACAAGGCCTCACCGTCGCCGTGCTGAAGTATCGACTGCCCGCTACGGACACCTTTGAGAAAGGGCTGCCCGCGAGCCAGCAGGATGCGCTTGAAGCCATCCGTTACCTCCGCCGCCGCGCCAGCGAGTGGCAGATCAATCCCAAGCGCATCGGCATCATTGGTTTCTCCGCCGGCGGCCATCTCGCTGGCAGCACCGCCATGCTCGGCGAGGCTGCCGATAGCTCTCGACCCGACTTCGCCGTGCTCATGTATGCCGTCACGCTCATGCACGGCGAGCACATGCACGCAGGCTCCCGCGAGCGACTCCTCGGGCCAGATCCAAGCGAAGCCCGCATCGCCGAATTCTCCCTCGAAAAACGCGCCCACCCCGGTCTCCCACCCTTCTTCCTCTGCCACGCCACCAACGACAAAGTCGTGCCACTGCCCAACGCCGAGCTTCTCGCCGATGCGCTGCGACAAGCCAGCGTCCCTGTCGAACTCCTCATCGTCCCCACCGGCGGTCATGGCTTTTCGCTTGGCCGCGATGAAGCCTCCGCAGTGTGGAAAGATCGTTTTCTGCTTTGGCTGGACCAGCTGCCATGAAATCACTCCTTCAGATTGCGATCGCTGCATTCTTTTGCGGCCCAATCATCGCCGCGGGCCAAGTCATGTCGATGCGCTGAAAATATCTGAGAGCCATCACGTTAACGGAACACGACTCCCATGAAAAACCTCCTCACTGCGCTTTTGTTCACCTCCATGCTCGTCTTTGCCGCCGATCCGGTCCCTCCGGCCACGCGGATCTGCGTGGTGGACACGCTCATCTCCGCCGAGGCTTTTGATAGGCCGGAGTCCTTTGCCAAAGAGAAGCAGCCGGGCACCGATGGCTGGCGCAAGGGCATTGGGACATGGAGCATCAAAGATGGCGCGGCCTACGCGGTGCAGGAAGGCCCTAGCGAAAAGCGCCCGAACGGTCATGAGGCCGTCTGCGAGCACATCGTGGACCTCGGTGACTATGTGATGACGGCCGAGTTCAAGCTCGGCACCTCGCCGCAGGTTGGTTTTGTGTGCCGCGACACGAACAAGCCAAACCTGCATCAAGGCCGCGTCATGATCACACCCACGGCCATCTGGATTCAAAAGATGAGCGGCATCGCCAAGGAGACGCGCCGGGAGGAACTGAAGAAGATCGAGGTCAAAGTCGATCCCAACACCTGGCACCGCATCACCATCGAAATCTGCGGCGACCACTTCTTCGCCAAAATCGACGACCATGTGGTCGAAGCAAGCCACGAACGATTCAAGGATCGCAAAGGCCGCGTGGGTTTCGTCGCACGTGCGGAAGGTGCGCAGTTCCGCAACGTGGCGCTGTGGGGCGCAAAGGCGAAGCCTTGATCGCATGCTTGAGCATGGGAGGAACCTCCACTTCTTCTTTGGGCCGGTTTTCTCCGGCGAGAACGTGTCTGGGCAAATGCAGTCTGGTCCACCGTATCACTTGGCCTTCTTTTTCTTCGGCGCCTTGGCCTCGATGATCTGGGCGTCGCTGGGGATGGGGTGGTTGGCGAAGTCGATGACACCGCCCTCCGGCAGTTCTTTGAGCATCACGTCCTTGATGTGGACCTCCATGGCGGGGCCGCGGTGAATCTGGAAGGCGATCAGGCCTTCGAGTGAGCGTTTGGCCTCTTCGAAGTCGGTGAGCTCCATCGTCGTTTTGCCATCAATCTGGTGCACGAGGTGGTTTCCCTTCGCGATGATGGTGAACTCATGCCACTCGGCGATGTCGGCCTCGACGGGATCGTGCTCGCCCGCGAGCCATTTCACGCCGGAGGGGTCGATGACGACGCTCTGGCCGTTTTGCGAGACGATGCCGCGACCGCCTTCCTCATACATCATCGCGCGGTAAGGCGCGTTAGGGTGGATGTCGCACTGGTAGCCGCGGATGGACCATTTTTTGTCGGTGTTCTCGCTGCTGCGGTATTGGATGCCGGTGTTGTTGCCCTTCTGGCGGATTTTGGCCTTCAACTCGAAGTTTTTGACCTTCCCGCCGCGCCAGATGAGGAACTGGTTATACGCGAGCTGCTCCGGTCCGGTCGTGTTGCCGACGATCTCGCCGTTTTCCACCTTCCACAGCTCTGGATTGCCATCCCAGCCGGTGAGGTCTTTGCCGTTGAAAATCGGTTTGAAGCCTGCGTCTTCGCCGAATGACGAATGCAGAATGGCGAATGACGAAAGGAGGATGAAGAGGCGTTTCATGGTTGGTCGCGTGGTTAAACGCGACCGTCTCGCCAAACATGCCAGCAAAAGCTGTGTCGGATCTGGCAAGGGATCACAGACTCACGCCAGCATCTTCGTCACGAGGTCGCCATGGACGCCTGTAAGGCGCATGTCGAGGCCTTGGAAGCGCACAGCGAGCTTCGTGTGATCAAAGCCCAGCAGATGCAGCAGCGTGGCATGGAGGTCATGCACATGCACGGCATCCTGCGTGACATTGAAACCGAACTCATCGCTCTCTCCGAGCGTCATGCCGGGCTTCATGCCACCGCCGGCGAACCACATGGTGAAGGCATTCGGATGATGATCACGGCCATCGCTGCCGCCTTGAACCATCGGCGTGCGTCCAAACTCGCCACCCCAGATCACGATGGTGTCTTCCAGCAGGCCGCGTTGCTTCAAATCGCGCACGAGAGCGGCGCAGGGCTTGTCCGTGAGGCCGCACTGGGTCTTCAGGCCGCCGGTGAGACCGCCGTGATGATCCCAGGCCTCATGGAAAAGCTGCACAAAACGCACGCCGCTTTCGATGAGGCGACGTGCGAGGAGGCAGTTGTTGGCAAACGATGCCTCGCCGGGCTTCGCGCCATACATGTCGAGGATGTGCTGAGGCTCCTTTGAGATGTCCATGAGTTCCGGTGCCGTCTGCTGCATGCGGTAGGCCAGCTCGAAGCTATTGATGCGGCTCGCGATCTCCGGATCGCCCACGACGTTCAGCCGTTCCTCGTTGAGCTGTTTGAGCACATCGAGCGTGTCACGCTGCGTGGCATCATCGACACCTTGCGGATTGTTGAGGAAGAGAACCGGCTCACCGCTGCTGCGGAAGGGCACGCCTTGATAAACGGTCGGCAGGAAACCGCAGCCGAAGTTGCTCATGCCGCCACTGGGACCTTTTTGACCGCTTTGCATCACGACATAGCCGGGCACGTCGCGGTTCTCCGTGCCGAGACCGTAGAGCGTCCACGCGCCAAAGCTGGGGCGGCCAAAAATCTGCGAGCCGGTGCTCATCAGGATCTGCGCTGGCGCATGATTGAAGGCATCCGTCTTCATCGACCGCACGATGGTGAGATCATCGGCGATCTGCGCGGTGTGCGGCAGCAGTTCGCTCAGCTCCGCGCCGCTCTGGCCGTGTCGGGCGAATTTGAACTTCGGGCCGAGCAGCTTGCTGTTTGGATTGATGAAGGCGGAGCGGTAGCCTTTGAGCAAATCCGCCGGAGGCAGCTTGCCGTCCCATTTCGACAGCTCGGGCTTGTTGTCGAAAAGCTCGAGATGACTCGGCGCCCCGCCCATGAAGAGATAAATGACGCGTTTGGCCTTCGCTGGGTAGTTCGGCTTCTTGATGGCCAGCGGGTCCGCCGCCGATGGAGCGGCTTTCGCGGCCAAATCCATCGCCGCGATGCTGGCGAGGCCCACGCCGCATTCTTTGAAGAACCAGCGGCGGGTGCGGTAGCGGGCAAATTCGGCCTGAAGTTCGGTGCGGAGGCTCATGATGAGTCTTTTACACCCTTGGCGGCTCCTTTTCTGCCGCGAACCCGCTGAAAACAAAAAGCGTCGCGGCATTCTCCATGCCGCGACGCTGTGATTTCAGGCCTCATTTGCCCTGCTGACCGCTCCACACCGGCCACCACGCGTCGAATTCCGACGGGCGCACCTTGATGCGCACGAGGTTGTTCGCGTGTAGCGAGAGCAGCTTTTCCTCCATGAGCTCGATGAAGTCCTCGCGGTCGCTGGCGGTGATGTTTTTGGCCGTCCAACGGCGGAGATGCTCCGCCGCCTGCGGCTTCGACATGCGCTTCACGACCACCTCGCGGGCCAGCTCCTTCAGCTCCATGCGGTAGCCCACGGCGAGCCGGTTCGGAGGACCGATCTCATCGCGGATGACGCCGTAGCGGCAGCACGACTCCTCGTAGGCATGCGCAAAGACCTCCCGCATCAGCTCGATGCGGTTCAGCTCATACACGGCCAGGATGCCCGTCGTGTAGTCCCGCACCGGCACGCCGGTGAAGGAGAGCGGGCACATGTTTCCGCGGATGAGCGGGATGTTCGCCGCGAGACGCGAGGTGCGCTTGTTCCCGTCCAGAAAGGGCTGCAGATACGGCATCTGCAGCATCAGGAAAAAGCAGCACTCCAGCGGATCGTGGATCGCGCCGGCTTTTTGCAGAATGAGGTCAAAGCACTCCTCGATGAGCGCGGGATTGTTCGTCGGATGAAAAACACTCCCGCCGATGCCCACCGGCTTCTCCCGCAGCGCACCTTCCATGCCCCGGCTCTCCATCAGGTATTCCGTGAGGATCGCGTGGAGGTTGAGGAAGGTGTAGCGGTTGTAGCCGAGCTGCTCCGGCTCCTCGACGAGGAACTCGATGGCCGCCTTGTGATTGAGGATCATGAGCGCCTCCTGCTGCCGGGCAGGATCGTCGGTGCTGCCCTTTTGGAGCAGGAAGTCTGTCTCCAGCAGCGAGAAGGTGCTGCCCTCGAGGCGGCTGGAGTTCCAGACGAGGTCGATCACGAGCCGGTCCATCACCTGCCGCGCATATGTGCCCGGCGGCATGCCCTCCATCTCAGGCGGCGTGCCGCGGGTGCGCAGGTGCGCCCGCAGATTCTCCGGCAGCCAAGCCGTTTCATTCGGCACATAGCTGTCGAGGAACTCACGACGGTAACCCGCGGGCTTCCGCAGGCTGAAATGCTCGCGAAAGTAGTCCTTCAGGTCACGCAACGGATCGCCCGCCTCGGTGGGTTTGTCCTCGCGGAGGATGTTGGACTCGGAGAGAGGGATCGAAACCGGCGCGGGCGCGGGCTGCGTCGGCGGCTGGGCGGTCCGATACTTCGTCGCCCGGGCCTTCCCGACTCGTTCAAGCTGCCCCTCACGCACCATCTCGTCCAAACGACGTTGCAGCGTGCGGCGGGAGGCTTCTTCGCCGAATCGTGCCATGATCTCGTCGATTCCAAGGCCACGGCTGGCCTGGGAAATGGCGTGA